>Ga0182024_10020993_pt1 | contig 11894 bp, 12 predicted proteins | sample P32metaG_FD_120480 | JGI IMG/M metagenome (GOLD analysis project Ga0182024, IMG submission 120480) | Permafrost microbial communities from Stordalen Mire, Sweden - P3-2 metaG (Illumina Assembly) | ecosystem: Environmental > Terrestrial > Soil > Wetlands > Permafrost | place: Sweden: Stordalen... | reverse complement strand
TACCCGAGCTCGCTGCACTCTTCCCATCGGATCGGCGCGAGCGGCGAGACATGGTCGTCCGTGTGATCCGGCATGTCCTTGAACAATAGGAGTGGGGAGCGCGGCGGCAACGAGCCGCCGAAGGCATCACGACGCCTGCCCATTGCCGCTCTCGGCGCAGTTGCATCGATAGCTGTGTTGGTTTCCTCAGACTTCTACACAGGTAACTTCTGGCTCGGCCATCCTGTTACGACGGCGATCCTCACCTCTCTTAGTGTCGTCTTGGTATCAGTCACGGTGATCGAGGTCGTCCTCAACCGGCGGTCTGAACGCAGATGGCGGTTGCTCGCCCAGTACGCGCTTCTGGAGTTGGCCGAGGCCGCTCGCGGAGCGTGGGGTGTGCTGCTTGTTGTCATCTACGAAGAAAATAGCGGCAGCGGTGATACAGCTGACCCCTCTCGGGTCATCGAGGTTCTTGATTCGCCGGCACAGGCGCCGGTATTGAAGCACAAGATTGACGCGATCCTGACTGACCCGCTCCGGCGGGATGAGCTGCAGGAATCCCTAGCACAAACCCTTGCCACCTCCCGCGAGCTCATCAGTCGATGGGGAGCCATCTTGACCGGCTCCACCAGTTTCTCCGAGCTTTTCGATCGTCACGTCGAAATGATCGGACGTATCCACGGACTGTGGTACTTCCTGGCCTATGGCAGACGAAGGGGGAGCCGGTTTCGGTCCCCCGGAGGCAGCCACCGCGACGACTGGTTCGTCGACAACCTTCTATCGATGACTCGGATCGCGATCCGCCTCGAAGATGAAACTTGGGCGATTGCGCTCCGCGTCGTGCCACCGGACTGGTGGGACATGCGAACGGATGAACTGGCCGCGCCAGCACACGCCGCTGAGCCATGACCGATAGAACCGAACTCCACCAGCCGACCAAATCGGAGTGTCTACCACCGCACGAAAAGGTGTCACCTCCTCGTCGTCATCTCCGCCCAACTCGAGATCACCCCGCCCAAACCCTGAAGCAGTTTGAGTAGGGCAACTGCATAGGCATGCACTGGACATGCGTCCTGGGCTAACGGCCAGCAGTACCGGCTCGTCTCTCGGCTGGGCGGGCGCATCAGGAAGAGTCCTGAGGACGATGCCGAATGAACTCGACACACCGACGGACGCCGGGCCGAATGACGTAGGCTTGTTCATAGCGCTCGGCTGAATCACGCAGGCAGTGCGTTGTTGCCGGTCACCTAGAGGTTGTCCCCGCAGGTTCTCCCGCAATCGAGCGTGGAGAAAAGAGGCAACAGGTGCGTACAGCCGCGCCGAAGCTATCAGCACTTTCCCTCTGCTTCCGTGATGAGGGTAACCATGGGGAGCACCTCGCCCTGCCGTCGCCATACGCCGCACTGCGGCACGCCTGCCCTGTGGTACTCGAAGCGATGGTCGGTCCGCTCGCTCTCTTCTACCTGGTGCTGGTGACAGCTGGTTTCAGAGGTGCGCTGATCGCAGCCCTCATCTGGTCGTGCCTGGCCCTTGGACGAAGGCTCAAACGGGGAGAGCGCGTCTCCACGCTCCTGTTGCTCGGCACAGGCATTTTGATAGTTCGCACCGCGGTGTCCTTCGTCACAGGCAGCGCCTTCTTGTATTTCGCGCAACCAACAGCTGGCATGGTAGTGATCTCTCTTGTTCTCGTGGGTTCGGCGGTACTTCGACGCCCGTTTACACAGCGGTTCGCACGCGACTTCTGCCCGATCGACCCGGAACTTCTTTCCCGACCGTGTATCCAGCGGTTCTTCATCCGGATTTCGCTCCTCTGGGCGACAGTCCTGATGCTCAATGCCGGAATTGTGTTTTGGCTCCTCCTGTCCTCTTCGCTCCGTGCATTCGTCCTGGAACGAACCGCGGTCACTTGGAGCCTTACCGCAGCGGCGATCTTCTTCTCAATAACGCGTTTCGTGGCTGCGGTGCGCCGAGATGGAGTCACTGTCGAGTGGGGCCGAAATCGCGACCGTGAAGCGCTCGCCGTCGGGCAAATCCCTGGGTGAAAGAGGGCGGAGGGCCGACATCATCAGTGTCCCACTGGCGCGCGTCTACTTTGCCTTTCAAGAGGCACCGAGCCAACGGTCGCGCCTCAGGGACAGTTCTGGAGCACTCCGACGATCGCCTACCCAAGTGGAATTTCGAGGCGCCAGATCCTGGTACCAGAACGCGCGCGTCGGTCCTGCGACACGCTCTAGGTCAGTTCTGGATAGCGCCAATGCGCAGGTGCCGACGTGTACTTGCCTGCCTCGCTCAAGACCCGATCTGAAAACCCGTGAAGGGCGTAAGCAAAATGTGCTGCTAAAAAGGCACTTTTGCGAGTTTCAGCGGCTAAACAAAGTGCCCGGCGATGAGGGTCGACCAGCCGTTCCTGGCGGTCCAGGCCCACCGGAGACGGGGGAGTGTCAAGCGCCCCGAGAAAGCTCTCACCAGCCGCTCTCCAGAATGAGAGGGCGTGGACCTAAGTTTCGAGTCCCCCCTCCGACACAACGGGCTCATCGGATTCTGACGGGTTCCAAGCTCCCATCGGACGACGATCGAGCCCAGGACTCGCCAGTTCGGCGTGCCGGCGTAGAGCAGCGCTCGGATGGGTAGTTCTCGAAGTTGCGGAACCCGAAGCCGACCCGCTTGATGCCGGGATCGGGTTGTTGAGGGCCTCGGTGGCCCATTGGACATCTTTGCCAGGTGGTAGTTGCAGATCTTGGCGAACCAGTCGCGGATCGTGCGCCCGAGCTTTTGCACCTCGGCCGGCATGGCTCGCTTTAGGCAGTGGCCTTGCAGCTCTTCGAGCAGATGGCGAGCCTCGTCGGGGTTAATGGCCCGGTAGAAATCACGTAGTCGCTTCCTCAAGTGCAGACGCGGCGGCCGGGTTCGCAAGAACCTTCGTGGGACCAGTGAGGAATGCGGCGCTCACGATCGCGCCAGCCGCCAGGATCGCGGCCCCCACAGTAAATGCCACGGTAAACCCGTGCACCGTCCCCTTTTCCGCGAGGCTCGTCCCATGAGAGGCGAGGTAATTGGCTGTCGCCGTGGCCGCGATGGTGTTGAGGAGCGCCGCGCCGAGGGAGGCACCGACTTGCTGCGCGCTGCTGAGCAGCGAGCTCGCCACACCGGCGTCTTCCGGCCTCACGTTGGTCAGCGCGGTGCTGGCCAATGCGGGGAATGCCAGGCCCATCCCGATGCTCATGACGATCTGCTGGGGCAGAAGGTGGGTCCAATACGAGGTGTGCACGCCGATCTGGGTCAGCCACAATAAACCCGCCCCGGCGATAAGAAGACCGGCAGTCATAACCGCGCGAGCCCCGACCTTCGGTACGAGTGGGGTCGCCATGCCGGCGGCAACGATTACGCCCAGCGCGAACGGAAGGAAAGCCACGCCGGCTTTGGCAGCCGAATAATGAAGTATTTGCTGCATGTAGTAGCTCACGAACAGGAACATGGCGAACATTCCCACGATGAGGAGCAGTCCCGCCAGGTAACAGCCGCCACGGTTCCGTTCCAGGACGACTCGTAGCGGCAAGAGGGGATAGGCCGAGCGGGCCTCCACTGCGACAAATGCAACTAGCAGGCCCAAGCCCACGGAGATCAGGCTCAGTGTCGCCGCCGACGACCAGCCGTCCGTGACCGCCTTTGTGAAACCGTAGACAAGGCTGACCACTCCGGCCGTCGCGAGCACTGCGCCTGGGACGTCGTACCCGGTTTTTCCGCTTGCCCGGGTCTCACGCACGACGCGCGATGCAGCAAGCGCAGCTAGCAGGGCAATTGGAACGTTGATCAAAAGGCACCAACGCCACGACGCGTACTCGGTGAGGACGCCTCCCGCCAGCACGCCGATCGCGGCTCCGGCCCCCGACACGGCTCCGTACGCACCGAAGGCCTTAGCGCGTTCTCCCGGGTCGTCTTGGAAGGTGATGGTCAAAATGGACAACGCCCCGGGAGCCATTAGCGCCGCGAAGGCACCTTGCAGGGCTCGTGACCCAAAAAGCATCGCCTGATCCACAGCCAAGCCGCCCAACGCCGAGGCAGCTGCGAAGCCGATCAATCCGACTATGAACATCTTTCTCCGGCCCCGGAAGTCGGCGATTCGACCCCCGAGAAGCAGTAACCCGCCAAAGACCAATGTGTAGGCCGTGATGACCCATTGTCGGTTCGCAACCGAAATATGGAGCGCTCGCTGGGCCGACGGCAGTGCGATGGTCACGATCGAGGCATCGAGCACCACCATCAGTTGGGCAACGACGACGACAGCGAGGATGGACCAGCGTTTCGGGTCGGGCCCGACCTCAGGCGGACTGGCCGGCATCGAGCCGATTGGAGTTTCTGCCATCTCGTACCTCCTGTCGAATGCGATGATCGCCCCGATCCCGGTGAGCCGCTATCACCGGATACTGGTGATTTCCGGCGCCGCAACCCCCGGCTGGAGGTCAGGTCGAGGCCGCCGGTCCTCTAAGTTGCCCGGTTGAGTCGCGTTTCGTGGCTGTGGCGGCCCGGGTGCTTGGGACACGTAATGAGTAGCGTGCGAGCATGGCCCGTGCGACGACGACACCGCCGGCCGTGTCTCGCTCCCGACCGACTTCGAAAGGCGTCCCGCATACCGCGGGTCTGATTCGTCGTGGTGACCTCTTGGCCGCGTTGGACCGCGCCTCGCAGAGGAAGGTGACCGTGATCTCGGCGCCTCCGGGAAGCGGGAAGACCTCGCTTTTACGGGCGTGGTGTGACCGTGCGGGCAAGGACCGCCCGATCGCCTTCTTGTCGGTGCCTCGCGACCAGCAGGATGCTCAGCAGTTCTGGCTCGCAGTCTCGGACGCGATCCGTCAAACGGACCCAATCCTTGATTCCCGAAGGCAGGCGGCTGCGCCCGATTTCGATGGCGACGTGATGGTCGACACAGTCGTATCGGAACTCGCCAAAGCGGCCGGAGGCGTCGTGTTGGTCATAGACGATCTCCACGAGCTGAGTTCCGCGGACGCTCTCTCACAGCTTGAGCACTTGCTCGAGGTTCTTCCGGAACCGGCGCGCGTCGTGCTGTCGTCTCGTCGCGACCCGCCCATCAGACTGCACCAGCTCAGGCTTGCCGGCGAAGTCGCCGAGCTTCGGGCCGGCGATCTGCGGTTCACAGCGCGCGAGACACGCGAACTACTCGCCTCCTCTGACATCAGTCTTTCCGATTCGGGGGCGGCCGCGTTGTACGAACGCACGGAGGGTTGGGCGGCTGGCCTGCGCCTGGCGGTGATCTCGCTCAGCGGTAACCCGCATCCCGACCGTTTCGTCGATGAGTTCTCCGGGACCGACCGGGCGATCGGGGAATATCTGATGGCCGAGATGCTCGAGCGTCAGCCGATCCAGGTTCAGAGCATGCTGTTGCGGACCTCGGTGGCCGATCGCTTGAACGGCGAACTGGCCGACCTGCTGGCTGGCCGCCCAGCCTGTGAGCAGATGCTCTTGGCACTCGAGGACGCCAACGCATTCGTCGTTTCGCTTGACCCCCAGCGCACGTGGTTCCGCTACCACCAGCTTCTGGCGGATTTCTTGCGCTTGGAACTGCGCCGGACGTTGGCTCAGGAGGTCCCTGGCCTCCACCGCAAAGCCGCGGCGTGGTTCGCTGATCACGGCGAAGTCGTCGAAGCCATTCGGCACATGCTCGCGGCCGGCGACTGGCCCGATGCGGCTGGGCTACTCGCGGACCACCTGTTCAGCCTGATGCTGGACGGTCAGGAAGGCAACCTTGCTGCCCTGTTGCGATCGTTCCCTGCCGGGGCGTCGGCTGAGCACCCTGAGCTGGCCTTGGCTCACGCAGCAACGCAACTGGCGCAGGGACGGTTGGAGGAAGCATCGGCTCAGCTCGCCGTGGCTGAATCCCGCGTAGAGAGCGCGCCGCCTGCGCGCCGCCGTCGCCTCGCACTAGCAAATGCCTCTCTGCGGTTGGCGCTCGCCCGACGTAGCGGCCAGTTCGCGGAGGTAGTCGAGCAGGTCAATCTGCTCGATACTTCGACCGCAGATGGGTCACGCGACCTGATCGGGTTGGGCACTGAGCTGCGCGCAGTCGCGTTGATGAACCTTGGGATCGTCGAGACGTGGTCTGGCCATTTTGCCGATGCCGAGCGGCATCTGACCGAAGGGGCGAGGCTCGCTGAGGCGATCGGCCGGCCTTACGTAGAGGTCGCATGTCGTGCGTATCAAGCCTTTCCCTCCCCGCTCGTCTCGCTCGCGAATGCACGCGAACGCGGTCGTCAGGCGTTAGCCGTGGCCGACCGCAACGGCTTGAGCGATCGCTCGGTACTCGCGCCGGCGTTCGGGGCGGTGGCCAGCATTGCAGTGTGGATGGGCGAGTTCGAGGAGGGAGAGCGTTGGCTCCGCCGCGGTTGGGAAGTCATCCAGGCAGACATTGACCCTGCTGCCGCGGTGTTGCTGCACACGGTTACGGGTATGCTGCGTGCCGGTCGCGGCGAGAACCAATCGGCGCTCGAGGCGTTTTCGGCGGCCGTTCAGGCGCAGTCGCTTCTCACCGGAGTGCACATTCTGGCACCGGTAATCGCCGAGTGGCTTGCTCGTCTCGGGATGCCAGACGCGGCGCGCGCAACGCTCGACGAGTTCTCCACCGAACACGAATGGATAGACGCAATCGACCTCGCGCGAGCAGCAATTAGCCTGGCGGAGGGAGATCCTGCCACCGCGCTAGCTGTCCTCGGAGACGTCCAACGCATGATGCCGACTTCCGGCTTCCCCGCGTACGCACTTGTCGAGGCACATCTGCTTGCTAGCCTCGCCCACCTAGCTCTGGGCGATCGCAACGCCGCCGCTGCCGCTGCCGAGGCCGCGCTCGCTGCTGCTGAACCAGATCGGCTGATCTTCCCGTTTGCGATGAGCAACTCTCGAGAGCTTCTCGACGTCCTCGCACGTCACCAAACGGCCCATAGCGCGTTGCTCGCCGATGTCGTTGACCTACTAAGAGGCGCTCCGGCGCCAAGCATTTACCGGGAACGTCTGTCCCAACCCGAAGAACTCAGCCCAAGCGAGCTGCGGGTGCTGCGGTTCCTTCCAACAAACCTCACGCGGCCCGAGATCGCAAGATCTCTCCACATCTCCGTCAACACCGTTAACACCCATATCCGCAGTATCTACTCGAAGCTCGGCGCGAGTGACCGCAGTTCAGCCGTGCGGCAAGCGCGCGAGCTGCGGCTCCTTGCCATCGGGCGCGCCCAATCACCGCCGAACTGAATGCCGCATCCGCGCGCGAAGTCACCAGATTCCGGTGGCCACCGCTCACTGGGTCAGAGGCCAAGATCATCGCGTGGCCACACAGCCCCGCTGCCAGTACACGATCCGGATAAGGGGGCGCCTCGGAGCTACCGTTCTGTCCGCGTTCCCGACCATGGCGTCGGAGGTGCGCGGCGGCGAGACCGTGCTCACGGGCTTGCTTGTGGACCGGTCAGCGGTATATGGGGTTCTCGCTCAGATAGAAGCGCTCGGGCTCGATCTGATTGAACTTCGCCGAGACGGACCATCGTCGGCTCATGAGGTCTAGCTGAGCGAGAGCCGAGCACCATTTGTGTTCGACGAAATCGCCAGCATCTGGTGAGGGCGGGTCACCGGGGTAAGCGCGATTCTGCGACCTGTGTACAGCCGTTTCGGACCGGCGCTCGACGTGATCGACGAAGCGCCTGCCGGCGCGGTCGTCGCAGCGTTTCGCCTAGGCCCAACCGCGGGCCGCGCCGTTGCGCTCGTCGCATGAAATCCACCCCAAAGCATTTCTGACGATCAATCAAGACAGGAGCACCAATGACTGACAGCGCCGTCCAAGTCCCAGGCTTCATTGCCGGGACGTGGCAGATCGACCCGGTTCACTCCGAGGTCTCCTTCGTTGTACGCCACCTCGTCGTGAGCAAGGTGCGCGGTCGTTTCGACGCCTTCAGCGGGACGATCGTCACGAGCGCGGACCTCGCGCGCTCGTCGGTGAGCGTGACGATCGAGGCCGCCTCTATCAACACCAATGAGCCGAACCGCGACAACCACGTCCGCTCCTCGGACTTCCTCGACGCCGAGCATTACCCAAACATCACGTTCGTGTCGACCGCGATCCGCAACGAGCGCAACCGCTACTTCGTCGACGGGGAACTGACGATCCGCGGGACGACCCGTCCCGTGACCCTCGACGTCGAAGTGAATGGCTTCACGCCCGACCCCTACGGCGCCACCCGAGCTGGGTTCAGCGTGACGGCCGAGATCGACCGGAACGACTTCGGCGTGAGCTACAACGGCCCGATCCCCGGCGCTGACAACGCGATGTTGCTCAGCGACAAAGTTGTCCTCAACTTCGAGGTGCAGGCCGTGCTGCAGGTCGGTGCTCCCGTTGCCTGAGCAGCAGGAGGCGGGTCACATTCGGTTGATGAAGGCAGTGCGATTCGACGATTACGGTGGCGTCGAGGTCCTCGAGGTACGTGACGTGGCGCGTCCGAAGCCCGGGCCGGACCAGGTGCTCGTCGCGGTCCGCGCGGCCGGCATCAATCCAAGCGAGGGGAAGATCCGTGCGGGCGTGGTCCGCCACATCTTTCCCGCGACCTTTCCGAGTGGCCAGGGTTCGGACCTCGCGGGCGTGGTCGAGGAGGTCGGCTCGGGCGTGACGGGCATAGCCGTGGGCGACGAGGTGATCGGGTACACGGACAATCGCGCAAGCCAGGCCGAGTACGTACTCGTCGAGGTGGACAATCTGACGACGAAGCCTGCAGAGGTCCCATGGGAGGTGGCGGGCGCGCTGTTCGTCGCAGGCGTGACGGGAGTGGCCACGGTGCGCGCCGTGGCGCCAAGTGCAGGTGAAGCGGTCGTGATCGCCGGGGCCGGCGGCGGCGTTGGCGTCTTCGCGGTCCAGCTCGCGGTTCACACCGGGGCGCTCGTCATCGCACTGGCCAGCGAGCGCCATCACGCATGGCTGCGTGAGCGCGGCGCGGTTCCCGTCGCCTACGGCGATGGTGTCAGTAAGCGCATCACCGCGGCCGCCGAGAAGACGCCACTGAGCGCCTTCATCGACCTTGTCGGCGGCGGCTACGTCGAGCTTGCACTCGAGCTCGGCATCGCCACGGACCGGATCGACACGATCGTCGACTTCCCCTCGATCGAGAAGTACGGCATCAAGGGCGACGGTGGAGCGGCCGCGGCGAGCGCGGCTACCCTGGCCGAACTGGCCGAGGCGATAGCGGAGGGCGACCTCGTCGTACCGGTCCAGCGCACCTACCCGCTGGACGAGGTTCGAGCGGCGTTCACCGAGCTCGAGACCGGTCATGTCGCGGGGAAGATCGTCCTTGTCCCCTAACTGGTAGCGAGGTTCAGCAGTGGGGAAAGGGAAGAGCCTCCCCTTCGACGACTGCGGTGGGCTACCGACGCGGTGGTACCCGACCCCTGGGGCACCTCGCGCGAAGCACGCCTTGCCTGGTCAGCCGGGGGGTGTAGCCCCGGATGGATTCGGTACCTAATGATTTGGTACCATACGATGTGTGGCTACCATATCCCCCCCCACAGCCGCGATAGCGGCCGCAGCAGACAAGATCCCCCGCCAGGTGTGGATCATCTCGGGCGTCGCCATGCTCGGCGCCATGATGTCGATCCTCGACACCACGATCGTCAACGTAGCGCTTGCAACGCTTGGCAAAGATCTGCATTCCTCTCTCTCCAACATCCAGTGGGTGATAACCGGCTACATGCTGTCGCTGGCGGCGGTGATCCCGGTAACCGGTTGGGCCTCGCGGCGCTTCGGCACCAAGCCGCTGTTCCTGGTCTCACTGGTCCTGTTCACCGGCGGGTCGCTGCTTTGCGGCTTGGCGACCTCTGATACCGAATTGATCGCCTTCCGTGTGCTGCAAGGCTGCGGTGGCGGCATGCTCATGCCGGTTGCACAGATCATCATGGCCGACGCGGCAGGCCCCAAGCGGATGGGGCGCGTCATGGCCCTGGTGGCCGTGCCCATGATGCTTGCCCCGACGCTGGGGCCGCTCCTGGGAGGCGCGATCATCCAGACGCTGGACTGGCACTGGATCTTTTATGTGAACATCATCGTCGGTGCGTTCGCGTTCCCAATGGCTGTCAGGCTGTTACCGACAAAAGTCGGCGGGCGCACCGACCAGCTGGACTTCTTGGGGCTGGTCCTGATGTCGACTGGCCTGGTGGCGATCACTTACGGGCTGGCTGAGACCGGCACGCTGGGGACCGTTGACACGTGGAAGGTGTACGTCCCGGTCATCGCCGGCTTGGCGCTGGTGATCGCCTTCGTGTTCCATGCCCTGAGGGTCAAGTACCCGCTGCTCGATCTTCGCCTCTATAAGCGCTGGCACTTCTCGGCCGCCTCGATCGTTATGTTCACGCTGGGTGCAGCGGTGTTCGGCGCCATGATCCTAATGCCGCTCTACTGGCAAGATTTGCGCCACTACAACGTGATCGACACGGGCTTGTTGACCGGCCCGCAGGGCCTCGGCATGGCGGTCGCGATGCCGCTGGCGGCAAAGCTGACCGAGCGCTATGGCGGCGGGCCGGTAGCCCTAGTGGGCGTGGTGGTAACCGCCGTCATGACGATCCCGTTCGCGCTGATCGGCGCGCACACAAGCGTTGCCTACCTCTGTGTCGCGATGGTTCTCCGCGGCGCTGGGATGGGGGCCTCGTTCATGCCGGCGATGACGGCCGCGTTCGCGGCACTGGAGCGCCACGAGGTGTCGCACGCAACGCCACAGCTGAACGTGCTGAACCGCGTCGGCGGCTCGATCGGCACGACGGTGCTGGCGGTCGTGCTGGAGCGCTCCCTCCTGCACGCCCACACGGTCACGGCGGCCGCGCACAGCTACGGCACTGCGTTCTGGTGGTCCGTCGGGCTTGTCGCGCTTTCGATCATCCCGTGCGTGATCTTGATGCGAGCCGAATCCAACGCTCGCCGTGCAGCCAGAGAGCGCGGCGGCAAGAACCCTGATGAAGCGGTAATGGAATCCGGGGCCGTGGCCGAGGCGCTCGCGTGAGCGCCGTCACCGAGGAAGATGGCGGACCGGGCCAGGTCAGCACAGGCCATCGGCCGCTAACACCGAGCCCAGAGACGCCGCACGCGCGGCTTGGCGCGGCGTTCAAGCGAGCGATGGGCGCCGTGCGTCGGCTGCGTGGGCGGGAGACTCACCACCCGGAGCAAATGAGCTTCGCCCAGTACACGCTGCTGTTTAGCCTGGCGGGGCTCTGTGAGGGTTCCGCCCGCGACCTGGCCGAGCAAGCCGACTTGAGCCCTGCGACCGTCGCCCAGATGCTGGACAGCCTTGAGGCGCATGGGCTCGTCACGCGGGCTCGCTCAGATCAGGATCGCCGCGTAGTGATGAGCTCGTTGACAGAGCGCGGAGTGCAGCTGGTGGCTGACCGCCACGCGCAGATGGAACCCCGGTGGCGCACTGCTCTTGGAGAGTTCGACGACGAGGAGCTGTTGGTCGCGGCCCGCGTTTTGGAACGGCTCGCCGACTACTTCGACGCTCTGTCGGAGGCCGAGGAGCCGCCCAACGACAGGCAGGTCCCTAGCCCGGAATTAGTCTTCAAGCCCAGCTCAGCGGGCCCTCCAAGCGGTGCGCCGAAAAAGACCTCCCGTCCCTGAGCTTGGTTTGCAGCGCCTCAGGCTCCGGACCTGGCTCTGCAAAAATCGCTCCCCAGCGCAGAAGTGGCAGTGCGGCCTCTTTTTTCCCGGGCCGAGAGCACGCGAGCAAAGTTTCGAGCCCCCCATCCGACACGGATCGCGCGCCTTCTTGGGCCCGACCGCACGCGAGAGCATGCGGGGTCTCAGTGGAGAAGCTCAGTTTTTGAACATCGCCTGGGCCGACACGATCGCTGTTACGGTCTTCCTACCGAGGCCTGAGACGTCGGCGAGC
>Ga0182024_10020992_pt1 | contig 11895 bp, 11 predicted proteins | sample P32metaG_FD_120480 | JGI IMG/M metagenome (GOLD analysis project Ga0182024, IMG submission 120480) | Permafrost microbial communities from Stordalen Mire, Sweden - P3-2 metaG (Illumina Assembly) | ecosystem: Environmental > Terrestrial > Soil > Wetlands > Permafrost | place: Sweden: Stordalen... | reverse complement strand
TGTCGGCGTCGGGAGAGCTGACCACTTTGTAGGGTGTTCGCTGTTCGATCTCTTTGATCACCAACTCGGTCAGCCGTTCACCCATCCCGCGGCGATAGCTGTCGGACTGGAAGATCGGCACATAGACCGTCTCGATATCGGCCGGAAAGAGCGACGCGGTTCCCATGCGATAGCCCGCGCAGCCCAGGCAGGCCGCAAGTGCAACCGCGTAGCCGACCGCCCGCCGACGGGACCACCGAGGAAAACAGTCAGTTCGTGTACGTCGCTCCATGCGGGTCCTTCTTTCCTCACGTCAGCGCGTGAGATTCCCGCTCGAGGTGCTGGGGTTTTGGCTACTTTGCAGGCCACTGCCCATGCCGATGCCCATGCCGACACCGGGTGCCGCCTGCCCCATGCCCGGCGGCAGACCGCTGCGAAGGGCGGTGTACTCTTCCGCCGGCCGCTCCGCGGTTTGCCCGGCAGATGTCGCGCAGACTTCGGCCTCTTCTTCGTCACCCCCATCGGCCAGCTCCGGGCAGATTTCGGTGCAATCGCCCCGCGACCGGATGCCGGGCGATTGATTCGTCGCGTTGTCGGGCCCGGAGCACGCGCCGCCGGTGAACCAAAAGACGGCAGTGCCGGCAGACGCCGCCAGCAGGATCGCCAGCGGCGCCAAGAACTGCTTGAACATGGGGCGATGCGATGCCCCGGGGTTTGTTTCCGCCATCTCCGGTTCTCCTGATTGGATTGCGTTTGCCCGGCTTCAACCTGATCCGCCGTTAGCGACTCGTGGTACCGCTCGGCATGCCCGGCTGGTTGCCGGATCCCATGCCACCCATCGTGCCCATGCCAGGCGCCGCCGCACCCATGCCGGACGGCAGGCCGGAGGTTGCCACGCCGAAGCCCGAGTTGCCGGTCTTTTCGGCCGGCAGCAAGTCGACCAACCATTGGAACGGTGGCGTGGGAGCAGGCTGCTTGTCTTTGAATTCTTCGATCCGGGCCTGCGACTTCTGAGCCAACTGGGTATCCGGCCAGTTCTTGATCACATTCTGATAATAGAGCTTGCTAGCGCCGTAGTATTTGTTCTTCGCGTAGTATTCGGCCACGCGGAATTCACGCTGAGCGCGATTGGCGGCGATTTGTGCTTGCGCGTCGATGATCCGTTGCCGCTCGTCCCCCAGCTCGTTGGGAAACTGAGTGATCAATTGCTTGGCCAGGTCGTCCGCCTCGTCCAGCGGCTTGTTGCCGTAATCGGGCCCTTGGTAGCGCAGCAGTTTTGTCTTGAAGCCCAACAGGTGCGCGTTGAACTGGTGCTCGCTGCGCGGATATTCCTTCTGCAGCAGCGTGTAGAAATAATCCGCGTCCTCGTACATGCCCCACGAAAAATAGGCGTTGGCCGAGGCCATGATGCTGTCGTCGGCCAGCGGCCCGGTCGGGTCGTCCAGACGCACTCGGTCGTAACATTTCAGGCAGTGCCCGCGGGTGTCGAAGTGCGGCCGCGTCTTGTCGCGCAGATTCGGGGTCAGCGCCCAGTGGTGGTGCTTGTGATCGCACTCTTCCCAATAGTGGGCAATGGCGAATCGCCGCGCCACGATCTGATCCAGGTAGCCGGTGTTGGTGTACTTTTTGACCAGAATGCCGTAGTAGTCGTTCGACTTGGAATACTGATCGCTGAAGAAGTAGCTTTCGGCACACTTGAACAGTGCGTCTTCTTCCTGCGGCAAATCGGGACCTCGGTCGTAGGCAATTTTGAATTTGTCGGCCGCTTCCGCATACTTGGCCTGGCGGAAGAGCGAATCGCCATCGGCAAAAGCCTGCTTGGCCAACGTTTCGTTCGGGCCTTTGCCCCATAGCTTCTTCCAGCGGTTGGTAAGCCGTTTCGACCGCTCGGCGAACGATTCCGCCTCGACGTCGAAATTCGGATCGGGACGGGCCGCCGCGGCAATCACGTCTTCCGGAATCGGACGCCCCTGGTCGTCGTAAAAGCCCGGCGCTCCGTCGATCGCATAGCCCTTGGCCGGCACGTAATGCGCGTGCTCGCGATTCGCCTCCCAGAAGGCGAGTTGATCTTCGGTGGGAGGTGGGATCACGGCGACTTGCTTTTGGCGCGAAAACGCGCAGCCGCCAGCGGCGGTCAAGAGAAGACCGACCACGATCCAGAATCCGACTCTGTTACGCATCAAGGACATCCGTGTCCGGCCGCTCGCAGACTGGTGCGATCAGCTTTCATCGAGTTCGGTGATCAACTTTGTCGGCACTTGCCGCTGCTGCGCTTCCTGCGCCGTCAAATATCGGTGCATTTCCAGCCCGTGGCCAAGCAAATACGTGAAATAGCGATTCAACAGTCCGCGCAGCTCTCCTTGCACTCCCCGCTCCCAAGCCATCGCCTGCCAAGGGCCAGGTCGCGCTTCGGCCAACACTCGCATCGCCGCCGGCACGCCGGCGCTCAGCGACACGATCTGTTTCTTTCCTGTTCGGCAAGTCCCACACAAAACGCCTCCCGCCGCCAGCGAGAAGGGGACCCGGCCGCCCGTCGTTTCCACCCGCACGCCACACTCGGCGCAGTTGTCCAGCGAGGGCAAGTGCCCCAGCACGCGCAGCGCCATCAATTCCAGTCGCAACACCCTCCGTCCCGGGTCGGCACCGTCGCGCAGCGCCACCAGGGCGTCGTCGGCTTCGTCGAACAACTCGGGATGTGGGTCGTAATCGTCGGTCAGCTTGCCCAGTAGTTCGGCCACGTAATAGCCGGCATACAGCGCAGGTAGACTGCCAGCCGGCGGCCGGAATCGCCGCTCTAACTTGGCTTCGGTCAATAAATCCAAGGCATCGGAAGATTTGCGGAGGAACACTATGCGACAATGGGCCAAGAGGTCAAGGGCAGACTCGAACGGCCCCTTTGGCCGCCGTCCCCCCTTAGCCAACGCCTGCACTTTGCCGAATTCCCGCGTAAACAGCGTCACCACGCTGCTGGTCTCGCTGAAGTCGACGAGCCGCAATACCAGGGCGCTGGCTTTCTCGCTCGACATGCTCGACCAGTACCGGGGTAAAACGGGCAGGCTGGGAAATCGGCCTGCAGCGCGGGGGGCTAAAATACCATTCTACGCGATGACCGACCGGGCGGCCAAAAGCAGGCGCCAAGTGCAAGGAAGTGTTTTCGCCCTGCCACTTGGCTACCATGTGGATATGCGCAAGTCCTTATACATCATCGGGTCGGTCTTTCTCGCGCTCGCTGTCGGCTTTGTTGCTGGCCGGCTGGTTAGTGTAAACAGCGGCGCGGAAGCGATTCAGCGCGTCGTCGCCATGAGCTGGGGCGACGGAAGCCAAGGAGAACAATTCAAAGCCCTTTACGGTGCGGAAGTCTTTCTTGAGCCCGTCGGCGATCGCTACTCCGTTCAACGCCGAGTTTGGATTGGACGGGGGGATGACCATTGGCACACTGACGTGGAGTTGGGCGTTGTCGATAACCCCAAAGAGGCGGTGACGAGGTGGGGACACATTGAGTGGAGCGACGCCGGACTGACGATCGGGCCCGGCGATCCGGAACCCTATTTCATGCCGCGCGCCGAAATCGAGAGGCATCGATAGCATCATTTCCGTCGGCGGGCGGTCCTAATACGCACGTCGCTTTCGCATGGTCGCGCGGATTCCGGCGGGGCCGCCTTCCTCGGCCATTAATAATGCGGCTCCAGCCCAAATCGGGCAAGTTGCTCGGTTTCCGCCGCACGCATGATGTCTTGCAACTCGTCGGTGCTGTCGTCATAGCCAATCAAATGCAGCGAGCCGTGAATGACGTACAACAACAGCTCGTCGGCCGGCGACCAGCCGTACTGCTGGGCGTTGCGGATGGCGGTGTCGGCGCTGGCGATAATCTCTCCTTCGAGTCGATCGCCTGACCGCTCCAAAAGAAAGCTCAGCACGTCGGTGGGATAATCGTGCTGGAGAAACTCGACGTTCAGGCGGTGGATGGTCGGATCATCGACGATCGCCACGCTCACCTCGGCCGTGGCGATGCCACCGGCCCGCAGCACATTTCCGACCGCCTCGCGCAGCCGCTCTTCGTCGACCGCGAGCGAAGCCTGATCGTTGTTGATTTCGGTGGTGAACATGCGGAATCGCCTCGTGCGGGACGCCTTTGGAAAAATTGGGACAGGCACCTCGCGATCGACGGCTCTGTAGAGCACCGCCACTCGGGTGCTCGGAGCCAGTCCCATTTTTCCAGGGTCGCTTTTACGCCGTCCGCTGTTCCGGATAGCTGCGCTGGTCCGGATACTTGATACGGCCATGATAGACGGCCGTCAAGCTTTTGATCAGGCTGTCCTCGACGGTCGCCAATTCTCGCAAGGTCAGGCTGCACTGGTCGAATTGGCCGTCGAGCAGGCGCTTCATGGCGATGTCGTGGACCAGGCTTTCGATCCGCGCCGGCGTCGGTTCGGCCAGGGCCCGGCTGGCCCCTTCCACCGCGTCGGCCAACATCAACACCGCCGCTTCCTTCGTCTGGGGCTTGGGGCCCGGATAGCGGAACGCGCTTTCTTCGACTTCGCCGCCGTCCGGATCGGATTCGCTTCGCTCGTTGGCCCGATGGTAGAAATATTCGACCAGCGTGGTGCCATGATGCTGTTGGATGAAATCCAACAGCGCCTCGGGCAGATGATGCTGCCGGGCCAGGTCGGCCCCGTCCTTGACGTGGGCAATGATGATCAGCGTGCTCATGGCCGGCACCAGGGTGTCGTGACGGCTGTTGTCGTTCCCCTGGTTTTCCACGAAATAGGCCGGTTTGAGCATCTTGCCGATGTCGTGAAAATAAGCCCCCACGCGCACCAACAGTCCCCGCGCGTGAATGCTTTCGGCCGCCGCCTCGGCGATCGAGGCCACGTTAATCGAATGGTTGTAGGTGCCCGGCGCGCGCCTCACCAACTCTTGCAACAGCGGATGCGAAATATCGGCCAGCTCCAGCAAACTCAAGTCGGTCTGCACGCCGAACAACCGTTCGACCAGCGGCAACAGTCCACCGCTCATCACGATCGTGGCCAACAGCGACCACAGGCCAAACCGCACGGCGTCGGGCAGCACCATTTCATAAAACGGCTGTTCGGCCAGCGTGCCGACGCCGATCGTCGTCAGGATCACCACCACGCCGACGCACAGGCCGACATAAATCAGCTTCCAGCGGCTGCGAATCGGGCCCACCAGCAAAATGGCGGTTGCCACGGCCGCGTTGAGGATAATGAACTCGTACAGTCCCTGGCCGATCGAGACCACCGCCACTAATGCCAACGCGGCCGAAAACAGCAGCGCCGATTCCTGGTGGTAGGCAATCGATACCGTCATGCCAAACAGCAACAGCGGAATCAGTTCGGCCCGCAGACTGTCGGTGCCGGCCAGCATCGTTAAACCGATGGTGACGATGACCAACCCCAGCATGATCAAAAACTGCCGCATGTTGGAGATCAGCCGGCGTTCGTAGGCCAGCACGTAAACGCCGCAGAGCGTGAGCAGCGCGACGAACATTCCCAGCGTGGCCAACGAATAGCAAACCCGCTGCAGCACTCCCAGGCTCTTGGTGAGCGCCTTGTGTTCCCGTTCCAGCAGCTCCATGCTCTCGGTCGCCAGCGGTTGACCGGCGCGCGCCAACAAGTCTCCCGGCTCGAAAGGCGTGACGACGTCGCGGATTCGGGCGTTGGCTTCTTCACGCGCCCGCCGGGTCTCGTCGTTGTTGAGCGACAACGTCGGAATCAACTGCGGCCGCAGCCAATCGAACACCCGCTCGACCACCTCCGGCGAAGAGTTCTCCGCGGCCAGCCGCCGCTTCAGTGAGTGAGCGTCTCCCAGGATCACGTCACTGACGTTGAAAATGTGGCGATCCTCGGGCCGGCCCTTGGGAAAGACGACGATCTCCTTCTGGTTGCCTTCCTTCTGTTCTTGCGGCAACTCCTTGAGCAGGCCGTGCTGTTCCCAAGGCAGCAACGCGTCGGCCACCGATTTTTCCAGGTGCGCTACCGCCTCGGGAGTCGACAGCGCGGCGCGAAACTCCTGGAAATGTTGTTCTTGCTCGGCCGGCAGCAGGGCCGCCTTGTCGGGCGTCGGCGAGACAAAGAATTCCTGCCAGACCCCTTCTTCCAACTCGGCCAGCGATTGCACCTTCAGAATCCGCGACACCTGATTCATCAGCCCGGCCCGCAATTGAACCAGCGGCTCTTTGTCCTGCTCGTAGACGGAACGGACTTCACGCTGGGCTCGTTCGTGGGCTTCCTGGGTCCGCTGCGGCTCGGGCTTTTCGAAGTGGACCCGGGCCACGATGTTGCGCAGCGGCGTGTAGCCCGTCCGGTAAGAAAGAGGGGGCGCCCAGCCGCCGGTGATCATCCACAGCACCAGCGCGCAGACCGCACACAGGGCTAGCCGCACCAGGACGTCGCCCCGTTGCAAATAGTCCCAAGTCCGCTCCAGAAACCCCGGCGGCAGTTCGAGCGCTGCTACACGCTCCGAACGCGTTCGCCGGCGAATTCCACTGGCCATATATTCCGTTTCCAGCCCGCGGGGTTATTCCCCGGTGGGCTGGCAATCTCCTGGTGCGTGTGCGTCGGGGGCTGCTAATTCCGCCGCTTGGGTTCGTCGTCGTACGCCTTGACGATCTCCTGCACCAAACGATGGCGCACGATGTCCGAATTGCCCAGCGTGACGTGACAAAATCCTTTGATTCCTTCCAACCTGGTGATCGCATCGATCAGCCCGCTGCGGGCATGGGTCGGCAGGTCGATCTGCGTCGTATCGCCCGACACGACCATTTTCGTCCCCAGGCCCATCCGCGTCAGAAACATTTTCATCTGCGCGACGGTCGTGTTTTGCGCTTCGTCCAGAATCACGAAGGCCTCGTTGAGCGTCCGCCCGCGCATGTAGGCCAGCGGGATCATCTCGATCAGGTCCTGCTCGGTATAGCGCTTGACCTGTTCATAATCCATCATCTCGCGCAGGGCATCCAACAGGGGACGCAAATAAGGATTGATCTTGGCTTGTAAATCGCCGGGCAAAAATCCCAGGCTTTCGCCCGCCTCGACCGCCGGCCGCACCAGCACGATCTTGCGGATCGCCTGTTGCTTCAGCGCTTGCACGGCCATCGCCACGGCCAAATACGTTTTGCCCGTACCGGCCGGTCCGGTGCAAAACACCAAATCGTGTTGTTGGATCGTTTCGACATACCGGGCTTGCCCTCCCGTGCGTGGCCGGATCGAGCGGCCGGCGTATTGCAGGTCTTCCAGTGGGGCATGCTCGAAAGCCGTTTCGCCCAGCACTCGGGCCAGCGCCTCGGAGACCTCGTCGGGCGCCAGCGAACCTTGCCGCTTGACCAGGGTTTGCAACTGTTCGAACAGTTCGGTTGCCCGGGCAACCGGCAGATCTTCACCCTCGATATGGATCCGCTCGTTGCGGCCGGAAATGGCGACGCCCAGCGCCTCGCGTATGCGGCGCAGATGTTGGTCCCGCGTTCCGAACAAAGCCAAGAGTGACTTGGTATCGGAAACCGGTATCGTGGCTTCAGCCATTCGCTGGTGCAGCGGCCGCACAGACTCGGCCAGCCGCTAAAAAATCGAGGGGGGGAGCAGGGAACACTTAACTATACCCAATAAACGACGGGACCGACTAGCTCGCCATCGCGATCGAGCCACAATCGTTTGTGCAGATTGCACTTGCGATTGTTTTTGGTAATTTGGCCCCCCGCCCGCGCCGCACCCCTCCGCGCCGCCAAAGCCGGCACAGACCGCGCGGCAATCACCCCACCGCTTTCGCCCGCGCGGCGCTCACAGCCCGAACCGATCGAAGACAAAAAAGAAATAGGCCACCGGAGCGGCAAACAACAGCGAGTCGACGATGTCCAGCACGCCGCCGAAACCAGGCAGCCAGCGGCTCGAGTCTTTCATCGCCGCGTCGCGCTTCAGCAACGACTCGGCCAAATCGCCCAACATCCCAGCGACTCCCACCAAAATGCCGAACGCCAGCCATTCGGTCCAGCGGGCCGGCTCGCCTCCCACGACGCGGGGCCAGATCCACGACAACACCAGCCACGCGCCAAACGAACTGAACACCAATCCCCCTAGCGCTCCTTCGATCGTCTTGCCCGGACTCAAATGGGGCGCGAGCTTGTGCCGGCCGACGAGCCGGCCGACGGTGTAGGCTCCGGTGTCTCCCATTTTGACCACCGTCACCATCGCCAACAGCATGACGACGCCCGCGGCTCCCGCGTGAAGCGAGCGGAGCAGCACCAGAAAGCTGAACAGCAGGCCGACGTAGCACAGCGGCCAAACGGTGGCGGCCAACCGCCGCGTCTCTCCTCCCGCGTGGCGGTAGCGCACGATTTCGACCAACAGCGTCACCAGCAAACAGGCAGTCAGGGCCGCCGCCGGCGCAAAGAGCAAGGCGGTTGGGTCGATCTGCAGGGCCTTGCCCCAGCACAGCAGCGGCAGCCAGGCGCAGGCCACGATCGCGAAATTGCCCACATGAACCAGCGGCGCCACCGGCGTCATCCCCGCCGAGCGCGACAATTCGACCGCTTCGCCCGAGGCGAGCGCGACGGTGATCAATGAGATGATCCCCAGCCACACGCCGGGCAGCGCGACGTCGGCCCAGCAGGCGCCGATGAGCAGGGCAATCAGCGCCGGCCCGAGTATCAACCGCCAACGCAGCACAGCCGGCTCCTGTTCATGCCCCGAGTATCATGCGCGAAACGCGCCTGTGGTCAATTCGCCGACCTATCCGCTCAGGCCGCCAAAGCGGCGGTCGCGAGCCGAATAGTCGCGGATGGCCTGATGCAAGTCGGCTTCGCGAAATTCGGGCCAGCAATGTTCGGTGACCCAAATCTCAGCGTAGCTGATCTGCCAGAGCAGAAAATTGCTGAGCCGCATTTCGCCGGCAGTGCGAATCAACAGGTCGGGGTCGGGCATGCCCGCCGTATATAAAGCGTCGCACAGCGTCGTCTCGTTGATCGCGGCCGGATCGAGCTCGCCTTGCCGCACGCGACGGGCGATCTGCTGCACGGCATCGACCAGTTCGGCCCGGCTGCCGTAATTGATCGCCAGGCAAAGCCGCATGCCGGTGTTGGCCGCGCTCAGCGCGATCGTCTTTTGCATCTCACGCTGCACGACTTCGGGAATGTCGTCGCGGCGGCCGATCACGCTCACCGAGATGTTCTGGTCCATGATCGTCGAGCGCTCTTCGATCATGTACTGCTCGAGCAGATGCATCAGAAAATCGAGCTCGCCGGGAGGCCGCTTCCAGTTTTCGCTCGACAGGCAATAGAGCGTGAGCTGGCCGATATCGAGCTGTGCGCAGGCCTCGGTCGTGCGGCGCACGCTGGCCACGCCCCGGCGATGTCCTTCGATCCTTGGCAATCCCTGGCGCTGCGCCCAGCGCCCGTTGCCGTCCATGATGATGGCAATGTGCCGGGGTCGCGCGGCCGGCGGCACATCCACAAGCTTATCGGTGCTAACGGCGGTATCGGACATCGACGCATCCACCTAAGGACACAGAATCACTTCGAACCATGGGCCAGCTTGGCGGCCGCCGGGCGACCGCCTGCGAAAATCGTCTGCTCGCGGTCCGGGCCCACCGAAACCACCTCCACCGGCCGGCCGACCAGTTTGCTCAACCGAGCCAAATACGTGTGGGCCGCCGCCGGCAAATCTTCCATCCGCCGAGCACCGGTCGTGTCGTGCTTCCAGCCCGGCAACGTTTCCAACACCGGCACGGCGCGCCGCAAATCGTCGACGTGGCTCGGAAAATCGGTCACCCGCCGGCCATCGATCTCGTAGGCCGTGCAGATCCGGATTTCGGGCATATCGTCCAAAACGTCGAGCAGCATCACCGCCAGCGTGTCGACGCCACTCAGCCGGGCCGTATAGCGGGCCGCCACCGCGTCGAACCAACCGCAACGCCGCGGACGCCGCGTCACGGTTCCGTATTCATTTCCCCTGTCGCGAATGTGCTGGCCCAACTCGTTATTCAATTCCGTCGGAAACGGACCGCCGCCGACGCGCGTCGAATAGGCCTTGATCACGCCGATCACCTTGGTGATCCAGCGGCCGGCAATGCCCGATCCGCTCGACACCCCGGCCCCCGAGCTATTGCTGCTGGTGACGAAGGGGAACGTGCCGTGATCGATGTCCAGCAGTGCGCCTTGCGCCCCTTCCAGCAGAATCCGCTTGCCTGCTTCCACCGCGTCGAGCAGATACGCGGTCGTGTCACCCAAAAAGGGTTCCAGCCGGGCAGCATAGGCCAGGTATTCCGTCACCACGGCGGCCGGATCGATCAGGGTAGCATCCGCGCTGCCGTTCAGACTGGCCAGCGAGCGGTTCTTGGCTTCGACGATGTGGGCGATCCGCTGTGGAAAATCGGCCCGATAAAGATCGCCCAGCCGCACGGCATACGACCGGGCCACTTTGTCGCTGTAGCAGGGACCGATGCCGCGCATCGTGGTGCCGATGTTCTCGCCGCTCGAACAGCTCTTGTCGAGCGCCCGATCCTCGGCGATATGCCACGGAAAAATCACGTGGGCCCGATCGCTCAGCATCAGGTGCTTGTCGACCGGCACGCCGCGCGCCAGCAGGCCGTCGATCTCTTGCAGAATGCTGGCCGGGTTGAGCACGACTCCGCCGGTCACCACGCACTGCACGCCCGGCGTGAGGATGCCGCTGGGAATAAGCGACAGTTTGTAGGTCTGTCCATCGCGGACGACGGTGTGGCCGGCGTTGCTGCCCCCCTGATAGCGCACCACGACGTCGTGTTGCTCGGTCAGGATGTCGACGAGCTTCCCCTTGGCTTCGTCTCCCCACTGCAGTCCGATGACGCAAGTAACGCTCAAAGCACTCAACCCCTGCCCGTTGGGCCAATGAAAACCGAAAAACCGTTCTCGCCGGCAGCGGCGCGGGCGAAAACGCGCGACCCCGGCGCATGGCCAGCCGCACCGCTCGCGCTCTGGGAGGCTCGACCATTCTAGCCGTAAAGCGTGACCGGCGGGCCATTTTGGCCGCAGCCACCACTGCAAACCCCACAGTTTAGGCTCCTGCCGCAGGCCCGGTCAAGCAGACAATGGCGGCTTGTGAACAACCGGCTTGCTCAACCGTTGGATGCGGTTAATCCGATGTCACCATTGGGGCCATCACATGGCTACAATGTGGGGAAATTCGCATTTGCCGTTGGAGAGTAGTCCGATGTCTGAGCCAATTTGCGTCCAGTCACTCAGTGTGGAGGCAATGGTTGACGACGCCCCCGATCCATACGGTCAGCCGGGTTGCTCGGGGATTTGGGCATACGCAGAAACCGCTGATCCGGCGCTCCTCGAACGTCTATCGATCGCAGCCGAGACCGCTACGAGCATTACGCTTAAGTGCGCGACACTCGAAGTTGACGGCATCGTCGGGGGCTTCACCCGCAGTGGAAAAAAAACGAGGGTTGAGGTCGATGTTAAGACTATTCGAATCGTTCCGCCTGCGCCGCGCGTCGAGCGGGGACTGAAAGGGCGGGACTCGTAGACGGCAACTATTCGCCCCGCCACTCGCTTAGAATACGGGAATGGACGAGGCATTCGGAAAAGACAAGTTCGATCAGGTAGTGCAGGTTTTGCGGCTCAGCGGGCTCATCGTACCTCTCGACGAAACGTTGCACGCGTTTCAAAACCGGCCCGAGTCGGAACAAAGATACCCGACCGCGGTGACGGATCTCGGATGCTGGCTCATCGGCCGTGGCCTGCTTACCCATTGGCAGTTCGCTATGCTTTGCCAAGCGAAGTCGAAGGGCTTTTTTCTGGATGGGTATAAGCTACTCGAACATTTGGACGGGAAATCTGGCGAAGGTCACTATCTGGCCGAGCGCGTCGCGACAGGAACCCGAGTGGTGCTGCGTGTATTCCCGCCGGCGCCCGGCGACAACGCC
>Ga0182024_10020991_pt1 | contig 11895 bp, 10 predicted proteins | sample P32metaG_FD_120480 | JGI IMG/M metagenome (GOLD analysis project Ga0182024, IMG submission 120480) | Permafrost microbial communities from Stordalen Mire, Sweden - P3-2 metaG (Illumina Assembly) | ecosystem: Environmental > Terrestrial > Soil > Wetlands > Permafrost | place: Sweden: Stordalen... | reverse complement strand
TCCCGACCGCCTTGTACGCGCCGTCCGTCGTGGACACGGTGCAGCCGCTCTTCCAGCAGCGCCATCCGATCGAGTTCGGCTCGTTGTACAGGTCGAACAGGACGCCGGGGTCACGCTTGAAGTGGGTCGCGACCGATGCCCAGAACGCGGGGGAGTGAGCGGCGTCGGCCATCGGCGGGACGCTCATGCCGTCCGGGCGTCGAGCGCGTGGAGGCTGAGGATGACCGCCATGCCGTGGGCGTGGAGGAGCTCGACGTAGGCACGGATCGCCGTGCGGTACGCGCCTCCCTCGAAGGGGGCGGGGTTCCGGCCGTTGTCGTAGGGATCGTTTGCCGTGGTGAACAGGTCGAGCCAGCACCCCTCGTTGAGCGGCAGCCGCACTGCATTGACGTGCCACCGCACCATGGCCTCGACCGAGGGGGCCGTCGCGGGGCCGTCGAAGATGCCCCATCCCTGCTCGCAGGCGTACTCGGTGCCGGAGCGGTCGACACCGAGCAGCCGCGTCACCTTGCCGACTGCGTTCACCAGGTGACGGCCTTTGACGTAGACGGCGACACGGGCGGAGCGCGCGGCGGCCGTTGACGCCGTGCGAGCCGCAGGTGCCGATGCCGCCGTGGCGCTCCCGGCCGAGAGCGAGGCCAGCACGAGCAGGGCGACCAAGGGTGCTCCGCCGAGGCTGGCGGACCGCCAGCGCGCCGTCGCCGTCGCTCGCACGCCTGCACGCTACGTCGACGCCCGGCTGTGCGACCGGGGACCCGTCCTTTGCACCTACCGCCGAGGCTCAGGTCGCCGCCTCGAGGATTGCGAGGTCGCGGTTGGCGTACTGGGCGTGCTCCCACTCCTCGCGGAGGATCACCTGCAGGCACGTCAACACCGAGCACGTCTCGGTTGGGTGGCCGAGACCTGCTGGAGGGTCGCAACGACGCTCGAGCTCGTGGGGCGTGAGTCCCCCGATGGTCTCGGCGACGGCGTCCATGCGCCCGCGGCGCACGGCCAGCACCTCGTCGAGGCTGGGATCCGCTGCGGCGTCGAGCCCGAGGCTCTCGGGGTCCTCCAAGAAGGAGCCGGCGAGCCCGAGTGGATGGTAGGGACGAGCGATCTGGAGGACCATGTGCGAGAGCCATTTGTCCGTCGCCATGATGAGGTGGCGCAGCGTCTCGACGAAGCTCCACTCGCCGTCGACGCGCTCGTGCAGCGCCGGCTCGGGGAGCGCTCGGGCCCGCTCGACCGTCGTCCTCCACACTTCTTCGATGATCGCCCACGCCTCGGCGATCCCCGCCGGGTCCGTCGCGCGCAGCTTCGCTCGGTCGGGTGACCGTCGGTCGAGCTCGGCCTCCACCAAGGGCGCGACCTCGACGCCGTTGATGCGGAGCCCCTCGATGCCGCCGGAGACGTCGGCGTTCAGCAGCCAGGCGTCGCTGATGGTGGCGCCCTCGAAGTTCGGGGCGTGCAGGCGGGCATGGGAGAAGTCCATGTCGTCGAAGCGAGCATCCGAGAAGTCGCGTCGCTCGTCAGCTGCCACCAGCCACCTCCATCAGCCCGTCGCGGACCCTTGGCGCTGCGGTCGACACCGTAGGACCAGCCAGTGACACGCGCGCCGGTCGCGGGCACCGCGCGCGACGCGCTTCCTGTGGCGCGCCGGTGCTCGTCCTCCGTCGAGGCGGTCGGCGCCATCGGGAGCGGGTGGACACCGGTCGGGAGGTGCCGAGACCAGACTCTTACGCGTCGCTTACGTCGCGCGCCCTGCGCACGCGGTGCTCGGGCGCGCGAGGACGTGACCTGCGCACCGCGCCGGCGCCACGGCGTGCAAGATGGTGCGATGCACTCACGCCGACCGCAGCGCGGTGCGACGGTGACCCCGCGATGAAGGGTCGCATCACCGGCCTGACGGTCATCCTCGTCGTGCTGTTCGGACTCGTGCTCGTGCAGGCCTGGTTCATCCAGGTGCACCGCGCCAACGCGCTGAACCGGTCCCCGCAGAACCCCGCCATCGTGGAGCTCAGCCGACTGAACCCGCGTGGGGAGATCCTGTCGGCGAACGGCGCCGTGCTCGCGAGGTCCATCCCGACGGGGGACCCCGCCTACCCGTGGCGACGGTCCTACCCGCTCGGCCCGCTCACCGCGGGCGTCGTCGGGTACAGCTCGAGCAAGTACGGCACCGGTGGGATCGAGTACCAGTACGACGGCTACCTCGTCACCCACACCCAGCCCACCCAGTCCCTGGGCGGCGCGATCAATCCGACGAAGTCCTCCGACTCGGTGCAGCTCACCTTGAGCGTCCCGCTCCAGCAGGTCGCGGCGAGGGCACTGGCAGGACGCGACGGCTCCGTCGTCGCGATCGATCCGCGCACGGGCGCCGTCCTCGCCATGTACTCGAACCCGACCTACGACCCGTCACGCCTCGCGTCGATCAGCTTCGGAGCCCAGACCGCGGCGTGGAAGGAGTTCAACACCAACGACGCGCTGCACTTCCCGCCCCTCGGCTCGGTCGCGACCCAGCAGACGTTCCCTCCCGGCTCGACGTTCAAGGTCGTGACGACCGCGGGGATCCTCCGCTACCACCCCTCGCTGGCGTCCGCCGTGTTCCCCTCACAGACGTGCCTCCACCTGCCACAGTCGGACCAGCGGCTGTGCAACTCGGGCGACACGCCGTGCGGCGGGACGATCCAAGCGATGCTGCCCGCGTCGTGCGACCCCGGCTACGGCTGGCTCGGCATGCAGCTCGGCGCCCAGCGCCTCCGTGAACAGGCGGACCAGTTCGGCTACAACGCGATCCCGCCGCTCGACCTGCCTGGTGTCGTCCCCTCGTACTTCCCGCCGGCGCACTACTTCGACCAGGCGCTGCCGTTGCTCGCGTACTCGGCGATCGGGCAGGACAACGTCCGCTCGACGGCGCTCCAAGACGCCCTCGTCGCCGCGGGGATCGCGGATCACGGCAGGATCATGGCTCCGCACTTCCTGCAGTCGATCGTCGACGACCAGGGCGGTGTCATCTCCACCTACAAGCCGTACGTGTGGCGCCACCCGCTCAACGCGACGTCGGCCGGGACGATCAGCCAGCTGATGCGCAAGGTCGTGACCATAGGGACCGCACAGTTGGTGAACTTCTTGCCCGAAGACCAGGTTGCCGCCAAGACAGGCACCGCCCAGACCGCGGGGAACCAGCTGACCGACGACTGGATGATCGCCTTCGCGCCGGCGTCCGATCCCGTGATCGCCGTCGCGGTGGTGGTCCCGAACCAGCCCATCTTCGACTGGGGCGCGACCGTTGCGGGTCCGATCGTCAAGTGCGTGATCGAGGGCGCGCTCGCCATCGACGCCAAGCAGGCGCCCTCGGGGACTCCCGCAACCTGTCCGAGCTGAGCCTCACCGACCGCGCCTCGCCACGCCCGTGGACTATCCCATCGTCTTGGCGCCGTCGAGGCTCTCCCGGATGATGTCGGCGTGGCCCGCGTGCTGCGCGGTCTCGGCGACGACGTGCAGGAGCGCCATTCGCGCGGACCAGGTCGCGCCGGGCTCGAACCACGGGGCCTCGGGGAGCGGGTGTGCGGCATCCAGCGACGCGAGGCTCGCCACCAGCTCGTCGGTGCGCGCCGCGACCGCCGCGTAGCGCTCGAGCAGGCCGGCGAGCGTGTCACCGCCGAGCATCTGGAAGCCCTCGGCGTACGCGCGCATCGCCGCTGGATCCATCGAGGGGAGCGTCGAGGGGCCGTCGACGATGAAGGACGCCCAGCCCTCCTCCACGAGGCTCACGTGCTTGATCAGCCCGCCGAGGCATAGCGCGCTGGCCGTCGTCGTCCGCCGGGCCTGCGCGTCGTTCAGGCCGCGAACGGTCTGGCGGAGGAAGCCTCGGTGCGTGGTCAAAGCGCGCAGCAAGTCCTGGCGTTCAAGGCTGTCGTGAGCGGCATCGGTCATGACGGGACGGTACCTAAGGGACGTGACGCCGAGGGACGTGACGCCGAGGAACGTGACGCCGAGGAACCCGCGGTCGGTGCCCGCGGGCCCTCGGCGCTGCAGCTCCCTGTCGATCCGGGGTGTGGCGTTGCTGGCGGGCACGTGGCGGCACAGCGCGCTGGGGTCGGGGCACCTCGCGCCGGCCACGCCGCACCCAGCCGGACGGCCCGGTACGTTGGCCAGCGACGGGACCATCGAGCCAGGAGGGCGGCACATGCCGGCACGAGGAAGAGCCGAGTGGCGAGGCGACGTCCCGACGGGGACCGGCACCTTCTCAGCAGGCGACACCATCACGGGCGGCTACACGTACAAGTCCCGCTTCGAGGACGGCCCCGGCTCGAATCCCGAGCAGCTGATCGCCGCCGCCCACGCGGCCTGCTTCTCCATGGCGCTCTCGAGTCTCCTCGCCAAGTCCGGATCGACGCCCGAGTCGGTCACCACGGACGCCACGGTGACGCTGCGCCTCGTCGACGGCGCCCCCACGATCACCCGGATCGACCTCAGCACGGTGGGCGTCGTGCCCGGCATCTCCGAGGACGAGTTCCGCGAGCAGGCCCGCGCCGCGAAGGCTGGATGCCCGGTGAGCCGGGCGCTCGCGGGCGTCCCCGAGATCACCCTCGAGGCATCGCTCGCCCACTGAGCACCGGCTGCGGCGCACGGCACGCGGCGCACGACCCGCGCTACGACACCGCACCGCGGCGGATCCGGGGCGGCACGCCGCGCGCCTGGCGGCGATCCGGTCGGGGACTGGCGCCGAACGAGGTCGTCCGTCCACCCGCCGCGCGGTGGTGCCGCAGCACGCCGTGCTCCGTCGCGACACCGCGCGCCAGATGAGCTCGCCTACAGGGGCGTCACGTAGGCGCCGTGGATCCCGCCATCGACGAGGAAGGTCGTGGCGGTGACGAAGCTGGCGTCGTCGCTCGCCAAGAAGAGGGCGGCGCCCGCGATCTCCTCGGGCTCCGCGAAGCGCCCCATGGGGACGTGCACGAGCCGTCGGGCCGCTCGCTCGGGGTCCTTTGCGAACAGCTCCTGCAGCAGCGGCGTGTTGACCGGTCCGGGGCACAGGGCGTTCACGCGGATGCGCTCGCGGGCGAACTGGACCGCGAGCTCGCGGCTCATCGCGAGCACGCCACCCTTGGACGCGGTGTAGGAGATCTGGGACGTGGCCGATCCCAGCACGGCGACGAACGACGCGGTGTTGATGACCGAACCACCCCCGCGCGCCTGGAGGTGGGGGATCCCGTGGCGACAGCACAGATAGATCGAGGTGAGGTTGACCTCTTGGACGCGACGCCATGCTTCCAGGTCGGTGGTGAGGATCGAGTCGTCCTCTGGTGGCGAGATGCCCGCGTTGTTGAAGAGGATGTCGATCCCGCCATAGGTGGTGGCGGCCGCCTCGTAGAGCGCGGTGACGCTCTCCTCGCTCGTCACGTCGACGGCCACGAACGTGCCACCGATCTCACGAGCGAGCACCGCACCGTCGACCTCGTTGAGGTCGGCGACCACGACACTCGCGCCCTCGGCGGCGAATCGCACGGCGCTCGCGCGGCCGATCCCGCTCGCGGCACCGGTGATGACGGCGACCTTGTCGGTGAGACGGTACATCAGCCCTCCACGGCGATGAAGACGTTCTTCTCCTCGCTGAACCCGAGCAAGGCGTCCGGGCCGAGCTCGCGGCCGACGCCGGACTGCTTGAAGCCGCCGAACGGCGTGTGGTAGCGCACCGAGGCGTTCGAGTTGACCGACAAGGTCCCCGCCTCGATGCGCCGGGCGACGCGGATCGCCCTGCCGACGTCGCGGGTCCAGATGGACCCGGACAGGCCGTAGGGGCCGAGGTTCGCGATCTCGACGGCCTCGTCCTCGTCGGCGAAGCGCGTCACCGACACGACGGGGCCGAAGACCTCCTCGTTGAACGAGCGCGACGAGCGGTCCGCGCCCGAGAGCACCGTCGGCGGGAACCAGTACCCACGTCCCTCCGGCGCGCGGCCCTGGACCAGGACCTCACCGTCGTCGACGTAGCCCTGCACACGAGCGCGATGGCGCGACGAGATGAGGGGTCCCATCTCGCTCAGAGGATCGGCGGGATCGAGGACCGCGACGGACCGGACCGCCGGCTCGAAGCGCTCCATGAACTGGTCGTAGGCGCTGGCCTCGACGAGGAGGCGCGACCGAGCGCAGCAGTCCTGTCCCGCGTTGTCGAACACCGCGTAGGGCGCGAGGGCGGCGGCCCGGTCGAGGTCGGCGTCGGCGAAGACGACGTTGGCGCTTTTCCCGCCGAGCTCGAGGGTCACGCGCTTCACCTGCTCGGCGCACGCGGCCATCACCCGCTTGCCGACCGCGCTCGATCCGGTGAAGCAGACCTTCCGGACGGCCTCGCTCGTGACGAGCCGCCACCCGACGAGCTCCCCGGTGCCGGGGAGGACCTGGAGGACGTCGTCAGGGAGCCCCGCCTCTTTGGAGAGCTCGGCGAGACGCAGCGCGCTGAGCGGCGTCGCCTCGGCCGGCTTCACGAGGACGGTGTTGCCGGCGGCGAGCGCCGGGGCGAAGCCCCACGCCGCGATCGGCATGGGGAAGTTCCACGGCACGATGACGCCGACCACCCCGATCGGCTCGTGGAAGGTGACGTCGATGCCACCGGCGACGGGGATCTGGCGCCCGGCGTGCCGCTCCGGGGCGCCGGCGTAGAAGTCGAGGACGTCGCGGACGTTGGCCGCCTCCAGCCTGGCGTTGGTGATCGTGTGCCCCGCGTTGTCGCACTCGAGTCGGGCGAGGTCCTCGAGGTGGGCGTCGACGACCGTCGCGAAGCGCCGAAGGAGGCGGGCTCGATCTGCGGGCGCGACGGCGCGCCAGGCCGGGAGCGCCCGTTGCGCGCGGACGATCGCCGCGTCGACCTCGGTGGCGTCGAGGAACTCCACCGTCGCGAGCGGCTGCTCTGTCGTGGGGTTGAGCAGCGACGTGGGGGAGCTCACAGCCGCTCGAAGCCCCTCGTGCGCTCCCAGTCGGTGACCGCAGAACCGAAGGCGGCGCGCTCCACGTGGCTCGCGTGCACGACGTGGTCCACCACCTCGTCGCCGAAGGCACTGCGCGCCATCGCGCTCCCGTCGAGCAGGTCCGACGCCTCGTCGAGCGACGTGGGCATCCGCGGCGCGTCGCCCACGTAGGCGTTGCCGCGGCACCCCTCGGGGAGCGGGAGCCCCTCTTCGACGCCGCGGAGTCCGGTCGCCACCATCGCGGCGAGCGCGAGGTAGGGGTTGACGTCGCCACCGGGGATCCTTGCCTCGACCCGCAGCGACGGGCCGTGGCCGACGACGCGGAAGGCGCACGTCCGGTTGTCCACTCCCCAGCGCAGCGACGTCGGTGCGAAGGATCCCTCGACGAAGCGCTTGTAGCTGTTGACGTTCGGGGCGAAGAGCAGGGCGCACTCGCGCGCGTACGCGACGAGCCCTGCGAGGAAGTGCTCGAAGGGAGCCGAGAACCCGTGCTCGTGGTCGCCCGCGAAGACGGGTGCACCGTCGTCGTCACGCAGCGAGAGGTGGACGTGGCACGAGTTGCCCTCGCGCTCGTCGAACTTCGCCATGAACGTGAGGCTGCAGCCCTCCTGAGCCGCGATCTCCTTCGCGCCGAGCTTGTACAGGCAGTGCTCGTCCGCCTTGTCGACGAGCCCGGCGTACCGAAAGGTGATCTCGTGCTGGCCCGGATGGCACTCGCCCTTCGCCGACTCGACCTGCATGCCCGCACCGCGCATCTCGCGTCGGATCCTTCCGAGCAGCGGCTCGATCCGCGAGGTGCCCAGCAGCGAGTAGTCGACGTTGTAGCGGTTGGCCGGGGTCAGGTTGCGATAGCCGGCGTCCCAGGCCCGCTCGTAGGTCTCCTCGAAGACGAGGAACTCGAGCTCGGTGGCCGCGAGGGCCGTCCAGCCGTGCGTGGCGAGCCGGGCGGCCTGGTGCTGCAGCACCTGGCGTGGGGAGACTGCGACGGGGTCGCCGCCCGTCGTCTCGACGTCGCAGACCACCAGCGCGGTGCGCGAGTGCCAGGGCACGTGGCGCAGGGTCGAGAGGTCGGGGCGAAAGGCGAGGTCGCCGTAGCCGACGTCCCACGACGCGAGCGCGAAACCGTCGACGGTCGACATGTCGACGTCGGAGGCGAGCACGTAGCCGCACCCCTCGGTGCCGTTCGCGACGACCTCGTCGACGAACCACGTCGCGTCGACGCGCTTGCCCTGGAGCCTGCCCTGCAGGTCCGCGACGGCCACGAGCACCGTGTCGATCTCGCCCGCCGCGACGGCCGCCTCCAGCGCCTCGATGGATGGACGGCCCGGACTCGACGTGGTCACGCGAACTCCTTGAAGGTGTCGAATCGTAGGGGTGGACGCGCTGTCGGTGCCAATGGCGAAGTGTGCCGAGCGCCCGCGTGCTCGCGACGTCGCCCACACGGCGTGCACGGGCGATCGAGCGCTCAGCGACGGCGGGGCGCACGATCACTCTCGGCCGCTGTGGCAGCGCAACTTACACTTGGCCGCGACGAGCCCGAGGAGCACGATGGCGACCTACCCGTACGCCGACCAGTTCGAGGTCCAACGAGGACTCCGCGAGGACGGCATCGAACGCACGATCCTCCTCGAGCAGCTCGAAATCATGGCGACCACTGAGGACCGGCGCTGGGAGACCGGCCAGTGCTCGGGCACGATGTACTGCGGCGACCACGACCACTACGACTTCCTCAACGCCGCCTTTGCAAGGTTCTCGCACGTGAACGCGCTCCAGCGTGACATGTGCCCGAGCTCGACCAAGTTCGAGGCCGAGATCATCGCGATGACGCTGGATCTCTTGGGCGCCGGGCATCTGTCGACGACGCCCGCGGGGCTCGTCACCTCTGGCGGCACCGGCTCGATCACCCATGCCGTCCTCGCCTATCGAGAGGCGAACGCGGAGCGCACCCGCCGTCCCAACGTCATCAAGCCGGAGACCGCGCATCCCGCGTTCCTCAAGGCCGGGCACCTCTTCGGCGTCGAGATGCGCGTGGCGCCGGTGGACGCGACGACGACGCAGGTGGACCTCGACTGGGTCGCCGACCACATCGACGGCGACACTGTGGCGGTGATCGGCTCGGCGTGCAACTACGGGTACGGCACGATCGATCCGATCGCCGAGCTCGGCCAGCTCGCCCTCTCACGCGGTGTCGGCCTGCACGTCGACGGGTGCCTCGGCGGCTTCCTGCTGCCGTTCGGCAAGGAGCTCGGCTACGACATCGAGGACTTCGACTTCTCGGTCCCCGGGGTGACCACGATCTCGGCGGACACCCACAAGTACGGCTACGCCCTCAAGGGCACGAGCGTGCTGTGCTTCGCCGACCGGTCGCTGCGCAACGCGCAGTACTTCTTCCAGACCGACTGGTCAGGGGGCCGGTACTGCTCGCCGGGGATGGAGGGGTCGCGCTCGGGCGGGCTGCTCGCGGCCACCTGGGCCGCGATGGTCAGCCTCGGACGCGCCGGCTACCGCCGGTACGCCGAGGCGATCTTCGCGACGTCGCGCGCGATGCAGGTCGAGGTCGAGAAGCACGACGCGCTGCGGATCCTCGGGCGGCCGAGCTTCCTGTTCTCGTTCACCTCGGACGACTTCGACGTGTACCACGTCAACGACTTCCTGCGGAAGCGCGGCTGGCGGCTCAACGGGCAGCAGTATCCGAACGCGATCCACATGGACGTGACGCGCCCCCAGACCCAGCCGGGCATCGTCGAGCGATGGGGCCTCGACCTCGCCGAGGCCGTCGCCTACGCGGTGGCCCACGCCGACGAGCCCGCCAAGTCGTCGGCCTTCTACGGTGGCGTCGAGGGTGGGATGACGGGCGAGGTCGACGCGCACATCCGCGCCGTGATGGCCGACATGCTCGACCAGCAGAGCTCGATCCCACGTGACGGCTGAGCACTCGCGGGACCTCTGCCTCGCGGTCGACCTCGGCACGGGTGGCCCGAAGATCGGGCTGGTCGGCCTCGACGGCCAGACGCACGGACAGGAGCTGCACGCCGTGCAGACGACGTTCGGACCGAAGCGCCAGGTGGTGCAAGACGCCGCCGAGTGGTGGGACGTGATCCGCGGTGCCGCTCGGCGCCTGCTCGACGCCGACGCGGCGCTCGCCCCGCGCGTCGTCGCCGTCGCCATCACCGGCCAGTGGGCGTCGACGATCCCGGTCGATGCGGACGGGACGCCCACTGGGCCCTGCATCACGTGGCAGGACATGTCGGGCGGCCGCTACGTGCGCGCCCGCATCGGCGGCCACGTCTCGGGCTACCGGGCCCGCGACGTGCTGCGCTGGGTGCGGCGCACGGCCGGCGCGCCGTCCTTGAGCGGGGCGGACCCGGTCGGCCACATGCTCGCCTTCATCGCCGAGCATCCGGCGGAGGCCGCCGCGACCCGGTGGTATCTCGAGCCCGTCGACTACCTCACGATGCGGTTCTGCGGCGAGGCAACGGCGAGCCACGCCTCGATGCAGGGTGCGTGGCTCACCGACAACCGACACCTCGAGCGCTTGAGGTACGACCAGGACCTGCTCGACGCGCTCGGGCTCAGCGACGAGAAGCTGCCCCCGCTGCGACCTATCGGCTCGATCGTCGGCACGGTGACCCCGAGCGTCGCGGTCGGGCTCGGGATCGCGCCGGACACCGTGGTGCTGACCGGCCTTCCCGACCTCCAGGCGGCCGCGCTCGGCGCGGGGGCGACGTCGCTGTACGCGACGCACCTCGCGCTGTCGACGACGTCGTGGATCAGCTGCCCGGTCCCGAAGAAGAAGACCGACGTCACTCACTCGATCGCCACGGTGCCGGGTCTCACCAACGACACGTACCTCGTGGTCAACAACCAGGACACGGGCGCCAAGGCGCTCGAGTGGTTCCGCGGGATGCTCGCGGGCGCAGGCCAGGCACTCGGCTACGACGAGCTGACCGCGCTCGCCGCGACGGCGCCGCCCGGGGCCAACGGCGTGCTGTTCACGCCGTGGCTCGCGGGGGAGCGGTCACCAGTGGCCGACCGCAGGGCGAGAGGCGGCTTCGCGAACGTCGCGCTCACGTGCGGCACCGCCGAGCTCGCCCGGGCCGTCCTCGAGGGCGTGGCGGCGAACAGCCGCTGGCTCTTCGGATACGTCGAGAAGTTCTGCGGACGCGAGCTCTCGCCGATCCGCCTCGTGGGAGGGGGCGGCCGTTCGTCACTGTGGTGCCAGATCTTCGCGGACGCCCTCGATCGGCCGGTGGAGCAGGTGCCCGAGCCGATGTTCGCCCAGCTGCGCGGCATGGCGGCCATGGCGTCGGTTGCCCTCGGACACCAGTCGCTCGCCGACGTCGAGGCGAACCGATCGCACGGCACGGTCTTCGAGCCCAACGCCGCGGGCGCAGAGGTGATGGCGCGCGTCTCGAAGGAGCTCGTCGAGCTCTACGACGACAACAAGGCGCGCTTCCGTCGGCTCAACCGGTAGTCGCAGCGCGCGTGCACCGAGACGGCCGGCACCCACGCACTCGGCCTCGTCGAGGCCCGGCCGATGCGCGGCGTCGCCGAGGGGCGGCGCTGCGAGCTGGCGATCCGCAGTGTCGGGTCGGCTGCACGGAACGGGTCAGCGCACGGCGTCGCCGAGTGTGGGCCGGTCCTCCGAGGCACGTCACCTAAGATGCGGCGGCCATGTAGCTGACGGACGCGAATCGAGGTGAACCGCATGGATGCCGACCCTCCCAGTACCAGCCGTTCACTGAGTCGCACCCACGCCATGGTGTCCGTCAGCTCCTGACTCGGCGTCTCCTGCCGCCTGCGGCAGGGGCACCGGCTTGCGGGGTCGTGCCAAGGGGTGCGCCGGAGCCGTCGTCCGCGGCCCGATCGACCTGCTGTCCCGCGCAGGCAGTTCCTGCCTCGCCCGTCTCCTTGGAGGATCCATGTCCCGCTCGAGCCCACGCCCACGCCC
>Ga0182024_10020990_pt1 | contig 11895 bp, 10 predicted proteins | sample P32metaG_FD_120480 | JGI IMG/M metagenome (GOLD analysis project Ga0182024, IMG submission 120480) | Permafrost microbial communities from Stordalen Mire, Sweden - P3-2 metaG (Illumina Assembly) | ecosystem: Environmental > Terrestrial > Soil > Wetlands > Permafrost | place: Sweden: Stordalen... | reverse complement strand
TTGAAATTATGGCAATGAAAGGGTTTCAGACCATCAATTGTAGATATTATGGTCAGTGGTTGGTCGTGAAATTTGTTGGATATATGCGAAGAGGTTGGAAGTTATTTTTGAGTCAGCCCTTAGTAAAGTTCTCAGGGGCAAGGAGGATCCGCAACAGTTTAAGATGATTGCTGCTCGAACCGAGGATTTTAACGGCAAGCGTGTTCTCGTCGTTGAAGGGCGTGACACCAAGAGTGAGGATGACATTTACGCCATTCTTGTGGACGCGGATGGTAGCGGTCGTGTCATTCAAGAGATTTACTACCAGGCACCGAATGAAATTTATCCGAAGTATCTGAGGGAAGCAAAGTCAGCGCTCAAATCGATTCAATGGAAAGAGAACAAATGAGAGCAATATTCTCTGCATAATCCGACTAACACCGCTAGCTATCGCCAACCCACCGATGCCAGACACGAGCGACCATCTGCTTGAGTGTTTAGCAAATCCTCGCTACCAGCAATAAGTAGCTATGTCATCTTCATCGCATCAATTCTGCGTAAGTGAGACGACATTCTCCTGGCTCGTCAAAGGAGCAGTGATTGATTCGAGTGATTTTCCCTCAGCCGCGACACCGAAAATAGCCTCTACCCCTGCGGCAAAGACCATCAATCCAGCTCCGATAAAATAACCTATGGCTAGCTGATCTCTACCTGCTTGAATGAGCGATGCAAAAATCCATGGTGCGCCAACGCCACCAATCAAGGTGCCCGCGGCAAAGAAAATTGCGATCGCCAATCCTCGCATTTCCAGGGGAAACAGTTCGCTCACTGTCAAATAAGCGGCGCTGGCTGCAGATGAAGCGATGAAGAATATTGCAATCCAGGCGAATGACTGAGTTTGGGCTGTGAGCATATTGTGCTGAAACATGAAAGCAGTGATAGCAAGCAGTATGCCTGAAGTAGCATAGGTAATCACGATCATCGGCTTTCTGCCGATGGTATCAAAGGATCTACCGAGAATGATTGGACCAAGCAAGTTGCCCATAGCGAACGGCAGAATGTACCAGCTTACTTCACTTGGTTTGACAGCATAGAAATTCTTGAGCACAAGTGCATAAGTAAAGAAAATTGCGTTGTAGAAGAATGCTTGCGAAGCCATCAAGGTCAAACCCAAAAAGGTTCTCGTGCGATGCACTTTAACCAACGTCAACCAGATCTCTTTCCACGGCGTTTTGTGCTGGATGGCGATTCTCAGCGGACGCTCCTCAATTGCTGGTAGCGTATCGGCACCACCTATCTGTGCCTCGATTTTCGAGATGATATCTTCCGCCTCCTGGTTGCGTCCGTGCACCATTAACCAGCGCGGACTTTCAGGAACCCAGTGACGGATGAAGAGAACTCCCAACCCGAGAACGGCACCAATAGCGTAAGAAATTCGCCAGCCTGTGCCGACGGGAAAATACTTTTCGTTCAGCAAAATCACGGTCGCTCCGGCACCGAGCATGGCACCAAGCCAGTAAGTGGAATTGATGATCAAATCTACACGTCCACGCACCCTCGCTGGTATCAATTCGTCAATGGCAGAGTTTATGGCGGCATACTCGCCACCAATTCCGGAACCGGCAAGAGCCATGAAACAGGCATAACTGGCGAAATTCCAGGAAAATGCAGTCAAGGCAGCGGCACACAAATACACGCACAATGTTATGTAGAACAGCTTTTTGCGTCCGTATTTATCCGTGGCATAGCCGAAAATCAGAGCACCAATGACGGCACCAGTCAAATAACAACTCGCGCTCATGCCAATTTGATCGGCGCTAAGCGCGAGCGTTCGTTTGTCTTGCAGAACTGCGGCGATTGCTCCGGTCAGAGTCACCTGCAGCCCGTCTAAAATCCACGTTACGCCAAGCCCGATCACAACCAGCCAATGCCAACGACTCCATGGCAGACGGTCGAGTCGCTGCGGCACATTTGTTTCGATCCAGGTTAGCTTAGGTGTCGCGTCCGTCAATGAAGGTCAGCTCTTTGTCCGCGTATTATGGTGCATTACCAGCCCGTCCGTTACACGGCCTTGCATTTCCGCCTATGGAGTTGATGCATTATCCGATCCTGCATTTCCAGTTATGGGTTTGGTGCGTTACCCGCTCTCCATTTGATATTGCATCCGGTGCTCGGTTTCTGATCCTCTGAGATTGTTTTTCCAGCTATCGCTGCGTCCATAGCCGCTCTCAGATCTTTGCCGGTGACCGGGCTGTCATTGCCGGGACGGCTGTCATCTAACTGCCCCCGGTAAACCAGCTTGTGGTCTTTGTCGAACAAAAAGAAATCTGGCGTGCAGGCGGCAGTGTATCGCTTTGCTACGCTTTGATCCTCATCATAAAGAAGCGGATATGTCAGAGCCAATTCATCACACATCTTCTTCAAACTGGAAGGAGAATCATCGGGATAATTGTCTGCATCGTTGCTCGAGATTCCGATGATCGCCAGAGCAGAATCGGAGTAGTCACGACCAAGCTTGGCAAGCTCATCCTTGATGTGTTTTACGTATGGGCAATGCTGACAAATGAACATGATCAGCAACGCGCTCTTGCCGGAGTAGTCTTCAAGAGCGACCTGCTTTCCAGTTCGAACATCAGGCAACTTGAATGAAGGAGCCTTCGTGCCAAGCGGTAGCATAGTGGAATAGGTGAGAACCATTGTTAGCCTCCCTGCGATAATAACTTGAGGAAGCTATTTTAACGTACTACCTCATTGTTTTTGACTTTTCCGTTTGGTGCAGTCATTTATGAGTGAATTTGACGATCCTAATGAACTATTGCGGCAAGCAAAAGAGAGTAGAAATGGCACACTAGCTCGGTGCGCTATTGATGAGTTTGAGCATGCCAGATTTCAACAGCCCCCTGGGTGCTACTTGGCGTCCTTCAAGTGCAGCTTGAAGATTCGATATGGTAGCGCTGGTGGTGTCATATTTATTTGCGATGCGCTGACAAAAAGCAAATTTTGCCCTGCAATGCCTGTCCATCGGTGTGTTGACGAGCCCAGTTGCTCGAGTTGGGGACCAACGTGATCGATGTCACCGGCGGATTTTGCCAGTGTGGGGCAGGATGCAGCTAACACCAGGGCCGGTATCAACCAATTTGCGATTTTCAAATCATGTCTCCCAGATTGCTCGCTGCATGCAGATGCGGCGCCCATAGAAAGTATCCAGCGACTACTCTTTGGCGTCTACTCTTTGGATTCTCCATCCTTGGATTCTCCATATGGATACCACCAGGACTTTCTGTCACCGGCAAAATCCCAATGCACATGCTTGGTCTCGCGGAAAGACTCCAACCCTTCTTGACCCAATTCGCGGGCGCCACCACTCAATTTCATGCCACCAAAAGGTCCGGCATAGTTATCGGTTAACGGATCGTTGATCCAGATCGTTCCTGCCTTGACTTCCTCCATGAAGATTTTGGCCCGCATCGGATCCTTGGTCAGCAGTACCGCTCCCAGACCATATTCACATTCGTTAGCCAGAGCGATGGCGTCTTCAAAAGAGCTGTACTCCATGATCGGAATTGCCGGGCCAAATGTCTCTTCTCGCATGATCAACATCTCGTGCGTAGCGTCTTTGATCACGGTCGGCTCGTAATAAAATCCTTTATCGAAACCGCTGGGGCGACGCCCTCCGATTAACACTTTGGCACCGCTGGCAATGGCATCGCTAATGTGCCCTTCAACCTTTTCTCGATATTTAGCGCCAATCATCGGGCCGATGTCGGTATCAGGGTCGATACCAGGGCCAAGACGCAGCCCTTTTACGTGCTCGACAATAGCCTCGGTAAATTGGGCAGCTTTGGACGACGGGACATAGACTCGCTCGGTGGAGGTGCAGACCTGACCGGCGTTTGTCAGAGCGGCATAGGCCAACGCTCTTGCTGCAATTTCCGGATCGGCGTCTTCAGCAATGACAAAGGCGTCTTTGCCACCTAACTCCAGGTGCAGTTTTTTCATCATCGGTGCTGCCAACAGAGCAATGCGCTGGCCGATGGCCAGACTGCCGGTGAAAGCAATTACGGGAACATCTCTGTGCAAAACGAGCGGCTCGGCGACATCCGGTCCATAACCTGTTATTACATTGATCACGCCGGGCGGAAAGTCATCCCAACAATGCTGCGCCAGGTATAGAGTCGTCAACGGAGTGAGTTCACTTGGCTTGATGATAACGGTATTTCCAGCAGCCAGAGCCGGAGCTACTTTCCATGCCATCAAAAGCAGCGGATAGTTCCATGGCACTATGCACAGTACCACTCCATACGGCTCTTTGAGCACGAGATTCAACTGCGAATACTCGCCAGAGGGAAGAACGCGCCCGCGCTCGTGTCGTCCCAGTTCAGCATAATAATCGAATGTGTTAGTAAGCCACTCGAACTCCTCTTCGTTTTCAGGAACAGGCTTACCTTGCTCCAAGGTCAAAAGTCTTACGATTCTATCTTTGTGACTGCGCATTTTGGCGGCCGCTTCATGCATCAGTTGCGCCCGCCTGTTTGCAGAAACCTTACGCCACTCAGTATAGGCTTCCTTGGCTGCCCGCAGCGCCGCATGCGCATCAGATACGGTGCCGGCTGGAACCCAATCGAGCACCTCTTCGGTGGCAGGGTTCACGACATCAATTCTATCGGTGCCACTGCTTTTGGTGAACTTACCATTGATGTAGTGAAGAGGCACGACAATTCCCTCATGCTGACGTAGATAATTGAGCAAATTATAGAGAGAACACGGGCGCAATTGCATTTGCGCAAATGACAAGAGGGCAATACAACGCAATTGTGAAAGAGGTTTTATGACGGGCTGAGCGAGGAAGAGTTTCGTACGTTAATCCCTGTTACGCCACAGTGAAGAAGAGGCGCTGATTTAATCCCTTCCTCGCCAGGTTGCAGCATAATTAGCACCTATCCAGTGGTGTAGTTATGTCCAACAAAAAAATTGTCATTGTCGGCGGCGGATTTGCCGGTTTTTACGCCGCATTGGAGTTCGAGAAGTCCATCCGTTCTCATCCTGATTGGGATGTCATTCTCATTAATCGGGACAATTTTTTCCTCTTCACGCCAATGTTGCATGAAGTCGCGGCAAACAGTCTCGACATCACTCACATTGTTTGCTCCTTACGCCGCCTGTTCAAGAAGGTGGAATACATGCAGGGGGAAGTGACCAACGTTGATTTGCACTCGCGAAAAATTGAGGTTACATTCAGTTCGCAAGCAAGACACCGGGAAGTGGAGTTCGATCACCTGATTTTGGCCAGCGGATCAGTGACTAACTTCTTTGGATTGCCTGGAATTCGTGAAAAAGCGATGACTTTCAAGACACTGGAAGATGCGATTTCCTTGCGCAATAGATTGGTCGGTAATCTCGAAGAGGCAGAGATTGAAACAGATGCGATTCGCAGAAAGAGGCTGCTCACTTTTGTTATAGCGGGGGGCGGTTTTGCCGGAGTGGAGACTGCCGGCGCGATCAACGATTATCTTAGCTACGCAGTCAACCATTATCCTCGCCTGAAAAGGTCTGATGTGCAGGTGATTGTTGTCCATTCTCACGATCCGATTTTGCCGGAATATTCTGAAGACCTCGGGCGTTACGCCCAACAGAAACTGGAAGAGAAAGGCGTGCGCGTTATAGTCAACAATCGCGTCGTAGCTTGTGATGGAAACGATTTGGTGCTCGAAGACAAGACGCGACTGGATGCCGACACTTTGATCTGGACTTGCGGTGTTTCGCCGTCGGCCTTGTTGGCCCGCTTACCATGCAAGAAAGTACAAGATCGAATTGAGGCTAATGCATGCATGCAGGTTCCTGATTGGAACAACGTCTGGGCTGTCGGCGATTGTGCCTACATAGTGGATCAGCGAAATGGCAAACCATATCCTCAAACGGCTCAACATGCCTTTCGGCAAGGCAAGTTACTGGCTAAGAACGTCCTCAGTGTAATCACTGGTGGCGCAGCACAACCGTTTATCTTTGATGACCTGGGCCAGCTTGCCACCATTGGCGACCGCACGGCTGTTGCTCGGATTTTGATGTTCAAGTTTCACGGATTCTTTGCCTGGCTGCTCTGGCGCTGCATTTACCTGGCGAAGCTTCCCGAATTCAATCGAAAATGTGGTGTCGTCTTTGATTGGATTGCCGATGAAGTCTTTGAAAGAGATATTGTCCAGTTCATGAATGCACCAGCTGATGTTCTCGACGGGCAAGTTCAACTCACTTCCAGAAGACCTGATCTGGCAAGCTCTGCGAAGGTGCACGCCGACCTGATCAAATGATTGATCAAATGAAGTAGAGGTTCGTTGCGCAAGGACAGGTGTTCAAGTGTCACTTAATTCTGAAATCGAATGGACCGACGCCACCTGGAATCCCGTCACGGGCTGCACAAAAATCAGCCCTGGCTGCACAAATTGCTATGCCGAGACATTTGCGGAGCGTTTTCGTGGCGTGCCGAACCATCCATACGAGCAAGGTCTCGATTTGCGGCTCTGGCCCAATAGGCTGACGCTGCCTTCTACCTGGAAAAGGTCCAAACGTATTTTTGTCAATTCAATGAGTGATCTCTTTCACAAAGACGTTCCCGTGGACTACATAATGCAAGTTTTTGCGGCCATGAATGAAGCGAATTGGCATCAGTATCAAATCCTCACCAAACGCCACGAACGACTGCTGGAGCTGAGTGCAATAATTCCCTGGTCGAAACATATATGGATGGGCGTGAGCGTCGAGAACCAGGCCCACACGCATCGCATTGAATATCTTCGCCAAACTGGTGCCCATATCAAGTTTCTCTCTGTTGAGCCTTTGCTTGGACCCATTGATGATCTGAATCTGGAAGGTATTGATTGGGTCATCGTTGGCGGTGAGTCGGGACGACGCCCCAGACCGCTTGATGAAGCCTGGGTGCGCTCAATTCGCGATCAATGCGGCAAAGCAAACGTCAAGTTTTTCTTCAAGCAATGGGGCGGCTCGAACAAGAAAAAAGCTGGTCGCTTATTTGAAGGCCGAACCTGGGATGACATGCCTGAATTTTCAGGCGTGCGGAGATAACCAGATTGCTCTGACATGCCAGAGTCGTTACTTAATCCGGAATGACGAACTTTTTGTCGCGATCGACGGCTGCATTGGCCATGATCGCCGGCATAAATTTCTGCAGCACCATGTAGCCTGCAGCCAGAACCACCAGGGCAAGAATTGCCATGTATTTCAAGATGATTCCCTGTCTGTCTGGAACCTCATTCTCACAAAGGCATATCTGTGTGCCACTATATGCGGTGACAGCAGATTTGTCTTCTGCCGGCTTAAAGGCACCGTTTTTTAGACAAATCAAAAATACCTTGTTATTGCCGGTGCCGGCAATCAGCTTTCCGTCTCGGTCGGCGCCGTGAACATAGTAGCTTTGCACTTCCCAATCGTATTCGTTTTGATCGGAAAGATAATGGGGGCGTCCGCTGACCGAACAAGCGTGAACAACGCCGGCAGTGAGCGGCTCTTCCTTCTTAAAAAGCGTGCCCGATTGCAAATCTAGGTCCAGAGGAGCTTCTTTATTCGCATCTGTATTCTTGTTGTCGACGAAGGAACTGATCGAGAGCGCACTGGCTTTGTTCGTAAATGGGTTGCTGTAGCTGTTTTGAGTCAGATCGGATGGAATTGTGGGAAAACGCGATTTCTGCACGTAGTATTGTTGCGCTTCGTCTGCCACTTGTTTCATGAAAACGATGACTCGGCGTTCAGGCGCTTCCTCTGAGTAGAAAGTGGTACCACTTTCGTCTTTCAATCCAGCCGGAACTAATGTCAGCCAGCGGCTGTTCTTGAGATCGCCCTGGATCAAAGAGATCTCATCAAGAACGCTATCGCGCCATAATCTCGGCTTGATCTTGCGCCTGTGCCCGTCGGCCGATATTGATGCCTGGGCACCAGTGAAATTAATGCTGATCGATCCATCAGCAGTGGTGAAAGAATGATTTTGCAGATTCAAAACGAACAGAGGCAATTGGTTGCTGTCGGTGTTATGTTTTGTGTTTTGGATCCAGAAAATAGCCAGTCCAATGAGCATTATCAATCCCAAAACGGGCGGCAAGAACTTCATGGAATGCCCAATTTGATGCGACATTGGCTTCGCATCAATCTTCTCGTTGGACCGCAGCGCCACTACATCTGGTGCTACCTCCTCCTCCTCACTTGCCTTCTTTACCGCCTCTGCCTGCTGCAAGAAAGTCTTGCTCACTTCTGAGATCGGCGCCGAATTCTCTTTAATGACAAGATCGATTCCTGTCTTTTTAGTGCGCAAGCTGCGCTGTGGTTTCTTGCCGGACAATCTGCTCAAACTCTGATTCGATGTCGGGTCGGGGGGCTGCTCCATCATCTCCGAGATGGCCGGATACAACGTCTCCAGCTCTCTCTGGTTGCTCAAAGCATTTGCTTCCCGCGCGGCTGCCATTTGCGTGGCACTACCGGCAATGGCAGCGACATTGTTGCCCGTTGGGCTGAGCACTTGATCGGTGGCATTACTGTCCTCAGCACCTGAGCCACTGCCATGGTCCTTGGCCAGAGAGCTTCGCAATCTGGATCGTCGATTGCTTAATTGGTCGCCCTTGTCTTTTTCGTCTTTCTTGCGCAGAAACTTTCTCTCTGCTACTTCTTGTTCGATCGTCAGTTTCTTCGCTTTCAGCTCCAGCGCCGCCTTTTCTTCAGCATCCTCTTTCTTGCTCTTCCTTGTCAGTTTTGTTCGCAGAACAAAAACTTCCTTCTCTGCCGAATGCTTTGGCGCCGCCGTTGGTACCACAATCTCCTCGGGCCTGCGCTCAACGATCTCTTCTTCCTTGGCAGGCAACTCTATGCCAAGCTCCTGATGAAGCGCTTGCAATAGCTCAGGATTGCGATTGTGCTCTAGCAACCACTCTGCGTAGCCATCTTTTACGGTTCGAGTGAGGAAGTGCCCAGACGGCAGCGATTCGTTGGCCAGATCATAGGCAGCCTGGTACTTGATCTGCGCTTCGTCCAAACTGCCGCATTTATTCAATGTCTTGGCACATTTCAAAAGAGCTGAGACTTTCTCTTTGGCTGAAAAGGTTTCATCCTGGTGCAAGGTGACGAGGCGTTCGTAAGACTGACGGGCGAGCTCATATTCTTCTCTGGCATAATCGCTGTCCGCCAACTTCTGTAAAACGGCAGCCAACTCCCTGCAGTCGCTCTCATCACACTTCTCTAGGGCAAGTATGTAGAGCTTCGAGGAGTGCTCAAAGTTTCCTTGTTGAAATTCTTCGTCTGCTTCAGTAAGAAGCTCGCTAACCATGGCCGCGCCTGCGTACGTCAGATTGCCACTTTACCAGAAGATGGCAGAAACCTGCTCGTTATTTATCATTATTGGCGTTTTTATCTTCTTAATTCTGATCGTTAAATGCGGCAAACGAGTGGCCCAGCCAATGTCTTGCCGCTGAGATGAAGGGTAGAAATGCAACAAATTTACAGCCCGGCCAGCAAAATTAAGTGCGCCTTAGCTGTTTGAGTTGAATGCCTGAGCCGCTTCCAGGAAAGAGGAAATTGACGCCACCGTATACAGTGACACTCTATCGTGCCCTGGTCGACAGCCGTATTGCGATTCTTCAATTTATCGAGGCAGGTCAAACAAATAATTCCTTTTGCCAGTAAGCTTTTTGGGTTCCATAAGCCCGTTGTGCTGTGCCATGGCCGAAAGCCCCTACGCCGCCATCAAGATTCCTCACTTCCGGCTTCTGCTTGTCGGGCGCTTGCTTGTCACAATCGCTATCCAGATTCAGATTATGGCTGTGGGCTGGCAGGTTTGGGGGCTGACAAAGAACTCGCTTATGCTCGGGTTGATCGGATTGGTCGAGGTCATTCCATCAATCAGCGTTGCTCTTTATGCTGGTCATGTGGCAGACAAGGTGGACCGGCGAACAATCGCCAGAGCGGTTATCGCTGCTCTGCTTATGATCATGGCACTGCTGTGCTTCTGTTCCTACGCGATCAAAAATGTCGAGGTGTTGATACCTGCTATCTACGTTTTGATAGCTATCTCAGGATTGGCCAGAGGTTTCTATGGACCAGCAGTGTTCGGTTTGGTTTCCGACATCGTGCCGCGTCCTTTAATGGGCAATGCCGCGGCGTGGAATAGCGCCGTCTGGCAGGCATCAGCGGTGGTTGGCCCGATCTTAGGCGGTTATCTCTATTTGTGGTCTTCGGCTCCTGCCACCTATCTTGTCTCGACACTGCTGCTTATCGGAGCTCTTGCATGCTTTGCATTCTTGCAGTGTGAGTTCTTGGCACCGGAGCAAACTGATCAATCAAGCGTAGTTGCCAATATAAAGGAGGGGTTGCACTTTGTTTTCTCCAATCAGGTCATTCTGGGGGCTATGGCTTTGGACCTGTTCGCTGTCTTATTTGGAGGGGCTGTAGCCTTATTGCCTATCTTTGCCCAGGAGATCTTTCATCAAGGACCGCAAACGCTCGGCATGCTGCGAGCGGCGCCATCGGTGGGCGCTTTCCTGACTGCTGCATTTTTGACTCACAGACCGATCACCAAACATGCAGGCCGCATTTTGCTTGTATCAGTTGCGGGGTTTGGTTTGTGCATGATTGGCTTCGGACTCTCGACAAATTTCTACCTTTCCTTATTTTTGCTGGGCTTGAGCGGCACCCTCGACGGTGTAAGCGTTTATCTGAGAACGACGATTTTTCAGCTTGCCACTCCAAATGATATGAAGGGCAGAGTTTCGGCTGTGAATAATATTTTCATCGGCTCCTCAAATGAAATTGGCGAGTTCGAATCTGGAGTCACAGCAAAGATTATGGGGCTTGTGCCCTCGGTTGTCTTTGGCGGTTGTATGACACTATTTGTGGTTCTGACCACTGCTTTCAAGGCACCTAAATTGCGCCGTCTTAATATGCAAACTCTGTTTAAAGAGGAAGTAGTAGAACCGTCTGTCAACTGAAATGAAAGATCCGCGCAGACTAATTGTCGTTGGGCTGTAAAGACAGTTCATCTGGCAGTTGGAGCACTTTCCACGACCCCGTAATCTCTCCCACACCGGTGCGTACTTGCGCTCCAGGTCGCGCCGTCGAAGGCGTCGATCGAATCAGACCGCTTGCCGGAATCGGCGTTGCCGGCGTTGGTGGTGGCACCGGTGTTGGTGGCGGTGCCATCTGGGCCTTGGCTGCTAACACCTTGGAATAATTATCAAAGACCTTCTTTGTATCTGGATGGTCAGGGCCAAGTGTGTTTTTCCTGATCTGCCAACAGCGGTTGTAGACCCCTTCAGCGGCGTGGTACTGCGCCTGTTGGTGGTAAATCAGGGCAAGATTGTATAACGCGCTTGCAGTCTCAGGATGTTGCTCGCCCAGCACACGCTCGTAGATGCGAAGGCTGTCTAGAAGAAGTGATTCCGCTTTAGTGTAGTTCTTGCGGCCATAGTGCAATCTGGCCAGATTGGAGATGCTGATGGCAACAGTCGAGTGCTGCTCGCCTAACGCCTCAATCTTGACCTCCAGACAGCGCGACAAAACTTGCTCGGCCTCTTCGAAGTCCTGCAAACGGCAAAGCAAGTCTCCAAAACAATCGAGAGTATAAGCCAATCTTGGATTGTCGGTGCCAAAAGCCTCTGCTTCGGCGATGGCCATGCGCCATTGCGAAGCAGCAACCTGCCCCAGTTTTCGGTGGGCCGCCTCTTCCGCGAAATCTTTATAAGTCTCCCAGGCGGCGTAAGCGCTAGAGGGATCAGGCCTTGGTTTGGACTGTTGCTGGGATGGTTGTTGCTGGGGTGGTTGTTGTGGCTGTTGTTGCTGGGGTGGTTGTTGTGGCTGTTGTTGCTGGGGTGGTTGTTGTGGCTGCTGTTGCTGGGGTGGTTGTTGTGGCTGTTGTTGCTGGGGTGG
>Ga0182024_10020989_pt1 | contig 11895 bp, 7 predicted proteins | sample P32metaG_FD_120480 | JGI IMG/M metagenome (GOLD analysis project Ga0182024, IMG submission 120480) | Permafrost microbial communities from Stordalen Mire, Sweden - P3-2 metaG (Illumina Assembly) | ecosystem: Environmental > Terrestrial > Soil > Wetlands > Permafrost | place: Sweden: Stordalen... | reverse complement strand
CTCGGTCTACAGCTCACCGGTGAATCCACAGTCTTACTCGGGCACCATTCAGTCGGAGAACCGCAACTTCAAGCAAGGGATGGTGCAGCAATTCAATCTGAATGTTGAACGGCAGCTGCCGTCAAATATTGTATTGACGGTAGGTTACGCCGGGTCACGCGGCGAGCATATTCTAGTGAGCCAGTTGAACGAGAACTTGTCGTCTCCTCTGGCGTGTCCCGGCGGCGCCGATTTCGTTCCCGGCTCGACTTATAATGTGGGTTGCGGCTTCAAGTCCTACCCATATGCCAATCCATTTCAGAGCGTTGATACCAATAACAGCGTCGGTGCTTCCCGCTACGATTCGCTGCAAGTGAAGGCTGAAACCAAGAGCGCGCGACATGGGATTTATGCTCTGATCGGCTACACGTATTCGCGGAATTTCGATTCGGGGCTGACCGACGGTTTGGGCACGAACCCCGGAGCCCTTTATTACCCACTGCCCGGCGCTGCGAAACTTGATTGGGGCTTGTCGCAGTTGAATCTGAATAACAGTTTCACGGCCAGCGTTCTCTATGAATTGCCTTTCGGTAAGGGAAAACGTTATGGCGGCAACTGGGGCGGAGCGGCCAACGCAATTCTTGGGAACTGGCAAGTGAACTTGATTGAAAGAGCGACCTCGGGCTTCCCGCTGTTTGTGGTGGATGGCGCCGATGAATCGGGCGTGTTCTTCTCATATAACGGAAATACGTTCCAGCGTCCCAACCTTGTCGGCGATCCCAACAGACCGGGACCGGAAGGCGGCAGTTCGAACTGCCCGGCCAAGATTCACACCCGGCAAAACTGGTTCAACCCTTGCGCTTTTGCGTCGGCTCCGGCTGGCGAGCTCGGGACGGCGCCGCGCGCGCCGGTATATGGGCCTCGCTTTGTGAATACAGATTTCTCGGTCATGAAGGACTTCCCTCTGCGCGAAACCATGAGACTTCAGTTCCGCGCTGAGTTCTTCAACCTCTTCAACCATGCCCAGTTCTACTTGAACGGAGTTGGCGACACCGGCGAGCAGGATATCAATACCACGTCGAGCTTCGGGGTGATCAACAACACGGTCAATAACCCACGGTTGATTCAGTTTGCTTTGCGGCTGAATTTTTAGCGAACTGACTTAGGTTTGTTGAATTCGGGCAGACTGGGCTTTATCCGGTCTGCCCTTTCGATTGCAGGGAAAAGTTCGATGGAGGAATGAATGAGTCGCCGGATGCGGACGCATACGCTGATAATTTTGCTCGTCGGGCTGTCCGGAGTTTCCGCAGCTTCTGCCCAGGTGCGGCGCAAGGTAATCATCAACGAAGATTGCTCGGGACCCGGCGGCAGCAACATGCAGACGCTGCTGGTACTGATTCAGTCTCCGCAGGTGGAAGTGCTGGGAATCACGGTAGTCAGCGGGAACCAGTGGCGCGACGAAGAAGTAGCGCACACGCTGCGCCTGCTTGAAATTATCGGTCGCACCGACATTCCGGTCGTGCCGGGAGCGGTTTTCCCACTGGTTCGGCGGCGCGACGAGACTCTGCTGTGGCAGCAACTGTACGGGAAAGTAGCTTTCGCTGGCGCATGGGACGATCGCTGGTGGCATGAACCCTTTGTTATGCCTCCGCTGCCCGAAGGCGAGCCCAAGACCAGGCCCAGCGACGAGGATGCGGCGCACTTTTTGATTCGCATGGTGCACAAGTATCCGCACGAGGTAACCATCTACGAGGGCGGCCCGATGACCAATCTCGCGACCGCGATTTCGATCGATCCAGAATTCTCCGCGCTAGCGCAGGAATTAATTTTTATGGGCGGAAGCCTGTCGCCGAAAACCGACAATCCCGAATTTGAGCGCAATCCCACTCACGAATTTAATTTCTGGTTCGATCCGGAAGCGGCGCAGATTGTTCTGCGCGCTCCGTGGAAAAAGATCGTGTGCACGCCGACCGACATCTCGATCAAGACGCATGTGACGCACGCGATGATGAAGCAGATTGAGGCCAGCGGTACGCCCCTCGCAAAGTATGTCTCGCGATTCGCCATGTACGATCCGGGCGGAGACATCATGTGGGACGAGCTGGCCGCCGCGGCGTGGCTCGATCCCACTTTAATCACCAAAAGCGAGATGCGCTACATGCAGGTCGACCTCGACCGCGGCGCTAGCTACGGGAACACGATCACGTGGCCGGTTTCGCCCGGAGAAAAAAATAATCGGGACGCTGGGACCCAGCCAGTGCAGATTCAAGTGGATTTGGACCTGGAAAAGTTCTACCGGATGTTCATCGGCTTGATGACGGCGCCCACGCCAGCCGCGCACTGAGTCTCAAGAAATTACTTCTGCTGGGCGGCCGTCTGATCTTTTAGCTCGTACACAAACCGTTGCAGTTCATGCTGCTGGCGGTCGGATTCGTCCGCTTTTTCTTTCGAGGTTGTTTCGTAGAGCGCCAGTTCATCCTGCGCTTTCGAATCTTCGCCGGTCTGCCAATAGGCCTGCGCCAGACGATAATGCGCCTGCTCAAGTTGCGGATCGGCTGCAATGGCCCGCTGGTAGGCTGAGATCGCGCTGGGAAGATTCTTTTGTTCCGAGTAAAGAATGCCGAGTTGAAGGAAAGCCGCCGCGAGTTTGGGATCGAGGCGAATCGCGTTTTCCAGGAGCGTCTTTACTTGCGCAAACTTTTCGGCGTCATCGCCTGTCCTCCGCTTCCACAGGCTGATGGCGTAGTAGTAGTTCGCCAGCGCGTTGTCGGGTTGAAGTTTGACGAAGCGCTGAAGCCTTTCAGTCGCCGCGTTTGATTCCTTGGACGCGGCGGCCAGCATTTTCCCCGTGAAGAGATACGGCTGCGGGTCGGCGGGATCAAGGTCGGAGGCGGCGCAGAGATATTTAACGGCCTCATCGAACGAACCGGAAGCGAACCACGCCGCGCCCAGGCCGGTGAGCATTCGCACCGATTGCGGGAACAAGCGATTGCCCTTGCTAAACACTTCAATGGCCGGTTCGGCCGCGCGATGCAACAACAGCTCCGATCCCCAATCGAAAAGATTCGACTCGCTGGGATTCAACTCCGCGGCGCGTTGATACTCCCGCACCGCCTCCAGCGGCTTGCCTTCTTGTTCGTCTCGTTCGGCGAGCAAATGATGCTGCGCTGCAATTGCGTCGTTGGGATCGCCCGCGGCAGGTTGGCGCAGAGCGGCCGTCTCTTTGGCCAGCGCTTCCTGGCTGCGCTGCAGCGTCGTAGAAGAGCCGTGGCCGCCGGGAATTGTGGTGTCGGTTACGCCGGCAACCGTAAAGCCCGGTTCGTCAAAGAACTCGGTCTTCGATAAAGCAGGATTTTCTCCACCGGATGCTTTTGCGGAAACGAGCGTGAGATCGGCCGTTTTGGGTCCAGCATTTTTTAGCACGATTACGTCGGCCCGAGAATCTTTGTACCCTTCTTTGAACACGTGCAGCGTGTACGCGCCCGCGTGAAGGTTAGAAAAGCGGTAGGCTCCCGCTTCGTCGGTATGTACCGCGATCGATTGCCCGCCTTTCGCTTGCAAAGACGCCTGCAAAGACGCTTGCAAAGAAACGACCGCACCTGCGATGGGGCGGTGGTCCGAATCCCGCACCACGCCTTGCAGAGTCGTAGCACCCGCGGCCCCTTCATGCTGAGCGACTGCGGGAATCGGCGTTGACTGGCCTTGAACGATTGTGGGAAAGGACATCAGGACGCAGCTCAGCGCCGCTATGGCGCCGAATTTCACGATGCGAATTTTATATGCGCTGTTCACGCCGAACACTCCGACAAGATAGCCTACACATCTGCGACGTCAACCGCCACAACCAGCGCACTTGAAACTTTTCGCATTTCTACGTTAAGGTCGTCACGCGGCTTCATCAAACAACGTCGAAAAATAGAAAAGGTTAACCATGCAATTAAGGCGTCTCTTCTTGTGGGCATTGGTCGCAATGCTGGCGTGTTCGGCAACTGGTTGGGGCCAGGGAAAACGCAAGATCATTATCGACCAGGATGCGGCCGGGCCTGCGGGAACGGATCAAACGTCGATGCTGCTGCTGATTCAGTCGCCGCAAACCGAAGTATTGGGCATCACAGTGGTCACCGGCGATCAATGGCTTCACGAGGAAGTCGCTCACACTCTGCGTATGCTGGAACTTATCGGGCGAACCGATATTCCAGTCGTGCCTGGAGCCGAGTATCCGCTGGTACGGCGCAAACAGGAGACGGAACTCTGGGAGCAGGAGTTTGGATCCGTCCCGTGGTTGGGCGCATGGACTCCAAGGTTTTATCATCCGCCGGATCAGCTAGGAGAAATGCCGGAGGGCAAACCCACCACCAAGCCCGCGGACGAGGACGCCGCGCATTTTCTGATTCGCATGGTGCATAAATTTCCCAACCAGATCACGATCTACGCGGGCGGGCCCATGACGAACCTGGCGCTGGCCATTGCGATCGATCCTGAGTTCGCGGGATTGGCAAAGGAACTGGTGTTCATGGGCGCGAGCCTGAATCCGCGGACCGACGATCCGGAATTTGCCTACAATCCGACTCACGAATTCAACATCTGGTTCGATCCTGAAGCTGCGCACGCCGTGTTTATTGCGCCATGGAAAAAAGTCGTTTGCACCCCGGTGGATATTTCCGTGAAAACCAGACTGACTCCCGAGCTGATCGACCGCGTCAAGGCAAGCGATTCGCCGGCCGCGCGCTACATCGCGAAATACGCTCGCCTGCGTGGCAAATACAATTATTTGTGGGACGAACTGGCGGCGGTCGCATGGCTCGATCCGTCAATCATCAACAAGAGCGAAACGCTGTACATGGATGTGGACCTGGACCGCGGCGCCGGTTACGGCGACACGCTCACTTGGACGGAGCAGAACAAGCCCAAGGTTGGGGTTCGCGCCCTCGAAGTGCAGGACGATTTGAATCTCGACAAATTCTACAAGCTGTTTGTCGATCTGCTGAGTGCGCCAACGCCGGGAGCAAAATAGATTCTGCTAAAGCTCGCGGCCTACTGCGGAAGTTCCGCCAGCATGCTCTTGGCCTGCGCGTGATCGGGATGCTGCTTGAGAAGATCGAGCAGAACGGCGCGTGCCTTCTCTGTCGCCCCTTCCAAGGCATAAACCCGCGCTAGGTTTAGATAGGCCTGATCGAATTCGGGAGCGACGCGAATACATTCTTCGAATTCCGCGACCGCCTCGTCGCGGCGCTGCGTACGCAGATAAAGTATTCCAAGATTATTCAACGCTTCGGGATACTTTGGCTTTGACTTTAATGCTCTCTGCAAATATTCATACGCATGAGCGGCATCGTCGGCCTGCGCGAAGACCATCGCTAGCCCGTAGTTCGCCTCGGGATCATCCGAATTCACCTCCAACGCATGCTCGAACGTCCTGCGCGCGGCTTCCCAGTTTTTCTGCGCGCGGTATGCGTTGCCAAGATTGTTGAGGGCGATCAGATTCCCGGGACTGTGCCGCACCGCCTCCTGAAAGCAGCGTATCGCTTCCTCGAGGTTATGATCGCGCGTCGCCAGCAGCCCAAGATTATTCCACGCGTTCGCCAGAGTGTCGGGATAGCTGGCGCGAAGTCTGGTGGCGCGTTGAAAGCTCTCGCGCGCCTCGGCAGTTTTCTGCTGGCTCAAGTAGGCGCTGCCCAGTCCATAGCAGGCCTCGGCGCTCGAGGAATCATCGCGCAGAGCCGATTGGAACGCGGCCCCCGCCTGCTCGAAATAGCCGCGCTGAAAATAGATGGAGCCGTAAGAAAGATAATTGCGCCCAAAGGCGTACGTTTCGGCCACTCCGGGAAACGGCAGCGCAAGCACGAGGCGCTCGGGATCGCTTTGAGGAATACGCCTTAAATCTTGATCGATGTGTTCGGGCACAATGCCCTGATAAACCTTTACGATCCGTTGCTTGCCATCGATCAAAAAAGAAGTTGGCAGGGCCAGATCACGATGCCGATCGAAAAGATAACGATAGAGAATGTTGTAGACCGCGGCGATGTCCTCCGACCCGCGAAGAATTGGGAACGAAAAGTGCTCATCGCGAAGCAGCTTTTCGAAGTTGTTGGCGTCCGCAGCTTCGTCAAGGTTGATCGTGAGGAGTTGAAGGCCTTGAGCCGCCCATCGAGCGTGCGCGCGATTGAAGACTTTCAAATTCTCATGGCAGGCTGATGATGAAGTTATCCAGAAATTAACCAGCACCGTTTTTCCGCCTAGCTCAGCGAGCGAACGAGTTCGTCCTCTCCGATCGAGTAGAAAAAAATCCGGCGCGGCAACCGGCGACAAAAGCCATGTTTCAGCGCTGGATGGAAGCGGCTCGGCGTCCTGTTGCGCAGAAGCGGCGAAGGTGCTAGCGGCCGGACCCTGTGCGTTGAAAGGCTCTGCGTGGAACTTTTCCGATCCCTCTTCCACCCAGATTCTGTGGTTGGGCGCGAGGCCCCGAAACTCTTGGATCAGGCCGCTGGGCCAGCGAATCGACGCTCGCACAGGCCCGGCGGCGTCTCCCAATCCGAAAAATAATTCCTTGCTGTGCTGCGAAAGAAATCCCGAACCCGTTTGCAGCATGCGCGTCTGGCGGCCGGCTTCAGTTTCGACTGTGACCGACGCGCCGATTGCGTCGCGATTGCTTTTTGTGCCGAGAAGGCGGAACGCCATCCCAGCAGGAAGATTCGGCATCACGTTCTTCAGTAATCGCAACTGCGGTCCGTTACGATTTTTCAGAAATAGCTCTTGCCGCCCGTCATGATCGAAATCCGCGAGGGCAAAAGCTCTACCGTCTTCCACGAAGTCGAGCCCTACAACGCCAGAAATATCTGAAAATATTCCATCGCGATTGTTGGCGTAAAAAACATTGCGCTCGTAGCCGCTCCAGGTGCCGTCGGCCCGAATCAATTCGTTGATCGCGTTCCAACCTTGTTCGTAATCGGGTGCAGGCTTCGCCTGATCCGGTGATTTCGCTACTACCTGTCGCCAGAAAAAACTGCTCAGATCGTCACGCGAAGGGCCCGAGACCATTCCGTTCGCAATGTACAGATCGGGGAATCCGTCGTGATCGAAGTCGAATGCGTCGCTTGACCAGGACCAGCGGCCCATTCCAACCGCCGCAGCGTCAGTTTTGTTTTGAAAAGCCGGAGCGCTGCCCCTGCCATTGTTTCGAAAAAGCGAATTGCCCATGGCGTGCTTCTGATACAGCGTGCGAACGGGTTGAAACGAGTCTTCCTTAAATATTTCCTGCGAGGAAACGCGCTCGCCGGCGGCGGTCCACATGTTAGCCACGTACAGATCTTCCGCTCCGTTGTTGTCGTAGTCGATCCAACAAACGCTCATGCCCGCGCCAATGTCTTCGACCCCGGCTTCGGGGGCGATGTCGGTGAAGGTCCCGTCGCCCTTGTTGAGGTAAAGATTCTTGCGGCCAAAATCGTTGACCACATAAAGGTCGGGCCAGCCATCGCGGTTGTAATCGCTCCATCCGCAGCAAAAACTGTAGCGAGTGTTGTTCTGATTGAGGCCGGACTCGGCGGTGACGTCGCGAAAAGTTCCGTCGCGATTGTTTCGCATCATGAAATTGGGCGGCCCGTTTTCCGCATCATGATACGGGATGGGATATTTGTATTGGTCGGTCCCCTGGTAATACGAATAGAGACAAAAATAAATATCAAGCCAGCCGTCGCGGTCGTAATCGGCGGCAGCCGCGCCGGTGAACGTTCCCTGCGGCAGAACGGTGAACTGAAACGCATCCGGCTTCATGCGAAATGTCCCGCCGCCCTGATTCAGAAAAAGCAGTGGCCCACTGGCGCGCACCACGATTACGTCCTGGTGGCCACTATTGCTGAAGTCGGCAAAAATAGCGCACGCAGTATTTTCAAGCAGCCCGAGGCCCGACGCTTCAGTGACATCGTCGAAGGCCCCATCGCCGCGATTTCGATAGAGACGGTTGGGAAGGCCCGCGGGCTGGCAAATGTATAGATCGTCGAAGCCGTCGCCGTCGATATCGGCGACTGACACTCCGTTGTGGCCGTAAATGTCGATGCCACTGGCGCCGTCGAGAATCGTGCGCCAGTAATCGCTGCCATGAAGCAACTGCGCCGCATAGGAAGGATTCACGCCGAGTGCGGAGGCGGTGATATCGGCGAATACCGGCGAGATAGAGCGGCTGCGGGTTTCTTCAATCGGCTGCCAAGTACGAAGAAGAAATCTGTCGGACGAAGGTGCGACTGGAATCCACTCAAGATCCCAGTACCCGACGCGCTGCTCGCGGTGAAAGTGTTCACCGGTACCGACCAGTTCGTAACGCACGCACGTCTGGAGCCGTAGAGGAAGTTGGCCGGCAGGCGCTGGGCTGGCTTGAATGCTTGTTACCTGAAATTCCGCGGTAAGAATTGTGGCGAATCCCGCGAGAGAGGAGCGCAACTCGCGGAGAAAGGCATCGGAAGCGAGAGTGGGCGTCGACGCGAATTGGATGCGATGTACTTCGATAGAACCGGAGCGCAGCTGTTGCGAGTTAAGCGGATTCAGGGACGATCCGGAAAATTGCGCAGCAAGTGTGGCCTCGATTGTCTTCACGTCTTGCGGTGAGCGGAGAAGACTTTCGCTCCACTGGCCAAGAGTCGCCGCGATCTGGCCGTGATATTTTTCGGTGACGAAGGCGTCGAGTCCGGCTTGCGTGTTGAGCAGCGTGGCATCAAGCGGCCTCTGTTGGCGATAGCGAGGATGCAAACGGAACTCGCTCTCGGAGGCGAATGGAGTGAGCGATGCGAAGTTAGGCGACAAGCCGAAAGCGAAACTGCGGAGGGCAGGCGGCAGCGCGGCAATGGATGCTCCTTGGCAGCAGCGGATGAGAAAGTCGCGCCGGCCAGAATCAACGAGTTGAGCATCACCGAGATGCGGATCGACTTGACGAGGTTGACGCAGCTTCCCTGACCGAATTGAAATAACGTCCCCCGGGGCTTGGCGTGATAGGAACGAAATCTAACAGCCGTGGTTTAGCGCGTCAAGATTTTGTGAAGACGTCGCGCAGGACGAGCGCGCGCGCACCACGGCCACGTCTTCAGTAGTGCCGCCAAGAGCGAATAAGGTCAGGAGCTTTAGGTGCCCGAGGCCCCGTAATTATCGCCGCCTCGGTTCCTGAAACGAAAGCCTTTCGATTTGTTTAGGAGACAGAGAGAACAATTCATTCCGTAGCTACGCGAGGCTTTGTCCCTCCAGGTGCAGCCCTTAAATATTGCACCGGCCACGCAATCTCCTGTCCCAACTCCCGTGCGGCGCGCAAAGGCCAATAAGGATCGCGCAACATTTCGCGCGCCAGAATCACCGCGTCCGCTTGCCCGGTAGCAAGAATATGCTCGGCTTGTATCGGCGATGTAATCATGCCGACCGTTCCCGTCAGAATGTCGCACGAGCGGCGAATCTCCTCGGCAAAGCGCGTCTGGTAGCCGGGGCCGACCGGAATCTTCGCGGTCGCGACGTTGCCGCCGGAGGAGCAGTCGATCAGGTCCACGCCTAGTTCTTTGACCTGCCGCGACAGTTCCACCGACTGCTGAATATCCCATCCGCCATCCACCCAATCGGTCGCCGAAATTCGCATGAATAACGGATATCGTTCCGGCCATACACGCCGAACCGCGGCAATGACCTCGCGCACGATCCGTGTGCGATTTTCAAACGATCCGCCGTAGGCGTCCGTCCGCTGATTACTCAGCGGCGAAAGAAATTCGTGGACCAGATATCCGTGCGCGGCGTGAAGTTCGATCACGCGAAAACCAGCGTCGCTAGCCCTGCGCGCCGCATCCGCGAAAGCCGCCACAACTTTTTGAATGCCTTCGATCGAGAGCGCCTTCGGCTGTGGATAACTCTCGGCGAAAGCTACGGCACTGGGAGCCACGACTTCCTTCCACCCGCCTTCGCTCTCAGGGATCGTGCCGTTGCCATCCCATGGCCGGTAGGTGCTGGCCTTGCGTCCCGCGTGCGCCAGTTGCATTCCGGCGACGCTGCCTTGTCCATCGATGAAGCGAACGATTCTGGCGAGCTCTTCAATGTGATCGTCGCTCCAGATTCCGAGGTCCTGCGGACTGATGCGCCCCTCCGGCAGCACGGCGGTAGCCTCGGTAAGCACCACGCCCGCTCCACCAACCGCACGGCTTCCCAGATGGACGAAATGCCAATCGTTCGCAAATCCATCAGTACTTGAGTATTCGCACATCGGAGAGACGAATGCGCGGTTCGCGAATTTCACATCGCGTACAGAAAGAGGATCAAACAAATGAGCCATTGGTCTTGCCTTGCCTCGCTAAAATCTTCCCAAAAAATCTTTGCCGGAAATAATCTCGGCGCGTTCTTGTAAGATGCTTCACTGTCGGCAACGCCGCATAAAATTTGCGCCGAGACAATGACCTTCGTGAACCCTAGTGCCCTTCGTGGTAAATGCCTTTTTCAATGAACTTTGCCTCAAACCCAGGTTGTGCAAGATTGTTGTGCAAGATTATCGATCGAGATTGTTAAATAAAAATTAGACATTCATCATCATGACGATCAAACTTCCTCACATTCGAGCCTGCGTCTTCGATGCTTACGGCACCCTGTTCGACGTCAACAGCGCCGCACAGAGCGCCCAGGATCTGCTGGGCGCGAAGTGGCAGCCGCTCGCCGATTTGTGGCGCAGCAAGCAGTTGCAATACACATGGCTGCGCGGCCTCTCCGGCCGCCATGCCGATTTCTGGCAGATTACCGGCGACGCGCTCGACTTTGCGTTATCAAGCTTGCAACTTGAAGATGTCGCGCTGCGCGAGCGGCTCATGAGTCTTTATCTGAAGCTCACCGCCTATCCGGAAGTTGCCGATACTTTGCAGCGCCTGAAGGCTGCGGGCATGAGGCTGGCGATACTCTCCAACGGCACCCCCGCCATGCTGGCTTCGGCGGCGGCTAACGCCGGCATCGCCCATCTCCTCGATGCGGTGCTATCGGTTGAGGAAGTAGGAGTCTACAAGCCGCATCCATCGGTCTATGCGCTCGCCCGCGAGCGCTTGAATCTTGCTGCGGAGCATATCTGCTTTCTTTCTTCGAATGGCTGGGATGCGTACTCAGCCAAGGCATTCGGCTTTCGCGTCTTGTGGTGCAACCGCGCTAGGCAAGTGCCCGAGAGAATTCCGGAAACGCCCGATGCCGAAATTCGCACCCTCGCCAAGTTGCCGGGGATTGTATTGGGCTAACGCGAGCGGCCTGAAAAACTTATTTCTGCACGCCTGCACTCCCTGGCACCGTCCCTCATCCCCATCTACAATAAACATGAACTCAATTCAAACCAGGAGAACGCAATGGAACGCAAGGCAAGCGCAGTATGGAAGGGTGGATTAAAAGACGGCAAAGGCACCATCTCCGCTCCCGGCGGAGTCCTCAAAGACACGCAATATTCCTTCACCTCCCGCTTTGAGAACGGACCGGGCACCAATCCCGAAGAACTCATCGCGGCTGCACACGCCGCATGTTTCTCCATGGCGCTCTCGGCCCAACTCGGCAGCGCCAACCTCACCCCGGAAAGCATCAGCACCAACGTCACCCTCATCATGGAAAAATTAGACGCCGGATGGACCATCACCTCCAGTCACCTCGATGTCGTCGGCAAAGTCCCCGGCGCTGACGCCGCCACCTTTCAAAAATATGCCGAAGCCGCCGAAAAAGGCTGCCCCGTCTCCAAAGTCCTGAACGCAAAAATTTCCATGACGGCAAAACTGGCGTGAGTCTCGGAGGTAGCCCTGCCGTAAGGATCCCGAGCCAACGCCGAAGCCCATGAAGCCCTTCGTGAACCTTAGTGTCCTTCGTGGTAAATGCCTTTTGAATTGATTCTGTTCTTTGCGACCTTCGCGGCCGTTCTTCGCGCCCTTGTCGGTTATAAGCTTT
>Ga0182024_10020988_pt1 | contig 11896 bp, 8 predicted proteins | sample P32metaG_FD_120480 | JGI IMG/M metagenome (GOLD analysis project Ga0182024, IMG submission 120480) | Permafrost microbial communities from Stordalen Mire, Sweden - P3-2 metaG (Illumina Assembly) | ecosystem: Environmental > Terrestrial > Soil > Wetlands > Permafrost | place: Sweden: Stordalen... | reverse complement strand
TGGAAGCGAATCATCGTGGAAAAGCCGTTCGGCACAGACTTGCCGTCCGCGATCGCGCTGAACAAGGAAATCCTCAAGTACTGGACCGAGAGCCAGATTTTTCGCATCGATCACTATCTCGGCAAAGAGACGGTTCAGAACATCCTCGCTTTCCGCTTCTCGAACGGCATGTTCGAGCCGCTGTGGAACCGCAACTTCATCGATCACATTCAGTTCAGCGTGGCGGAGGCGGTCGGCGTCGAGGGGCGGGGCGGATATTACGACCGGTCCGGCGTGCTGCGTGACATGCTGCAAAACCACATGTTCCAGATGCTCGCGTATCTGTGCATGGAGCCGCCCAGTTCATTCGCGCCCGAGGCGGTTCGCAATGAAAAATCCAAGCTGCTCGAAGCCGTGCGCGTCATGGACGCCGACGGTGTTCGGGCCCACACGGTTCGAGGCCAGTACGGCCCGGGCAAAGGCCCCGACGGCAAGCCCGTACCCGGCTATCGCGAAGAGCCGAGCGTGCCGCCTGATTCGAGGACAGAGACGTTCGCGGCGGTCAGGCTGTTTATCGACAACTGGCGATGGCAGGGAGTTCCCGTTTATCTTCGTTCCGGCAAACGGCTGTGGAAGCGCGGCACCGAGATCATCGTGCAGCTCAAGACCCCGCCCAACGTGGTATTCCGCGGCACCGGGGTTGAATCGCTCGACCCGAACCGGCTGATCTTTCACATCCAGCCGGACCAGGGTATCGAGCTGCGATTTCAGGCGAAGACGCCCGGACCCGAAGTGTCCCTGCAAAAAGTGAACATGCGCTTCGATTACACTGAGGCGTTTAGCGCGTCGCGCTCGGTCGGCTACGAAGTGCTCATTTATAACTGCATGAAAGGCGATGCGACCTTGTTCTCGCGCACCGACCTGGTCGAAACCGCCTGGCGGATCGCTCAGCCCATGTTGGACACCTGGAAGCAAGACCCTGCGGATTTCCCGAACTACGCGGCGGGCAGTTGGGGTCCCAAGGCTGCCTACGATCTGATTGAGAAAGACGGAAGGAAATGGATCGAAGTTCTCAATCGGGAAACACTCGAGAAAGTCCCGCTGTTTGAGGGAGCCGAGCCGGTGCTGCTTGCTTCGCTCATCATGGCGCTTAAATCGGTCGTTTTCCAGCCCGGCGATGTGGTGATCCGCAAGGGCGAGATCGGCCGCGAGCTGTATCTGATCTCGCGCGGCGAAGTGGAAGTGCTCGACGACGCGGGCCACGTTGTGGCGACGCTCGGAGAGGGGAACTTCTTCGGCGAAATCAGTCTCCTGACTTCGGCGCCTCGCAATGCGACGGTCCGCGCGAAATCCTATTGCGACTTTTTCCTGCTGGACAAAGCCGACTTCATGCGAGTGCTGCACGATCGGCCGCGGTTCCTGAAGTCGATGATGGAAATTGCGCAGTCGCGCTACCACGTTGCCGGCGAGGAGATGATGGCGGCGCAAGCCTGAAGCGTCGCGCCTCTCCACGCTCGCGGGCGCGTGACGCGCAGCGCCATATTCAGCCGGTGACACGAAAGGTTGTCCAGAAAATTCCGCCCGGCTGGATCGTCCTTGAGGCTGTCCCAATCGACCGTTCAACCAGAATAAGTCGAAAAGGGAGGTCAGGGGTCCTCGATGGCGCCCGCAAACAGAACCGCGCCTGTCTGTGAATCACCGATGAGAGCCACGAACGGCCGGTCAAAAACCAGGGTCTTCACCGGGCGTGGTTGCGGCATGGCGGTGCCGGCGAGCATGATCACGGCGGTCGCGGCCGCGGCGACCGTACCTTTTTCGTCCACCTCAAGGCGCGTCTTGTGGATCACGTCGCTGATGAACAATCCTTTGGAACCCATCGGCGTGAAATCCGCCTGTGGATGATGGAAAGCGACGTCCATCCCCATCTTTGCGAGATACTCGACCAGACTCGCCGAGAAATCCAGACTGAAGCGCGGCAGTTTCAAGTCGAGATCGAATTCCGCCGCTCCGCCCGTAAGCTGCTCCGGATCGAGCGATGCCAGCACGTCTTTCGGCGTCTTTCCCGGCTGCGGCAACAGCGCGTAGAAGAACATGCTCGATTCTTTGTAGAACAGCATCGCGCCCTCGAAGTTGCTGCCGCTTCGATATGCCCCTATCAGCTTCGATTGGTGCATCATCGGAAGCGTCTTCTTGCTCCCGCCGGTTTTGTGAAAGTCTCCGTCTTGCGTTTCTGCGATCGGGAATTCGCTGCGCCACCTGGCGGCGAAATAGACGGCGTTGGTCAGGACCAAAGCCGCTTCCCTGATCGCATCGGCCGTCACGAGCTTGTCGATTTTGCCGTTCGTATTGGCCTTGACCCAATCGTTGATTTCCGCCGCGGCTTTAGGGTCTTTGAAATCGAGCGACGCGGCGCGGGCGTTGAAGACGGATTCGCACAGCTTCACGAAATCCGGCACGAGCGTAAAATGGCTGTCCGCCCATAGCGCGTTGGCGATGGTCAGCACGCCCGGGTCGCGCGACCTGAGCTGAGTCTGCAAGGCCGTGGCGGATGCGTTTAATACCTTCGCGTCGAGGTCGGGAAGTGCGAGAGCCGTCCTCATCGCGGTCCGCGTCGCGCCGGCCGCCCCGTTCTCCGTCATCTGGAGCGCAAGAAAGATGCTCAGCGGCGAAATAAAAACATTCTCGGCGGGTTTGCGATCGACCATGCCGCGAAGAAGATGGAAGCCGAAGCTGCGTTGCGCGGAGACCGCGATCTTCGCGGACTCGACGCGCTGCTCCCAAGTCTGCGATTCATTTTGATCAGCCATGCAGTTCTCCGGTAACCAGCCCGCGGATAGAGCGACGGAAAGGCGCGAGATCCACGCGCGGCGTGTGGTCATCTACTTGATTTTCGCCGCTTCGACATCCATCGCGTCTTTGGTGATGAGGACGACAGTCGATGCCTCGCAGTATACATGCGTTTTCGAAGACGCCGAACCCTTTTCCCTCGATTTTCCATCTAACGACATATGAATCTGGAACTCGATGGAAAAACCGCGCTCGTTACCGGCTCCACGGCCGGAATTGGGCTGGCGATTGCGACCGCGCTTGCGCAGGAGGGCGCGTCGGTGATCGTAAATGGCCGTACCGAGGAGCGGGTTGATCACGCAGTGAAGACCAGTGGAGCCGCTCACGGAATCGCCGCGGATTTGGGCACGGAAGCCGGCGCGCGGACCGTCATCGCCAAATTTCCCGCCGTCGATATCCTGGTCAACAATCTGGGCATCTTCGAGGCTAAGCCCTTCGAACAAATCCCCGATGACGATTGGCGGCGATTCTTCGAAGTCAACGTTCTGAGCGGCGTCCGTCTGAGCCGCCACTACCTCGGCCTGATGAAACAGAAGAATTGGGGACGGATCGTCTTCATCTCGAGCGAATCGGCCTTGCAGATTCCGGCTGAGATGATTCACTATGGCATGACCAAGACCGCGCAGCTCGCCGTATCGCGCGGGCTTGCCGAAACCACGGCAGGAACGGCCGTTACGGTGAACGCCGTGCTTCCGGGACCTACCGAATCAGAAGGTGTGATTGGTTTCGTCGACCAGCTCGCCTCCGCCAAAGGCATCGACCGGGGCGCAGTGGGGCGGGAGTTCTTTGAGAAAGTCCGCCCGAGTTCGCTGTTGAAGCGGTTCGCAACCACAAAGGAAGTCGCCGACGTGGTCGCGTTCGTTTGCAGCCCGCGCGCTTCCGCGATCAATGGTGCGGCCGTGCGCGCCGATGGCGGCGTCGTGCGGTCCATAGTTTAACGAGGTTGACTGAGTCGCCCCGTCGATTACAATGGGTGATACCAATCCGAACGTGACCCATTTCCTGAAGGAGTATCCATGACCGAAGACCAGAAGAACCAACAGAAAAGTGATTCGCAGCCCGGCGATCTCGGCCGGCGCGACTTTGTAGCCCTCTCGGTAGCCGCGGGCGTCGCCGCGACGGCGGGATCAGCGGAGGCCGCGGGCCTTGAACTTGTCGAAACCGACGTTGAAATCAAGACACCCGACGGAACCTGCGACGCCGCGTTCATTCGTCCGAAGACGGGTTCCTATCCGGGAGTAATCATCTGGCCCGATGCCTTCGGCCTGCGCCCCAGCATGCGCGACATGGCCAAGCGAATCGCCGCCGACGGTTACTCTGTCGTCGTGCCGAATCCGTACTATCGCATCTCGAAGGCCCCACACTTTACGGATGCCTCCGCGATCAATATGCAAACCGAACTCCCGAAGCTTCGGCCGATGATGGGTTCGATCACGGCAGCCGGCGCCGCGGAAAAGGACGCAATCGCGTTGGTTGCGTTTCTCGATGCGCAGAAGGAAGTGAACAAGGCGAAGAAGATCGGGACGCAGGGTTACTGCATGGGCGGTCCGCTGGTGGTCAGGACATGCGCCGCCGTCCCGAATCGACTGGGCGCGGGTGGTTCGTTCCACGGAGGCGGCTTGGTGACGAACGATGCGAGCAGCCCGCATCTTCTTGCGCCGAAGATTAAGGCGCAAATGTACTTCGGAGTCGCGGCGAGTGACGACCAGCGCCAGCCGGATGCGAAGGTCAAGCTAAGGGAAGCTTTCCCGGCCGCCCAGGCTGAAATTGACGTATACGCGGGGACGCTGCACGGCTGGTGCGTACCGGATATGCCTGCCACCAACGGCATGCCGACTTACAATAAGCCCGACGCCGAGAAGGCCTGGTCCAAGCTGGTCGCGCTATATAAGGCGAGTCTCGCTTAAGCTGGATTCAGGGCCGGTTTCATCCGGCCCTTTCCGAACTACTCCGTGGTCTTGCGCTTCTCGAAGTTCGCGTCGAGGAAATCGAGCGCGTCTTTGTGTGGGATCGCCATCACTTCCTGGGTGTCTCCGAAATGCATCAGCAGGTCGTCCTTGGCTTTGTAAGACGGCCACTTGAGCAGGCCCTTGCCATTCGGATCGCCGGTGGTCGCGAAGTTGACCCAATAGTTCGACATCAGATCCGCGAGCTTGCGATCCGCGTCCGTCCACGCGCGCGGCGCGCCGTTTCCGCTCGGCTTGCCGTTCACATTATTGAACACGTACTGGATTTCCGAGCTGTGATAGGCGCCCATCCATTCGCTGTTGGGTCCGGGCGGGACTTTACTGAAGTAATAAAGATAGGTTTTCGACTTGCCCGTCTTGGTTTCCATCCGGGCCCACGTTCGCATTTCCCAACCGAACGTCTGATCCCGCATGCTGTTGGCTTGCGCGCGTCTCGCCTCGGTGTCGGAGGTGAACGGATACAGCTTCAGGTACGCGTCCGCCTGATCGCCGTATCGCCGCTGCGCCGTCTGTTTGAACGTATCGCCCTTCACCGATTCCGGCGTGAACATGGTGCCTTCGTCGGCGTTCGATCCCAGCAGCAGCGGCACGTCGTTCTGCTTGCCTTTCGAAAAAATCGTGTAGACGTCCTCCGGCAGCACGTAGCCATCGACGTCCGGACCCAGATATCCGCCCGGTTTCGCTTGCAGCTCCCCGGCCGATTTCGCGCGCAACGCGGCGAGCGTAGGCGCGCCGGCCGATTCGCCAAATTTGACGCCCGCCTGCTCGGCGTCGGCCAGCTTACGGACTCTGGCGAACTCGGCGCCGCTTTCTCCGATCACACGCTGGAACAAACCGTGCGCGAGCGGACTCGCCATCAGCATATTGGTGCTCCACGATCCCGCCGATTCGCCGAAAATCGTCACGCGCTTCACGTCTCCGCCGAACGCGGCGATGTTCCGCTGCACCCATTCGAGCGCGGCGAGCTGATCCATCAATCCGTAGTTGCCCGACGCGTTGCGATCGGATTCCTTGGTCAACTCCGGATGCGCGAAAAAGCCGAAGACGCCCAGGCGATAGTTGAACGTGACCACCACGACGCCCTTCTTCGCCAGCTCCTCGCCGTCGTAGATGGAACCGGCGCCGGCCGTCAGCGCGCCTCCGTAAATCCACACCATAACTGGACGCTTGTCTTTCGGCGATTGCGCCGCGGAGTAGATGTTCAGGTAAAGACAGTCTTCGCTGGTCTGCCGCTGAGCATTTTCGCCTCGGCCGTTCGCTCCGCCGCGACCCTGCATGCACACCGCGCTGAACTTATCCGCGGCGCGAACGCCTTCCCACTTCGCGGCGGGTTTGGGCGATTTCCATCGCAGATCGCCAACCGGAGGCGCCGCAAACGGAATCCCTTTATAGACGCGCACCTCGGGATTCGCGCCCGGGATTCCGGACACTTGGCCACCTTCGGTGCGGACCGGATCGTCAATAGCAGCAGAGAGCGGCAACACGGCCGCGAACAGCCAAACAAAACGCTGATTGCGCATGAACAAATCATACTATGTCGCACGATATTCAAGGCTGAGCTGGGGCCGAAACTTGGGGCCGGAAACCGCCGCCCGCGCGCAACAAGGAGTATAATTACGGGTCAGCCCCCCGTACACATATGTCAAGAACAAAACTCTCTGCTTTAGCTTTGATGATCGTCGTTCCGCTGCTGATCTTCGCTCAGCAAGTCACCGAGCACGTGGATCTGAACGTAATTCACAAGATCAAGACTGCCGAGCTCGGAGGCGGCGGCGGGAACGGCGGCGGTGGTGGTGGTGGGCGGGGCGGCGGAGCCGGCGCTTCTCAGATCATGAACACCATGTACAACCTGACCGATCGCTACGGCCCGCGCCTCACTAATTCTCCGCAGTTCCGCCGGGCGGGCGATTGGGCCGTCGGCCAGCTCAAAGAATGGGGCCTCAGCAACGTTCACCTGGAAAAATGGGCGACCGCCGGTGGACGCGGCGGCTCTATCCCGAGTTGGGAGATCACCGGCTACAGCGGCGCGATGGTCGAGCCGACCTACATGCCGCTCATCGGCTACCCGCAGGCATGGAGCGGAAGCACCAACGGCATGGTCACCGGCGACGCGATTGTCGCGCAGATCCAGGAGCCGGCCGATCTCGAAAAATGGAAGGGCAAGCTGAAGGGCAAGATCGTGTTGACGGTCGCGACGCCGATCGATCTCCCGTTTCCGACTACGCCGCTGGCGCATCGCTACACCGATGAGGAGCTTCAGGGATTGATTCCAGAAGTTCTGCCGACCGGCGGACGCGGCGGTCGCGGTGGCCGCGGCGGACAGCCTGCCGCGCTCGCCAACATGACGCCGGAAGAGCGCCAGGCATTCCAGGAAAAGCAGCGGACCTTCTTCGTGGATGAAGGCGTGCTGGCAACAGTGACGGCCAGAGCCGGCGGAGAGAGCGGAACGGTGTTTGCGAGCAACGGCTCGCCTCGCACCGGCGACCCCACCAAGAATCTGCCGTCGGTTGCAATTACGGCCGAGAACTACAACCGCATCGAGAGGCTCCTCACGCACAACGTTCCCGTGAAGCTGAGCTTCGATATCAAAACCAAGTTCGACATGAGCAGCACGGACGCGTTCAACGTGGTCGCCGAGATCCCCGGCACGACCAAGCCGAACGAGCTGGTCATGGTCGGCGGGCACTTCGATTCGTGGCACATGGGCACCGGCGCAACCGACAACGCCGCCGGCAGCGCGGTCGCGATGGAAGTGATGCGGATCTTGAAGTCGCTCAACCTCAAGATGGATCGCACCGTTCGCATGGCTCTCTGGAGCGGTGAAGAAGAAGGGTTGCTCGGATCGCGCGCGTATGTGAAGGAGCATTTCGCCGACACCGCGACCATGAAGCCCACGGCCGAGCACGATGGCTTCGCCGGCTATTTCAATATCGATAACGGCACCGGAAAGATTCGCGGAATCTATCTGCAAGGCAACGAAATGGTCCGGCCGATTTTCGAGCAGTGGTTCGCGGCCTTGAAGGACCTGACGCCTGGGGTGATCACGGTTCGCAACACCGGCGGCACCGATCACCAGTCCTACGACGCGGTGGGGTTGCCCGGCTTCCAGTTCATCCAGGACCCGATGGATTACGATACGCGCACCCACCATTCCAATATGGATGTGTACGATCGCATCCAGCAGGGGGACATGGAGCAGATGGCGATCATCGAGGCTGTGTTCGTGTATAACGCAGCCACGCGGCCGGAAAAACTGCCGCGCAAGGATCTGCCTCCCGCCGTGCCCGAAACGGGCGGACGCGGCCGGGGTCGCGGCGGCAATTAAGTAACGTTTCCTGTCAGAACCAGCGGCCCCGGCTCATCACCGGGGCTTTTTGATTTTGGGCTTCTTGATTTTGGGCGATGTCCGGCTCTCTCACCAACCTGTGTGCGGAAGGACGACGGCTTAGCCGGCGACATTCCTTGGATTGGACTGGCTGCGTCGCATCTCAGCGACTCCCGCTTTTTTCGCTTCGTTGAAAGATCGATGCAGAGTGCCCGCGACCGTCCCGACGGTCTTGGATGCTCCTTCCACCTTGGCGGCAAGGCCGTCCGCCCCCTTTTCGACTAACTGCACCGTCCACGCGAACACCGCCGGTAGGATCAGCGCTGCGCCCACAACGCCCAAGCCTATGCCCGCTGCTACCAGGCCAGCGCCGGCGATTGCCATCTTCTGATTGGTTTCCATTTTCGTGCGACCTCCTATCTCCCATTGAACCAGACTGGCGACGCGGATTGGCTCCCGCGGCGTGCACCGGTATCACGATGGGTCCGTGGATGTTTGTGCCTGCGCTGTCAATATGCGATTTCGCCTTGATTCGTACGCCTTGAGGACGGAATAAATAATCGGCAGCAGCGAAGCCTCTCCGCGGGCGAGCAGGTCGCCAATGATGTGGTCCGCTTCAATCGGTGCATTAGCTTCGATGTCGCGAAGCATTGACGCCGTAAGCGGCGACCCGGTCTCCGTCAGCGTGCCGCGAGACCGATCGACAAAAGACTTTCTTGGTACATAGTTTTGGGCAGCCGCGATCGACCGGCATTCCTCGAATAGTCCGAGTATGAGATCGCTTCCGCCCGGCGCTGCCACGATATCGCCGATCGCCGCGCGCATGAGACAGGTGCTGCCCGCAAGAGTGGCCAGGAACACCCACTTTTCCCACATTTCGAGGACGATGCTGGGACTCGCGCGATGTTTGAACCGCGCACCGTCCATCAGCCCGTCGATCGCCGCGACCCGATCGGACATGGCGCCGTCGCGTTCGCCGAACGTTACGGCGTGACCGTCGTTGAGGTGAACGATGTCACGCTTGTCATCGAGTGTCGCGGCGATTAAACATGTGCCGCCGAGCACGCGGCCCCGGCTGAACGAGTCGTCCAGCACATCCAGATGCCGCATGCCGTTAAGGAGCGGCAGAATGACCGTATCCGGCCCAACCGCCGGCGCGAAAGACGCGATTGCAGCGGTCAGATCGTATGCCTTGCAACTGAGCAGCACGAGGTCGAAGGTGCTCCTGAGATCGGCGGCGAGAACCGCCGGAGGATTCGAAATGGTGACATCGCCGCACCGGCTCCGGATTCGCAGCCCGGAATCCGCCAATTCCCTGGCGCGCCGGGGGCGGACGAGAAAAGTTACATCCCGGTTGGCTTCGAGCAATCGACCACCGAAATATCCGCCGATCGCGCCTGCACCGACGACGAGAATGGAATTCAAGCCGGCGCACCGGTCGCTGTTTCGGCCAACTGAATCAGTGTGCTTTGGTCCTGCATAAGCAGTCCCTTAAGAGTAGCAACGGATTCCCAGGACCACGCCCAGCCTGGGTTAATAATAAAGCAGGTTCTGCGGCTAGAACGCGACTTTACTTGCGCCTTCGCCACAGCCGGTCGAGCAGGCGTCGAAGATAGAACGTGCCGCCGAGAAAGGCCGCGTAGGCCGCCTGATATACGAAGGCTCCGGTTCCGGGATCCGCATAGCCATATGCTTTGGCGGGAACGACCAGCAGGAGCGGAATCCATAAGAGCAACGCCCGGGCAACTTTAAGGTTGAAAGACCGTGGTTTCGAGGTGCGGGTCATTTTCTTTTCTTTCTGCCCGCTCGCCGCACGATGGGCTCCAGGGCGTTAGCCTTTCTTTTGCGGCTAATCCAGCATCGCATTGTACGGCCAAATATTACAGTCGGCGGTTCACTTAGTACATTCACCAAAGCACTCTAACCCTTTCGCGGTTTCCGGGCTATCTGAAGGCAACGCTGTCCCCGACTTGTGAAGCAAGGCCAAGCAATGAAAGCGCGCCTCCGGCGTGGAACGGCGCGGGGATCGCGGACACCAGCCGCTGCGTGTAGGGATGGCGCGGATACCTGAAGATCTGTTCGGGCGTCGAGTCTTCCACGATCTCGCCGTCATGCAGAATCGCGACTCGGTCGCACAGCGAGGCGACCGCCGGAAGATCGTGCGAGATAAACAGCATCGCCATGCCGAGTTCGCGGCTCAGACGGCCAAACAGCGCCAGGATCTCGCATTGGGTGATGATATCGAGCGCGCTGGTGGGCTCGTCGGCAATCAGCAGACGCGGGCGGTGCAGAATCGCCATCGCGATAAGCACGCGCTGCGCCAGCCCGACGCTCAGTTCTCGCGGGAACTTCCGTTGAAACCCATCGTCAAACGGCAGGTTCACGCTCTCGAGGGTCTCGTCGATTCGGCGATCGCCTTCGGCGCCGTTTCGCTCGTGACACCGCCACGCTTCTTTGAGTTGCGTGCGGATTCTGAGGGCCGGATTGAGAGAGGCGAGCGGACTCTGTAAGACCAGTCCGATTTCGCGGCCTCGAACGCGCCGCATCTCGCGCTCGCGAAGCTGCATCAGGTCGCGTCCCGCAAACCGGATCTGACCCTGCACGGCGGTGTTTCTCCGATCGAGCAGCCGCAAAATCGCCAGCGCGAGCGTGCTCTTTCCCGATCCGCTCTGTCCCGCCAGGCCCAGGATTTCCCCCGGCTCGACACGAATTTCCAAGTTCCGTAGAACACCGGGCTTCGCGGCATAATCGACCTGAAGCCGCGTTTCGAGTAGAGCAGTCATCGGCTGGACCGTAACGCGGGCTTCGCGATCTCTAATGTCTCAACGTTCCAGAACGTTTGCGGTCGCAACACCACCGGCTGCGCGTTCCTGACGCTCGGAGACACGGCGGAGAGCGCGTTCTTGTGCACCAGATAAATGATGGGCGCCTGCTCGTGCACGATTTGCTGTACCCGATCGAACGCCGCCTTCCGCTTCCGAGGGTCCATTTCCGACGCCTGGAGACGAATCAGCTTGTCGATTTCGGCTTCCCATGCCGTCTCCGGTTTCGTCTCCTTCGGATTCCATTGATGCATCTCTGAAGAACTCAGCCAGACGGGCATTTGCATGTTCGGGTCGAGATCGACGTTCACCAACCCCAACAGGCACGCATCGTAGTCGAAAGTGCGGCTCATACGCTCGAGCACCGATGGAAAATCGAGGGTCGCGATGTTCAGCTTGACGCCGATCTTCTGAAGGTCCTGTTCGATCAGCGCCGCCGTCCGTTCCCGGGCCCGATTGCCGGAGTTGGTCATGATGGAAAACTCCACCGCGTGACCCTCACTGTCCCGTAATACTCCGCCCGAAAACCGGAAGCCGGCATGTTGCAACTTCGCGAGCGCCGCTGGAGGATCGTAGGCGTCCGGTTTCAACGCCGCGTTGAACCAAAACCGGTTCGCGGGAGATACCGGACCGCCGGCTGGAGTGGCATGACCGCGGTAAACGATGCGGCTCAAGTCGTCCCGGTTGATCGCGCCGGAAATCGCCTTGCGAAACTCAGTCGAACGGAACCACGCTTTCTTGTATGCCGGAATCGGGGCCGCGGCAACCTGATTGAACCAGAAAAATTCCGCGTCCATTCCCGGTCCCGCGTCATGGACCGCATTCGATCCCTTCGCGGCGAGCTGGTCGAAATGGTCCGGATCGAGAGTATTGATCATTTGAATTTCGCCGCGCTCGAATCGCAGCAATTCGATTTCGCGATTTTGCTGAATGTCCAGGCGAATCGAGTCCAGGTA
>Ga0182024_10020987_pt1 | contig 11896 bp, 7 predicted proteins | sample P32metaG_FD_120480 | JGI IMG/M metagenome (GOLD analysis project Ga0182024, IMG submission 120480) | Permafrost microbial communities from Stordalen Mire, Sweden - P3-2 metaG (Illumina Assembly) | ecosystem: Environmental > Terrestrial > Soil > Wetlands > Permafrost | place: Sweden: Stordalen... | reverse complement strand
TGCGTGGCTTTGGCAAGCCAATGGAGGCTTCTGATTGCCCGGCCTAAGCGACCCCTGTTTTTTCCTGTGTCAGGCGCGCACCACCATATGTTGGGGTTACCTGAGTCAGATGGATACCCAGTAACAGGGGTTACTTCTCAATAGGCCACCAACAGGAACCCGCGAAAAGAGCCATTAATCAAGACACGAGCGCATTGTCGATGCACGCAAGTTGAAGTTGGCGACTCGCGGCGCAGGTGTTCGTGGTAATCGTAGCCGGACGAGGAATCCGTTCAGCCTACTGTTTGTTCAAGTGTTGGCGGCAAACAAGGCGACTCGCGGCGATTCTGGATTATGATTGAGCCGTTCGAAAGAGAGAAACCGCATGAAAGCGATCTTTCTGCGTGCAATGCTGCTCGGGTGGGGACTTCTCTCTCCTCTGGCCAGCGCGCAATCCGGTCCTGCCACCTTCCCGCTTGCTGGCGAATGGGATGGCGTTTTGGTGGCTCAGGGCTCGGTCCACCATGTGGTGCTTCATATGTCCACAACACCCGAAGGAAAGATGACGGTGCTCATGGACGATAACGATCAGAAGATCTCTGGCGTTCCTCCCATCGGTGGTTCGTTCGACGGCAGTCATCTGGTGCTTCGATTCACTTATTGGAAGCCGAACAGCAGTGGCGACTTTGAAGCCAGGGTCGCCTCTTATGAGGGGACGGTCAACGCATCGAGCTCGGAGATGACCGGCGTTTGGACACAGGAAGGCTCGTGGCCGCTTAACTTCAAGCGCATGACCTGGCAGGCGAAGATTCCCAAGCCGGCTCCGCCCACCGTTTTCGACGGCGATTGGGCGGGCGTGGAATACGAGGCAAGAGGTATCAAGATCCACTTTATCCTTCACATCCACAACACCGAGGACGGCCTGATGGTCCTTCTCGATTGTCCGGATGAGAAATTCAAAGGCGCCCTGGCAAGCAAAGTCACTTACGATCAGGCTTCGCGCCAGATCTCTATTGCCATCGGCCAGGCAATCTACGCTGGGAAGATGACCGCGGACGGCAAGGCCCTGGACACTTCAATGACGGAACCTGGTTTTCATTTTCTGATCCATTTCGATCGCCTGGCGCCCAAAACGACGGAACCGAATTGAGATGCATTGTCCCGGACGGCTGTGCTTTGGTTTTCCAGTTCGAACATGTCGAGAATGAATGTTCTTTGTTCCGCGTGCCCGCTGCAATTTCACTAAAGCGCCATGGAGGTTTGATCTGCTAAGTCAGCGCATAGGCAAGGCGTGCGCGGCGTTCCGAGTGGTTGACCCTCCACCCGTCAGTAACCTCGCAGTACACAAATGCTTGACGTATTGCTCAATGAGTAATTTCCCAGTTGGCCACGATTCACTCAGAATCGTTTGCTCCGCCGAGATATAACTACCAAGGAACTGCCCTAACCGCACAAAACCAAGACGCGCCTAGGATGCGGCACCCTTCAACGAATTACGGCAGTTCTTTCAGTTTCATGTCCTTGAATGTTATCGGGTAGCCCTCGGCTTCGAGGCCAACGTAGCCTTTATTGATACCGACTTTCGTGGTGTTGACGACTTCCCCGTTGACCGCGAGCGTGCAGGTATCGCTGACGCACCGGATATCGTAGACATTCCACTGGCCTGCCGGCTTCACACGATTTACCTTCATCTCTTTTTGCAGGTTGAAACTCTGCGGCTTGCCGTCGACTGGCGTCAGGCCGAAGATGTAGCCGCCGCCGAGCGATGTCTGCGCTTGGTGCCAGATGGAACCGTCAAGATTGTTGCGGAAGAAAACGCCGCTGTTGTACTTCGGTTCCGCCGTTGTGACCGGCGTAAAGCGCCACTTTACGTGGAAGGTGAAATTGCTGAACTCATGGTTGAAGCGCAGCCACTCGTGGCCGCCGTTGCCATCGCAAACAATCTGATGCTTGGCGTAGTCGATATGCCATTGCGCAACATTGCTGACCGGATGGTCGGGAGGAATGGCAATCCGCGTCCAGACTTCATGTTGAGGATCGTCGTGGTTCCCAGGGAAAGGATTGATGGTCTGGGCGAGTGCGGGCTGTGCACCGAGAAGAATTGGGACGGCAGGGAGGATGAGAGGTATGGCGGCGCGGAAAATTGCGTTCTTGCAAAAGTTGAAATTCATTCGTTGTTCCTCTGCGGGTTCATGCATCCCGAATTTGAAGGTTTAATGAGGGAAGGTACTTGTAGTACTGGGTGGATTCGAATGCCCGGATAGCGTTGGAATTCGGTTGCGATTCCGTATCTTCGCCATTCCTTGTTGGTCTTCGGCCACCACATCCACGTTGAGACTCCCAACAGATGGCGTGGGGAGCGAAGACGAGAATCTGTAACCAATTTGGCCATTCCGAGACTGGAGTGATCACGCAGGCAATTCTATCTGTCGCGCAGAGGCACGTCTTGGGGGAGTCGTCTCCGAAGGTGAAGTTACACTTCGCGGGCCGGTTCCTCCAATGCTCGTGATCTGGCTCACATCTACTACTGGTTGGGCCACTACTCAGGAGCTACCAAAGAAATACTCAGGACGCGAACTGCGTTAGCCGCACACGGAAGGAATCTAGTTGGCTGCGCATCTATCCATTCGCCGCCCGGGGAATTGTGATCATGCCCAAGTTGTTGCGGTCAGCCAAAATGCGAGGGTTCCGACCGCGCTCGCAGGAGCTTGCCACCGAAGCGAGCTTCGCTGAAAGACACCGCCAACTGCAAAGGCAAATGCCGTAAGCGACAGCACCTCGCCTCGTGGCATCCATCGGATGAAGAGCGAGAAGGTCGGCAGGTTAGAAGTGTGCTCGAGCCATCCGGCCAAAGCGTAGTGGATCATCCCGAGTGCGAACAGAGCTGATGCAGATGCGAGCAAAAAGCCGACGAACGAGAGTAGCGAGGAGATCGTCCATGATTGTGGGTGCTGCTTGATCCAGCGCACCCAACCCCACACCAGTGCAGCAGGTGCCAAGAGAGACCCGAACAGAAGAAGCGTGTAGAGGTTAGTTCCCAACACGGTCATGTCGATTCGCCTTCTCACTGAGTGTATCAGCGCAATCGGAAGGGCCTTCACCAAGCGATAATCGCAATTCTGGGCCTGTGACCCTCAATCCGTACTTAACCGAACGGTAAAAGAAGGATCGGCCACCACACAGAAACGATCCAGTTTTCGGGCGGCAAATGCCGAAACAGGGATGCCGCCGGAGGGGCCCAGCCTTAGTCGCTCGAAAGATTTCTGCCAGAAAATTGAACCAAGAGCGAGTCACGTTCGACATATTAACGGCAATAATCTCTGTCGAAGATAGATTTTGCTGAGCGGCGCTACATCCCGCTTCAGATCCACTGGAGCGGCATTACACGGTGCTCGAAGTGGCGAAGATGTGGTCATTCAGCGACCGCACCGTCCGCCGCATCTTTGAGGGCGAGCCAGGAGTCATGCACTGGAGTCACCCGGAAACGCGTCACAAACGCCGATGCGAAACGCTTCCGGATCCCAGAGAGTGTCCTCAGGCGTGTCCACCAGCGACTCCAACGGGTCAACTGAGCCCGAAGAATCGCATAATCCAGTGCAGTTCCTAACAACCCGTAACTTTGAATTATCAGGCGCCAGCCTTGCACAGATGCGCTTCATCTAAATCGCCGGTCAACTCTGTAATGTAGCGGTCATTAGATGATGAAACCTTCTTCCACATGCACGCCCCCCCGGTCGGGAGTCGGCGAAGTGTCTGCTCGCGAGCAACCAGCCACGCACCTACGCGCGAAGCTAATTCCGACGCTGGCTCGGCCGTGAAGTTGCGGGATTAACCTGATATTCCCCACCTAAGCTTTGTACAACCATCGTGCAGTTTCCCTCCAGACATTACGTAGCACTTATGAAAGAGAGGGCACGTGTCTCATATATTCCTCATTCCTCCTGCCCACGGGCTGGAGTCCGTGATCGCTCGCGCCAATACCTTCATCTCCCGCGCTCGGGCGGCTTCGACAGTGCGCGCCTACCGTTCGGACTTCGCCGACTTTGTCCGCTGGTCGAAAGCCCATCGACTTAAGTCCATGCCTGCTTCTCCTGAAACCATCGCCCTCTACATCACGGATCTCGCCTCGAGACCGCTCGCCGTCGCGACCATCGTCCGCCGCCTCACGGCCATCTCAAAAGCTCACGCAGCTGGCGGCTTTCCGTCACCGTCTTCAACGCGCAACCTGGTCATAGGCGATACGCTTCGTGGCATCAAGCGCACCCTCGGCACGGCACCTCACAGAAAGGATGCGTTGCTTGCCGCCGACATCCGCCGTCTGATCGCGGCATGCCCGAAGAATCTGCTCGGGCTTCGCGATAAGGCTTTGTTTCTGATTTCCTTCGCAGGTGCATTTCGACGTTCAGAATCTGCCGGACTCAACGTCGAGGATCTGAAGTATTGCCATGAAGGTATTGTCTGCAACCTCCGCCGTAGTAAGACGGATCAGGAAGGCGCCGGCCGCAAGGTCAGAATTCCATTCGGAAAGAGCAAAACGACGTGCCCCGTTTGCGCACTGAAGCTCTGGCTCAAGAAAGGAAAAATCACCTCTGGCCCGGTCTTCCGCGCCGTGAACCGTCATGGTCAAGTGTCTCGTCGCGGTCTCGACCCAAACTCGGTCGCCGACATTCTCAAGCAGGCCGCCCGCCGCGCGGGCATGCATGTCGAGAATCTGAGCGGTCACAGTTTGAGAGCGGGTCATGTGAGCCAGGCAGTCAGGAACGCGGTGCCGGAATACGTGATTATGAAGCAGACCGGTCACAAGTCCAGAGAAGTTTTGGGCGCATATATAAGGATGGGCGAAATCTTCACGCACAACGCGGCGTCGGGCCTGGGCATTTAGTGCTCAGTCCTGACCTCCGATAAGACGATGTTTCCCAGGGTTAGGAATAGCCGTCGAGCGAGGACGGCACCGAACTCCTCGGTCGAGAAGATTTCAATGCCCGACGACGCAGACCAAAGCTCCTTCGCTACGCTGAAAAAGGTCGCGCTCTAACGAGCTCTCGGTGCCCTGCTCGAAAAGGCAGGGGCAATGAAAATGTCAACGATTTCGATGAGCTCTTCGACCTCATCAGCGCGAGCGTCTCGTCGATTCCGGAATAGACGAGCTATATATTTACGACACGTCCTTACGCATCGGCGCGAAGCTGAATCTGTTTCCGAAAAGGCTTATCTTCACGCGGGTACACGGGCCGGAGCGCGGGCCCTCGGGCTCGATGATCGTGCGAAGATGCTCAAAGTGTCGGCCCTGCAGAAGGAATTCCGGACTTTGGCTCCGCATGAGCTGGAGGACGTCCTGTGTATTCTTAAGGATCGATTATCAGCGCCGGCGACGGTAATCAAGCAGGACATCGCCAGGCGCAGCTAGTGCACGTAGCATCATCGGTTCGAAAGATCGGCTGTGCGGATGAGAACAGACCCATCCTTTTCCATGTCGACCGCCAGATATTTCCGGCGTGCCTCCTGCTCAATGAGCTTGCGGTTCTCATTGAATACTTCCAGTTTATTTCTGTTGTCCGCCTTGAAGTGATCGTCCAGGGCCTCCCGGCTGATAGCGCACCGCACGCGCGTCGGGCCATCCTGTCCCCAGAAGACGACCACATCACGGCCGGAATCGTATCTCGCGTTCGCTTCCGGAAAAACGAGGCCGTGGTGTTCAAGGGCTCGCCGCACCCGTTCTCCAATGAACGCCGCGAACGGTGTGATGTTCACGTCGATGCTGGCGCGGTCGAGGGCCGACAGGTAGGCGTTGCGATCCTCGACGCGGATCACTGTCCACGGATAGCCGCCTGACGCCAGCATGACGTTCATCAGAAACCGCGCCATGCGGCCGTTGCCGTCCGGATAGGGATGGATGTAGCCAAACAGCCAATGGCCGAGGACCGCGCGGACGCTGGCCTCCGGTTCGTGTTCCAGCAAATCGAACAGCGCCGGGATGGCGTCGCGCACCGCTTCCCAGCGGGGCGGCACATAGCGGGACGTGCGCAGATACACGGCATCGTTCCTGTAACCGGCGAGAGCGCCGGCTTCAATGAGGCCCGCCGTTACGCACGGTTGGAACAGTTCGCGATACCACTCCCGGTGAGCGGTGCGCGACAGCGCGCCCGCATTGCCGCCGGCGATGACCGCCGCGACAGTTTCCTTTACTTTCTCAAAGGCCTGCCAGTAGCCGCGCGCCGCCAGGGCGTCCCGGCTCTGGCGATCATTGTCATGATTCTCGGGGTTCCAGTCGCCCTGCTGCACTCTTTCAATGAGCGCCGCCGACACGGTATATCCCTCGATAGACAGCGAGTGATAGGCATCGCATTTGTAGATATCGTCGACTGCAAGAAGATAGTCCTTTTTGTTTTCCGGCAGGCCGGGGGATTTCGGAAATGACGCAATGACCCCTTCCCGCATGGTCTTCCACATGGCCAGCATGCGACCGACAATCGGCGCTGTCGTGACTGGCAGAACACCGAATGTATGTCCCGCCGCGAAGGGATCGCTCTCGCGCACATCGTAGGTGGCGGATTTCATCGTCGATAGAATTTCGTCCGCAATTTCCGGGCGCCCGATGCGCCGGAACGCGCCCGCCAGGTGCCCCGCCTTTGCGGTGTGGCCGCCATTCAGCAGCAGCCGCAGCACATCCGCGGCATCCCGGACGCCCGCCAGCACAACCTGTGTCTCGATGGGATTGCGGGCGAAGAAAGGCTCCGACGCTTTCACGAGCGCCATTGCCGGAGAGAACAGGCGTAGCCCGTCTTTCACCGAGACGTCACCCGCTGACGGCATATCCGTTTGTTTGAGGTCATAAAGGGACGTCCCGAACAGCAGGTTCATGGCGTGGTTTGTGCCCCGGGGCGCATAAATCACAACCTGTGTCGGAATGACGGTGTTCTCCGCATGCAGCAGAAGCGACTGCTCGGGCGACAGGTGCCACGCGTCTGCGAAACGATCCTGGCAATAGCTCGCGCAGAATTCCCAGAAGGAGGCGTACCAAGGCGTGCTGTCGCCCGCGCGCGCGCTCGGGCTTGAGGACATCATCCAGCCTTTGATCACTTCGCGCAGGAAACCATTCTGCAGCAGCCGGTCCCGGTGGGTCCGGCTTATCTGCGCCGACCGAAAGACACGTCGGCCTTCTTCTTGAAGGTTGCGAAGGACGGCGAGGGACTCGGCGAGCTTTTCATTGGGCGTCTGCGCTTTGGGCATTGAGAGTCTTTTCGTACTTTTACAAGCTTATTCTGCTGTACATATACGAGCATATTCTGCCGTACATTTACAAGCGTATTCTGCTGTTCAAATACAAGCGTATTCTGCTTAAATAGTTGAATATATAAGATATATTTCATGATTTTAACCGATAATTTAGATCGATAAATCCGTGATTTTGGTGCCCAGATCATGGCAAAGGGGATCGGCATATCGCGCGCGCGTCATTCGTGGCGTCGACGCCACCGCCACCACTGTCATCCCCGCCGCCGCCGGCATCGTCGACATGTCGCCGATGACCGCAGCAACAGGCGTGGTGGCCGATCAGGTTTCCAGGCGGCGACGACGACAAGCCGATCCTGGAAATACAGTCGCGTTCGCACTTCGATATTGCCGCCGCTTACCTCCCAGGTGGCAATTTCCGCGCGCGGCAGGGTGAATTAGACAAAGCACTCGGCTGAAGATTTAGAAGTCATTATCAAGCCCACGGCCGTGGCGCGCGCGTTTAGGCTCGTTGCGATCTGCTAACGCAATCCCGTGTTTCTCCCTGAGAGGATTGGCAAGATCCTCAAATGCTGGAAGAAGGGGCAGGTTGAGGATCTTCACCTCGTTCATCTCCAACTCCTCCGATGCGCTCGACAAGCTGCGCTACCTCAGCCTCACCGACGACAGGCATCCCCCCGCAACCACGCCGTCATAGCCGTCGATCGCGACTGAAAACTCTCACCCGCATATGATTTGACGCCATCGCCTGTCGTTAGCCAGGATCACCGGGACCTCGAAATGGAGTGCGGGGATCAAGGTCGATTGCGAATGAGAAGAATATTCTGTCTCAGCATGCCCGATTTCTTCTAGACATGGAAGAGGCTGGAAGAATCGTCAACGGGATGAAAGAACAGATTGAAAGGACGTGGTACAGCACTGCTCGGGCTTGCGGAGTTTCAGAAACCGATGCCGAAGCGATTCGAGCGGCATTTGTCTATCCGGGCTTCTCCCGGAATTGACTTGTCAGATGAGGAATATGGCTATTATTCGTGTGAAGGCAAATTGATGAAACCTTCTCCGCACCCTCATCTCGAATAGAATGGAATCGAGATTTCCGAAGGCAGCGAATCCATGCAGCTCGCGATACTCCTAGCCAGTCGCTTCGCTTCCGTCATCCGCGAGCGCGGCTTTCAGTATTTCCGCCAACGGCGGGTCCGCATCCAGCGTGCTTCAAGTTCCGAACTTAACGCCGAGGTTCGTGGATCGGAAATCTATGACGTAGTCCTTCGATGGACGGAGAGCCGACTCGCGGTTTTGTGCGATTGCGCCTTTTTTATTGAAGAGGATCAGCCATGCAAGCATATTTGGGCAGCGATTCTGGCCGCAGATGCGAACAATCTTCTCTCCGATGCCGCCGCTGCCCACACACTGAGTCTGGATGTCGATACACTTCTCGAGCAATCTCCCAACCAGGATGCCAGTCTTACAGAAGTGGAGGCCGCCCCTCTCGACAAACCGATTCCAGTCTTCAGGCCACCGCCTAATCCACCTCTCTGGAAAACGCAGCTTCGCAGTGTTTTCGATGTTCCGCCGGTGTCGCAGGGATGGGAGAGGGGCTGGCCGAATCGCGCTGAGATTCTTTATATCCTGGACACCGCCAAAACAAAAGCATCGGGCAAATTGGTGCTTTCTCTCGAATCGCGCGAGCCGAAAAAGAACGGGGGTTGGAAGGTAGCGAGGGCACCGTCTTTGAGACGCTCGATGGTTGCGTCGATGCCTCTTGCCGAGGACCGAGAGATCCTGTCAATGCTCATCGGTGCAGCCAAGGATTACGGGTTTGGCGGATACGATTCCTATGAACAGCTTGCCACTACCTATTCTTTAGCACCGGTATTGGCAGATACCCTAATTCCCCGGGTGGTTCGCACTGACCGTTGTTTCTTATCTCACGCGCCGGATGCCACGGATCTGGTTCCTCTTGCCTGGGATGACGGCGACCCGTGGAGATTCATCCTGGAGATGAGAGGAGTTTCCCATCAGAGCTGGACATTGCTAGGGCAATTTCGCCGCGGTGCGGAGAAGATTGACGTTGCCGCGCCAGTTCTGGTAACCTCCGGCGGCTTTATCGTCTCATCAGACCGCGTAGCGCGCCTTCAAGAAGATGCGGCATTTCCCTGGATCGCCAACCTTCGCAATAGCAAGCCGATTACGGTTCCCACCGAGGAGAGAGACGAGTTTCTTGCCGATCTGCTTGGTTCTCCAGTCTTGCCCGCTCTAGAACTTCCAGCAGAATTGCAATTCGAGGAAGTGATGCCCCGGCCGCGGCCTTGTCTGAAGATATCAAGGCCCAAACTGAGATTTGGAGCGGACCGTTTGATGGTGGAGCTCGCTTTCGATTATGAAGGTAGATCCGTTCCCGAGAATACCGCGTCGCAAGGCTTTTTTGAGGCTTCAATACGGCGATACGTCCGGCGCGATCTCGTCGCAGAAAAGTCAGCATCCGCGCTCCTGGTCGAGCTTGGATTACGCTTCGTCCCTGCTTCGTGGAATTCTGAGGCGGGCTGGAACCTGGCGCCCGCGAAGCTGCCGCGCGTCGTGCGGACCCTGGCGGAGGCCGGCTGGCACATCGTTGCAGAAGGCAAAGTGTTTCGCAACCACGCAAGCACGCGCGCCGAGATAACAAGTGGCATCGATTGGTTTGAACTCCATGGAGAGGTCGATTATGGCGGTGCCAAGGCGCAATTGCCCCAACTGCTCGAAGCTCTCAAGCGTGGCGAGACGATGGTCACCCTGGATGACGGCTCCTACGGACTGTTGCCGGAAGAGTGGTTGAATCGATTCGGCGCCGTGGCCGCCATGGGTGCGGCAGAGGGAAACCACATTCGCTTCGGAACCAGTCAGGCCGGACTGCTCGATGCCTTGCTCGCCACTCAACCGGCCGTGAACTGCGACGACACATTCCTTCGCGTTCGCCAGGAACTCGACCGGTTTCAGACAATCATATCTGCCGAACAACCCAAAGGATTCATGGGGCAACTGCGCGGCTATCAATGCGACGGCATAGGTTGGATGCACTTTTTGCGCCAGTTCTCATTCGGCGGATGCCTGGCGGACGATATGGGCGTGGGCAAGACCGCTCAGGTGCTCGGTCTTCTTGAAACCCGGCGCGAACTGCGAGCCAAAGGCGAGGTCGATAAGCCGTCGCTGGTCGTTGTACCCAAATCTCTCATCTTCAACTGGAAGCAGGAGGCTCAGCGCTTCGCTCCCCAACTCGAAGTACTGGACTTCACCGGCATTGACCGCCCTCGAAACAAGTTTGCCGACTATGATCTCATCCTGACCACGTATGGGACCGTGCGGAGAGACGTTCTCCAGTTCAAAGATACGGTCTTCGATTATGTGATCCTCGACGAAGCCCAGGCTGTGAAAAACGCCAGCACCGAGTCAGCCAAAGCAGTTCGTCTGCTGCGCGCTGACCATCGTCTCGCCTTGAGTGGCACGCCTGTCGAAAACCATCTTGGCGAACTCTGGTCGCTCTTCGAGTTCCTCAATCCCGGCATCCTCGGCGCGTCCAGCGCCTTTCAACTCAATGGCGGCGCAATGCGCAATCCCAGCGAAGAGACCCGGAGGCTGCTTGCCCATGCACTGCGCCCGTTCATTCTCCGCCGCACCAAAGAGCAAGTCGCGAAGGAGCTACCGCCAAAGAGCGAACAGACGATCTACTGCGAACTCGAACCTCGCCAGCGCACTCTCTATAGTGAACTCCGCCAACACTATCGCGATTCGCTGCTCAACAAGATCAACAGCGACGGCATAGCGAAGTCCAAGATTCAAGTACTCGAAGCCCTCTTGCGCTTGCGTCAGGCCGCCTGCCATCCGGGCTTGATCGATCCCAAGTTCTTGAAGGATCCCAGCGCCAAACTGGATGTGCTGCTCGATCAACTGCGCGAGATTCGCGACGAGGGCCACAAAGCGCTTGTGTTTTCGCAGTTCACCAGCCTGCTTGCGATTCTTCGCACTCGCCTCGAGAACAGCGGAACTGAATACGAATACCTCGACGGGAAGACACGAGATCGCCAGACGCACGTGGAACGCTTCCAGAACGATCCGGAATGCCGACTCTTCCTCATCAGCCTCAAGGCCGGGGGTTTGGGCTTGAATCTTACTGCCGCCGATTACGTGTTTATCCTGGATCCATGGTGGAACCCCGCCGTCGAAGCCCAGGCCGTTGACCGAGCCCACCGCATCGGTCAAGCGAAGCAAGTGTTTGCCTACCGCCTGATCGCCCGCGATACGGTCGAGGAAAAGGTCCTGCACCTTCAGGAGACAAAACGAAATCTCGCGGACGCCATTATTGGCGCACAAAACAGCCTCATCCGGGACCTGCGTCCAGAAGATATCGAGCTTTTGCTCTCATAACATCTGCAGAGCTGTTGCAAATCTTCAGTGACTTTGGCTGCCGAACTCCGACTCCTTTGTCTTGGAGCGAAACCGATTGAATTAAATTCACCAAACAAAAATTAGAACGATTCCGATCGCTCGAGCTTTGAACGCTGAATCCCAAATTGCTGACGCCCGGGAAGATTGCCTTCCCGGGCGTCTGCGATCTACGCCAGCATCTGAAGAACTTCACTTGCAGGCTGACGCCTCTGCCGGTTTTAATAGCTGTACAGTGACCATATATATGAGGCGGACGCGGCGA
>Ga0182024_10020986_pt1 | contig 11896 bp, 11 predicted proteins | sample P32metaG_FD_120480 | JGI IMG/M metagenome (GOLD analysis project Ga0182024, IMG submission 120480) | Permafrost microbial communities from Stordalen Mire, Sweden - P3-2 metaG (Illumina Assembly) | ecosystem: Environmental > Terrestrial > Soil > Wetlands > Permafrost | place: Sweden: Stordalen... | reverse complement strand
CATGGGTCTATCCTAACGTGGAAATGGAAAACCGAGGGCCTGGCCGGTGGACCCTCCCCTCGTGCGGCTGGATGTCGATCTGGGCGCGGAGGTTTGGTTGCCGTCCGCGGACAGCGACGCTTTACGGAGGGAGCGATGTCGCCAGATGCGCGCTTCATAAGATGCCCGAACCAACCCGGCGGCCTCACCCCAGGTGAAGCACCGCGGACGGACGAAGCAGAGACGAAGCCATGCGTGGACGTCCACCCGGAGCGGCGAATACTCTGCGGCTGGCGCTGCGGCTCCAGACTCACCGGGCTCCAGATGCGCGCGCCCTTCATAGTATGCCCGAACCGGCCGGCAGCCTCCGACCATGTGGCTGCGGCGCCCGGTATAGCGTCACTGGTGGCTGATATCGCGAGGAATCCTCGGTGGGAACGTCTCCCAGATGCTCCACGGAAGGGGCGCTCGACGGCCAAGTGACGTAGCAGATCTTCAAAGGCTACTTTCCGATAAGCCGTTTCACGGCCCTTAACGGAAAGTGCGTATCACAAGCGGTCGATCCCACGCCACTTCGGAACCACGATGCCGTCTTGTTTCCGAGTGGGGCGCGATACAGGAGTCAACACAGGAGACAACCGCCGGCGCACACCGTCTCTCGACTAACCCGGAGCTATCGACAACCTTCCGGAAATGAGCGTGTCGTCAGAAACTTCCGCCGCCACTGACGAGTTGCGTCTCTTGCCTGACCAAAGAAAATGGCGGGCATATACTTCGCTGCAGCTGACTCATCGCAGACCTGTGCGGGTCTGATAAAATCACCAGCGCAGCTCGTTTTTGGGCCCCCGGGAGGATCGGGAGATGAAATACCGCCGTGCTGTTGTTCTTTGTATCGCCGGTGCATACCCGGCTATCGCGCCACCACTACCGGCGCAGGATTTCGCGGACATTTCTGTCCCCTCTCAGCAGGCGACCGGTAAGATCTACATTCCAGGTTTCGGGGCGGGTCTTTTCTTTTTCCAGCAGGCGCTCAAGATGCTTAACCCAAACCCAGGCGAGAGCCCTCGGCCGGTCGATTTGGCCGTGGTTATAGTTGGGGGTCTCTTCGCAGGTTTGGGGCGAAGCGCCGGCGCGAAGGTTGCGCATCCGGACCGGGCGTTTGTCCCCCTCCAAAGCCAAGCGGCGGCGGCGCCTGCAGGCATCACGTTCTTCTTCCGGCAAGCCGACAGCACCTACATCAACCTTCAGGTCGAGTCCTCCGCCCCTTACTCTCTGCTAAGCCCCGCGAGTGAATTCACTCAGTTGATTTCCGGGGGCCAGGCGAGCCTGTTTAACTCCGCGCCCGGGCCCGCCGGGACCGGAGCCCAATCGAGAGCGTGCGCCATTTCGGGTTTGGATAACAACGGGTCGGTAGCAGCGGCCTGCGTCGTTCAAAGCGGCGCCAATAATGCTGTATCCGTGGCCGAATCGATCAACGGGTCTGCCATGGTGAGCTACACCATCGGACCGGACGTGAACAGTGTCTGCTTCGCGGATTTTAACGGCGACGGCAACCCCGACCTCGCGGTAGCCTATGACGGCAGCGATACCGTTCCCGGCGGTATTGCCATCCTTCTCAACAACGGCAACGGCTCGTTTGCGAATCCTGTCACATATGCCAACGGAACTCCCGCCAGCGAGTTCTTTCCCGCCGGTGGAACGCCGGCGACCCGTTTCGCGGTACTGGATCTGAACCACGATGGCGCACTGGACATCGCAACCGTATCGCTCGCCCAAACGGTTACCGTCCTGTTGGGAAAAGGCAACGGCACGTTCGGGTCGCCGGTGCAGTACCCGGTGGGCGCCGGTTCCGGAGGCGGTTCCGGGCAGGCCATCGCAATTGCCGACTTCAACGGTGACGGCAAACCCGACATCGCGGTCGGCGGCGCCACCGGCATCCTGCTGGGCAATGGCGATGGGACTTTCCACGCCGGTTCTGCGCTGCCGGCGGTGGCGGGCGGCAATGATATTTGGGCCTTCGCCGCTGGAGATCTGAACGGCGACGGGAGAATGGATCTGGTTTACGCCGACACTCAAAATCAGGTGATGGGCCCCCTCTTCGGGAATGGGGACGGCACCTTCGTCGCGGGCCAAGCCTATGCCGTCAGCCAACTTCCGAACGCTATCGTACTCACGGACTTTAACCACGACGGCCTCCTTGACATCGTCAACGCAGCCGGAGACGCACGCATCTTCGGACCGGCGGACAATTCCGGCAATATCGATATCCTGCTGAATAAAGGCGACGGCACTTTTCAGGGCGCGCCCACCTACTTTTCGCTGCCGAACGCCGAGACCACCAGCTATGGCTTTAACAATCAAAACGGCCTGGCAACTGGCAATTTCGGAGGTTCCTTCCAAGGCGTTCTGGCGTCCGGACTGGGCGAGTTGACGCTGTTCGCCGGCAATGGAAAGGGTGGCTTTCAAACTCCTCAGGCCATCCCGCTTGCGGGACAGCCCGGAGCGATTGCGGCGGCGGATTTCAACGGCGACGGAATCGCCGATGCGGCGGTGGTTGCTAATGGTGGTATTGCGATCCTCCTTGGCAACGCCGGCGGTTTCGCGGCGCCCACCGTGGTTTCTTCCGGCGTCGCTCCAACGGCTCTCGTAGCCGGAGACTTCAATGGGGATGGCAAAGCCGATCTGGCCGTTGCGGGCGCGGGAAGTATCGTGATTCTGCCGGGCAATGGAAACGGCACGTTTGGCACGCCCGTCTCCATCCCCGTCGCCGCCGGAACTCCACTCGCTATCTCCACAGCGGATGTCAACGGCGACGGGAAGCTCGACTTGGTCTTTGCGGTCGAAGGAAACTCCAGCGCCAGTAACATCTACGTGGCGCTCAACGCGGGAGGAGGCGCGTTCCGGGCTCCGGTCCAGGTGTTTTCCGGAAGCAGCCTGGTATTCGCAGTTGGCGATGTCAATGGAGATGGCAAGCTGGATCTCGTGGTGGCGGCCGCTATGGCCGGGACAGGCGAATCTCTGGTCAGTTGGCTTGCGGGAAACGGCGACGGAACGTTTAAGGCGCCCGTCGCCATCAGCACTTCGGCAAGCACCGACACCGCCATTCTGCTCCAGGATTTCACGGGCGGGGGCAACCTGGACATCGTGCTCGCCAACCAAGGCTACACAACGAATTTGATGGTCGGCAGCGGCAACGGCGCCTTCTCCGCGGAAATGCCCTTCTTCAGCGCCGCGGCGACGCAGCCCATGTTTCTGCAGACCGCGGATTTCAATGGCGATGGGAAGCCCGATCTGGTGGTGGCGGGTCTCACGATTTCGATCTTGATCGATATTTACCCGGCGGCAGCCGTCACGATCCAGACCAGCCCGCCGGGATTGCAGTTCCTTCTGGATGCAGACGCGGCACAAGCGGCTCCGCAGACTCTGGGTCTTCCGCCGGGACCGGACATCATCGGAGTGGGGACCCCGCAGGCGGGTGCTGCCGGAACACAGTACGCGTTCACGAACTGGAGTGACGGCGGCGCAGGGGAGCACATGATCACGGTGGGTGCGTCGGCGGCGACGTACACCGCCAGTTTCGCTACGCAGTACCAATTGACAGTTTCGGCCTCGCCCGCGGCGGGCGGCACGGTGACGCCGGCTACCGGCGGATTCTATAACTCGGGGACCGCAGTGCCAGTCACCGCGATCGCCAACAGCGGTTATACATTCACCGGTTGGACCGGCAGCGTGGCAAGCTCGAGCAGCAGTTCGACCACCGTCACCATGGGCGCTCCGCAAACTCTGACCGCGAACTTCTCTCCGAGCGGCGCCTCGGGCAACTCGGTGATCCAGTCCGTCACGACGGCCGACGGAGGCACGGCGATCGCCCAGAACACATTTATCGTGATCAAGGGCACGAACCTGGTGCCCGCCAATACCCCGGCGAGCGGGGCCATCTGGAGCACTGCGCCCTCCTTCGCCTCGGGACTGATGCCCACCGAGCTCAACGGCGTCAGCGTCAGCGTCGACAACAAACCCGCTTTCGTGTATTTCTATTGCAGCGCCGCGACTGACCCGGCGTGCTCACTGGACCAGCTCAATATTCTGACACCGCTCGACAGCACCATCGGTCCGGCGCCCATCGTGGTGAGCGGTGGAGCGGTCCCAAGCGCTCCGTTTACCGTAAACATGCAAGCGGTCGCGCCTTCGTTCCTTCTATTCGGTGCAACGGAGTACATTGCGGCGACGCATGCCAACAACTCTCTGGTGGGCCCCACGACTTTGTATCCGGGATCTTCGACGCCGGCCCAGCCCGGCGAAGAGATCGCTCTGTACGCGGTCGGCTTCGGGTTGCCGTCGACTGCGCTAGCGAACGACTCGGCCATGCAATCCGGATCTCTTCCGGTGCTGCCGGTGTGCACAGTCGGAGGCAATGCGGCCCCGGTAGCCTTCGCGGGAGTGATCAGTCCCGGGCTGTACCAGTTGAACCTCACGATTCCGGCCGCGGCCGCCAAGGGTGATAATCCCGTCAGTTGCACATACGGCGGATCAGCGACTCCGGCCGGGGATTTGATCACGGTGGGGCAATAACGCCACGCCCGGGTGCTTGCCGTTTTTCATCTTACCCCTGGTCCACTTCCGAATTTTCGGCATGACCGGCCAATCTCTGCCCGTATTTCCGCTGGAGTGGAAGTAGCCTTCGGCGAGGCGCCGATGACTTTCTTGTCGCACTAAGAGGCCCGAATGCGAGGGGCGCCACGGACGCCGCCCCTTTGCTCCAAGCAAGGTCACTCGCCGAAGTAAGTCAGCTTCGAACGAAAAAAGAATGTAAGAACCACCTCTCAAACCTTCCCAAAAACTCGCTTTCTTTTGACTTAGGCGGCGATGGGTCCGCGGACGCACGAGAAGGCGGCGCGGGAAACCCATGGGTCCGTCGTCCGCGTGCCTTCGACCAATACGCCGTCGATGGTCCGTGTGCCCAGCGATTCGGTTGAAATCGGCCCAGTAAGAACACCGCCCAGCACCACAGGTTGCGCCGATGGCCCGGGCAGCACCTGCTGTGCGCCACCTTGCTCTGCGTGTCCAGGGTGTACTTGTAGCCTCGCAACGGGGTCGTTAATCTCGATCAGCACCGGCGGCGGCTCGCCGACACGCTCTGCCCCAAGGAATAACGGGCCTCATCGGGCGCCAACAGGGGCCGAGGATGAAATGCGGTTGGGGTTGCGCCGAGCAGCTTACGGCGAGCCGATGCGGGCACAATCCACCGCGTGCTCGAAAGATGCGCAGCACGCTCCGGTCCATGGCATCGCCTGTATGCTACGATTTCTCCGGGCGAACAAGGGCTGCGCGTATTGTGAAGAGCCCCTCGTTGAGTAGGCAAGCCGAACAGAGAGGAACTCCATGCGACCGAAGTATGTTTTGAGAACGGTTACTGGGATACTAGCCGCTGCCACAATGCTCTGGTCGCAGGCTGTGCAGACGACCGCAATACGGGCGGGCAAACTGTTTGACCCGAAGTCGGGCCAGATGTTGCTGGACCAATTAGTGTTGATCCAGGGAGAGCGAATCACCAGCGTCGGCCCGGCCGCGAGTGTGTCGATTCCGGCGGGCGCGAAGGTCTTCGACCTGAGCCGGGCCACCGTGCTGCCGGGCTTGATTGACGGCCACGTTCACTTGACGGACGCGGCGGGAGGCTTACAACACCAGATGATGGTAGCGCTGCACAGCGCGACGGAAAGCTTGAAGGCCGGCTACACCACTCAGGTAGTTCAGGGATCGCACGGGGGTGGGTTCGCCGATGTGGAGTTGAAGAGAGCAATCGAACAAGGCTTAGTACAGGGGCCGCGACTGCTGCCGGCCGGACCGATCCTGGCGATCACGGCTCCGGGCAATGGACCGTATCCTTTGGATCTCAAACCGTTCGAAGTGGAAATAGTCAAGGATGGCGTAGACGCCCTGCGCGCGGGCGTCCGCGAATTGGCCCATTATGGCGCGGATCACGTGAAGATACACACCACCGGGGCGTTTTACTTCAAGCCGAGCGGGGAGATGGTAAACCAGGCGCTTCCCAGTCTGGAGGAACTCAAGGCTGTAGTGGATGAAGCCCATCGCCGGGGGATGTTCGTCGCCAGTCATAGTTACGGTGGTGACGGACTGAAATGGGCAATTGAAGCTGGGGTCGAGGATATCCAACATGCCGTGGCGGCGACCGATGAGGATATTCAAATGATCCTCCAGAAGAATCTGCCTATTACTTCGACGATCCTCGATCTTCGTCAAGATGAACCTGGGGATTTGAAGCAATGGGCGCCTTACAGCCGCTTTCGTCTGATGGAACAAACTTGGAAGAAGATGCTAAAGGCCGGGGTAAGACTCGGATATGGAAGCGGCGCCACCCCAGTTTCCGACGGGCAGGGCAGAATCTTCAACGCTGCCTGCAACTGTTCTCATGGCGTGCAGAGCGAGATGTTTCCCATCTTCGTGAGTTGGGGAGCGACGCCTCTCTACGCGTTGCGTATGGCGACCACGGTGAATGCCGGGATTATCCATTGGCAGGACAAAGCCGGCGCAATCGAAAAGGACAAGTTCGCCGATCTTATAGCGACCTCCGGAGACCCGCTGCAGGACATCACCGAGATGGAGCGCGTCAAATTCGTGATGAAAGGCGGAGTTGTGATCAAAGACGACTTCGGTGCGCAAAGCGACGAAACTCGGAGAAGCGGGGCGAAATAAAATGAGCGAGAGGGAACCGCCGAGGTGAAGCTGCCGGCTTTGCGCGGAACCGCGGCCAAGGATACTACTTTGCGGCGCAGCGCCGAACGCTTAGCGGAATGGTGCGACGCCCCTGCGGCGTCACGCATTCGGATCTCCTCATCATTGCCGAAATGGCATTCGGAAATAACCCGTGCAGAACTACGTTCCGCCTGAATGGACCAAGTGCTATATCAATTGCGGAAAATGCGCCTTCCTTCACTCTCGCAGACGCTACGTTGTCGAAAGAAACCAGCCGCCGTGAACGCTCCCGCGAGGAACGCAGCGCGTATAGTAGATCCGAGCGGAGTCAGAGCCCAAAAAGAAGATGCGGTCAGGGCAGCGATCACAGTGGCGGTGATAAACGTTATTAGTTTTCCGAGGGCTTCTCGACGTGATCGACGATGAAAACCTGCACGGGACTTTTAGTGTTCTCAAATTTCAGTCCGAGCTGCTCCTGCAACGCCTCCGCCAGGTTGGAACCCTCGAAACTGGCCAGCGGCTCGCCGTTCGGTCCAGTGCGTCCGGAAGGATCGGGCACGAAGGTCAACGTGAAATCGTAGAAACCCTTCAGCCCGGTGCGATCCACCACCGGGCGATCAACCTGCTGAAAACGGTTGATCACCAATCCCAGCCACCAGCAGAGATATTCCATGTTGGTGTGGATTCCTGTGAAAGTCAGCGAAGTGGACGCCGCACCGGCGCCGCCAAGCTTGATCGGAACCTCGAACTGCTCCGGACTGGGGTTGACCTTCATCTTCGATCCGTTCTTGTCCATCGTAACCACCCACACCGGAAGCGTGCGCGTCTCACGATGGAATTGCAGCTTGAAGCGATCGGCCAGCATGTTCTGAAACATGATGTTCAGATTGCCGATGTTGTCGGGATGCTCCGCTTTCGCCGTGACGTCGAAGCGGGCCGTGTTGATCCAATTGGGACCTCCGGCGATCTGGACGTCGGTGATCTTGTACATTTCCCTGATCATCGATTTCAGCGTGGCGTAGCGGGCCATGTAGGTTCCGCCGGCCATCGCGCGGATGCCCGCCAACTCGCCGGGCGCCAGCATGGTCTTGGTCTCTTTCACCGACGTTACTTCGAAGCGCAGCGCGCGGGCGTTCCCGTTCGGTGCGTCGCCTTGTTGCGCGTGCGCGATCCTGCCCGTCCAAGCCGCCAACAGAACTGCCATTCCAGCCAAAAGACACGCGAGACTGAGTTTCATGAATCGTCCCTTTATTCCAGACGCGTGGGGACGCTGAACTGTTGACCATTTTTCTGCGGCTCCGCGCTTGTTATGTCGGCCACGTCCGCCGGTATCGACTCGCCATAAATCTGGCTCATCGTGGCGATCTGCGCGGCATGGTTATCTAGCGCCTGTCAGGACGGCTGATCCCGCGTCCTGACTCCAGATCGGAACCGGCTCGGCAGTACGGCGAATAGCGCTAACACCCAAAACAGGCGACGCTGTCCGATTGGTCGGCCGCCCGTACAAAGCTCAGATCGATCCCGACACCCCGGCGATCTCGTAATTGGTCCCAAACGGCGTTCGGGGAAGTGCTGCTCGCAGCTCCGAGTGTATCGCCGGCGATCCGTACAGAGGTCGGGCGCGAACGTTTCGGTTCTGAGCATTCTACGAGTGGCGCGTGATACGGACAGAGCACCCACTCCGGCGAGATGCCGTTTCCGTCAACAAGTACCGCCGGGATGCTCGAACTAACGTGAGCGCCGTTTGAACGAGGACCTAACGGATGGCCGGCTGCAGGGCCTTGCGCGGAGTAATCCGGCCAACTTCCAAGTGTCTGGCCATGTGTTCAAAAACACTTGGCCCAACCACGCTAAGGGCTGCGAATCGCCAAGCCGAGGTCAGTTTGTGTGTACACTCAGGGCAGCTGGGCAAGGCGCGCCCTGGTCGTAGATACGGATCGGCGAAGAATTGTATCAGCGGTACTTAGGAGCGCCAATGAAAATCAGGCTCGTTCGAGGCGTGGTTACGCCTCTTTCTCTTTTACTGAACGCTGTTTTTGCCGGCGCCCAGGATCCCTCACAATCGGCCTTGCCGAATCGCGCAAACTGCCGCCAACTACGGCAAACTGCCGCTGAGCCTTGAGCCCAACCAGGGCCAGACCGATGCGCGAGTGCAGTTTGTCTCCCGCGGGAACGGCTACACCATCTTCCTCAGCCCCGCTTCCGCGACATTTGCCCTGCGACGCAACGCCAATGGGTCTCGACCGCCGAATCCGCCGTCGTCCGCATGGACTTGCTCGGAGCCAATCTGGAAAACCGCAATTCAGCCGCTGGACTGGATGAATCGGATGTTTAGCCACACCCTCCCAATACACGAGTTCAGACAAAACTGATTCAGGATGAGAAGATTCTGTTAGCCACTCCGACCAGCGCCGGTAAGAACTGGTCAGCGGAGGGAGTCGCACGGCGTCTTGCGCATCAGCCTGACAGAGTTCGAAAAGTTCAGAAATTAGGATTCTCCACGATGCCCAATCTGTCGCGAGGTGGTGGATTACAAGCGCGGCCTGCCGGGTCTTTTCAGTGCATCGGTCAAGGAGGGCTGCTTGGAGAAACGGTCCAGCTTCTAGCTTAGCTATAGCTAGGCCGATGACGGTCTGAAGCTCGCCACTGACTACCTCCAGCAGACCTCGCGCGTTCTCGTGAGAGAGATCAACGACAGCGTACCGGCCTGCGACGGCCACTTCCTCGCCGTTGCGAATCGCGTTTTGGCCACCTGAATCTCAGGGTTATTCTTCTTCAGGCCGTTCACTAAATCCTGGCGCGCGAACGGCTTGTCTTCTGCGTGCAAGCTCGCGAATAGCAAACGCGAGCACGCGGAAACCGTTCCTGCATCATTTGCAGACGTACGGCATCCTAGAGTCCTGAATTTCAAGTTTAAATTGGAAGGGAATCGGTTGCACGTGCCGGAAAGAACGGGTCTAGATCAAAAACGGAGATTGAAGACGGAGGTTGGGTGGCGATCCGGCTGGTCGATTCTGGCCTGACACGTGCTGTCAGAATCTCGGTGCGTTAGCATCGCTAAAATCGCAATGACGGTCTTATGAAGCAGATGAAACTGAAAGTAAACGGCCAATACCACACCGTTAACGTCGACCCGGACACACCGCTATTGTTTGTCCTTAGCGATGAGTTGGGGTTGCGGGGCCCACGATTTGGCTGCGGTATGGCGCAGTGCGGATCTTGTACGGTCATTATGCGCGGCCAGGTGGTGCGCTCCTGCGTGATGCCGGTAAGGGCAGTGGGCCAAGAGGAAGTCATCACCCTCGAGGGCCTAGGCTCGCCTGAGAAACCGCATCCCATCCAGCAGGCCTTTATTGAGGAAGGGGCGGCGCAATGCGGATTTTGCCTAAGCGGGGTGATCCTCACCGCTAAGGCTGTCCTGGATGGAAAACCGGGCGCCTCCGACGAGGAGATCCGGATCGCTCTCGGCGGTGTTCTGTGCCGCTGCTTTACGCACACGCGCATGCTGCGGGCCATCCGAAAATACGCTGACGCGAACAGATAACATGCAATCCAGGCGTGACTTTCTCAAAGGCGGCGGCGTATTGGTGGTGAATTTCAGCGCCGCCTCACTGACCGTATCGTCGCTCACTGGCCAAGGACAGTTCGATACCCATCCCTCCCACATCGATCCCGAGAAGCTGGATTCCTGGCTGGCGGTCGGCGCGGACGGTACTGTTACGGCTTACACGGGAAAGTGTGACTTCGGACAGGGCATATTTACCGCACAGACCCAACTGGTCGCGGAAGAATTGTGCGTGGCGATCTCTCGCGTAAAGCTGATCCAGTGCGACACCGCCGTCACCCCGGACCAGGGAACGACCTCCGGCAGTCAGTCGACTCCGACCAACTTTAATTCTCAGAATCTCGCTCTAGCGGCTGCCACTGCACGCGAAGCGCTCTTGACCTTGGCGGCGCGGAAGTTGGGCGACCCGGTCGACCGCCTGACCGCGGCAGACGGAGTGATCACGGGCGCAGCGGGAGTCCACGTCACGTACGAGGAGCTTGTCGGAGGAAAGCATTTCAACCTCAGGCTGAGCCCAACCGCGAAGCGGCGCTCCCCTGAACAATGGACCGTGTTGGGAAAACCGGTTCCCTCCCTGGATAGATCCGCGCTGATGACGGGCCGGTTTGAGTTCATCCATTCTGTCCACGTACCGCGTATGCTCCACGGCCGTGTCGTAAGGCCGCCCGGAATGGGAGCGACGGTTGCGTCTGTCGACAGGGGTTCGGTACAGCATATTGCCGGCCTGGTGAAGATAGTCGTTCGCAAGGATTTCGTCGGCGTCGTTGCCCAAACGCAATACCAGGCGATGTTGGCTGCGCGTCAATTAGCCGTCCGCTGGAATGCCGGCCCTGAGCTTCCCCCGCAGAAAGACTTCTTCGAACATCTGCAGAGGCAGCCTTCGAGAGACACCCTCAGCGTGGATTCCGGCGATGTTGATATAGCGCTTGCTGCCGCCAGCAATATTCTGCGAGCCCGGTATACCTATCCCTATCAAATGCACGGTTCGGTGGGCGCGTCCTGCGCTGTGGCTGATGTCAAGGCTGGCCAGGCAACCATTTGGTCTGCAACCCAATCAGCCTATCCGACGCGTAGTATCGTGTCGAAGTTACTGAACTTGCCGCTCGAGAGCGTGCGAGTGGTTTATGTGCGCGGCTCGGGATGTTACGGCTTGAACGGCGCCGATGCTGCTTCGTTCGACGCGGCGATTCTGTCCCAGGCGGTGGGAAGGCCGGTCCGTCTGCAGTTCTCACGCCAGGACGAGATGATGTGGGAGAACCTGGGCTCCGCCTGCGTCATCGAACACCGGGCGTCCTTGTCCTCGGACGGACGCATTGCGGTCTGGGACCGGGAGGATTGGGTAACTTCGCTGGGAAACCGGCCCGGCTATGACCGCCCGGGAAACATCATCAGCGGCATGTTGCTGGGATACGAGCCGGATCCGCTGAAACCAGGCCCGGCCAAACCGCCGTCGGGTAAATTCCGGAATCAGAGCAACATCGTGCCATCCTATTTCGCCGGGTGCATCGAAGGCTCATGCGGAGGCGGAGGAACAATTCGCAGGGAACGCGCCCTCACGCATACCGTGCGATCGCTGTTCTTCACCGGGCCGCTCCGATCGCCATTGCGAATACAGAACACCTTCGCCAATGAATGTTT
>Ga0182024_10020985_pt1 | contig 11896 bp, 10 predicted proteins | sample P32metaG_FD_120480 | JGI IMG/M metagenome (GOLD analysis project Ga0182024, IMG submission 120480) | Permafrost microbial communities from Stordalen Mire, Sweden - P3-2 metaG (Illumina Assembly) | ecosystem: Environmental > Terrestrial > Soil > Wetlands > Permafrost | place: Sweden: Stordalen... | reverse complement strand
GTCGACCTATTGGGACACGACGACGAGCAAGATCACGAAGCTCAGCCAAGGCGCCGGAAACCACGCGAACGTGCCCGGTGTCCAGGGCTTGACGACGGCCCAATTCCAGGCCGGCTTGCCGACCGGTTTCGACAAGACGGTTTGGGCCGAGAAACCGGCGATCAATGGCGGCCTGCCTTATTTGATCGCTAACCCGCCACCCTGAGCCGATACGCAAGGGGTTCGCCCGATTCAGTCCCGTCCCCTGGATTCCCGCTGACGCGGGAATGACGACGCAAAAAATAGTACGCTGTCGCTCATGGTACCCCTTCGCCAATTCCCCACCCCGTCGTTGTGGGAGAGGCAATCGCGCGCGCTCGCGACGTCGCTCCTCGCCTGGTACGACCGGCACCGGCGCGTGCTGCCCTGGCGCGCGCTGCCCGGGGAGGCGGTCGATCCCTACCGGGTCTGGCTCAGCGAGATCATGCTCCAGCAGACCACCGTCGTCACGGTGGCGGGATACTTCGCGCGCTTTCTCGCGCGCTGGCCGACCATCGAGATGCTGGCCGCCGCCTCGCTCGATGAGGTGCTGCATCAATGGCAGGGCCTGGGCTATTACGCGCGGGCGCGCAATCTCCACGCCTGTGCCAAGGAGATCGTGGCGCGCCATGGCGGCCACTTTCCCGAGGAGGGAGCGGCGCTGCGGGCGCTCCCCGGCATCGGCGATTACACGGCGGCGGCGATCCTGGCGCTCGCCTTCGGCCATAAGGCCACGCCGCTCGACGCCAATATCGAGCGCGTGATAGCGCGCCTTTTCGCCGTCGCGGAACCGCTCCCTGCGGCCAAGCCCGAACTGCGCCGGCTCGCGGCGACGCTCACCCCGTCGGCGCGGGCGGGAGATTATGCCCAGGCCGCGATGGATCTCGGCGCCACGATCTGCACGCCGCGCGCGCCGAAATGCGTGGCCTGTCCGTGGCACGATGCCTGCCGCGCCCGGGCACTGGGCATCGCCGAGACGCTGCCGCGCAGGGCGGCGAAGCGGGCCAAGCCGCGACGCCACGGTATCGTGTTCTGGGCGCAGCGGCGCGATGGCGCGGTGTTGTTGCGCCGCCGACCGGAGCGGGGGCTGCTGGGAGGCTTGATGGAGTTCCCCTCGACCGCATGGCGGGGCGAGGCCTGGGATGCCGGCGAAGCCGTCGCGGCGGCGCCCTTCCGTAGCGCATGGCGCCTTCTGCCCGGTTCGGTGCGCCACGCCTTTACCCATTTCAACCTGGAATTGGCGGTGCTGGCCGCGCGGCCGCGGCGGCTGCATGCGCGGGCCGGCATTTGGGCCAAGCCTACCGAGTTCTCGAGCTATGCGCTCCCCACGCTCATGAAAAAAGTAGCCGCGCATGCCAGCGAGGCTACAAGCCTCTTGGAGAGCAAAGGGCATCGGCGGTAGCATCGGATTCTCGAATGCCTCACCTGTCCACGATTTCAGGAGGAGCCATGTCGCAAGATTACGATAGTATCGAAAGCCTCCGGGCCCGTCACCGGAACCTGGAGGAAGCTCTACATCGGGAAACCCACCGCCCGCTTCCCAACATGGATGTGGTTTCGGACCTGAAACGCCAAAAACTCCGAATCAAAGACCAAATCGCGCAGATCGAACACGCGCCTTAGACCTCCGCTCGATCCTGGATTTCGTCGCTACGGGCCTGTGATCGCTGAGGTTGCCGCTTCGGTGTCCTGCGCGGCCGGCGGGAGGTCAATGTGATCGCTATCCAATAGCGACATCGGGACCTCTTTTATGTCCAGAATGGATACTGAAAACAGCGAAATAATCGCCCGCTTTAGGAGGGTTCGAATGCCGAGCCGCTATGACGAGGTGTATCGCCGGTCGCTCGCGGACCCGGACGGGTTCTGGGGCGAGGCGGCCGAAGCCATCGATTGGGATCGGCGCTGGGACCGGGTCCTCGACGACCGGCAGCCTCCGTTCTATCGCTGGTTCCAGGGCGGCCGGCTCAATACCTGTCATAACGCGCTCGATCGCCATGTCGCCGCTGGTCATGGCAACCGCGTCGCGCTGATCTACGACAGTCCGGTCACCAACCAGGTCAAGCATTTTACTTACACGGAATTGACTCGCGAGGTGGCGCTTTTGGCCGGAGCGCTGCGCGATCTCGGCGCCGAAAAAGGCGATCGCGCGATCATCTACATGCCGATGGTGCCCGAGGCGGCGATGGCGATGCTGGCCTGCGCGCGCCTCGGGATCATCCATTCGGTCGTGTTCGGAGGGTTCGCGGCCGCCGAGCTGGCGACCCGCATCGACGACACCAAGCCCAAACTCGTGCTTTCGGCCTCTTGCGGCGTGGAGGGTCAGAAGATCATCCCCTACAAGCCGCTCCTGGACCAAGCGATCGAGATGGCGCGGTCAAAGCCGCCAGCCTGCCTGATCCTGCAACGGCCGATGCTTGATGCCGCGCTGACCCCCGGCCGCGATCACGATTGGCATGAGGCGGTGGCGAAGGCGCGGCCGGCGGATTGCGTCTCGGTCGCGGCGACGGACCCGCTTTATATTCTCTACACGTCCGGCACGACCGGCATGCCGAAAGGCATCGTCCGCGACAATGGCGGCCACGCCGTCGGGCTGCATTGGTCGATGGCGAATGTCTATGGGATGAAGCCGGGCCAAGTCTGGATGGCCGCGTCCGATGTAGGTTGGGTCGTCGGGCATTCCTATATCGTTTACGCGCCGCTGTTCTGTGGCCTGACCTCGATCCTGTTCGAAGGCAAGCCGGTCGGCACGCCCGACGCGGGCGCCTATTGGCGGATGGTCGAGGAGCACGGGATCAATGCGATTTTCACCGCGCCGACGGCGTTCCGAGCTATCCGCCGCGACGATCCCGACGGCGAATTGATCCGGCGTTATGATCGGCGCAGTTTCGAGACCCTGTTCCTGGCCGGGGAGCGCGCCGATCCCGCCACGATCGCCTGGGCGGAGGCGCATCTCGGCGTGCCGGTGATCGATCATTGGTGGCAGACCGAGACCGGCTGGGCGATCACGGGCAACTGCATGGGGCTGGGTCCGTTGCCGGTGAAGCACGGTTCGTCCACCAAGCCGGTGCCTGGCTGGGACCTTCGCGTGCTCGGTCCTGATGGGGACGAAATGAAACGCGGCGAGATCGGCGCGCTGTGCCTCAAGCTGCCGCTCGCGCCGGGTTCGCTGCCGACGCTCTGGAACGCCGACGAGCGCTTTGTCGAGTCGTATCTCAGCGAATATCCCGGGTATTACCATACGGCCGACGCCGGCTACATCGACGAGGACGGCTATGTCTTCGTCATGACGCGCACCGACGACGTCATCAATGTCGCCGGGCATCGGCTCTCGACAGGCGCCATGGAAGAGGTGCTGGCGTCCCATCCCGAAATCGCCGAATGCGCGGTTATCGGCATCGCCGATCCGCTCAAGGGGCAGGTGCCGATGGGCTTTCTGGTCCTGAAGGCGCGGGCGGCGACCCCGGCGGATCGGATCGTGGCCGAAATTGTGGCCCTGGTGCGCGAGCGCATCGGCGCGGTCGCGAGTTTCCGTTTGGCGCTCGTGGTCGAGCGTCTGCCGAAGACACGATCCGGAAAGATTCTCCGGAGCACGATGCGGAAAATCGTCGATGGCGAGGATTACCGCATGCCGGCGACCATCGAAGATCCCGCCGTTCTAGGAGAGATCGCGGACCACCTCCAAGCGGCGCGAAGCGGAGGTCCAAAAGCCTAGCGGCTATTCCGCCGCGGTATCCTCGCTCTCGAAGGATGGCGCGGCGACGGTGACTTCGACGGCCTCGCCGGTTGCCGTCTTTTTGCCGCGATTGGCCCGGCGTACGGCTATTTCCAATTCCTCGAGCGTGCACAGGCCTAGGGCCACGGGGTGCCGGCCCTTGATGTTCGGCGCGTTCCAGTGGCTGCGATCCCGAACCGCCTGAATCGTGGGCTTCGTCGTTCCGATCAGGTTCGAGATTTGGCCGTCGCTCAATTCCGGATGATTCTTGAGAAGCCAAGCGATCGCGTCGGGCTTGTCCTGCCGTTTGGCGATGGGCGTATAGCGTGGCCCCTTGTGCCGCACGATCGGCTCGGGATGGGCTGTCTCGGACAATTTTAGCCGCGCTGCCGGGTCCTTCTGACTCCGTTCGATTTCCGCCATGGAAATCTGACCGTTGGTCACGGGGTCGACGCCGATCATCTGGACGGCGACCTCGCCGTCCGCGATGGCTTGCACCTCCAAGGGGTGAAGGCCGCAGAAATCGCCGATCTGGTCGAAGGTCAAGGACGTGTTCTCGACGAGCCACACCGCGGTGGCCTTGGGCATAAGGGGCTGAACCATGATAAACGCCTCCTGGATCGTCGTGCCGCGCAATGAATCGGGGATGATTTCACCCCGCTTCAGCCGCCGATCCTGTGTTGGATAGAGGCTATATAATCACTCGCGGCCCCTCGCGAAAGATTTTTCCTGCTAGATCTTCAAGACGATCTTGCCGATATGGGCCGAGCTTTCCATCAACCGGTGCGCCGCGGCGGCGTCCGTCAGGGGAAAGACCTTATCGATCTGCGGTCGCACTTTGCCGGCATCGAGCAGCGGCCAGACATGCTGCTTCAGACCCGCGGCGATGGCGCCCTTCTCGGCCACCGGCCGGGGCCGCAGCCCCGAACCGGTGATCGTCAGGCGTCGGCGCAGCACGCCGTTGAAGTCGATCTCGGCCTTGGAGCCGTGCAGGAAGGCGATGAGGATCAGCCGGCCATCCATGGCCAAGACATCGAGATTCTTCTGCAGGTAATCGCCGGCGACCATGTCGAGAACGACGTCGACGCCGCGCCCTTCGGTGGCGGACTTCACGACCGAGGCGAAATCCTCCGCCTTATAGTCGATCGCGCGGGTGGCGCTGAGCCGTTCGCAGGCGCGGCACTTTTCGGCGGTGCCGGCGGTGGCGAAGATCGCCTTCGCGCCGAAGGCGCGGGCGAGCTGGATCGCGGTCGTTCCGATGCCGCTCGATCCGCCATGGATCAGGACGGTCTCGCCTTCCTTGAGCTGGCCGCGCTCGAACAAATTGTGCCAGACGGTAAAGAAGGTCTCGGGCAGGGCGGCCGCTTCTTCCATGCTGAAGCCCTTTGGTATCGGCAGACATTGCGGTTCCGGTGCCACGCAATATTCGGCATAGCCGCCGCCTGCCACCAGCGCGCACACGGCCTCGCCAACCTCCAAATTCTTCACGCCCTCGCCGAGTCCGACGACTTGACCGGCGATCTCGAGGCCGGGAATATCGGATGCGCGAGGCGGCGGCGGATAATGGCCCATGCGTTGCATGACATCCGGGCGATTGACGCCGGCCGCGGCGACTTCGATCAACACTTCGCCGGCGCCGGGCTTCGGCATCGGACGCTGTGCGGGTGCCAGGACCTCGGGCGGCCCCGGCTTGGAGATTTCGATGACATTCATGGTGTCCCGAAGCGCCGCCATTTCCACTCCCTCGCATGTCCATCCGATTGCACCTCTAGACCGATCGCGCCACACTGGCAACAGGGAGACGGATCATGGAAGACGAGGACCTCGCGCCGGTCCGGCGCGCGCCGCCAAGGAAGAATCTGGAGCCGCTGTCGATCGCGGAGCTCGAAGCCTACATCGTCGAACTCGAAGAAGAGATCGCCCGGACCCGCGCGGACATCGCCGCCAAGAAAGCCCGGCGCGGCGCCGCCGCTTCGCTGTTCAAGCGCTGAAGAAATGTCTCTGACATAATAGGCTGGCGGGAGAGATTGGATGTTGCGGGGAAAAACGGCGCTCGTGACCGGCTCGACGAGCGGCATCGGTCTTGGCATTGCCCACGCGCTTGCCGCCGAAGGCTGCGCCATCATGCTCAACGGCTTCGGCGATGCCGCGGCGATCGACGAGATCCAGCGCGAACTCACCTATCGCCACGAGGTCAAAATCGCCTACTCCCCGGCCGATATGAGCCGGCCCGAACAGATTCGGGGGCTGGTTGTCGAGACCGTCGAAAAGCTCGGTCCCGTGGACATTCTGGTCAACAATGCCGGCATCCAGCATGTCGCGCCGATCGAGCAATTCCCCGATGAGAAATGGGACGCGATCCTCGCCATCAATCTCTCGGCGGCGTTTCATGCCATCAAGGCGGTGCTGCCGACGATGCGCAATCGCGGCTGGGGTCGGATCGTCAACATCGCCTCTGCCCATGGGTTGGTGGCGAGCGAGGAGAAGGCCGGCTATGTCGCGGCAAAGCATGGGCTCGTCGGTCTGACCAAGGTGACGGCGCTCGAGGCCGCGTCCAGTGCCATCACCTGCAACGCGATTTGCCCGGGCTGGGTCATGACGCCGCTTGTGGCAAAGCAGATCGAAGCACGCGCCGCCGCCAATCACCGCCCGGTCGAGGACGAGAAACGGGCGCTGCTGCGCGAGAAGCAGGCGCTCCTTGCCTACACCACGCCGGAGCAGATCGGCGCCATGGTGGTCTTTCTGTGCGGCGAGGGTGCCGCGACGACGACCGGCGCCGCAATTTCGATGGATGGCGGCTGGGTCGCGCAATAGCGGGGCGCTATTCCAGCTTCTTGTCCGCGAATCCCTTCTGCGCCTTTTCGGCTTCGGCGCGCTCTTTGCTGCGCTCTTCCTTGCCAAGGCCAAATCGAACCCGGTTTTCAGCGGCGCGACGCTGCGCCGCCCGGCGCTCGGCTGCCTTCCGCGCCCGGGTCAGATTTACGATTTCGGCCACGGTCCTGCTGCGCTTTTCACAACTTGTTTACCGGTCTCAGGCAAGGTTCCTCGCATGCTTCGTGTCTATCAATATATCACCGCGCAACACGACATTCGCCTGGTCATTCTGGCCGGTGTGATTTGTCTGTTGGCCTGCTCAACCTCCCTAAGCTTGTTCGGACGCGCGCGCAGCGCACGGGACATTTCGCCTTTCCGCGCCGCGGCGTGGCTGTGCGGCGCGGCCTTGATCGCCGGCGCCGGCGTATGGGCGACGCAATTCGTCGCGATGCTTGCCTACCAGCCGAATCTGCCCGTCGGCTATCGGCACGATCTCACCACCTTCTCGGTAATTTCAGCAATCATCTTCGTCGGTATCGGCTTCGGATTGGCGCTGCAGGGCCGGATGACGGCGCTGTTCGGCGGCGTCGCATTTGGCGTCGGGGTCGCCGCCATGCACTTTCTCGGCACGGCCGGGACAATCGTGCAAGCGCGCGCGGAATGGGACCCGGCTTTGATCGGGGCTTCCGTCATCCTGGGCGTTGTCCTTGGGGCGGGAGGCATGCTCTGCGCGACCAGCCAATATCGCTGGATGCGCCAGCTCTTGTCCGCGCTGCTGTTGGCCTTGGCGATTTGCAGCCTCCATTTTACCGCCATGGCCGCGGTCGCATTGGTCCCCGATCCGACCTTGCCGGTGCCTGGGGCGCTCACCGATCCAAAATGGCTGGCATTGGCCATCGCGGGAGTCATTGCCGTCATCATGATGGTCGGTTTTGTTAGCTCGATCCTCGATCGCAATCTCGCCCAGCGTTCCGCGCGCGAAGCGACGCGGCTGCGGGAGCATGTGGCCGAGTTGGAGAGCACCAAAAAAGAATTGGAGCGCACCGCCATCGAACTCAAGCAGGCGCTCGCGACCGCGGACAGCGCGAATACCGCGAAATCGCAGTTCCTCGCCACCATGAGCCACGAGTTGCGGACGCCCTTGAATGCCATCATCGGCTTCTCGGAGTTGCTGTCGAACGAAACATTCGGAGCGCTTGGCGAACCGCGGTACCGCGAATACGCGCAGGACATCCACAATAGCGGCGTCCATTTGCTCGGCTTGATCAACGACGTCCTCGACATGAGCAAACTCGACGCGGTCCTCCTCGAACTCTATGAGGAATATGTCGATCTCCCGGCTCTGTTGCAAAAAACGGTTCACATGCTGAATGCCCAAGCGGGCCGGACCGGCGTGACGCTGGTGGAGCAGATCGAGGATCATCTGCCGGCGATGCGCACGGATGAGCGGCGGTTCCGCCAGGTCCTGCTGAATTTGCTATCGAACGCCATCAAGTTTACCGCTGCTGGAGGCACCGTCACGGTCTCCGCCTATCGCCAAGGCGAAGGAATTGCCGTATCCGTCGCCGATACCGGCATCGGCATCGCCGCGGAAGATATTCCCAAAGCCCTGGAAAATTTCGGTCAGATCCACAGCGGCCTGGCGCGGAAATATGACGGCACCGGCTTGGGACTCCCGCTGGCGAAACGCCTCGTCGAAATTCTCGGCGGCAGCTTCACCTTGGAAAGCGCCGTCGGCGTGGGCACGACCATCATTCTGTTCTTCCCTCCCACGAAAGTCTTTATCGAGCGCATCGCGGCTTAGCCGCCTTCGAGCGTCTCCGTCATTTCACCCTTGCGATAGGCCTCGAGGACGACAAGGCGAAGCGCGCTGGAGAGATTGCCGCGCCGCCTTTCGTCGGTTTGCGCGATCAACCGGCCGAGCGGCACGCCCCGGCGTCGCGCGATTTCCCGAAGCGCCGCCCAGAATTCGTCCTCCAGCGAGATGCTGGTGGCATGACCCGCGATCGCGATCGAGCGCTTGCGCAGCGATCGGGCGGCCGCCACGCGTGTCGGCCGCTTTAGCGCGTCATGGCGCGGGCTGCCAACGGAGATAGGGGTAAAAGCCCCGCTTCGCTGCCCAGACCGCCGCGCTAAATCCGGTGGGAAGCCGCCCGGATTTGAGCACCGAGTCGCTCTCGCCCGCCATGCCCGCTTGCGATCCGGTTCCCGCGCCCTTGGTGCGCCCGGTCGTGCCCAGATCCCAGTAGGCATCCCTGACGATGTTGTTGTCGCGGTTGGCTCCTATGACTCCGCCCAGGAACGCCCCCTTGCCGCCCGTCACCTTGCCGGCGCCGAACACGTCTTCGACGTCGCCATCGTCATTGTTGCCGACCACGGCCCCGACCGGGCTGTCGGGGCCGCCGCGGACGCTGCCGGTGGCATAGGAATTTTCCACTCGGCCGTTGGCATGCGTGTAGCTGTTGGAGCCGACCAGGCCGCCGGCATTGGTGCCCTCGCCGGTGCCGGAGACGTCGCCCGTCGCATAGCACTCGGCGACGATGCCGCCGCTCGGGCCGCCGGTATTCACGCCTACCAGCCCGCCGATATCGATACCGCCCGGCGGCCCGTCGATATCGTCCGTCACATTGCCGGTGGCGAAGGATTTCTCGACGACGCCGGTAAGATCGTTATACCCGACCAGACCGCCGAGTTGGGCGATGTCGGCGCTGCTTTCGGAGCCGGCTCGGCCGATCACGGCCCCTTTCGCCAAGGACTCGGTAACGGTGCCGCTGTTAAATCCGATCAAGCCGCCGATATACGTGTTGCTGCCATTTGCGCTGACGTCGCCGGCGGCCTTCCCACCGGTGATGGTTGCACCTTCGGCGTTATCGCCGACCAAGCCGCCGATATCGCCGTTGATGCCGCCGGACACGGTCGCCGTGGAGCTGGAATCGGTTACGTGAGCGCCCTTGACGTTAAAGCCGACCAGCCCGCCGACCGCGCAGCCAGCGCAAAAGACCGCGTTCGATGAGGAGGAATGGCTGACAAGGCCGTAGTTCAAGCCGGTCAGGCCGCCGACATAGCCGTTCCCGCCATTGCCGGTTTCCGACAAGTTGCCGACGATCTTGCCGCTGTCGCGGGAATTGGAGATCGTGCCGATGGCTTTGCCCCTGACGTAGTTGACGCCAACGAGCCCCGCGGCGATGAACAGGTTTGTCGTGCTATCGATTTGGGTAGCCGTGACGGAAATCGCCGAATTGGCACTCTCGATCGCCCCCTGGTTATAGGCGACGAGACCGGCGACGACGTTCTCATACCCTTCCAACGAGACGCTTCCGTTCGCGGTGAGGGCACTTATCGTGCCATAGTTGACGGCGGCGAGCGCGCCAATATAGCCGGTGACGTCTTTGCCATTGAGAAAGCCGTTATAGCTAGAGGTGATATGAACGGCGGATAGTTTGAGGTTCTTCACCGTGGCGGCGGCGCCCAGATACGCGAAAAGTCCGGTATAGACGGTCGTATCGCCGGTCTTGATCGCCAGATTGCTGACGGTATGGCCCGCGCCGTTGAGCGTACCGGTAAAGGGCTTGCTCGGATATTCGCCGAGCGGGATAAAGCCCGCGCCGCCATTCCAGGATTTGGTCGCACTGGCGTCGATATCGCCGCCCAACGCGTAATCGCCGGCAAGATTCTTGTCGATGTCCTGGAGTTCGGTCACGGTCCTTATGACGATTGGCTGCGATGCCTGCGCCGACGCAACCAGGAGCATCAGCGGCATGGCGACCAAAGCGGCCGTTACGATGGGGCGGTAGTGCCTCCCAGGATGTACGACCGGATGGGCTCCGGAACCCGTGCGCTTCATGCCGATGGCCATGCTCATGCCCCTGATCTGTCGCTCGTCGCCTCGGCAGCTAATCGCTTCCTTGCCGAGGTTTCAATGCCCATTGCGACCCGCGGCGGTCATCCGCGCAATAGTTATTCCGGCGCGAGCATGACCTCTGGGCGGACCCAGCGGTCGAAATCGTCGCTTTTCACGTAGCCAAGCATTTTCGCCGCCTCTTTGAGCGAAAGTCCCTCCGTGTGGGCCTTGTGCGCGATTTCGGCGGCCTTGTCGTACCCGATATGCGGGGTGAGCGCCGTCACCAGCATCAGCGATCGATGCAACATGTCGTCGATGCGCGCCCGATTGGCCTCGATGCCGACGACGCAATGATCGGTGAAGCCGCGGGCCGCGTCCGCCAACAAGCGAATCGAGCGCAAGACGTTCTGTGCGATCACCGGCTTGAACACGTTCAGCTCGAGCTGACCCTGGCTCCCGGCGATCGTGACCGTGACCTGATTGCCCATGACCTGCGCGGCCACCATGGTGAGCGCCTCGATCTGCGTCGGATTCACCTTGCCGGGCATGATCGAGGATCCCGGCTCGTTTTCCGGCAAATGAATTTCGCCGAAGCCCGACCGCGGGCCGGAGGCGAGGAGGCGCAGATCGTTGCCGATCTTCATCAGCGAAACGGCGAGGACATTGAGCGCGCCCGAGGTTTCTACCAGCGCGTCATGCGTCGCCAATGCCTCGAATTTGTTGACGTTCGACGAGAACGGGAATCCGGTCATTTCGGCGATCTCACGCGCAAAAGCCTCGGCGAAGCCTGGCTTGGCATTGAGGCCCGTGCCTACGGCGGTCCCGCCCTGCGCGAGCGGATAGAGCCGTGGCAGAGCGGATTCGATCCGTTCGATCCCGAGTTCGATCTGGCGGGCATAGGCGCCGAATTCCTGTCCCAGGGTAACCGGCGTCGCGTCTTGCAGATGGGTGCGGCCGATCTTGACGATCGCGGTGAATTCCGTGGCCTTGGCCGCGAGCGCGCCTTGAAGATGCCGCAGGGCGGGTTCGAGGCGCCGGCGCAGCTCCACAACAGTCGCGATATGCATGGCGGTGGGAAAGGAATCGTTCGAGGATTGACAAAGATTGACATGATCGTTGGCATGGACCCGCCGCCCGATGCCGCGTCCGCCGCCAAGCATCTCGCTGGCGCGGTTCGCCAGAACCTCGTTCATGTTCATGTTGGTTTGGGTGCCGGACCCGGTCTGCCAAACGACCAGCGGAAACTCCCGCTCGTGCTGGCCCGCGATGACCTCGTCGGCGGCCGCCGCAATGGCATCGCCTAGCGCCGGATCGAGCACGCCGAGCGCGACGTTGGTCTTGGCGGCCGCGCGCTTGACATGCGCCAGCGCATGAAGGAGCGGCGTCGGCATGCGTTCGGCCTCGCCATCGCCGATGCGGAAATTTCGGCGCGAACGCTCGGTCTGCGCACCCCACAGCCGCTCGGCGGGGACCTCGATCGTGCCCATGCTGTCGCGTTCGGCTCTGGTCGG
>Ga0182024_10020984_pt1 | contig 11896 bp, 9 predicted proteins | sample P32metaG_FD_120480 | JGI IMG/M metagenome (GOLD analysis project Ga0182024, IMG submission 120480) | Permafrost microbial communities from Stordalen Mire, Sweden - P3-2 metaG (Illumina Assembly) | ecosystem: Environmental > Terrestrial > Soil > Wetlands > Permafrost | place: Sweden: Stordalen... | reverse complement strand
TCTTAGTGGTTCCAGCGGCGGGGTGCTCCTTTTCGAGCAGCGTGACGCGGGCGCCGCGCTTGGCCAGATGATACGCAATGGATGCACCGATAATTCCCGCGCCGGCCACGATGACATGGTCCCTCGTGAGAGCGAGCAGGGGCGGGCCGCCGAGGGTAACAGCGGTACTTCCCAGGATCTGGACGAGTTGCCTGCGGTTCATCCGGCTCTACATAGAGTAGCAGCGGACGGCGCTCTTGGAATCGTCACACCCGACGGCTGTAGAAGACTGCGCGCGAACGGCTTCCCGGCGCACGCTTCCGAGATCGCGACTTCCGGCCCGCGTCGCCCCAATCCGAGCTTTGTACGAGTGGCGCGTGATGCGCTCGGAGACCTCCCGAAAGCAGACCTCTGAGCCAGCGTCGACTGACTAGCGCGATCCTGCGCGCCTCACCATCCGGCGTTGCTTACTGTTGCCCTATCCCGAGCGCCAATTCGTTCTAACTCGTCTGTCTGTCGTAGCGCGGCCAGCATCATGAGTCTCGGGAACGATATTTACCGCACCCCAGGCCGTGGGCTGCGCTACAAGATCGGGCACAGGAGTGGCTGCTTTTCACAGGGAGGGCCGTGACACAATAGGGACAATTCTGGAGGGCCAACTATGGCGAGGGCATTGCGAACTGCGCGACGGTATTGGAAGCTGATCGCGGTTTCCTGTTTTTCGCTTTCGATTGCGATGGCGCTGGGCGTATTGGCGCTTAGCCTGTCGAATACCGTGCTGCTGCTGCCGCCTTCGGGAGCGGAACCGGACCGGCTGGTGATGATCTATTCGCATTCGGCGCATGAGGACATCGGCGAGATGTCGTATCCGGATTATGAATACTTCCGCAAGAACAACCACGTGTTCACCGACATTGCGGCCGCGCCGAATTCGATTGGGCTGAACGTGGATTTCGACGACGATGGTCGTGAGGTGAAGCTGGCGACGCGGCCGGTGTCCGAGAATTATTTCGCTGTGTTGGGGATCAAGCCGTTTCTGGGCCGATTTTTTGCGACGGGCGAGACGGCGGAAAGCTCAGATGAGGCGGTGATGTCGTGGCCGTGCTGGAAGCGGCTGGGATCGAAGCGCGACATCATCGGAAAGAAGCTGGCGGGGTGGACGATTGTCGGCGTGGCGCCGCCGAGTTTCACGGGCGGATTCTACGGAGCAAATGGGGATTTGTTCGGAAGCCTGAGGCACGATCAGGATCGATCGTGGATGGCGGATCGGTCGCAGGGACATCTAATGTTGACCGCGCGGTTGAAGCCGGGGGCGACGCGGGCGCAGGCGCAGGCGGAGATGGCGGGCTTGGCGGGGCAGTTGGCGAGCGCGTATCCGAAGGAGGACAAGGGGAAGACGGCGGTGGTGACGCGGGCGACGCTATTGCCGCCGGATGCGATTCCGGACCTGATGGTGGCCAGCGGAGTTGTGATGCTGCTGGTGCTGCTAGTGCTGTTAATTGCGTGCGCGAACGTGGCGAATCTGATGCTGGCGGCGGCGACGGGACGACGGCAGGAGGCGGCGATCAAGCTGGCGATCGGGGCGCCGCGGGGGCGCTTGATCCGCGAGTTTCTGTGGGAGACCGCGGCGCTGTGCGCGGCCAGCGGCGCTTTGGGGTACGGCATGGCGGCGGCGGTGGCGGGTTGGCTGAGGAATTTCAGCTATGTGTTCCCGATGTGGGGCTCGTTTTCGTTTTCGATCAGCCTTCGGCTGGACGGTGCGGTGCTGGGATTGACGGTCGCGCTTGTGGCGATTGCGAGCGTGGCGACGGGGTTGGCGCCGGCATTGTACGCGTCGTCGCCGGCGCTGGCGCAGATTTTGGGCGGCGAAGTGGTGGTGGGGGGATCGCAGAAAAACGTGCGGCGGAACGCGCTGGTAATTGTGCAGGTAGCGGTATGCACTCTGGTGATGGTGGGGATGGCGCTGTGCCAGCGCAACCTATACAACATGCGCAACGACGACTTCGGATTTTCGGCGCACAACCTGGTGGCGCTGAACGTGTACACGGAAGCGGAGGGATACAAGCAGGCGCAAGCGGCGGAGTTTTACGACAAGCTGCGGCGGACGACGGCGGCGCTGCCGGGAGTGCAGGCGGTGACGTTGGCATGGGATCTGCCGCTGTTCGGGTCGCAGGACCTGCCGATTCAGGTGCCGGCAACCGGCGGGGCGATCAGCCCGCACACGGCGGTGGACGACGCTTATTTCGCGACGCTGGGGATCCCGATCGTGGCAGGGCGGGCGTTCGACCGGAACGACCGGGAAACGGCGCCGGGAGTGGCGATTGTGAACCGGCGGATGGCGCAAATCTATTGGAAGGGTAAGAATCCGCTGGGTCAGGTTTTTATGGTGGGCAAGCCGCCCCGATCGGTAACGATTGTGGGAGTGGCGGCGAACACGAAGAACGATACCGGCGAGGAGAAGCCTGGACCGTTTGTCTATCTGCCGCTGAGCCAGGATTACCGGGCCGGGATCGAGGTGATTGCGCGGACGAGCGGAGATCCAAAGCGGTGGATACAGCCGTTCCGCAAGGCGATGCGGGGGCTTGGGCTGAAGGTGATGGTCGAGCCGGTGACGTTCGCGGAGTGGGTGGATCTGGACCTGTTTGGAATGCGGGTGATTACATGGGGCGGCGAGTTGTTGAGCGGGCTGGGTCTGCTGCTGGCGATGGTGGGGCTGGCGGGGGCGGTGTCGTATTCGGTGGGGCAGAGGAAGAAAGAGCTGGGGATCCGTGTGGCGCTGGGCGCACGGCGCGGGCAGTTGCTGGCGATGCTGTTGAGGCAATCGGCGGTGGTGGCGGGCGCGGGAGTGGCGATCGGGCTGGCGCTGGGGACAGTGGCGAGCACGCTGCTGCAGTCGCAGTTCTACCGGATGGGCGCGGTGGAGTGGACGGTGCTGGCGCCGGTGACGGCGGTGGTGATGGGGCTGGCGCTAACCATGACGTGCTTATCGGCGATGCCGTGGCTGCGGGTGGATCCGATGGAGGCCGTGAGGCACGCGTGATTCGACGACGCAAAGGGATTTTCGTTGACCAGGCCCCCTGCCAGGCACACCGAGCCATGTGGAGTTCCTGCGAAGTCGGGCGTTCCGTCCATATCGTCGGCATTACCGGCCAATCTCTGCCCGTTTTCCTGCTCGGGTGAAAGTGGTCATCGGCGGCGCGCCGATGACTCTCTTGTCGCACCGAGGAGACCCGAATGCAAGGGGTGCCACGGACGCTGCCCGATTGCTTCAATCAAGCTTCACTCGCCGAAGTAAGTCAGTTTCGAACGAAAAAAGAATATTGCTCTCAGTCGCGGCCGACGGGCACATCACTCACAACATTGGCCGGTCATTTCCGGCCACTCGGAGAAAGGTGCTTGCTCGAGGCCAAGCGAAAAGCGCCGCGATATCCATTGTTATCGACCGGATCTAAAAGCTGCCCACGGCCGAATTGAGCGACTTCTCAAGAGAAGTCTCGGTCCGGTCTATGGCCCGCGTGAAGTACTCTAATTTGATGGGACAAACTTAACTGTAAAATAGATCTGCTGCTGGGTCCCCCAGATCCAGGATGCATTTGCTGCACCGCCGCGACGGCGGCAGCGGCTACCGTAGGATCAGATGCTGCACAAACCTCAGCTTGCATCACCTGGCCATTGAAGACGTTCGCATGGACAATTACTGGAAGCACCTTGGTAACGCCGGCCGGCGCAGGCGTGGGCATCGGCTGCCTTATTGGAGCATCTAGTGTTAGTGTCCAATAAATAACTGGCCTATTCATTTTTTGCCTTTCCGTGACCGTGGCGAGGTGCAACCGGGGAGAATCTTTTCCAAAGTCTGTCGGCAGCGTGACAGTTTGCGACGATGGAATCCACTGTAGCTGTCCAGATGAACGGCTTGGGTGCTTCGTTCCACGCCACAAGGAATTCGTCGATTGCTTGTTTCAAATCGCCCACGCTGCCGAAGGAACCGCGGCGGCTTCTTTTTCTGGTTAATTCGCCGCACCACCGCTCCACCAAGTTGAGCCAACTGGAACTGGTGGACACAAAATGACACACGAAGCGAGGGTGGAACTTCAGCCAAGCCTGGACGTTGGCATGCTTGTGTGTGCCGTAATTATCCATGACTAGATGGAGCGGAACCTTTCCGGAAACTCTCGCTCCAGCCGTCTGAGAAACCGGAGGAACTCCTGGTGGCGGTGGCGCTCAGAGGACTGTCCGATCACCCGTCCGCTGAGAACCTTCAAAGCGGCGAACAGCGTGGTCGTTCCGTTGCGTTTATAATCTTTCGTCATCGTCCCGCACCGGCCCTTCTTGAGCGGCAGGCCTGGTTGCGTACGATCCAATGCCTGGATCTGGCTATTTTCGTCCACGCACAACACGATCGCCTGCTGGGGCGGATTCAGTACAGGCCCGTCGGGATCTGCAACGCCGGTCGCGGTGTTCACGGGCATCTGAAACCCGAGATCGCCGTACATCGCGCCCATAATAGTGCGCGGGTCTTCCAGCATTACGAAGCTCGCAGGTGGAGCAGCCAGCACCAGAGCGCAGGTGTAGTCGGCAGTGTTCTTGAACTTCTTCTTGCCTGCCTCGATATGCGCTCGGATTGGGCGGTACGGGTCGAAGAAGCCAAAGCCACCCGCCGCGGGCGGCTCGTTCACGATGTCCTTAACTTCGAGCAGGATCTTCCCGCAATCAGGGTGGTCAACAACGAAATCGACCCGCTGCGAGATTCCCGGCAACTCCTGTCTGTAGACAAAAGGCCGTGATGGTTTGAAATCAGCAACCTGCGGTTTAGCAACGTCGGCCCGGCGAAGCTGGCTGCGTTACGGCGTGTTAAAAGGAGGATTCGTGCTCCAAATCATCCTCTCTTTCCTTGTGGCTATTCGAGTCTTCGTTCGCCGTCGAAGCGATACCGCCCTCGAAATCCTCGCCCTCCGACAACAGGTCGCCGTGCTGAAACGAAAACGGCCGCGGCCAAGATTGAACTCCTGGGACCGACTGTTCTGGACGGCACTCCGCCAGCGTTGGTCCAGCTGGGCGGATGTCCTGGTCCTGGTAAAGCCCGAAACCGTGGTCGGCTGGCACCGCTCCGGCTTCCGTCTCTATTGGCGCTGGCGATCCCGGCCACTCGGCGGACGACAGAAGATCACCGAGGAGATTCGCGCTCTGATTCGACGATTGGCGCAAGAGAACCAGAATTGGGGAGCTCCGAGGATTCACGGCGAGCTTCAGAAGCTCGGTTTCGTCGTCTCGGAGCGGAGCGTGGCGCGGTACCTACGACGCGTGCAGCGTCGCGGCCACCCTGGCAAGAACTGGCTAACGTTCTTACACAATCATCGCGAGGTGATCGCCGCGTTCGATTTTTTCACGGCGCCGACAGTGACATTCCAACTGCTCTATTGCTTTTTCGTGATCGAGCACGGCGGGCGGCGGATTCTGTACTTCAACGTGACTGACCACCCGACAGCGGAGTGGGTCGTCCAACAACTGCGCGAGGCATTCCCGGAAGCGGGTCCGTATCAATATGCCATCTTCGATCGAGAATCGACGTTCAGTGAGGAGGTGGTCACCTTCCTGGAGGCAACGGGACTGAAGGCCAAACGGACGAGCGTACAGGCGCCGTGGCAGAATGGAACTGCGGAAAGATGGGTGGGAAGTTGCCGGCGAGGGATTCTCGACCACGTCATCCCGCTGAACGAACCACATCTCCGTCGGCTGATCCGCGATTACGTGAACTACCACCACGAAGATCGAATTCACGATAGCCTCGCCAAAGATACGCCCACCTGCAGACCGGTCGAACCAAAGCCTTCGGCGAAAGCAACTGTAATTTCGATGCCGCGCCTGGGCGGACTGCATCATAGACACGGCTGGGAAGAGGCCGCATAGGAGTGCCGCTGGTCTATCAATCAACCAGGCAAAAGCCAGCTGATGGCCGCCTGTGGACCTTCTAAGTGGACACCGATGTCCACTTCCCTGATCGGGCCGGGCCGCATCGGATCCGGTCCCACCGCTGAAAAGGAAATACCCCTATCGGGCGCCACCTCGTGACTATCGTTAGAGGTTTAGTTTTGGCGGCGCGATCGAGTTTCAGGAAGGAGTCGCCTTGGATTTCTCAGATTTCATGGCTGCGGAGTTCGCCTTCGACGGATCCGATGGTGTTTTGTCTACAGTCAGCCGCTCTCGGCTCCACCCAGCGCCACTTTCGCCCTGCCCCAAAACAGCAAAACCGGCAGCTTTCATCTTTCCAGCAAGTTCCATCGACGCCTCTACAGCGTGGACGCCTCAAAAATCTCAAGCGATAAGGTCATGCACAATTCGGCCGCCTTCCGGACCGGTCAAACGGACGTCCAACCCCTGGTACTTCACCGCTAGCTTTGCGACATCGACGCCAAGGAGGGCCATCATGGTGGCGTGAAAATCGTGTACGCTGACCGGTTTCTCGACGGCCGCGTATCCAAGATCGTCGGTTGCGCCGTAGGCGAGGCCTTTCTTGATCCCGCCTCCCGCCAGCAGGAACGAGAAGCCTCGAATGTGATGATCGCGCCCGCTGCCGCCTTGCGACATCGGTGTGCGGCCGAACTCACCACCCCAGATCACCAACGTGTCATCCAGCATGCCGTGCTGCTTGAGATCGGCGATCAGCGCCGCGGTCGGCTTGTCGACCTCTTCCGCCTTAAACACCATATTGTTTTTGACGTCATTGTGATGGTCCCAGTCCCGGTGATAAAGCTGGATGAATCGCACGCCGCGTTCCGCCAGGCGCCGGGCCAGCAGACAATTTGAGGCAAACGACCCGTCGCCCGGCTTGGCGCCATACATCTCCATGACATGCGACGGCTCTTTGCTGACGTCCAGCAGGCCCGGGACGCTCGCCTGCATCTGGAACGCCATTTCGTACTGTGCGATTCGCGTTTGAATTTCTGGGTCGCGCAGAGACTTATACTCGAGCTCGTTGAGTGCGTTGATCGCCTGGATCGAATCGCGCTGCATGTCGTTCGTTACGCCGCGCGGGTTCTTAATATACAAAACCGCGTCGCCGACGGAGTTGAACCTGACGCCTTGAAATTTGCTGGGCAGGATGCCCGCCGACCACTGACGCGCCGCTATCGGCTGCATCTGCCCGCCCTTCCCCGCGGAAACGAGTACCACAAAACCGGGCAGATTGTCTGTTTCCGCCCCCAATCCGTATAAGACCCATGAACCCATGCTCGGGCGGCCGGTGATAATCGATCCGCTGTTCATGAAGGTGTGTGCCGGATCGTGATTAATCTGCTCGGTCCACATCGAGCGTACAATGCTGCATTCGTCCACGATGCCACCGACCTGCGGGAACAATTCGCAAATCATCTGGCCCGATTGGCCGAATCGCCGAAAACCGTGTGTCGGTCCGAGGCAAATAAGCTTCTGACCCTGGAGCTGCGCGATCTGTTGGCCCTGCGTGAACGATTCAGGCATGGGCTTTCCGGTCATCTCAGCCAGCTTGGGCTTATAGTCGAAGGTCTCGAGGTGTGAAGGTCCGCCCGCCTGATAAAGATAAATCACGCGCTTGGCTTTGGGAGCGAAGTCCAGCGGGTTCACGGCGCCCTTCGATCCCTGGTTTGCCACTTGCGCCGCACCGAGCGGGGACGGATTCAACAAGGAGTTCAAGGCCGCCAGGCCGACACCGGCCGATGCCCGGCCGAGGAACGCCCTTCGGGTCGCTGTACGAACTAGATTGTCCATCATTGTCTTAATTCCTCGTATCGAGTTCGTGGAGGTTCAGAACCGCGCGCGTAACGGTGGTCATGGCTGCCAATAATGACGGGTCCCGATCGTTAGATAACGTGGCCTCGCCTTCGCTCAGAAGATCGTGGGCGGCCGCCGGATCCGCGGTAAAGCTCTTCAGGTCGCGTTCGAAAAGTCCGCGAAGAATCGAGCGCTCTTCCGGGATCGCGCGGCGGCTGAGCGCCCGATCGAAAACCCAATCGAGCCGTGCGTCGAATGTCTTGCCGCCATCCTTGATCGCCTCCTGCGCGAAAACTCGGGCTGCTTCTACATAGATCGGATCGTTCAGGAGATCGAGTGCCTGCAGCGGCGTATTTGACACGCTGCGATTCACGGCGCACTCCTCGCGCGTTGGAGCGTCGAAATTCAGCAGACTCGGATGCAGGTAAGTGCGCTGCCAGGTCGTATACAATCCGCGGCGGTACAAATCCGGACCGTGGCTGGCGGAGTACTCGCGTTTTGGGAAGTTCAGAGCCGCCAGATAGCCCGGCGGCTCCACGGGGTTGACGCTCGGCCCACCGAATTCTTGCGCAAGCAGACCGGAGACCTCTAGCGCGATATCCCTAACATTCTCCGCATCGACACGGAACCGGTTCTGATGCGCGAGCAGTCGATTTTCTGGGTCTTTCTCGGAACTCGCGGGATCTGGTATTGAAGATTGCCGGTACGTGTGGCTCGTGACAATGAGGCGAATGATGTGCTTCACATCCCAATCTCGCGCGGATGCGGCTTGGAACTCGGGATGCATGAATTCGGAAGCCAGCCAATCGAGCAATTCCGGATGCGTCGGCCATTCTCCTTGCGAGCCGAGGTCGTCCAACGTCTTGGATAGTCCCGTTCCGAAGAACTCTCGCCAGGTCCGGTTGACGAACGCGCGTGCGGTCAAAGGATTATTATGGGACACCAGCCAATTGGCCAGATCCAGGCGCGTGGCCCGTTCTCCTTTTGTGTCGAGCACGCCAAGAAACCGCGGAATGGCAGGCTCCACGATCGGTTGAGAAGCGTCCATCCAGTTGGCTCGCGGCAGGATGCGTGTCACACCCGGGTCGACCGACACCGTTGTTACGACGTGCGGTATGGCGGCCTCCAGGAGTCCACGCTCTGTCTCCAGTCGCTGCAGTTCGATATTGTCCGCAGCCAACGCCGGGCTTGACCAGGTCATGTAATCGCGAACGGCAGTTTGCTCCCTATCGTCGCGATCATCGGCTGGCCTCCGCAGGGCCTTCATAACATCCTCAGGCAGTCCGCTCGCCCATGTCTTCGCGCCGGTGGCGTCATTGCCACGAGCGCGCTTCGAAGCGTCCGCGATGGGAGGCCATGCAAACGGATCCGCCGCCAGGGCCAGCCGCAAGCGTCCAATTACGGCTTTCCTCAACTCTGATTCATGCCGCAACGTGACGATTACCGTCGACCTGGGCGTGGTCGTCACAGCCTCGGTAAAACGGATGGCCAGGAAGGGATCGCGCGCCTCCCCGAACTGGACGCCCCAAGCGGTCTTAGGGTCGCCATCGATAGCGCCGAGCGGCGGCATGCTCGGATCGGTAGTGCTGGAAGGCCCAGGCGGTGAATCGTTCACTGTCGCAAGGGAGAATTTTATTTTGCGGCTGGCCGCGCTAGGTTCCGACACCTCCGCCTCGACTTCGCTGAGCAAGAACCGGTCCGCGCCACGAGCGTATCGGGCGCCCGGCAAACTCTCGTCCTGAACAACATCGATGCCAAGCTGGTTCCAGGTTCCAGCACCCGGCTTCAATGTGATTACATATGTTTCGTTGTCCGGATTGGGGCCGCTTGCGACCACCAAACCCTCACCAGGCTTCTTATCCGTCTTCAGACTTCCGCTGAGATAGTAATTGCTCTCGACGGGCTCCCGGTTGTAGATGGTCAGCCGCGCGCCGTGAAGCGCCTCAGCTGCCATCGGTTGTTGCCAGGTCCACGCCAATTCACCGGCCTGCCAGCGCCGTTTCACGTCCTCTTCCCATTGCTGCTCGCTCGCCGGCAGCTTCGCGGCGCCTTCATTTAAACGCGCCTTCGCTACGGCCAACTTGTCGTCGAGCGTGGTAAGCGTCCGTTTCTGTTCTTCGTTAGGAAGGGCAAGTTGCGCGCCCCATGCCTTCGATCCGCGATCCGGAACCAGGCCTGTTTCCTGAACGTCGGCGAAGAATGCTTTCATCGCGTAAAAGTCCTTCGTGAGAAGCGGATCGAACTTGTGGTCGTGGCATTCGGCGCATCCAAGAGTGCTCCCTAACCAGACGGCGCTCAGAGTGCGCACGCGATCGGCTCCGTATTTCGCGAGGTATTCTTTGGGCTGGAGTCCGCCTTCAGCCGAAGTGCGATTCAAGCGATTATAGGCGGATGCTACGCGCTGCTCCACAGTGGCGTTGGGGAGCAAGTCTCCCGCGATCTGCTCGCGAGTAAATTCGTCGAACGGCTTATTGGTCAGAAAAGACCGCAGCACATAGTCCCGATATGGCCACGCAGGCAGGATATTGTCGCCGTGAAAGCCGCACGTGTCTGCATAACGTACGGCATCCAGCCAGTGCATGGTTCGCTGCTCGGCATATCGCGGCGAAGCCAGTAAGCGATCCACGGCCTTCTCATATGCGTCGGGTGAACTGTCGGACAAAAAGGCGGTTAATTCCACCGGCGTGGGAATGAGGCCGGTGAGGTCGATCGTAACGCGCCGCAGCAGCGTGCGTTTATCGGATTCCTTCGATGCCGCGATCCCATCTTGCTTCAGCCGGCTTTGAATGAAATTGTCGATGGGGTTCTTCGCCGGCAAGGCTTCCCCCGCCTCGGGCACGGCCGGCCGCTGCAGCGGCTGGTAGGCCCAGTGCCCCTCATAGACGGCGCCTTCGGAGACCCAGCGGCGGATCGTGTCTTTCTGTTTTTGCGTGAGCGTCTTGTGCGCGTAGGCCGGCGGCATGATCTTCGCGCCATCGGCGAATATTCGCTCAATGATTTCGCTCTTCTCCGGATCGCCGGGCACGATAGGGATGCGTCCGGAGCGTATGGGATTGATTGCCTCCTCGCGGATATCCAGCCGCATGCCTGCCATTCGCGAGTTCTTGTCGGGCCCGTGACAGCGGAAACACGTGTCCGACATGATGGGGCGTATATCGTGATTGAAGCTGATTCGATTCGTCTGGGCCGCCACCAGGCCCACCGCCGAAAGACACGCTGCCGCGAGGCGCCACGAATTTCGCATCGCACGCATCATATCACGAAGCCAAACAGAATTGACGGCTATCGGCGGTTCCAAATGCTTGTATTTTCGCAGCCTTCGGAAACAGTGCTATCCCCTCAATGTCTCACTGTGAACAGGACTTAAACTCATCTCGATCAAGCCAGTGCTCGGCGGCTGAACTGGCCAAGGAACTCGAGCCTTACACCGCATCGATCCATAGAATGGTCGGCAGCTTTCAAACGGCGTCTTTTTGAGGAGACTGTGATGCCAGAATTGACAGTGGAGCAGGTGGATGAACTGGCAAACCAGGCCCTAAGTCTGAAGATGGCCGCGGGTGATTTTCGGAATCGCTTTCGACACATTGACTCCGGAGCAGCGAGACGGTCTACGAACTCTTGGCATGGAACTTGGAAACAAAGTGGATCACCTGTCTCCGCGAAGCGGCGAGATAGTGCGCGCTTACTCGTGTGCGCCTCTCCAGCAAGCTGCTCGACCGTCACTTGCGTGTGCAGCCTCGTGTGCGTCCACTCCAGTAAACGTGAAAGCCAGGGATGGGCTTCTTCCCCACAGGCTTATCAATGAACTGTGCCTGACCTCCTTCGCGATGCGGGGATACAACTGCCCTCTGAGCTACATTATTGGCCACGACTGTTCCAAAGTCCTTACGAATGATGCGAAGACAAAGGTCGATACCGGCAGCACTCCCGGCGGAGGTAAGGGTGTCCTGTTCGTCTGCATAAAGCACATCGGGCTGAATCCGAATCGCTGTCGTTGTTGATTCGGCTTTGGCGCGGAAATAGCGCAAGGTTGATTGACGCGCGACCATGCGTAGCGGGTCGCCTGGCTCGATCCTCCAGGCGGTCGAGAACCGAGGACAAAATGGCCTCAAGACCGCTCAGCTGCAACAAGCGATGTCCGGGGACTACTTGGGCGGTCGCGCCTCCCGCC
>Ga0182024_10020983_pt1 | contig 11896 bp, 12 predicted proteins | sample P32metaG_FD_120480 | JGI IMG/M metagenome (GOLD analysis project Ga0182024, IMG submission 120480) | Permafrost microbial communities from Stordalen Mire, Sweden - P3-2 metaG (Illumina Assembly) | ecosystem: Environmental > Terrestrial > Soil > Wetlands > Permafrost | place: Sweden: Stordalen... | reverse complement strand
CTGGTGAAGATCGTGGTGGAGTAGCGCCTGACGGGCGCGCGATGGGGGATTGTTCGAAGTCGGGCCACCCCGGCACAGGCAACGGTCAGGGTGGAAGCTCTGGCAGCCGGAGCCGGCAAGACTTCCGCCCTCTGTCGCTTGCTTGAATTTTCACGCCACTCGAAGCCGTGTGCGCGCCCCGCTAAGGAAGGCGTGCCGCAACCCGGCCGATCTTGGCCAGCAGTCACGAGTGGCTAGATTTGCCTAAGTCTATGAGTGAAAAGGACATTATCACATATTGATGGCCGGTCAAAAGACGGGGAAAATAGAGGGGGGCAGTGGCCTTCCAGGTCAGTCTCCAGTATAGAACATAATCGGAACATTAAATGAGAACTAAAATGGCCAAGCCGCTAGGACAAGATCACGCCGGCGTTCGCGCCGCACCAACGACTATAAAAAAAGGAGCCGGCACAGCCCCCGCTCCGCGGCCGGCGCCGCAGGCCCCCTCTCGGCCAACATCTCCACCGCCGAAACAAAAATAAACCGAGCGGATCGCGAGTTGCCTCACACTCGCGAGGACGCTCATTCGATCGCGGGCACTAATGTGCTGTTTCGCGACCCGCGCTTTGATGCGTTGCGGAATGCGATGTATCACACGCAGCGGCGGGCCTTCTTCGACACGCTGAACCGCTTTATAAATTTTCTCGTGATCCTGGTCGGCGCAAGCGTGGTCGGCAAAGTCGCGGACTTCCTGAAATTCGACGGCGTTTGGCTTGAGCTAGGAGTCGTATTTCTGGCGACCGGGCAACTCGTGTTCGACTTCGGAAAGCGCGCCATGGCGCACGAATCCCTTCAGCGCCGGTACTATGAAGTGCTGGCCGAGATGGATGCCGAAGCGCAAGCCGATTCTGAAGCCGCAAAGAAAAAGTGGAGCGCAAAGCTGCTGACGATCGCGGCAGATGAACCGATGGCGATGCGCGCTCTCGACGCTGTCGCCTACAACCAAGCGCTCGATGCCATCTACGATGACCCCGAGATACAGCAGCAATTTCGCCAGAGCGTGAGCGGGTGGCAGTACCTACTTCGACATATCTGCGCATTCCAACGCACCAACTTCCACACGAAGCCGCAGATGAAGTCATAAGACCGCCGGATAGACCAAAGGTTTTGCACCGGAATTCCGCATGAAACCCTCAAAGCGATCAAGGACTGAATTTGGTGCGAGACGCAAAGCTCTGCTATAGAGCTTCGCCATGCCGAACTCCGAAAAATCTTCGAAGGCAAAGCCGCTTCCGAGCGGTGACGAGCGCATGAAGCGCAAACCGCCGAGCGACATGAGCCTCAGACCGGAAAGATACGAGGCCGACCCGAAAAAGGCTTACACACCCGAGCAGCTCGCCGAGATCGGGGCCATAACGCTGAAGTGGAACCAGATCGAGGCGCACGTCGATTTTATCGGCTCTTTTATCCTGTTTTCAAAAGCGCCGTTCTGGCTGCGGATCGCGACGGACAAAGCCATTGGGATGAAGGGGAAACTGACTCTCCTGAAGGAATGCCTCAAACATGCAACGCTGTTGGATGATAAGGCAAAAAACTGCATCTTGGCTTGCTTCGCGGAAGTCGAACAATGTCGCGCCTACAGAAACGCGATCATTCATCATCACATTTATGACCACGCCAAGGGCATCGGCACTTACGTCGATGAGTCGAAATCGAGCTACCAGATTCTAGTTTCTCTCGACGCGCTCGCCACACTCTACAACATTCTGTGTTCGCTGCTGCTGGAAGTGCGCGAAATCGATCTGCTGTTCCGCATCGAAACAGATTCGCAAAGACCCGGCCGGATGGATGAAAAGACGGGGAAATTTCAGGCGTTCGACGATGATTATTTAAAAGCGAGCATCTTGCCCGAAAACGTAGAGCGGATTCTGAAACTACAGGATGAGCGGAAAACGCTTCAAAAGTTGCCGCAATTCCCCGACGCCGATCTTGTTCGCTCTCTCAATGAGCGGGCCGCTTCCGCTATGCGGCTCGAAGAGTGATAACGTCCGCCGGGTGGGCGAACAGGTACGCCCACTCGACGGGTGGTCGGTTCTGTCAAAGTCGCATAAGCCCCATTGTTGAATATCCGCGCTGCCCCGAATGTCGGACTCCCCGAGCTCTTCAAGCTCGACTGAAATAATTCAGCGGGCATATTTCTCTCTGGGAAGCTGCCGCACCGGCGACGAAGCGGCGACGCCGCTTTTGACCCTGAGCGACGGCCGCGGGGGCTGGCCGCTTCCACTCGGCAATAACGAGGGACTTCGCAGAGCCTGGCGTCAGGCGCTTGCCGCCTCGTTGACACCCAATCCGGGCAATCGACAGAGCGCATGGTCGATCGACAGCCGACCGGGACCCCAAGCCATGATGGCGAGCGCCATGGCAGCCCACGTGATGTGGATCGGCCAGCCGTCCGGCACGGTAAGCTCGACGATGCAGGTCATGAACAGGAGACCCAATGCGGCAAAACGCGTCCCGAGGCCAAGCACGAGCAGCACCGGAAAGATGATCTCACCGCAGCCGGAGAGAAAGGCCATAACTGCCGGAGCCGGAAAATCGTAAGGGCCGCCGGGGAGATGCAGCTTGAACTCGTCGGTAAAAAGGTCGATCGCCGTGTCGTTCAACTGAAGAAAGCCATTCCATTTCAGGACGCCCGACCTCCAGAACGGCACCGCCAGTGCCAGACGGAGCATGAGTTGAGCCAGGGACGGCTGCGCGATCCAGCGGATGATCCCAACCGCCTGGCCGATTATCGTCGTCAGACGGCGAACAACCCCGCCGCGCTCTTCTTGCTTGCCGGGTTTCATGACCGATCTCCGAGGTGGAATGTGGTGAAGACGCCCGCCTCGATCATGCCCGCGATGCTGGCCGGAAGATCGAAGGAAGGGGTTTCGGCAAAGGCTGTGGCGGCAGCCGCGCCCAATGTTCCGCCGTCGATCAGGCTCTTCAGGAAGGCAGCCCCTCCGGGCGGCAGGAGCCGTACCGCCACCTCCATATCCGGCCGGGTGATCAGCGCATCCTCGGCCGTGCTCGACCGCAGCGGGGTGATCGGGCCCTCGACACGGTTCATCGCGAAGATCGCCACGGCCGGATAGGCGGATCGCACGATGCAAACGGCGGGATGCGCCGTGAAGGCCAGATCAGCAAGCCGGTCCGATGGAACGGCCGCGAGCACATCCGGGCAAAGCGGCGGCACATCCGCCGCGTGATAGGCGTCGAGCCAAGCCCGCTCGATCCGCGCCGTGTCGGCGAGCCAAGGCATGTCCTGCGCGTGTTCATACCCTTCGATAAAGGCGGGGAAGTCCCTGCCGTACTCGAACAGCAGCGGTGATGTCGGCGGCGTGGCGCGGACGTGAAAGCGGGCCATGGCGCGGAAGAACTCGACGCCGGTGATCCGCTGGACGGCAGGATAGGTAGCGGCAAGGGCGTCGATCAGGCTGACTGTGACGTTGTTGCGATAGACGTTATAGCGCTTGACTGCCGCCTTCCCGCGAGGACCCACGACATCTGCCGGTGTCGCGCGCGCCGGATCCGTCAGCCCCCGGGCGAAAACGGCCGCGAAGCTTGGCTGCAGCTTCTCCGTGGGATAATCAAGCAGCATGGTCGCCGCCCGCAGCACGCGCCGTGAACCGGTCGAGGATGGCCTGGGCCGCAGCCGCTTCCGCCCGCAGGATTGGCCAAGCGGGGATCCTACTGTCCCATTCAATCACGGTCGGGATGGGGCCGCAGCGGGAAACCACGATCTCGTATAGCTTCCAGACCGCGTCGGCGACCGGCCCATCATGGCTGTCGATCAGAAGACGCTCGCCTTCATCGTCGCTCTGCTCGGCATGGCCGGCCAAGTGGATCTCGCCCACCTCCGCGAGCGGGAAATCCGCCAGATAGTCGAGCGCCGCATAGCCGTGGTTCGTCGCTGAAACGAAGACGTTGTTGACGTCGAGCAATAGCCCACAGCCGGTGCGACAGGCGATCGCCCGGATGAAGTCGGTCTCGCTCATCGTCGAGGAGGCGAAAGCCACATAGGTCGAGGGATTCTCGATCAGGATCGGACGTCCGATCGCGTCCTGCACCTCGTCAATATGCTCGCACACTTGCGCGAGCGTGGCCGGCGTGTATGGCAACGGCAGCAGGTCGTTGAAATAGGTCGTCTCGTGCGTCGACCAAGCGAGATGCTCCGAGACAAGCGCCGGCTCGTAGCGCTCGACCAGAGCGCGGAAGCGGGCGAGATGGGCCCGGTCGAGCCGCTGGGGACCGCCGATCGACATGCATACCCCGTGCAGCGAAACCGGATGATCGCTGCGGACGCGCTCGAGCGCCTGATGCGGCGGTCCGCCGGCGCCCATGTAGTTCTCGGCATGCACCTCGAAGAAGCCGGCTTGCGGGCTCTCCGCCAGGATGGCGTTGAGGTGCTCGTGCTTGAAGCTGGTCCCGGCCGAGTCCGCGACGGGCAAGGCCGGGAAGCGGAGACGACGATCAGGGCGTATGTCCCCTCTGCGCGAGATGGCGTTCATGGTCGTCTCCGCTCTGCGCCAGCCGCTGGCCTTAAGCCGGGGTCAGCGAGCCGTGCTTGCCACCCGGAACCGTGATGCTCGTGCAAGTGCCGCCAAGAACGAACTTCCAGGCATTGCCTTGGAAATCGACGGTCGAGGTGCCCTGGCAGGTCGTGCCGGGGCCGGCGGCGCAATCGTTCTGCCCCTTGAGGGCGACGCCGTAGCACTTTTGCTTCCCGGCAGCCGTCGCCGCGTCTGCTTCCGCTTTCGTCATCGGCGCGGCGGTCGCAAGCGATGCGATCGCGGTCGCCATGGCACTGGCCAGAAGGGCCGAACTCACAACAGCTCTTACGGACATGAGGTGTCTCCGATCGATCTTGATGTCGTGCCCGGACTGGACACGACCGCAATACGGATCGCGAGGGAGCGTTGTTACAGCGCACCGTTCGTGAAAAGGATCCTGCGTCGACTGCGGTCAGCGCTTGAGCTAGACCATTGCGTTATCCGGAGCCGCGGCCGCCTGGAAAACCGCAGGGGTTTTGTCGGTGCTGGAATCTGCCGTAACTTGAAGGAGTTCCCCTCAGGTGCGATCAGGGCGGACGCGCACGAACCAGGAGCGGCGTAACAATTTCTGCGTCCGTCTCGTAAGAGAGGGCAGATGACCACGTCGTCCCAAGAGAACGATTGGGCGGTGTGGATGCGGGCGGCCATGATCGGCGACGCGGGCGCTTACCGACAGTTCCTGGTATCGGTGGCGCCACATGTGCGGGCCGTTGCCCGCTCCCGTTGCCGAAGCTTGGGCACTCCTGAGGGCGAGGTCGAGGATATTGTGCAAGAGGTTCTGCTTACCATCCATCTCAAACGGGGAACTTGGGATCGGTCGAGGCCCATCGGGCCCTGGGTCGCCGCGATCACCCGCAACAAGCTCATCGACATCCTTCGGCAGCGCGGCCGGCACATCACCGTGCCCATCGAGGATGTCATGGACAGCTTGAAGGCCGAAGATCCGACCCCGGAGCTCTCCACGCGCGACATCGACACGCTGCTCGGGCACCTGAAGCCGCAACAGAGGGAAATCGTCCGATCCATATCGCTCAATGGCAGCGGCATCCGCGAAACAGCCGACCGGCTCCAGATGACAGAGGGCGCCGTTCGGGTCACGCTGCATCGCGCGCTGAAAGCGCTCGCCGTCTTCTACCGGAGTGGTCGCCCGTGAAGACCGACGATTTCATCAATCTGCTCGCCAAAGATTTTGATCGGCCCTGGAGCTTCCGGTCGATGTTGGCGGGGGCCGTCGCTGGCGGGATCATCATCGCGGCGATCTTGTTCTTCGCAGGAATCGGCTTCCGGCCGGACATTTCCGAAGCGGTGAGGAGCAATCGTTTCCTGTTCAAATTCGTCGTGAGCGTCTCGCTGGCTGTCACCGCGATCTGGGTGGCGCTCAGTGTCGGCCGCCCAGGCGGCAGCCTCGCCCACAGAGGTCTCGCGCTGGCGATTGCGCCGTCGCTGCTGGCCGGCGCCGCGGTGGTCGAGCTCTTGGTCCTGCCGGAGAGCCAATGGGTGCCCCATCTGGTCGGCCACAACGCGCGCTTCTGCCTGACGCTGATCCCCTTGCTTGCGATCGGCCCGCTCGCCTGTCTGTTGGCCGCGCTGCGCGAGGGCGCACCCTCGAACCCCGGTCTGGCGGGTGCCGTCGCCGGCTTGGCGGCAAGCGGCATCGCCGCGACCTTCTATGCGGCGAACTGCACCGATGACAGCGCGCTCTTCGTGATCACTTGGTATCCGATCGCGACCCTGATGGTCACCACAGCGGGCTATCTCATCGGCAGGAAGCTGCTGAGATGGTGAGACCCTGGTGGGCTATAATCCGCGAGCAGCAACCGAGGGAGGAAACACATGGGAACGGAACATCGCTTGTCGCGGCGGCACATGCTGGCGATATCGGCGGCCGCTGGAAGTCTCGCCGTCTGTCGCGACGCCGCGGCGCAGGTGGGAAAGCGGATCGAGCGGCTTGATCCTGCGCTCGACGCGATCATCTCCACCTCGGAGCCGATCGTCGATCTCGCCACCAACCTCGGCGGCATCGCCAATGTCGAGGGACCGCTGTGGTGGAGGGAGGGCGGCTATCTGCTGTTTCGCGGCACGGACCTCAAGCGATGGAAATATGCGCCCGGACAGGCGATATCGGTCTTCAAGGAGAACACCAACGCGGCCAACGGGATCACCCGCGATCCGCAGGGGCGGCTGGTGGCCTGCGAGGCGGCAACCCGCCGGGTCGCGCGCGAGGAACAGGACGGCAGCATGACGGTCGTGGCGAGCAGCTTCCAGGGCCGCCGTCTCAACTTTCCGAACGACATCGTGGTCAAATCCGATGGCGCGATCTATTTCACCGATCCTTGGTCCGGCCCTGCCGCGGTGCAGCCGCCTGGAGAAGCCGACCAGATTTTTGCCGGCGTCTATCGCGTCTCGCCGGACCTGGGCACGCTCACGCTCCTGGTCAATGACTTCCTGACGCCCAACGGGCTCGCCTTCTCGCCCGACGAGAGCGTGCTCTACATCAACGACACGGCGCGCCGCCATATCCGCGCCTTCGATCTTGCGCCGAACGGCACGCTTGCCCGCCAGACCGACCGGGTTTTTGCAGACCTGGGCGGACCCGAGCCTGGTGTCCCGGACGGCATGAAAGTCGATACGGCCGGCAATGTGTTTTGCGGCGGCGCGGGCGGGATTTATATCCTTGATCCGAAGGGCAAGAAGCTCGGCCGCATCGTGCATGGCTATCAGAACACGTCCAACATCGCGTTCGGCGGTGACGACTGGAAGACCGTCTATTTCTGCACCCGCACGAGCCTTGGGTCTTTCAAGGTGAAAATCGCCGGCGTGCCGGTGCCGGCCGTGAAGAGATCGTGAGGTTCACGCGTGTGCGCGTTGGTCATGTCGCCATGAAGCGCCCGTCATCGACGGACGTGCGTCTTTGGACGACTCTCCGACATCGCGCTTTTCCCTGGATCGGCCGTATCTGCATCATTCTTCGGCGATTTCCCTCGGCTTCGGATCGATTGAATATCATCGAGCGAAGGGAAAGCTCAGTGTTCATGCGTGGTGATGGTCTGGCTTTGGAGGTATTCCCGTATCCCTTCGATGCCCGATTTGCGGCCGATCCCGCTCTGCTTCACGCCGCCATAGGGCGCCAAGTGGTTGATCGCTCCAGGCCCATGCGAGTTGATCCACATTTGGCCTGCTTCGACCTTGCGCGCGACATCCACGGCGCGATCCACGTCGTGACTCCACACCGATCCGCTCAACCCGTAGATCGATTGGTTGGCCCGGGCGATGGCATCGTCGAGGTCGTCATAAGTCGCGACCGGGATGGCCGGACAAAACTGCTCCTCGGTCATCAACGGGGCGTCCTCCGGAACATCGGTCACCACCGCCGGGCGCATGAAATATCCTTCGGAGAACGTCGCCTCGTTGTCGATACGGCCCAGGCTGTTGACGGTGGCGCCGCGGCGCACCGCGTCGGTGACCAGACCTTCGGCGCGCAATTGCGCCTTGCGCGTATGCAGCGGACCCATGGTGACGGCGGTTTCGAGACCGTCGCCGACCACGATCGACTCCGCCGCTTTGCGAAACGACTCCACGAACTCGTCGCGCCGCTTGGTGGGGACATAGAAGCGCTTGATGGCCATGCAGACCTGCCCGGTCATCTGGAAAGTCGCGCCCAGCATGGCCTTCATGGTCGGCGCGCCGAGATCGGCGTCCTCGAGCACGATTGCCGGATCGTTGCCGCCCAGCTCGAGCGTCACGCCTTTGATCGTTTGCGCGGCGTTCGCCATGATGTGACGCGCGGACGGAATGCTGCCGGTGAAGCCGATCTTGCCGACGTCTGCGTGCATAGTCAGCGCGTCCCCGATCTCCGCCGGCAGTCCCGTGACGAGGTTGATGGTGCCCGGCGGCAGCTCCTCTGCGAACATCACAATCGACCGGATGAGCGCCAACGGGCATGTTTCCGGCGGCTTGAGCACCACGCAGTTGCCGGCCAGCAGCGCTGCCACGACCTGCGTGAACGCCAGGCTCACGGGGGAATTCCATGGCACGATCGACACCACCACGCCGTAAGGACGGTTGACCACGAAGGTCCGGCCATTCGGGGCCGCAAGGTTGCGGCCGGCGTCGAGCTCGGGAGCAAAGGACAGTGCCATACGCTGGCGCTTCGGCACGCCGACGAGCTCGCCCCGAGCCTCCGCCAGCGGTTTGCCGTTCTCGCGAACGAACACCGCGGCGCGGCGCTCGATGTCGCTTTCCAAGCGGTCGAGCGCCAAGGCGAGGATCGCGGCGCGTTCCGTGAAGGAGCGCGCTGCCCAGGCGGGTTGAGCGGATTTTGCCGCCGCAACCGCCTGGTCCACGTGATCGGGCGTGCCGCGGACGATCGTCCCCACAAGCTCATCGGGCCGCGCCGGGTTGCGGACCTCGAGCCGCGCCGGCCCCTCGACCCGCATTCCGGCAATCAGCATCGGCTCGTGGATTGGAGGTTCTGTATTCGCTCGGACCGGCATCGTCATCTCCTGGCCTTTTGGATTTGGAACTGATTGGGCGGCACGCGATGTCCCAGGATGAGCGAGAGCATCCGGCGGCGCAATAGGGGCGGGTTGCCCCTCGTGGTTCAGTTGGCCGGCCCGCGTGTCGAGGGAGCGCCGGGACGGGACTGACTTTTCGGTTCCGGTCTCGGCATTTGCTCCGCTCGCACGCACCATGCTGATGGCCGGCGGCCACCCCAATAAAGGCCATTTGAATTGAGAATGCGCGGTCCGCTGGCGCGGAGCAGGCAGGCGCTATGCTGGGCGGCGCATGGTCGCATCCAACCTGCGATGGCCCTGACCCCTTTGATTGCCACGTATAGACCTACGGTCGCGACTACGGCGGCAAACAACAGCGACAGCGCCCGTTTCTTGGGCGCGAGCCAAATCAGCGGAAAGGGAACCCGCCCTGCTGTCGGTCTAATCCGGCTTGTCGTCGATGCGTCCGAATCCGTACGGCTCGAAAGCGGCGAAGGCCTGTTCGGAGCGAATGAATTGGAGCCACGCCTGCGCCGCTGCCGGATGCGGCGCGCCGGCGACCATCGCGGCGCTGTACTCGGCGGTGGTGTTGAATTTGGCCGGAATGTCGATACGGCTGATCGGGTTCCCGATCATCTTCTGGAAGATCGCTTCCGATTTCCAGGTGACGCCCGCCGCCACGAGATGCTGCATGATGAGAAGCGGTGTCTGCCGATGGTGGATGTGCGTCAGCACCGTCTCTCCGCCCCTGACCTTTTCTCCGTAAACCGATTCCGCGAGAGCTTCGCCGCCGGCCTTCACCAGCGATGCCCGGATTTGCTTTGCGACCCCCTCGAATTCCGGATTGGGCATCGCCAGCGCCAAACCACCACGAGCGAGGTCACCCAATCCCGTCACCTGCGCCGGGTTATCGGCCGGGACCATGATGGCAAGATCATTGGTAGCGAAGCTGACCACCGGCGCCGCCAGTCTGCCTTGCCGAACAAGCTCATTGCTCGCCGCGCGCTCGGCGAGAAACACGTCGGGCTTGACGGTCCAGGTCATATTGCCCGAGGTCACGGTCCCTCCGGCGTCCATCTGCTTCAGCAGCAGCCCGGGTGGCAGGGTCTCGTAGTAGACGTGACCACGATATTGCGGGAATGCCTCGCCGAACGCCTTGACGAGCGGCCCCATGGCAAAAAAGTAGTTGCCGGAGGCGTAGAGGACGAGTTGCGGATCATCGAGGCTGCCGTGAAAGTCGACCAACACGTCGACCGGCGGCACGGTGAACTCAAAGCCGCGATCCGCCGCGTCGTTGTTTTCGCCCTGCTGCCATGGCGGATAGATTGCCTCGTTGGCCTTAAAACGCTCGGCCGGAGAGCTTTGCGCAATTGCGGCCGGCATCGGGCCGCCGAGCCAACCGGCAAGAAGCAGGGCGAGCCCAGGCAGAAACTGTCGTCTCATGATCGTGCCTACCGGGAATAGGCAAAGCCCGCCTGCTGGAGCTTCACCAGCGTGGCGACGATGCCAGGGGTCAGGACAACGTCCGGGATAAGGTGATTGGTGAGTTCGCTGGCGATCTCGTCGACGCCCAGATGGTCGGGATTTTGCTCCGCGGCCGCCAGGCGTTCGGCAAGCTCCCAGATCGCGTTATGGCAAGCCATGAACACGACGCCGCGGCGCTGCAGCACCACGATGCTGTTGTCCTTGGACGAGAAGGGACTCTCAACGGACTGGAAGTCGGCGGGGTCATGCGAGGAGGCAGGCGGCGCGTCGATAAACGTATTGCGGCTGGGATTGCCGCCCGCCAATTTGGCCAATTGATACTTATCCCACATTTCCTGGTTGAAGAGCGCAAGATGCGCCGAGCCATGGGTCGCCGAGACGCAGAGGAAGTTCGGCTCCTTGAACGCCCAGATTTGCGAGTTGATGGAATTGCGCATGCCGTTGAGCCACGGACCGGCGAGATCGGTATTATCCCACGCCTGCCGCGGGCCGCCCCTGTAGGCGAGTACCGCGGCGAGCGGTGCTTGATCCCACAGATCGGGCCTGTCGACGATCATCGGTACGCTCTTGTAATCACGGCGCCGCATCATGCCGGCGAGCGCGTGCGACAGATCCTGCAAATTCTTGGCCGCGGCTGGTTCCAGCGTGGCCTCCGCGGCGGCGTTGGCCAAATTAGCTTGAGCAAGCCCCGACGCCACGAGCCCGGTCCCAAGGCCAATCAGCGCGTTGCGCCTATCGGTGTTGATCCGCATCTGAATCTCCTCCCCCAAATTGAAAGTTGTTCAAGCTCGCTCTCCGCTTCCTTACCGCGCCTATCGGAATTTGCTCATTGGGTATGGCGGTGACGGAGGTATGAAAGTGTGGCGAGAAATCACTGCTAGGCCTTTGTTAGTTAGATGCTATCATTGTCAAAAGTACGGCGCCGTCCCACTTGCGGGCACGTTATATATAATAAAATATCGATGGCCTGCGAGCAAGCGATGGGCATCGAGTTGCGCTCCTGTTGCAACGCATTCAGCAGATCCATGGGCGGGTCTGCACGACCTGCCGCGGAAAAGACGGGTTGGCAACGCGCCGCGAGCGGAAGCGGCTACCAGTTTCCGCCGCTGTGGGGTCCCGACAGCTACAACAACGACGCCGGCATGGCCCGCCCTTTGGGCGCCGCGGCCTTCATCAAGCACAAGATACCGTTCGGCACCACCTGCGCGACCCCGGTCCTGAGCGACGAGGACGCTTATGACGTCGCCGGTTTCATCTTTTTTCGGGACTTTGAGGCGACCACTCTGGCTCAGCTCCCGCGTGTCATTCCTTCGAGGCACACGCGCGGCAGGCGGATCGTGCTCCAGT
>Ga0182024_10020981_pt1 | contig 11897 bp, 8 predicted proteins | sample P32metaG_FD_120480 | JGI IMG/M metagenome (GOLD analysis project Ga0182024, IMG submission 120480) | Permafrost microbial communities from Stordalen Mire, Sweden - P3-2 metaG (Illumina Assembly) | ecosystem: Environmental > Terrestrial > Soil > Wetlands > Permafrost | place: Sweden: Stordalen... | reverse complement strand
TTGCGGCCATCGGGCAGTTCGCCGCTCGGATCGAGCTTGGGCGGAGCGCCGGCGCCGAGCACGGTCGTCTCCTCGGTGCGCCAGCGGCCGATCGCATCATAGTTGTCGAACGCGAGACCGAGCGGATCGATCCGCCGATGGCACGCGGCACAGGTGGCGTCGGCGCGATGCAGCTCCAGCTTTTGGCGGAGCGTCGTCCGCGGCGCACTGGCAGGCGGTGTATTCAGCGGCGGGACGTTGGCCGGCGGGGGAGGGGGCGGCTTGCCGATCATCGATTCCAGCACCCACACACCGCGATGCACCGGCCGATGCCGCGTGCCGTCGGAGGTCAGGCTGAGGATCGCGGCCTGTGTCAGCAGGCCGCCGCGATGGTCTTCGGGCTTGAGCGAGACGCGCTGCATCGCTTCGCCGTGAACGCCCTGGATGCCGTAGAAATCGGCCAGCCGCTCATTCAGCATCGTCCAATCCGAATCGAGAAACTCGCGCAGGCTGCCGTTGCGATTGAGCACGTCGCGGAAGAAGCCGAGCGTCTCGGCGATCATGCTCTTTTCCAGATACTCATCGTAATCCGGGTACAGCACCTTGTCGGGCGGAAACATCCCGACCCGGCGAAGCTGGAGCCACTGATACGGAAATCCTTGTGAAAACTCCGCTGCCCGGGGATCGGCCAGCATCCGGCGGACTTCCGCGCGGAGCGTCTCCTTTTCGTGCAGCTTGTTCTGGCGGGCCAGATCCAGCAGCCGTTGATCCGGCATTGTGCTCCAGAGGAAATACGAGAGGCGTGAAGCCAGTTCCCAATCGCTGAGCCGAGGCTGCAGCGCGGCGGTGGCAGCGCCCTCTTCCAGATACAGGAAACTCTTTGAGCAGAGCACCGCCAGCAGCGAGGTCTTGATCGATGTTTCGAAATCGTCGCCGAGCTTTTGCGACTGATCGAACAGCTTCATCAGCCGGTCCACTTCATCCGGCGAGACCGGATGGCGAAACGCCCGCTCGGCAAACCGCGCGAGGATCTCGCGCGCGTACGAAGGATCCTCCGTCGCGCCGCTGCCGCGGAAGAAGATGCTCTGAGACGCCGGCGTGGGCCACGATTCGACGACCGGGCCTTCCCATTCGACGGAGTCGAGCAACAGCGATGGGACGATCGGCTTGCCGTCGTCGTCGGTGAATTTGATCTGCCAGGGCACGCGGCTCTTGAGCCCCGTGAACGCCGTCGCCGATGGCCCGGGCCGCGAGCGGCGGTCTTCGGGATTCGGGCCCGGCACCGCGTTGACGATGCGAATCGGGTGATCGCCCACGGGCAGATGCGTGCGGAAATCGAGCGTGACCGGCGAATCCTCCGGTGCTTCCACGTCCTGCTCGAACAAGAGCCGGCTGATGTCTCCGGCATACAAGCGCAGGCGCGGCGCCGGGCCGCCTTGCGGTCGAAGTCCGCTGAGCTTCACGCGAACGATGTATTCACCGGCGGTCTTGATGTTAATGTCGCGCACGTCGAGCGCGCCGTTGTTCGGCACGATGTCCACGCGAACCTTGTCGGCAATTCCGCGGGAGTGGAATTCCTTCTCGAAACTTTGCCAGCCGCGGATGTCGAACGCCGACCAGTGGACGATGTCGCGCTTGGGCCGGGGGCCGGAAGGAATTGCCTCGTTGAGAACCGCCTCGGCGGCCGAGAGATACTTCTCCACGTGAGCCGGGGAAAGCGTCAGCACCGAGCCGATCCTCTGGAACCCGTGCCAGTCCGGATCTTCCGGCAGGCCGGAAGGATCGGTGGCGTCGTAGGTCACGCCGAGCATGTCGCGTAGTGTGTTGGCGTATTCCTCGCGAGAGAGCCGGTTGAATGCGATCCGGTCGCCGGACGACTGCTGCGCAGCGTCCGCCTCCCGAAGCTGGTTGGCGATCCACTCGGAGACTTTCGCCACGTCATCGGGCCTGGGCCGCGGCTGTTTTTCGGGCGGCATTTCGCCGGAATCCATCCGGCTCATCACCTCCAGCCAGTGGCCCATCGTCTTGGGAGAATTGAAGTCGATGACCAAAGTGTCGAGCCGCAGATCGCCTTTCTGCTTTTTCTCGCCGTGGCAGTTGGTGCAATGCTCGGTGAGAAAGGGTTTGACGAGCTTATCCAATCCGGGGTCCGCCTCGGCCTTTGCGTGCGGTGCGAGGAGGCAAAAACCGGCAATTGCCAGCAGAGCAAGGACGGAATTGGCGGTGCGGTAAATCATGCAGGTCGGACGCCGTAACTACGTCTCGCGCATGCATCTGTTGATGACCTGACGCGCTGGGTTTGGAGGAGCTTGTCGGGCATCCGGGTGCGACTGCTCGGGACTCGTGAAAGAAATCCGAAATCCGAAGCACGAAATCCGAAACAAACTAGAAATTCAAAGCATAAATGGCTCAAAACGAAACGGCTGCGCATATGCAAAGCCGCTTGGGTCATTCGGATTTGGGTCCTTTGGATTTGTTTCGAATTTCATGCTTCGGATTTCGGATTTTTGCCGCCGCACACGGGCACCCAAAATCGCACCAGCCCACTTGATCTTTTTTCGATCGCTGGCGTATGATTTCCCGCGTTCGATCCAGTGAAAACGGTGATCGAAAAACAGGGTTCAGATGCGGATCTGGAACCCTGAGTTCCGAGCAAGGCGTTGCTCGGAGAAAGAGCCCGGCGGCGGGCAGTAGAGGGACACACTAAGGCCGGCATCCCAGTGGCGATGCGAATCGCCCCTTAGCCGAGGCCGACAGTCACCCTCGAATACCACCCGCGACGGCTTGGCAAGACCTGTGGGGCAGGCATTCGTTCTGCCATCCACGCTGAAATGGAGGTGATCCGTGACCAATTGTGACTGTACGTGTGGGCTGCTGTAGCAGCTTCCGCGGGTGCGATTCCTGCGGTTCACGCGGCTGCTGACAGCAGCTCGGTAGTACAGACGGCCTGCGGGTCGTCTCCTACCAACGCAGTAGCACACTGAGAAGCCCGGCCCCTGACAGGGCCGGGCTTTCTTGTTGCGCGGATATTTGGCGCGGATTCGGGTGACGGTCGATCAACCGCCCGGTCAAACTTTTCTCCCTCCGACCGCCACTTGCGGCTTCGCGAATCAAGGGCGCACCCGATCCGCGAAGCCGCAAGCGGCGGTCGGAGGCGAATTGCAAACATTTCTGCAATGCATCCGGCAATCTCCCCATCCCATTTCGACGCGCGAGCAATGTCGGGTATAACGGAGTTGCTCTCCAGGGAGGACTGTGACCGAACCGATTCCGCCAACCGAACAAATCAAGTGTCCTCATTGCGGCCAGACCTACGCGGTTCGGCCGGAGCAGTGGGCGCAATACAGCGGCCGCACGATCAACTGCACGCGGTGCGGCCAGCCGTTTTCTGTGGAGACGGGCGCAGCGCCGACGCCGTCGGCGCCGCCACCCATGCCGGCTTATGGCCAGCCACCGGCTTATCCGCCGGCGGGTCCCGCGCCGATGCAGCCGCCGCCGGGGATGTATGGCGTTCCGCCGTATTCCATCCAACCCGCGATCACCAGCGGGTGGGCGATTTGGAGCCTCGTCTGCGGCTTGCTCAGCTTCTGCGTTCCAGTGCTGGGCAATTTGCTGGCGATCATTTTCGGGATCGTTGGGATCACCAAGACCGGCACGCCGCAGGTCCGCGGGCGGGGGATGGCCATCGCGGGGCTGATCCTGGGCGTCGTCGCGTTCCCAATCGTCGGGCTCTTCTACCTGATGATCGGCGCGACCATGATCCCCGGCCTCAGCAATGCGCACGAGGTCGCCAACCGCGTGAAATGTACGAGCAACATGACCCAGCTCGGCCAGGCGATGCTCGTGTATGCCAGCGCCAACAAGGGAGAGTTCCCCGACAAGCTGGAGGACGTGCTGACATCGGATCCCACGCTTGATCGCATCGTGTTTGTCTGCCCGGATGACGACAAGACGCCGCCGTCGTCGGCGTCGATTCAAGCTGCTAGCCAGGGCATCGCGAGCGGGAAGAATTGCTCGTACATCTATGTCGGCAGCGGCATCACCCAATCGGATTCGGCCGACACGGTGCTGATGTATGAGCCGCTATCGCTGCACCACCACTACCAGCCCGGCATGAACGTTCTCTTTGCCGACGGGCATGTCGAGTATCTGAGCACAACCGCCGGGCAAACGATCCTCAACCAGCAAGCCGCCGGCACGCGGCCGATCAAGGCGTCGGCGGGCCCGTAGGTTTGGCGGCGCTCCAGTTACGAGAATCACCATGTCGAAGCGATTTGAGGATTACTCCCGGCCTTTGGAGTATGCCGGGCCGGGGCAGATGATAAAGCGCCGCCGCGCGCGGGACATCGTCGTCGCGGCAGTCGCGTCGGCTCTCGGTCTTGCTCTTCTGGCATCGATTCTGCTTCCGACAGCGACTTATCAAACGCCGCAGTCAAACCGGGTGCAATGCGCCTTCAACATGCGCAATATTGGTATGGCGATTGCGTCGTACGCGAAGGACCACAAAGGAGAATTTCCGGACGATCTCAAGACCGTATTGGAAAATGAGGATATCACGGCCGCCACCTTAGTCTGCCCAGAGAGTAACGACACGCCTGCGTTCGGCCCGACCACTCAGGCCACGGCGGCGGCGCTGCTTCAGCCGGGCCATGTGTCATACATCTATCTTGGCAAGGGGCTCACCACCGCGACCGCGCGCATTGATACTGTGATTCTGTACGAGCCTCTGTCGAACCATGCGTCGGCCGGGATGAACGTGATGTTCGGTGATTTCCACGTCGAATGGCTGACTGCCGCGGAAACGACGGCAACGCTGAAGCGCCAAGCTGCCGCGATGCGAAAAGCTGCTCGATATTCAGAGACGTTGTCGCCGACGACTTCGTCCTCGGAATAGTTTTCTTCTCGGTCACCAACCCTTACGATCGCGCGCCTATGGCACACGCGGCCCTCTTTGCCCCCTGGCGGATGGACTATATCCGGTCGCTGCACAAGCCCGGCGGCGAGCCGTGCTTTCTTTGTGAAGCGGCGGCGGTGACCGACCAGGCCGGCGCGAAGCAGACCCTGGTCCTCTGGCAGACTTCTCATAGCGTCGTACTGCTCAACCGCTTTCCCTACACCAATGGGCATCTATTGGTGGCGCCGCGCGAGCACAAGGCCGACCCAGAAGAGCTGACCAACGAGGAGAAGCTCGACCTGCTCGAGCAAACCACCGAGGCCGTGCGGTTATTGCGGCGGGCGGTGTCGGCGCAGGGGTTCAACATCGGGATCAATCTCGGCCGCTGCGCCGGCGCGGGGGTGCCGGGGCATTTGCACCAGCACGTGGTCCCGCGGTGGGCGGGGGATGTCAATTTCATGAGCGTGGTCGGAGAGGTGCAGGTGGTGCCGGAGGCGATCTCGCAGATTTATGACGAACTGCTGGAGATCCGCGAGACAATGAAATTGCCGACGTAGGGGCACACGGCGTGTGCCCTCCGGTTGTAGGGGCGTACGGCCGTACGCCAAGGGCACACGGCCGTGTGCCCCTACGCAAGGGATGTCGGTGGCGCATGATGGGCATGGCCAAGTATGGAAATCCGAAATCCGAGAAACGAAATCCGAAACAAACTCAAAGCTCGAAACTCAAAGCTGGAGAATCAACGATTGATGTGGAGGCAAGCGGGCCGCCGGGGCTATCCGAGGCGGTAATGCGCGGTGCGGAGACGAGCGCCGGACGGAGTGGAATGCATCCACCAAGGCAACGAAAGGCGATGAGGCCCGGCTAATTTCGCTTCACAGTTTTTCAGCAGCTCGGTCCGGCTGGCAACCGGAGACCAAAACACTTCGGCCGCCTGAAGCGCTTCGTCGAAGCTCTCCATGGCGGCCATGACTGCGTCTATCTCGCTGGCGAGATTGGGATTCATATCATCCGAATCCAGTTCCGTCGCAAAAGCTTCGTCAATTGCCAGGAACCTCGCCCAGGCGGACATCCGGTTTTCCAGCAGCGAAAGGCAAAGTTCATCGCGATAGGCGTCAGTGGCGTCGTCGAGCGAGACGGACAAGTTCGTCGTGACCCGCGTCCAGCGCTTGAGCTGATTCTGCAACTCTTGAGCCGCCAGAGTGGCGACGTTGCTCGAGAGTGGCGGACGAGCGGATTCGGAGCCGGAATCGAAAAGTCGGTCGAATCCAACTTGTTCGGCTAATTCGGAAGGAGTGGGGCAGGGGGCGGGGGAGGCGGAGGCGGGCAGATCGGTCCAAATTCGCGGTTCTACAAATCGAATTGAACGCAGATGCGGCGAACGTCGCGTCGTATGCGGCTTGAATTCGCCGCGGGTTGGATCGAATGTCGCGTAGCGATCCATCGTTTGCGATACGGCTTGTCTGCGCCGCGATTCCACTGCGGTTTCGGTTGTCTGTTTCTGCGTGAAAAACAAATCTTCGAGGACGAGGCGGGTGGGATCGGCGGGGGCGGGTCGCAGGACGGCAATCGCGCCGTTGGTGAGAATCAGTCGATAATACCCATCGGATTTTGAATCTCCCTTGCCAAACCAGATCGCCAGTGGTTGCCAGAATGAGGCGCGCACCGTGGCGCGAATGGCTTCGAGCACGGTGGCGGGGATGGACAGCGGACTGTCGCCGCGCGGCGCATCGTGGGCCAGCCCGCGCTCGAGCGCGTCGCGAAGCGTGGCGACCGTGCATTCGCCCAACCAGGCGCCCCACGCCGCGTCCTGCACCGATAGGTGGTGCAGGACGCGGCGCCACAAGGGCGGCGGAAGTTGCACGGAGACGGGCACGTGTCGCATCACCGGGTCTGGGTGGGGAAAGCCGTCCCATGCCCCCAGGCCCCATGCCCTCAAGTCACGGGCCCCCAAATCAGGGGCGACCGCGTCGTTCGTCCGCTCGCTCATTGCAATACTCCGTCGCTGGGAATCTGCTGATTAAAACGGGCCTTGAGCCGCCGCCACCGCTGATAGATGACGTCGCGGCTCACGTTCAGCGAGGCGGCGAGGACCGCCCGCTTGCGGGTGCTGGCCGCCCGCAGATACTCCTCGGGCGGGAAGGGTTCCTCGATCCCGAGGCGCTCGAGCCAACTGGACCACAGGCCCGGCGGGAGCCGGTCCCACAGCCCGGTGAGGCAGAAGAGGACCACGCCGTCGAGCGGGTCCCACTCGCGCACTCGCTGAAGCTCTTCGGGCGGCAGCTCGAACTCCTCATCGTCGTCGTCGCGCTGCGAGCGCGGGTCGGCGATGGGCCGATCCGGCGCGAGGCTCAGCAGCCGATGCTCCTCGGACTGTTCGCGGGCCGCGTCGAAGTAGCGGTAGCGCAGCTCGACATAGCACCAGGCGGCAAAATACTCCTTGGCCGCCCGCGCCCGGTCGGCTTCCGACAGCTCGCGCAGGTACCAGTCCTCGAACCGCTCGATCTTCTTCCAGATGAGTGCCGGTGCGATGGCCAGGAAGTCGGCCGCCCGCTGCTTGCGCAGCGAAGCGTAGGCGGCATGGACCCGGCGCGCCGTCTGGTTGGCCAGCGGCGCCAGCTCGCGCATGACCGCGTCGGCCTCGGCGCCCCCGCCGAGCCGCTTGGCCGCTGCCAGCTTCAGTGCCAGTTCCGTCCACCGTCCCATGGTCCACGATTCCTGTTCCTCGCCAAACCCGCGCACGTCCATCCGGGACGAGGCGCGGGTGCGTATCCGTCTAAACGGTTCATACGTCCGATTTCTGACAGATCCGAAAAATTTCTTGTGCGCGACCAGCCCGCGTAGCGGTCGGACCGAAGGTCCACCCGATCTCTAACGAACATAATACCTGAAATACACGAGAATTATTGCATACCCGGATCCCAAAACCGTGATTCCAGTCCCAATCGCATCTACCTTCCGCTGGGACAGAAAACTCCACGGCGGACCCGGCAGTCTGCGGGTCAGCGCCCAGACCAGATATACGATTCCTGGCGCAATTGGCAGGAGGTAACGGCCCTGCAATCCCTCCACATGTGCAAGTCCAACGCGTGTCCAAAACACGTAGTTCAGCAGGCCGATTGCGCCGATGGCGAAAGCGCCAGGAATGAGTGTGACCGAAATCCATCGCGAGAGCGGGATTGGTGCGGGAGCCGATCGCTCTGACCAGCAGGCCAGAAAGAGGGCGATCAGGTAGGCGATGATGAAAGTGCCATTCATTCGGGCGTCCATGGAGCCGAGCCAGCCGACGCAGGAGCGAACCATTGACCAGCCTTCGCCGGCAATGCTGTGGGCGGCTACCGTGATCACAGCCGACGGATGAGTGCGCAGATATTCGATTTGCCCGGGCGGTGAAACCCGCGGGTCATCGTTCACGACGGCGTTCAGGCCCCGTGTCTGCGGCGCCCACAAAAGGATCACAGCCATATTTGCCGCGAAGAATGCCGTGAGCGACGCCAGATACTTTGTGCGGCTGCCGAAACGTGTTGAAGGGATCAGAAGGACTGACGCCGCCAGCGGTAGATAGGCAAACTTCGTGAGTGTGAGTGCGGCGGAGATTGCGGTGATCGCGACCCACGACGGGAGGGCGAGGCTCCTGCCGAGCGGAGACCGTTCGCGGGCGATGCGTTCCGGCTCGGCAGGAGCCTCGCCCTCCCGATCTGTCCGCGAGGGTTCTTTGTCGGCCTTCTGCAATATTGCCATTCGCATGACCATCGCCGCGAACAGCACGGCAAGCCCGTTGGTCGTCGCATCCGCGGACATCGACGCGGCCTGAAACAGCGACATCGGCATCAGCAGAAGCAGCAGCAGCGCGCGATGGCACGCGGGAGTAATCCGAAGGGCAAGATATCCCAGAAGGATCCACGCCAGCAAATTGAAGCAGCGCGCCAGGTACATCAGCCCCAGGGGATCAAGTGCCAGTTGTCTTCCGATCGCAATCGCGATGGCCTGAGGGACGTACGCGACCGGCGAGTAAATGGCCGTCACAAACGGGATGAACTGCCGCCGATCGGGATCGAGCGGCACTTGCATCGCGGCGCGGATTTGCGCCAGCGATGTCTTTTCATCCGGATGAAATCGAAGGTATGCAAAGCGGTGGGGGACCTGAATCAGGCTCAGGGGCAGTTCCGCGCCTCCATGCTCGCCGCGTCGGACCGGGAGCAACCCGCCTTCAGCGATCTGGTACGCCCGCAAAAAATGTTGCGGCTCATCCGGCGCTTGGAACGGCGCGGTGATGAAGGCGAGGGGCAGCCCAAACAGCAACGCCACCCACACGAACGCGCGCGGCGGCGAAACCCATCCCCAACGGCTCGGCGGGTTGGGTTGATCGCGTCTCACGCATCATGCTCAGAACTGAATCTCGGCCTCCGCGCCGAATGCGGTTTGCCAGGCGTCGAACAGTGCTTTGGCCAGCGCCCGCTCGTCCTGCGACCAGACCACCATTACCCAGGTCTTGCGATCGGCGCTCAGCCCGAAGCCGAGTTCCGGGATCCCGCTCTCCTGGAGGTATTTGCGAAGCAGGCTCACTTCCTGCCAGGCGCGCGGATCGGTTTCGTAATCGTCGTGAGCGAACAGGATCGATGCGCCGTCCGATCCAATGAAGTAAGCCGTCCGTTCCTCGCTCGGATATTCCAGGCGGATTCGATTGGCCTTGTGTGCCGCGTACGTGTTCCAATCCCGGCCCGCGGGTTTGTATTGCCGGCCCACTCCGACCCACAAGTCCGGGTACGTGGTCGTCAGGGCGTGCAGCGCCTTATGAACCGTCTCCTCGCACGCCTCGGGCGAGAAGAACGCCGCCATCACATCCGGATGGTTGGCCCAATAACCGCGGGCGTCGAGGATCTGGTTGATCTGCCCGGCGGTCATCCACTGGTCAGCGATGCCGCCCTGGCGAGCCAATTCCACCAACGTCTCGGCCACGTGATTCAAAAGCGCGTTGCGGATCCGCGATGACACGCGGCGGCGGCGCTGCGCCTCGGTTTCGGCCAATTCAGCTCGCATCCATGCCCTCCAGCCGGTTCGCTCCGCGAACCGGCGATACGCCCTGCATCTTCAGTCGGCAATCTTCCAAGGCCGACGACACATATTATCGGACGGTTGGCCGTATCGCACGTAGGATGAAGCGGGATTCTGCCAGGGGTATGGCAGAGCAATGGGATTGGGCTCAAGTCAAAATCGATTCGCAGGCCTCAAAGACAGCGTGAACGTCCTGCCTTAGCACATCAATTCGTTCATTCTCATCGACTCTAAATAGCGACTCGTCTTCAACGCATAGATCGCGCCTGTATCCGCCCTGGCGCAGCAGGGAGACGATCCGGCGGAGGTCGAGATTTCCCTCGGTCAAGGGGCAACAGTATTGCTTGTACTCAAAGCCGATCTCGCGATGGCGGTTGGCCAACTCCGGCGGATAGTTGATGTTTTTGATGTGCGTGTGCTTTGCTCGCGGCGCGTATCGCTCGATCAGCCGGTAGACCTCATCAACGGGTTGGCCCCACCAATACAGGTTGCCGGTGTCGAGGGTAAGGCCGAAGCGCTGATCGGGGAGGGCGGAGAGGACTTGATCGAGCACCTGAGGGTCGTTGAAGACCTGGCCGTGGTTTTCCATGCCGAGATCGACGCCGGTGTCGGCGGTTTGATCAAGAAGTTCACGCGCGCGGCGAATGAAGTTGTCCTGGATTGTCTCGGGAGAGAGTTCGCCTTTGGCCGTCCAGGGATCGATCCGAATGACGGGCACTGCGATCGCGGCGGCGCCGCGGGTGGCCTGAACAGCCAGCTCCAAATGATCGTCGGCGGCATCGCCGGAGAAGTCAGTGGCCAGCAGCAGGGCGGAGATTCGAACTCCTTCGGCCGCCGTTCGTCGCTGAAGTTCCGCGAGGGAGTCCGCGTCCCGGAGGCTGCCGCCAACGCAGGCGAATGAGCCGTCGGCATTAACCGCACATTCGATCGAATCCGCGCCAATCCTCCGCACAACGTCAAAGAAGGATTGTCCGGCAATCACCGGAACGACCTGGTCGCGAATGGATATGCCGTTACGGGTATCGCACCTGCTCATCTTCTGATCCTCTTTGTGCGTCTTTACGACTTGGCGGTTTCATTTCCTCAGAACTGCCAATCGAAACTGCATCCCGCCATCGGTTATCTGACCGCCAATTCCTCGAAGTTTCCATTTTGACGGGCGGGATTTGAATCGTAGATCAATCTTCGACCGGCTTGCGGGAGACGCGGGCCGGGAAGTGAGGATCCCTGACAAAGGCTAAGCCGCCGAAAGGCGGCGACCGGGTTGGAAAAGCCCGGCCCATCGTTGCGGCTTCGGCCGCCGTGGTGGTGCGCAAAGCGTCCGGTCCGCTCGCGGGAAATCGCGGGGCAGGATCGAGGACGCTGCCGAAAGGATGCTCGTGAAATGCACTTCGCTGCGGTTCACGAATTGTCTTATCGGTCCTCCTTCATTCGGCGTGTGCCGCCGCTGGATCGATCGCGCCCCTGAGGGTCGCGACGGTCGGGCGGGATGGGTCATCAAGTTGGCTTGCTGTCAAGTCGATGCTGGAAGCAACGGCGCGGCAGCGACCGAGACGAAAGGAGGACGGACGTAGCGCGTGATGCCGGGATGCGGCTTTGGCCGCCGACCGGGAAAGCCGACGGGACGTGAGATGCTTAAAGGGTCCCAAGTCGGCCGGACGACGCGCGGCAGAGCAGGCCACTGCGCCGAACGGACTGTGTAGAACCGAAAAACGTTTCCGCATGCCGGGGTTCCCGGCCGCGGACAAGACAAGGCAATCGAAACCATTACGGAGGCATTCCAATGAAGAGCTACACCAAGAAGGGCGGCAAGAAGGGCAACAAGGGCTTCACGCTGATCGAAATTTTGATCGTCGTGATCATCCTCGGCATTCTGGCCGCGATCGTGATCCCGCAGTTCACCAACGCCAGCACCTCTGCCAAGCAGAGCGCGCTGTCGAGCACGGCCCAGACGCTCCGCAGCCAGGTG
>Ga0182024_10020980_pt1 | contig 11898 bp, 9 predicted proteins | sample P32metaG_FD_120480 | JGI IMG/M metagenome (GOLD analysis project Ga0182024, IMG submission 120480) | Permafrost microbial communities from Stordalen Mire, Sweden - P3-2 metaG (Illumina Assembly) | ecosystem: Environmental > Terrestrial > Soil > Wetlands > Permafrost | place: Sweden: Stordalen... | reverse complement strand
GTCGTCGGCATTACCGCGACTGCAGGCCTGTTGTGGCATTATTCCAAGGAGTTGCCGGACTATTCTCAACTGCAGAATTATGAACCGCCGGTGATGACGCGGGTGCATGCCGCCGACGGTTCGCTGCTTGCGGAATACGCCAACGAACGCCGCCTCTATCTGCCGATCCAGGCGGTACCGAAGCTTGTCACCAGCGCCTTCCTCGCCGCGGAGGACAAGAACTTCTACCAACACCCCGGAATTGACGTCTACGGCATCGGCCGCGCCGCGCTTCTTTATCTCGAAAACTATGGCAGCAGCCGGCGGCCGCAAGGCGCTTCGACCATCACCCAACAGGTGGCGAAGAACTTCCTGCTCACGAACGAGCTATCGATCACGCGCAAGATCAAGGAAGCGCTGCTCGCTCTACGCATCGAGCGGACTTATTCGAAGGACAAGATCCTCGAACTCTATCTCAATCAAATCTATCTCGGACTCGGCGCCTACGGCGTCGCCGCGGCTTCGCTGCTTTATTTCGACAAATCGGTGCATGAGCTGACGATCGCGGAAGCTGCCTATCTCGCGGCCTTGCCCAAGGGGCCGAACAACTACAATCCGTTCCGGCACCGCGACGAAGCGATCGCCCGGCGCAACTACGTGATCGACCGCATGGTCGAGGATCGCTACATCACAGCCGAGGCGGGTGATAAGGCCAAAAAAGAGCCGCTCAGCGTTGCCGTGCGGCCGACCGGCGCTCACACCTTTGCCGCCGAGTATTTCGCCGAGGAAGTGCGGCGTTACATCTTCGAGAATTACGGAGAGAAGAAGCTTTACGAAGGCGGGCTCTCAGTGCGCACCACGCTCGATCCCAAGATGCAGGTTCTGGCGCGCAAGACCATGACCGACGGACTCGTTAATTTTGACGAGACGCAAGGCTGGCGCGGCCCCGTGACCAAGATCGAGATCGAGGGCGACTGGGGCATCAAGCTCGCCGATCAGAAATCGCTCTCCGACATCGATCCTTGGCGGCTCGCGGTCGTGCTCGAAGTGAACGATCAATCGGCGCGCATCGGTTTGCAGCCGCAGCGCGACCCCGGTGGCGCCGTGCTCAAGGCGCGCGAGATCGGCATCCTGCCGCTCGATGGCGTCAAATGGGCGAAGCCGCAGAACGGCCCAGCAAAACCGATCCAGCGCGTGAGCCAGGTGCTTTCGGCCGGCGATGTTGTCTACGTCGAGCCGGCGAAGGAGCAGGGCCAGGTCCGGCTGCGCCAGGTGCCGGAGATTTCCGGCGCGATGGTGGTCATGGACCCGCGCACCGGGCGTGTCCTGGCGATGGTCGGCGGCTTTTCTTACGATCAGAGCCAGTTCAACCGCGCCACCCAGGCGTTGCGGCAGCCGGGCTCGTCGTTCAAACCGTTGGTCTATGCCGCCGCGATCGACAATGGCTACACGCCTTCGACCATCGTGCTTGATGCGCCGATCGAAGTCGACACCGGGCAGGGCGGCGGCGGCGTCTGGAAGCCGGAAAATTACGGCGGCAAGTTCTACGGCCCCTCGACGCTGCGCTTCGGCCTCGAACAATCGCGCAACGTGATGACGGTGCGGCTGGCGCAAGACATCGGCATGCCGCTGATCGCGGAATACGCCAAGCGGTTCGGCGTGTACGATGATCTGCCGCCTTATCTCTCCTACGCGCTCGGCGCCGGCGAGACGACCGTTTTGCGGATGGTCACGGCCTATTCGATGCTCGACAATGGCGGGCGACGGGTGAAACCGACGCTGGTCGATCGCATCCAGGACCGCTACGGCCACACCGTCTTCAAGCATGATCAGCGCGAATGCGTCGGCTGCGATGTCGACAAATGGAACAATCAGCCCGAGCCGACGCTGATCGATCGCCGCGAGCAGGTCATCGATCCAATGACCGCCTATCAGATCACCTCGATGATGGAGGGCGTCGTTCAGCGCGGGACGGCGACCGTGGTCCGCGACGTCGGCAAGCCGATCGCCGGCAAGACCGGCACCACCAACGAAGAGAAGGACGTGTGGTTCATCGGCTATTCGCCCGACATCGTCTGCGGCGTCTATATGGGCTACGACAAGCCACGCCATATCGCACGCCTCGCCACCGGCGGACATCTCGCGGCTCCGGTGGTCCGCGATTTCCTCAAAGTTGCGCTCGCCGACAAGCCGCCGATTCCGTTCCGCGTGCCGCCCGGCATCAAGCTCATTCGCGTCGACGCGAAAACCGGCATGCGGGCAGGTCCTGGCGACACCAAGGTCATTCTCGAAGCCTTCAAGCCCGGTACCGCGCCGCCGGACAGCTACTCGGTCATCGGTGCGGAATCGTCCGGCAGCGGCGGCGCGCTCTCGGTTTCGCCGGATTCCGCGGCCGGCGCGGTCCGCACCGGGACCGGTGGATTGTACTGAACCGTCGGTCGCGCGTTGCGCTTGCAGCCCCAAAGCATTAGATCGTCGGCGGGAACATCATCATGCGCGCGGAAATCGAAACCATCGTCGCCGAGATCAAGCAGTCCGCCGGGCTGCTGAGGAGGCATCTTTGACGTCGACAAGGCGCGCGCCCGGCTGGCCGAGCTGAACCGGCAGGCCGAAGACCCCACTCTCTGGAACGATCCGCAGCGCGCCAGCCGCGTGATGCAGGAGCGCACCGCGCTCGACGATCAGCTCACCGCGCTGTCCCGCATCGAGCAGGAGCTCGACGATCAGGTCACGATGATCGAGCTCGGCGATGCCGAGAACGACCAGAAAGTCATTGCCGAAGCGGAAGCGGCGTTGCGCAAGCTCAAAGCGGAAGTCGCGCGCCGTGAGCTTGAGGCGTTGCTTGGCGGTGAGGCGGACGCCAACGATTGCTATCTCGAAGTGCATGCTGGCGCCGGCGGCACCGAGAGCCAGGATTGGGCTAACATGCTGTTGCGCATGTATGTACGCTGGGCCGAACAGCACGGCTTCAAGGTCGACTACATCGAGGAGACCGACGGCGAGGAGGCCGGCATCAAGTCGGCCACCATCGAGGTCAAAGGCCACAACGCCTATGGCTGGCTCAAGACCGAGAACGGCGTGCACCGGCTGGTGCGCATCTCGCCGTTCGATTCCAACGCGCGGCGGCACACATCCTTCGCCAGCGTCACCGTTTATCCGGTGGTCGACGATCGCATCAACATCGACATCAAGGAATCCGACGTGCGCGTCGATACCATGCGCTCCGGCGGCGCCGGCGGTCAGCACGTCAACAAGACCGAATCCGCCGTTCGCCTTACCCACATTCCGACCAGCATTGCGGTCGTGTGCCAGAGCGATCGTTCGCAGCACCGCAACCGCGCCCAGGCGTGGCAGATGCTGCGCGCCAAACTCTACGAGCGGGAGCTGAAAAAGCGGGAAGCGCAAGCCGCCGCCGATCAGGCCGCCAAGACCGATATCGGCTGGGGCCATCAGATCCGCTCTTACGTGCTGCAGCCCTATCAGATGGTGAAGGACCTGCGCACCGGGGTGTCGACCTCAAACAGCGGCGGCGTGCTCGACGGCGACATCGATCAGTTCATGGAGGCGGCGCTGGCGCAGAAAGCCTTCGGCGGCGAACCGGCGCAAGTCGAGGACGTGGATTGATGTAGCCCGCTGAGCGAAGCGAAATCCGGGGTTGGCCTCTCCCCTTGGTCCAGCATGTCGCTACGCTCATGCGGGCCATGCGGTTATCTCGCATACCTGTAGGCGCCGCCTTTTTCGAGCGCGCGTTTGTAGGCCGGTCGCGCGTGGATGCGCTGTAGGAAATCCATCAGTCTCGGACGTGTCTGATTGAGGCCGGCGCGGTCGGTCGCCGCCTCGAGCGGAAAGCTCAGCATGATATCGGCGGCGGAGAAGCGATCGCCAACAAACCAAGGTGACGCGGCGAGTTCGGCTTCCAAATAGTCGAGGTGAAGTTTCAGCTGCGCGTTCACGAAGCCTCTGGCCGGGCGCCCCAGCAGGCCAAGCCTGTCGACGACAAGCTTGAGAAGGAGCGGCGGCATTAAAGAGCCCTCGGCGTAATGTAGCCAATATTTGTAGCGCCAATAGAGGTCCGATTCTCGCGGCGGCGCGAGATCGAGTCCGTAACGCTCGACCAGATATTCAACGATCAATCCGGTCTCCGCGAGTTTTTTCCCGTCGTCCTCGATGACCGGGGATTTCCCGAGCGGGTGCACGCGTTTTAGTTCTTCCGGCGCCAGCATCGTCGCTTTGTCGCGCTGATAGCGCACGACGTCGTAGGGCGTGCCCAGCTCTTCGAGCAGCCACAACACGCGCTGACTGCGCGAATTGTTCAGGTGATGGACCCGGATCATGGCGCTACCGTCCACGCGCTACCGTCCACGTCGGCAAGCGCCGGCGCGTGTTGTTCGCGTCTTTTCTAGTGAAAGAGATTCTGAATAAAATCGATGGGGCTGCCGCTCGACGTTTCGGCTGGCGAAGCCGGTCCGGCGCCATCAGGCCGTGGCCGCGGCACCGGTACATTGCCCGGCGCGATATCCGCCATGTGCACCGCGCCGATGTCGCGGGGACGACGCCGCGGGAGCGGTATTGGCCCGCGTAATGGCGCCGCGGCCGCCAAGCTGTCCGTCGAGGGCGCCATCGCGGCGGGCTGCTGCTGCGCGGTAAGCGCACCGGTGGTTGACACCGCGCCGTCGGTCGCGGCGGGCGGCGAAATGGTCATATCGGACGCTTTTAAGCCTCCCGGTACGGCCATGGAAGTATCGGCCATTTTGGTCGTGATCGCCGCCGGGGCGGCGGCATCGCCCTCCGGTGCATGATCGCCGAGGAGCGGTCCTTTCGGTCCAAGGGACAAGTCGCGGGAGTCGGTCGCCGTCGCTCTGGCCTCGACTCTCGTCGATGAAGGATCAGTCTTGGCTTGCTGGGCAGCAGGTTGTTGCTGTTTGTACGCGTCCGGCTTTGTCATCGGGACTGGCGCGTTGATCGACGCCGTCGCCGCGAGCTGGTGGAAGGTGGGGATTTTGGGCGGCCCAACATACGTGCGCACGAATGCGGTAATGGTCCAGAGCATCACCGGCACAGCGGTGATCACCGCAGCCAGGATGATGATCCGGCGCAGCAAAGGCACATAATGTCCGAACTCGTCATTCTCAGGCATGACATCCGCCTTCGTTGTTTGGTCTCAGACGGGGTACTATCGCTCGCGCACGATCCTTGCCGAAAACCGGCATCCACTTTTCGGGATCATGCTTGTACGCCGCCCTTCTTCAATTTCTCCGCAATCCTCATCGCGAAATAGGTCAGCACGCCGTCGGCTCCGGCGCGCTTGAATGCGATCAGGCTTTCGGTCACTGCCCTGTCCCCGTCGAGCCAGCCGTTCCCCACGGCTGCCATGATCATCGCATATTCGCCGGACACTTGATAGGCAAAGGTGGGCATCCGGAAGGCTTCTTTCACGCGGTACAATATATCCAGATAGGGCAGGCCTGGCTTGACCATGACCATGTCGGCGCCCTCGGCGATATCGAGTTCCACTTCCCGCAAGGCCTCGTCGGCGTTCGCCGGGTCCATTTGATAGGTGCGTTTGTCGCCGACCAGCGTCGCGCTCGAGCCGACGGCATCGCGGAACGGACCGTAAAAGGCCGACGCGTATTTGGCCGCATAGGCCATGATCTGAACATCGCCGAAGCCGGCGGCGTCGAGGCCTGCTCGAATCGCGCCGACGCGGCCGTCCATCATGTCGGACGGCGCGATGATGTCGCATCCGGCTTCGGCCTGGACCAGCGCCTGGCGCACCAGGACAGCGACGGTCTCGTCGTTGAGAATGACGCCATCGCGCAGCAGGCCATCGTGGCCGTGGCTGGTATAGGGATCGAGCGCCACATCGCAGAGCACGCCGATATCCGGGACTTCTTTCTTGATGGCGCGGATCGCCTTGCAGACGAGATTCTCGGCATTGAGCGCTTCGGAGCCGGTGTGGTCGCGCTTGTCCGGGTCGGTGTAGGGAAAGAGCGCGAGGCAGGGGATGGTGAGCTTTGCCGCCCGCTCCGCCGCCCGCACCGCCTCGTCGACCGAGAGACGCTCGACGTCGGGCATCGAAGCGACCGGCGCGCGGACTTTTGTTCCTTCGACCAGGAACAGCGGCCAAATCAAGTCGTCGGTCGTCAGCATATGCTCGCGCACCATGCGCCGCGCCCATTCCGCACGGCGGTTACGGCGCGGGCGGATCGCGAGGTCGAGATGATGCTCCGTCTCCGCTTCCGTCTCGGCGGGCGAGGGGCGGCTGCGTTCGAGCGGGCGGCCGAATTTGATCGCCATGGTGCACTCCGAGCTGGCTGTTTTTACTTTTACCCGCTCCGGCCCTGACCTGCCACTGCTCATAGCCCGCGGGCTGGTGGATTGACTTAGGCCCTTGGCGAATGTCAAAGCCCGCTCTGCCATGACCGATCAGACGCAAAAGCGGCCGACCCGTCCAAGCGACATGCTCGAGCCCGTGCATGCCGGCAAGGCTGCGAACGCAGCCGGGTCCTGGGCCGAATATCTCGTTGTGTTTCTGCGGATCATGGCGGCGGTATCGCTGACGAAGGGCCTCTATCATTGGGCCCAGGTGTGCGGAATCGCCGCGCCGGCCGACGGCGGGTTTGAGGCGCATACGGTCGCCTGGCAGACCGCGACGGTATTCTTTGCCGTCATCGATCTCGTGGCCGCGGTCGGGCTGTGGCTCGCTGCCGCTTGGGGTGCGGTGGTGTGGCTTACCGCCGTCGTATCCATGGCGGTGGTGGAGGTCTTTTTTCCGCAAGTGTTTGGCGCCAGTATTTTGATCGTGCTCGCCGAAGCGACGCTGCTTGTCGTGTATCTCTGGCTCGCGATCTTGGCCGCGCGCGAGCAGCCGACGTAAGAGCAAGTCCGCGCCGACGCTACAGGCCGCTGGCATGCTCCGCGACGCGGCCCGCGGCCGCGGTTTGTCGGTCGAGGACGCTGTCCATCCGCTCGATCACCGCGCGTGCCGAGACATTCTCCATGCAGGCGTGACCGTGGTGGCAGCGGCTGAGCTGCCGCAGATAGCAGGGCGAGCAGGCTATGCCGGCTCGCAGGACTGCGTCGGCGCGGCCGTAAGGGCCGATCCACACCGGGTCAGTCGGGCCGAATACGCTCACCACCGGACGATCAAGCGCGACGGCAAGGTGCATCGGCCCCGAATCGTTGGTCACGCTGATGGCCGAGCGGCGAATAAGCGCCGCAAGCTCGGTCAGCGTGGTTTCTCCGGCGACGTTGACCGCGCCGGGAGCGAGCCGCGCGACCTCTTCGCAGACGATACGCTCGCGGCGCGTGCCGATCAGCGCCACCCCAAGCCCCTTTTGCAGGAAATGCCGCGCCACCTCGGCGAACTTGTCGCTCCCCCAGTGCTTGGTTTCCCAGATCGTGCCCGGCGCCATGGCAACGAAGCCGGCGCCGGTCAGGTGATGGCGCCGCAGCAGCGCCTCGACGCCGGCACTGGCCGCTTGCGGAATGGCAAATGAAAAGTCGGGCGGACCTTGTTCAAGGCCCAGGATTGGTCCGACGTTGAGATAACGGTCGACCGCGTGCAGATCGAGCGTCGGCACCGGGATGTGATGGGTGTAGGCGAGCCAGCTGCCCTCGCGCGCGCCTTGCCAGGCATGTTTGCGCGCTTCCGCCGGGAATTGTCGCGGCGAGGCGTCCCATACCCGCGCACGCGGCCGGTCGAATCCGATTCGCACCGGCGCGCCGGTGGCAAGCGTAAACACGGCGGTGCGGAATTGACCGTGCATGTCGATCACTAGATCGTATCCGGTCCTTCGCAGTTTGGCGGCCAGGCCGGCGTAGCTGAAAAGCGGCGTCAGGCGCCAGGGCCTCGACCAATCCTCGCGCGCGAACTCGATGACGTTGGTGACGGCGGAATTGTGCCGCAACAATTCGGCGATCGCCGGCGTCACCAGCCAATCCAATTGCGCCGCCGGATAACGGCGCCGCAGCTTGTTCAAAACCGGGATGGTGTGCACCACGTCGCCGACGGCCGACAATTTGATCAGCAGAATTTTGCGAAAGTCGCGGCGGTGCAGATCGGCCGAAGGCGAGGTCAAAAAATCACTCCTGTCGCGCGGCGACGCTTTCTTGTGGCAGCTCGACGTTTCTTGCCGCGCTTCTATGGAGCTACGCGCGGCCCGGCAAGATCATCTGCAGCACGCGCTTGAACGACGCCGACGTGTGATGCCGCAGCATCGCGATCTGCCGGTTGCCTTCCGACGTCAGCCAATTGAATTGAATGACGCGGCGCTCGCCGGCAAACGGCTCATGGCCGTGCCAGGAATTGTCGCTGCGTTTGAACGCGAGCATTGTCCCCGCGACCGGCGGCACTTCCGTAATGATGTCGTTGAGGTTGTCGGCGGAGCGCAACAGGCGCAGCCGGCCGCCGGCCTGTTCCCACGATTCGTTCATGTAGATCAGGACGGTGATGATCTTGCTGGTCGAATCAGTGTGGATCTTGCCGTCGCGGGCATCGCAGCGGCCGCGCACGGTGGTCACCGTCGGTCGGCCCGACAGATCGAGGGCGAATTTTTCCTCGAACGCCTCGCGGAACGCGTCGCTTTCGAGCTCGTCGAGCAGCGTCTGGAATGCCGGACCGTAGCCGACCTGATCGACCGGGAAGCTGCCGGATGTGGAGATCTTCGGATAATCGGCGTTGATCGCCGCCAATGCGGCCGGACCGACGAATCCGGACACGATCAGATGTTCGAACGGCTCCTTCACCAAGGGCGTCGCCCGGAAAGCCTCAAGCCTCAGATATCCTGGCATTTTTCGCTCTGCTGTCGGCTGGATCGTGAAATTAGCACCACCGCGCGGCCGGGTAAATCAAGGCGATTGTGGCGGCAGGATTGCCCAGCCGACATGGACCGTGCCGCCGCCGCGGTGAAGTGGCAGATCGAACGGCGCCCCGATCTCGGCGTCGGCCGCCACGGCGGCAAAGTTTTCGGGCAGCACATGCGGATCGCTGTCGGTCCACACCAAAGCCGCGCCGCGGATGCGCAGATCGGCGAGATCGATCCAGGGCGCGCGGGCCGGCAGCCCGTCGATCAGCACGCGCGGTTGCGGGCGCTGGGCGGAATAGTGCGCGACGTTGCCGCCGTCCCACATCGAGCCGATGATGTAAGCGGGCTCGTGTCCGGTCGCTTGCTCGAAGCGTTGCGTGATCGCGGCGGAAAGAAGATCGCCGGGAAAGAACGCGGCACGGTAACGGTGATCGAAATTCGGCAACACCAGATAATCGGCGGCGAAGGCTAAGACAAAGATCGCGAATACGGCCGCCCACAGCGCGCCAATGCGAAGAAGCCGCATCCGGTCCAGTGCGGCCGGAGCGAAGACGACGATCCACAGCCCCAGGAACAGCCACAGCGGAAAGCCCCACATCGCTTGGGTGGCGCGGCCGCTGACCAACGAAAATACCAACAGCGTGAGCGCCGGCCCGAACGCCAGGAGCGTGACGATGCGGCGGTCGAACGCATCGGTGTTCGCGCGCGGCGCCGTTTTCGCCGGCGGCCAGAACAGCGGCAGCGCAATCAACAGAGCGGGAATGAGAAAGAAGGCCTGCCCGGCCAAAAAACCCACCGGATGCAGAAGGTGATCGAGCATTCCGCTCGGCGCTGCCGCGCGCGCCTCGGCGTAACCGAGCGGCAGGAAATCGTGCTGCGCCAGCCAGAGAAGATGCGGCGCCGTTACCACGAGCGCCACCGCTGCGGCGATCCACGGTCCGGGCCCGGCCAGCCGGCGCCGCGCCGCGGGATCGAACGAGACGAACAGCGCCAGCGGCGCCGCCAGGATCACCACGAAATACTTCGCCCACCAGGCAAGCCCAAGCGCGGCCCCGAGCAAAACCCAGTAGCGCAGCTTTCCCTGCCGCAGCGCCGCGTAGAAGGCGAAACCGGCGAGCGCCCAGAACGGCAGCTCGATCACGTTGTGATTGAACTTGGCGGCGCTGGAACTGAAATAATGCATGCCGTCGATGATCAGGATCGCCGCCAGCGCGCCAACGGCGCCGACGAGCGGCCGCGCCGTCAGCCACACCGCGACGAAGGCGATGATGACCGCGGCTTGCGAGAGCGCATAGAGCGAGGCGTCGACGCCGAACACGCGGTAGACAGCCTCGGCCAGCCACCACGGCAGCGGCGGCAGCTTGTCGTAGCCGAGCTGCCATTCGCGGCCATAGGTCATCGCCTCGATCACGTCGAGCGGCAGGTTGAAGTAGAGCAGCGAGGGTAAAGCCGTCCAGACGATCGCGTGGATGCCGAGGAACCAGGCGAAGGCCGCCTGCGGCCGGCGTTCGACCGCGTCGATCAATCGGGCCAATGTCATTGCGCCAAACTCATTGCACTAAGCTCATTGCGCTAAGGTCAATTGCGTTGCCGGTCCGCCGTTTCCGCGCGCACCCTTAGCACGGCGCCCGGCGCGGGAAACCGCGGCCGGCAGGGTGGTCACGGCCGCCGATCGTGGCAGTCCGCGCGAGGCTTTTGCGTAAGTCTTGCTTTTGCGCCGCGCTATTGAGACTTTGCGTCAGGCAATTCGCCCGCCTGGGCCGATCCGAACGGGTGAAATCGGGCCGGACGGGGCCAAAAGGGCTGGCTATGAAGGACATCGTCGACAAGCTCGAAGAACTCCGCGACAACGCCCGCGGCGGCGGCGGCGAGCGCCGCATCGCGGCGCAGCACAAGCGCGGCAAATTGACCGCGCGCGAGCGCGTCGAACTCCTGATGGACAAGAACTCGTTCGAAGAGTTCGACATGTTCGTCGAGCACCGCTCCTACGATTTCGGCATGGAGAAATCGAAGATCGCCGGCGACGGCGTCGTCACCGGCTGGGGCACCGTCAACGGCCGCAGCGTCTTCGTGTTCGCCAAGGATTTTACCGTGTTCGGCGGCTCGTTGTCGGAGACGCACGCGCAGAAGATCATCAAGATCCAGGACATGGCGATGCGCGCGCGCGCGCCGATCATCGGCCTGTTCGACGCCGGCGGCGCCCGCATCCAGGAAGGCGTCGCAGCGCTGGGCGGCTATGGCGAGGTGTTCAAACGCAACGTCATCGCCTCGGGCGTCATTCCGCAGATTTCGGTGATCATGGGCCCGTGCGCCGGCGGCGACGTTTATTCGCCGGCGATGACCGATTTCATCTTCATGGTGCGCGACACCAGCTACATGTTCGTCACCGGGCCCGACGTGGTCAAGACCGTCACCAACGAGATCGTCACCGCCGAGGAACTGGGCGGCGCCTCGGTGCACGCTACCAAATCCTCGATCGCCGACGGCGCCTACGACAACGACGTTGAATGTCTGCTGCAGATGCGCCGGCTGGTTGATTTCCTGCCGGCGAATTTTTCCGCGGGCGTGCCGGAATTGCCGTCGTTCGACGACATCGACCGTATTGAGCCGTCGCTCGACTCGCTCGTGCCCGATAACCCGAACAAACCTTACGACATCAAGGAGCTGATCCTCAAAGTCGTGGACGAGGGCGATTTTTTCGAACTGTCCGAAACCTTCGCCCGCAACATCGTGATCGGTTTCGGCCGCATCGCCGGCCGCACCGTGGGCTTCGTCGCCAACCAGCCGATGGTTTTGGCCGGCGTGCTCGACAGTGACGCCAGCCGCAAGGCGGCGCGCTTCGTGCGCTTCTGCGATGCCTTCAACATCCCGATCGTGACCTTCGTCGACGTGCCCGGCTTTCTGCCGGGCACCGCGCAGGAATACGGCGGCCTGATCAAGCACGGCGCCAAGCTTCTATTCGCCTATTCGCAGGCCACCGTGCCGCTCGTCACCTTGATCACCCGCAAGGCGTTCGGCGGCGCCTATGACGTGATGGCGTCAAAGCATATCGGCGGCGACGTCAACTACGCCTGGCCGACCGCGCAGATCGCGGTGATGGGCGCCAAGGGCG
>Ga0182024_10020979_pt1 | contig 11898 bp, 12 predicted proteins | sample P32metaG_FD_120480 | JGI IMG/M metagenome (GOLD analysis project Ga0182024, IMG submission 120480) | Permafrost microbial communities from Stordalen Mire, Sweden - P3-2 metaG (Illumina Assembly) | ecosystem: Environmental > Terrestrial > Soil > Wetlands > Permafrost | place: Sweden: Stordalen... | reverse complement strand
TGCGAAGCTTTCCGGTCCGTATGTGGGCGTGAAACTGTTTGGGCCGTATGCGGGCGGCTTGAAAGGGGCCGGGTCCACGGGGGTGTCTGAGAACTCGGGCGGCACGGCGCCTGTCATCTCGGGGCCGTTCCAAGGAAACACCGGCTCGATAGGTTGGGCACCTTCGGGCCGTTCGTCGTTTGTTTCGTCCATCGCATTCTCACTTTTGGTCAAGCGCTCGCTCGAGCGTCAGGGGCACGTCCGTCGAGATCAAGTCGCCCGGCGACCCGAATATCGATACCCAGATCATGCGGCCCTGTACTCAGCCTTTCCTCCACGGGAACTGTGAACCTACTGGGAGTGTTCGACGCGGGCAGCGCCTCCCCCGGGCCCCCGAATCGGAGGCCTGCTCAATCGTAGGTGGCTTCGAGGCACCATCGTCCCTGCTCGAGGACAACCAGGTGGGCGGTCCCGTCTTCGAGCAACACCTGCAGACGAGCCCGACGCCTGGCAGCTGCGGGATCCCACCAACGCTCGTCGACCGGCCACGGGCCAGCCCAACCCAATATCTCGACAGAAGGACTGCCGGCAATCTGCAGCACTAGGCGAGACGGGGCCGCTGTGCACCTGCCGCGGCCTGTCACCCCGACCGGGGCCCCGTCAGGACCAAGGATCTCGACAAGAAGAGGCGCCATATGGATCAGAGCCGGTGAAGGAGGCGGCAGACGGCCTGGCCAAGGCGGCACGTCCTGGAGACCGGCCGCGGCTGGGGCACCCCGACGTCCCCCCCTCGAGACCCGCCCTCCTCCCAAGGGAGTTGACTTGGAGGCGCTGGCTTTGGCGCCTTTGTTCTCGCCAAGCTCTTCACCCCAAGGGACGAGGCGGATCTGTTCACCCGGGCCCCTCCCACCCGTACGCACGGGTGTTAGGACCGCCTCGTGCCCCAAAAGGCCCTGGACTCTCGCCAAACCACGTTCGACTTGCCGGCTCGCTTCGGCGACGCCTCCTTCGAAATCCATTTGCAGCCCTTCGTCCGGCACTGCATCGCCGACCGTTAGCCGCAACATGGTGACTCCGGCGGTGGGGGCCGTGATCACAGGGCCCTGCAGCCATCCCTCGAGCTGCCACCGGACCCGGTCCACTATGGCACGGGCAGTAAAAGGCCTCTCCCCTCTCCAACAACGTTGTAACGACTCGCCATGTTCGGTCTCTGCCTCGACGAGCAACTGGGTGGCGGCGAGACCGCGTGGCGCGAGGCGGCCGACCAGCTCTTCGGCAAGACCTACCGCGACAAAGGCCAAGGCGTCAGCCCGATCGGCGGGAGGGTCGAGTTCCCGGCAAACCGTGAGGTCTGCCGGTGGATCCCCGAGAACAAGCGGCCGCTCGTCGAGGCCCCGGGCAAGCCGGTGTGCAAAGCCCCCTTCGGTGCCGAAACGGGAAAGCACCGCAGCCTCGTCCAGCTCGCCGAACTCACCCAGCGTGCGGATCCCGAGGCGCCGGAGCACGCCAGTGAGCTCGGGCAGGTCGAGAGCCTCCACTGGGAATCGACCGAGCCACTCCGGCGTCCTAGAACGGGGAACGATCACGCCTTTTAGCGCGGCAAGCCTGGCCGCGAAGGGCCCGTCGGCTATCCCTACCCGGCACGGCGGCTCTGGGGCTGCAGTGGCGGCCGCAGCGGCAACCACCGCGACTGCAGCACCGGCAGCGGTGCGGACCTGTTCGGCGAGCGCGGCCTCCCCGCCGAAGTAACGAGCGGGAGCCCGGGCCGGTAGGGCACAAGCGCCTGGTCTTGTGATCTCCACCCGAGGAGTAAAGCCGGCAACCGCCAGAACGACGAGCTCGAAGCTGCGGGCGTCGCGCGCTGGTTCATCGCCCATCACGACGAGCTCTGGACAACATGCCTGGGCCTCCCTACGGCGCTGGCCGAGACGAACCCCTTCGGCACGGGCGGAGGCGGAAGAGGCGATCACACGGTTTGAAGCGACGATCACCGCTGGCCTGTCTGCAACCCCGGCGGCGACGAGGGGCCAATCAGGGCACCAGACGACGAGAGTGCGAACCGGGGCCACCATGCCCTCACGCAGGAAGCCGCAGCCGGCTGCTTCTCGGTCGGCTGGCGGCGCCCCGACCGCCGACTTCGGCCTCGAGCTGGCGGAAGCTGAGCAGTCCGTGGCCATGCTCGAGTCCCGACCAGTTCGACTCCCTCACCGAGCAACGCAGGTCAAAAGGACCCGGCCACCGTGCCACGATTCGACCCGCGCGTACCGGGCCACCGGAAGGAAATCCTCTTGCGACTCCGGTTGGGCTCGCCGCGTCCAACACGACAAGGGTCGAACGACGCTCTCGAGCACGGGCCGAGAGCCGTCTGGCGTCGGCTGGCCGCACTGGAGCGTCCGGAACGAGACAAACGAGGTCGACGGTCTCGAGCAGTGTCGTTACGACGCTTTGCCAGCGACCCTCCGAACCAGGGCGAGGGACGAGAACGAGACGATCCAGATCCGCTCCCAGTTCGGCCGCCGCTGCAAGACCGAGCTCCGGCAAGCCAATTACAGCGCACCAGTGTCCCCCGGAGGACGCGCCAGCGAGCAGCAAAAGCAGCAGGCTCGTCAATCCAGACACCCGGCTTGGCCAGGCTGAGGTGGGACCTGACGCGCCAGAGCCGAGAGGCGGCTCGGGCGATGCCGCCGGCCCGAGAAGGACGGTGGCACCCAGCAAGAGCCCGTCGCCTGGGAACAACCCGGTCAGCTCCGACAGGACAGGCAGGACCCGTTCGGCCGGCAAGGGGCCCGGGACAGGGCGGGAGCCAGAACCCGGGGCAATGCCGGTAGTCGAGAAGGCACTGGGCAGTGACGGCACCCTGGCAAGAGCGTGCGAGGCCATTACCCGAGTATACGAACATGTGTTCGATCAGAAAAGGGGGGCGAGCACCCCGGGGCGCCCGGGGTGACCCGGGGTTACTGGCGGCAATGGCAAAATCAGCCATCGCTCCTCTTGTACGCCAGGCAGAACTCGCCGATGCCGGGGCGATCGCGTCAGCGCACATACGATCCTGGCAGGCCGGATACGCAGAGGTGATCTCGGATGAATACCTGCGGAGCCTGGACGATGACCTCCCTCTTCGCACGCTGCGCTGGCAGACCGCGATACTCGGCGCAGAGGACGAGGACGCCTTCGTGCTCGTCTCTGAGATCGGAGGCGACCTGGCCGGCTGGCTGACCGGCGGCCCCTGCCGCGATGAATACCACGGCGAGACCCCGCTCGGCGAGATCCACGGCTGCTACGTGGATCCCGCCCATTGGCGAAAAGGCGCCGGGAGCGCTCTCATGAGAGACGGGCTCGACCGCCTCACCAGAGCCGGTTACACAAAAGCGGTGCTCTGGGTGCTGGCCGACAATACGCGTGCTCGAGACTTCTACGAGCGCCACGGCTGGCACGCCGACGGAGGCCGCAAGATGTACGAGGTAGGCGGCGAGCGCCATCTCGAGGTGCGCTACAGACGCGAGCTGGCTCGAGGCCGACACCGCGACCCGAAGCGTCCTCAGGACAACGGGGTGCCTGGCGGCGGTCCGGGCGGGAGGCCGGGCGGTGCCCGTTCGCTCGAGCGCGGGAACCCGCCGCTCATGTCGTGGCCTCCTGGACGAGGGCCCATCGGTCCCATGTAGCTCGGCCCACCGCGCAAGAAAGCCACAGCTCCCGCGCCGAGGTATTTGACCGCAAGCCGCGTCGCCACATAGCCCGTGAGCAGCAGGCCGGCGATCCCGAGGAGGACCAACAAGAGCGGCCAGAGGTAGGAGTGGCGCTCACAACCGCTCATGGGGACGATGGCAGGGCCACGGAGGCTGTTGCAGGCGGCGGGGAGGTGATTGTTGTGCCACGCCGTCTCCAGCACGAGCACACTACCTGCGAGAAAGCACCCGAACCACACGAGCTGAAGCAACAAGATGCGCTTTAGGATCTTGATCGCCCTTGTCTTGACCTCGGCCGGCGTCGGCAACAGTTCGCCGCCGGCTGCCGTCGCTGCACCTGCGCCTTTCACGAAGCTACGCAGATGGCGGTCCAGCCGCACTCAGACCAGATCCATTCGGGTCGGCTTTGGCTCAGGCGAGGGCGACCAGGTCGCCGAGGTCGTCGCTCCAGGTGTCCTCCACGCCTTCGGGCATGAGGACGACCCGCTCGGGGGCAAGAGCCTGCACGGCGCCGGGATCGTGGGTCACGAGCACGATCGCCCCAGCGTAGGTGCGTAGAGCCTTGAGGACCTCGCTCCGGCTGGCGGGGTCGAGGTTGTTCGTCGGCTCGTCCAATAACAGCACGTTCGCCGCCGACACGACCAGGGTCGCGAGCGCGAGCCGGGTCTTCTCGCCGCCCGACAAGGTCCCGGCCAGCTGCTCGATGCGCTCGCCCCCGAAGAGGAACGACCCCAGGATGCGCCGGAGCTCCGCGTCGCTGACACTCGGCGGGGCGTTGTGCCGCACGTTCTCGTACACGGTCTTCGACGGGTCCAAGGTCTCGTGCTCCTGGGCGTAATAGCCCAGCTGCAGCCCGTGGCCGTGCACGACTTCGCCCGCGTCGAGGTGCTCGATCCCTGCCAGCACCCGCAACAGCGTGGTCTTGCCCGCGCCGTTCAGGCCGAGGATGACCACCCGGCTTCCTCGGTCGATTGCGAGGTCGACTCCGGAGAACACCTCCAAGGAGCCGTAGGACTTCGTGAGGCCAGTGGCGCTGAGCGGCGTCTTGCCGCACGCCGAGGGGGCCGGAAAACGCAACTTGGCCACCTTGTCCGCCCGCCGGACCTCCTCGAGGCCTTCGGTGAGGCGCGTAGCCCGCCGGTCGAGGTTGTGAGCCATCCGGGCCTTGGTCGCCTTTGCGCGCATGCGGTCCGCCTGGGCACGCAGCTCGACGACCTTACGCTCAGCATTGGCCCGCTCGCGGCGTCGCCTCCGCTCGTCGGTGGCGAGCTGTTCGAGATATGGCTTCCAACCCAGGCGGTAGACGTCGAGCTGGCTCCTCGTGGCATCGAGATGGAACACTTTGTTGACGACCGAGTCGAGGAGATCACCGTCGTGGCTGATCACCATGAGCCCGCCGTCGTGCGCACGCAGGAAGTTGCGGAGCCACGCGATCGAATCCGCGTCCAGGTGGTTCGTCGGCTCGTCGAGGATCAGGGTGGGGGCGCCGGAAAACAGCACCCTGGACAACTCGACCCGTCGGCGCTGGCCTCCCGAAAGCGTGCCGAGGGGTTGAGCGAGCACCCTTTCTGGGAGCCCCAGGCTGGAAGCTATGGAGCCGGCCTCGGCCTCCGCCGCCCAACCACCGAGGAGGTGGAACTGCTCTTCGAGGCGCGAGTAGCGGTTGAGGACCTTGGTCTGGTGCTCGCTGTCACCGTGGGCCATGTCGGTGCGTGCGGCCTGTAGCTCGCGCACGATGCGATCGAGCCCCCTAGCCCCAAGAATCCGGTCGCGGGCGATGACGGTCAGATCGCCCGTACGAGGATCCTGAGGAAGATAAGCCGCAGGCGCCGAGCGTCGGACCGTTCCGGCCGCCGGTAGCGACTCGCCTGCGAGCACCCTGGCCAGCGTCGTCTTGCCTGCGCCGTTGCGCCCGACGAGACCGATCCTGTCCCCGGGCGCGACTTGGAAGGTCACCGGCTCGAGGAGCTGGCGACCTCCGGCTGTGAGCTCCAGGTCGGTGGCAGTGATCATGAAGGACCGGTCTTTTGAGGGCGATGGCGGTGCGGTAGCGCCGCGCTGAGCCACGGCTTACGCGACGTCGAACGAGGTCTGCGCGAACTACCGGACTACTAGCGTAAACCGGATGCCGAACCGGTCAGGTCGATTGCCGTGAGCGAGCTCGAAACCGCGGGGCCGGTGGCCTTGGTGGGAAGCGGTGAGTTTCTCGCCCAAATGGTCCCCGTTGACGCCGAATTGCTCGAAGGGCGCCCGAAGCGGGCCGTGTTCCTGCCTACGGCCGCCGCCGAGGAAGGCCCCGCCCGCGTCAAGTACTGGACCGATCTCGGCACCTCGCACTACAGCGCCATGGGCGTAGAGCCCGTGCCGCTGATGGTGCTCGACAAGCAGGACGCCGAGCGCCCTGAGCTCGCCGCAAAGGTGGCGGGGGCAGGCCTCATATACCTCTCCGGCGGCAATCCCGGCTACCTGGCCCACACCCTCGCAGGCACAGCTGTCTGGCAGGCGATTCTCGCGGCCTGGCGTTCGGGCGCAGCGCTTGGAGGATGTTCGGCCGGCGCCTGCGCGCTGAGCCGGGTCGCCTACGACTTCCGTCATCCGGATCGCTACGACGGCGAAGGCCTCGGTGTTGTGTCCGAGATCGTGGTGATCCCTCACTTCGACCGCTTCGAACACTTCTTGCCCGGCCTCGTTGACCAGGTGCTGGCCCGAATGCCACCCGACGCGGTCCTTGTCGGGATCGACGAGGACACAGCGCTCGTCGGCGACTCCGACAGATTTATCGTCCGCGGCCAGAAGTCGGTGTGGCGGATCGACGGTGACGGGGCCCGGTCGCGGTTCAGACCGGGCGAGCAACTCGAGCTCGACGGGACACGAGCGCGCTAGACGCTGGACTGCCTCGCCCGCTCGCTTCGGGAATGTGACGAAGGAATCGATTGACCCGTTTCACCCCAGGGCCTACCTACTCCTCGCCCAAATCTCAGCTGTTCCAAAGGCGGCACCAGCGAACGCCTCCGAGTCTCGGCCTCCTCGGGGCTCGCGTCGCCGTCTGAGTACGCTCGGGGTGTGCACATGACCGTCGAGCGCATCCCGGCGGCTGCGAGCTACGCGCTTCGTCACGCGGTGCTGCGGCCGAATCAGGACTTCGACTCGGTCCTCTGGCCGGGAGACGAAGAGTCCGGGACCGCCACTTTTGGCGCCATCGAGGAAACGGCCGGTGCCGTCGTCGGTGTCGCGACGGTTTTTCGCGAGCCAGCACCGTTCGACCCGGTCGTCGTCGCGCTCGCGGGCGCGGTCCCAGAGCTCGAGTCAGCAATGTGGCGCCTGCGGGGCATGGCCACGCGCCAGGACCTGCAGGGCCGGGGCATCGGAACGATGGTGCTCGGTGCCGCCTTGAGCCACGTCGTTGCCGAAGGTGGTCGCCTGCTTTGGTGCAACGCCCGCGTGGGCGCCATTGCCTTTTACGAGCGGGCGGGCTTTTCGACCTTCGGGGACGAATGGGTGTTTCCGACCGTCGGCCCGCACGTGGTGATGTGGCGGTGGATCGAACCGGACGCGGTGACATGACGAGCGGCTCGGAGGTGCGCGACCCGGAAGTGGTCGAGCTTGTCGCCAAGATGATCCGCAACGCCTGCGTGAACGACGGCACCGCTGCTTCTGGCAACGAGTCGCTCAACGCCGAGCTCCTACGCAGTGGCCTCGAAGGCTCGGGCTGCGAGATCGAGAGCTTCGAGCCCCTGCCGGGCCGCGTCTCGCTCGTGGCGCGCATCGAGGGAAGCGACCCGAGCGCGCCTTCGCTCTGCTATCTCGGCCACACCGACGTCGTTCCGGTGAACCCGGACACCTGGAGCCGCGACCCGTTCGGTGGCGAGCTGGTCGGCGGCGAGGTTTGGGGCAGGGGAGCTGTCGACATGTTGAACATCACAGCTTCCATGGCAGTCGCCTTCGAACGCCTCGCGCGCAGTGGCTTCCGTCCGCGTGGCACCTTGATCCTTGCGGCAGTCGCCGACGAAGAGGCCCTCGGTGCACATGGAACAGGTTGGCTCTGCGAACACGTCTTTGAGGCGGTGGCTGCCGACTATGTCATCACCGAGTCGGGAGGCATCCCGATCGACACTCCGGGCGGCCGGAGACTGCCGATAATGGTCGGAGAGAAGGGAAGCTGCTGGTGCCGGATCAGGGTCCGCGGAACGGCCGGGCACGCCTCGGCACCTCTGCGGACTGACAACGCGCTCGTTACGGCCGCGGCTGTCATCGGCCGCCTCGCGGCGTTCAAGCCGCCGGCGACGATCCACGACGCCTGGCGACGTTTCGTGGGAGGCATGGCGCTGCCCGAGGAGATGGCCGCCATGTTGCTCGACCCGGAGAAAATTGACGGGTTCTGTGAGTCACTCCCCGATCTCGGGCTCGCGCGCCAGTCGCATGCTTGCACCCACATGACGATCACCCCGACGATCGTGCGCGGCGGCTCCAAGCTGAACGTCATCCCCGACCAGGTGGACCTGGATCTCGATGTCCGTACCTTGCCCGGTCAGGGCGAGCGCGACGTGCGGGCGCTGCTGCTCGAAGCCATAGGCGATCTCGGCGACAAGGTCGAGATTCTCTGGGCACATGACGACCCCGCCACCGAGTCGGCGATGGGCAATCGACTATGGGACGAACTGGACTCGATGGTGCGGCGGTTCCACCCCGGTGCCGAGGCCGTGCCCTATTTCAGCGTGGGCGCAACCGACGGCCGGTTCTTCCGCCGCCGTGGCGCAGTCGCCTACGGCTTCGGGATGTTCTCGGACCGCATCAGCTTCGAGCAATTCGTGTCGATGTTCCACGGGGACGACGAGCGCGTCGACGTCGAGTCGCTCGCCTTGTCCGCCGAGATGTTCGAGTCACTGCCCCGGTCTTTCCTCGCCTGAGACGCGCCGCTCAGGCGTCGAATCCTTCTTCGCCGGCGGGCTGTCCGCCGCCCTCGTTGTCCACGTCGAGCCAGGAGGCGAATCGGCTCACGACCTGCTGCACGCCGGTACCGACGCGCTCGACCATCTTCGCGAAGCGCTGGCGGTAGTGCCGGAACGCCGCGTCGAACTCGGCCGAAGGAGGGGGCTCCTGGCCACGTCGAAGATATCCGCCGGACCGTTGCCGGTCGAACTCGCCGGAGGCGACCCAGGCGACGAGCTCGCGGACGCGGCGCACGGGGAAGGGATGGCTGGCACCGATCTCCTCCCAGAAACGTGAGTACCTGGCGAACGGGTCGCCTTCGCCCTCGTACTCGGTGGCCTGGGTGATGAATGCGTCCAGGTTCAGGCCATTGAGCGGGCCGCCCGCCATACGCATGAGAGTGCGGCAAGTTAGCAGGGGGTCACCCGTACCGAGCGCGCTCGCCCGGTCGGCGGTGAGCTCTGCTGCCCTCGACCACTCGAGCAGTGCCAGGTAGAGACCCATCAAAGGCAGTCCGGCCAAGGGGGCGCCGCTCAGCACCCGGCTCATCACGAGCTTCACGAGCTGGTAACTCGTCGTCAGGCCGACATGGTCCGCGAGCACGTGGCCCATCTCGTGCGCAAGAACCGCGTGCAGCTCGTCCGAGCCGAACGAGCCCGCGAGCCCGGAGGAAATGAGTGTCATGGGATCGCTCGTGCCGATCGTGAGCGCGTTTCCTACGGGAGCCTGGGTCACATAGGCCCGGGGACAGGCGGCGATGTCGAAGGTGTTGGCGCATCGGCGCTGCACGGCCCACACCTCAGGAAGCTGGTCCTCGCCGAGCCGCACGGCACTGCCAAGCATCATCTGGCGGTACTTGCGCTCGTAGCCGATCTCGCTGAGCTTCTTGGTGATCTTGTCGAGCATCGGCACCGAGTGGAGCGCCGCGGTGGCCGCGCGATCGGCGGGATGAGCGAATCCCTGGGCACTGATGTCCGGATATCTGAGCGCTGTTTCTATGGCCATGGCAGCCGCCTTCCCCGTTCTTTGTGAAGTCTCTCACTCCCGGGCGGGTCGCGGTCGTGCGGGCCGGCTCACAATCCGACTGGCAAATCTCCCTGGACCAGGACAGGAGTCGTCGGCGCGGGTGTCCCGCCGAGCGGCTCGGCACTGATCATGAGCAGGGTCATGGTGGCCTCGACTCTGATCGGAGCACCGTTCGGTCGTGCCCCGAGAACCCCGAGCGACACGACCTTGCCCCGAGACAGAGCCCAGAGCTGGAAGGTCTCCGAGCGGGTGATCGCCGGCATGGAGGGGTTGATGATGTAGCCCGCGCCGTTCAACAAGATCACCGTCGCCCGCCAATTCGCGTGCTTGGCCGAGGTGAGCTCTACGGTCTGATGCTTTGGGTTCAGAAGGAGGCTCGAGACGCTTGCTTCGTGACCGACCTTATTGTCGAGGTTGCCGACCTTGGCCGCCAAGAGCCCGACGACCAGGATCAAAGCTGCGGCCACCGCGCCCAGCGGCACAACCAAAGCGAGCCGCCTCGCGGAGCTCGGGCGACGGAAAGGCACGAGGGCAGGCGGCTCGTCCTGCAGCGAGGAGGAGATGCGGTCCCAGAGCCCGTCGGGCGCGGCCGCCGGCAACTCGCCGACTGCGTTGCCCAACATGGCCGCTACCTCGAGATGAGCGGCAAGCTCTGCGCGACATCTCGGACACGACGGGAGGTGTTCTTCGACCTCCTGGCGCTCGTCGTCGTCGAGGGCGTCGAGGGCGTACACGCCCAACAGCTCCTCGATCTCGTTGTGGGTCATGGTTGCTGGCCTTTCGCACCGAGCCCGGCGACGGCGAGCTGGCCGTGCATGCGCTTGAGGCCGCTTCTGATCCGGCTCTTCACCGTGCCCTCGGGCTCACCGAGAATCGTCGCCACCTCCCGGTAGGTGTGGCCCCGGAAGTAGGCCAGCTCAATCGGTTTGCGCTCGGTGTCGGGCAGTGCGCCGAGGACGTCGCGCACCTGGCCTGCGACGATGATGTCCCCGACCTCGCGCTCGAGGTCGTAACCACCGTGCGCAGTCTCTCGCGCCTCACGTTCCTCGCGGCGCCTCCTGGAGGATTCCGCCCGCATCTGGTCCACTGCCCGCCCGTGGGCCTGGGCGAGCAGGTAAGAGCGCAACGAGCCGCGCTCGGGGTCGAAACGCTCTGGTGCGTTCCACAGGCGCACGAACACCTCTTGCACGACCTCTTCGGCAGCCGCCTTCTCGCGCAGCAGCCTGCGGGCGAGCCCGAAGACGGCTCCGGCGTGCCGCCGGTAGGCCTCTGCAAGGGCGTCCTCTCGGTAACGGGCGATCGCAAGCGCCAGGCTGGCGTCGCTCGCGGCGGACAGTTCGGGTCGCACGTCACTTGGACTACGGAGCCGACGAGCTCCCGGATGATCCCCCACGGGCCACAAGCTAATTGATCGACCAGGACCAGGGCCTCGTCGCAGTGCTCGCGTCACGCTCGGTGACGCGAGCTCCAGACGTCCCGGCTACGAGGTCTCTTCGGTGTCGGAGGCGTAGGTGCCGGTCGGTATCCCTCCGACCGACTGCGGAATGCCGCCGCCGGTCACGGTGGTGGGAGCGGGTGCGGAGGCCTGTTCGGGCGTGTCCCCCGCTGGGGTCGATGTCGGGACGAAGGTGCCGTCGGGCGCCGCTGGCGCCATCACGGACGCGGATGTCACCGTGACCGGCCCGTGCTCGGACTCGAACTGGTGAAGCTGCTCGACGAGATCGGCGATCTTGGCCTCTGCGTCGTCAGGGGCACGGCCCGCCTTCTCGGAGTAGACGAGCCCACCGAGCTCCAACATGAGTGCGTCGGCGTGCTTTTTCGCCTGCATGTCCGATAGCTTGGCCTGTCCGGCTTTGGCTCCCTCCTGGGCCTTCTCGGCCAGCACCGTCGCCTGCGCCTTGACCTTGTCCATGAATCCCATGGCCCTGCCTCCGATGACCTAGTGGCCGTTCACGGCCGCAAATCCCCTGTCAAGACGAGACGCTACCGCTTACTGCCCGTCGCCGCGACCACGCCCAGCCCGCTGATGGTCCACGATGTAGGCGTGGATCGTTGTGAGGAATGCCAATACGACTACGACGCTGTCGGACCAGCGGTCGTGCCGGGCACCTTGCGTTCGTTGGGAGGACGTTTTGCGATGCGGGTCTCCAACGAGCGAGGCGACCAGAGCCTGGAGATGACGGTCCGAGCCCGCCCGGGCCCGAGGGTGTGGTCGGCTCTCGAGTACGCCTGCCACGTGAGGGACGTGTTCCTCGTCCAGCGCGAACGGCTGTACCTC
>Ga0182024_10020978_pt1 | contig 11899 bp, 10 predicted proteins | sample P32metaG_FD_120480 | JGI IMG/M metagenome (GOLD analysis project Ga0182024, IMG submission 120480) | Permafrost microbial communities from Stordalen Mire, Sweden - P3-2 metaG (Illumina Assembly) | ecosystem: Environmental > Terrestrial > Soil > Wetlands > Permafrost | place: Sweden: Stordalen... | reverse complement strand
GTCGGCAGTCCGGCTAGCAGAGCAGTATCCGTCAGCAGAAAGGCTGAGATCAATGGAGATTCGCGGAGAAGACGTCCTGCTGCCCGTGTCGGCGGTATCGGCGTTCCCTCGGCCACACTGGCTGCAGGGCCGGGTGCTCGGCTCGCTGGCCGAGCCGGTGTACCGCAGCCACAACAAGCGGGTGGCCTACGAGGACGCCTGTCATATCTGCGCGGACGAGCAGGAGAAGGCCGGGCTGGACATCCTGTGTGACGGCGCCCAGTACTACGAGTGGGAGGCGCCCGGGTTCCAGCTGGAGCCGATCTTCCACTTCATCCCGGAGAACCTGGGCGGGTTCGCGCCGTACGGGCCGCCCGGTGAGGGGCCGAAGTACCGGCCGTTCTACCAGGCCGTGGTCAAGGGCAAGATCACCTGGGAGCGGCCCATCTTCGAGAGCGTGGTCATGACCATGCAGGACGTCACCGACAAGCCGTTCAAGGTGGCGTTCCTCGGCCCGGCGCAGCAGAGCATCATCGTCAAGGACGAGTTCTACGGCGACCAGGTCGCGGTGGCCCGGGACCTGGCGATCGCCCTCAACCAGGAGCTGAAGTACCTGGTCAGCATGGGCCTGGAGGCGGTGCAGCTGATCGATGTGCTGCCGCCGTATACCACGGACATGTGGCAGATCGAGATGCAGAACATCATGTTCGACGGCGTCGATGCGATCAAGTTCTGGCACGTCTGCTACGGCAGCGTGGACGGCCAGCGGGACATCTTCGACAACCACGCCGCCTCGATGATGCCGCTGTTCAAGGAGTCGCCCGCCGACGTGGTGCACCTGGAGTTCACCAACAAGGGCTTCGACGAGCTGGAGGCGTTCCGCGACTTCCCGACCGACAAGGTGCTCGGCGTGGGCGTGGTGGACGCCAAGAATCTGCAGGTGGAGACGGCCGAGCAGATCGAGGGGCGGATCCGGCGCGCGCTGGAGGTCGTGCCGGCTGACCGGCTGCTGGTTGCGCCGGACTGCGGGCTGGGCTACTTCAGCCGGACCACCGCCTACGCCAAGCTCCGCAACATGGGCCAGGCGGCCGCCACGGTGCGCAGCACGCTCTGACCGCACCGTGCGCAGCACGCCCTGACGCTGTAACGTCGGCCCCAGGCGGCAGGTGCCGCGGGGCCGACCCCAGGGGAGGCGCGTATGACCGCAGAGGTGGCCCGCGAGGTACTGGGCCTGCAGCTGCGCGTGGGCGATCACATCTGCGGCTTCTACCGCAAGCCCTCCGAGCGCGACGACATCCTCATCCCGTTCCTGGTCGAAGGGCTCAAGGCGGGTGACAAGTGCACCTGCGTGGTGGACAGCTGCACCCCGGACGACGTGCTGACCAGCATGTCCGAGCACCTCGAGGTGGACCCCTATGTCTCGGTCTGCCAGCTCGAGGTGCTCGACTCCTACGGCACGTACCTGGCCGATGGCGGCTTCCTGCCGGAGCGGATGCTGAAGTTCTGGGAGACCAAGGCCCGCCAGAGCCCGGGCCCGGACGGCCCTGTACCCGCCCGGAACATCGGCGACATGAGCTGGGCGCACCGCGATGAGTCGGTGGTCAGCGTCCTGATGGGCTACGAGTCCGAGCTCAACCGGATCATGTCGAACTTCCCCCAGGTCAACCTCTGCCTCTACGACCTGACCCGGTGCTCCGGGGACCTGATCATGGACGTGCTGAAGACCCACCCCAAAGCGCTCCTCGGGGGCATGGTCATCGACAACCCGTACTACCTGGATCCGGACGAGTTCCTGGCCAGCCGCCTAGATCGTGACAACTGAGCATCGTGACAGCTGAGCCCGGCGTGACGGCTCCCCCGGCCGCCGCGCGGATCCCGGCCGAACGGACGCATCACGGCGACACCGTGATCGACGAGTACGCCTGGCTGGCGGATAAGGAGAATCCGGAGACGATTGCGTTCCTGGACGCCGAGAACGCCTACACGGAGGCGGTGACGGCGGGCCAGGCCCCGCTCCGCGATGCGATCTTCGGCGAGATCAGGGCCCGGACCCAGGAGACCGACCTGTCCGTGCCCACCCGCAAGGGCGGCTGGTGGTACTACTCCCGGACGGTGGAGGGGCAGCAGTACGCGCTGCACTGCCGGCGGGCCGTCCGGCCGGACGATAGCGGGCCGCCGGGGACCGGGGACGCTGACGGGCCGGGCGGGGGCGCCCTGGACGGGGGCCCGCTGGATGGCGAGGAGATCCTGCTTGACGAGAACGAGCTGGCCGGCGACGGGCAGTTCTTCTCGCTGGGCGCCTTCAGCGTGAGCCCCGATGGGCATCTGCTCGCCTACTCGACCGACTTCGCCGGGAGCGAGCGGTTCACCCTGCGGGTCAAGGACCTGGTCTCGGGGGAGACCGCGCCCGACGAGATCCCCGGCACGTTCTACGGCGGCGCCTGGTCGGCCGGCGCCTCGGCACTGTTCTACGTGACCGTGGACGGGGCGTGGCGGCCGTACCGGGTGTGGCGGCACCTCATCGGTACCCCGGCCGCCGACGACGTGGTCGTGTTCGAGGAACCCGACGAGCGGTTCTGGGTCGGCGTCGGACTCACCCGCAGTGAGCGTTTCCTGCTCATCTCGGCCTCGAGCAAGCTGACCAGCGAGGTGTGGCTGCTGGACGCCGCGGACCCGGGCGGGGAGTTCACCGTCGTGGCGCCGCGCCGCCAGGGCGTCGAGTACGAGGTCGAGCACCAGGTGACGGCGGACGGCACGGACCGGCTGCTGATCCTGCACAACGATCACGCCGAGAACTTCGAGCTGGCACAGGTCGGGCTGACCCAGGTCGGGCTTGCGGAGGCCGCACTAGGACGGGCGCCGCTGGCCGACCCGGCGGCCTGGACGCCGGTCGTGCCCCAGCGCGGCGACACCCGGCTGCTCGGGGTGAACGCGTTCGCCGGTCACCTCGTGGTCTACCTGCGCACGGACGGGGTGACCGGGCTGCGCGTGCTCCGGGCGGACGGCAGCGAGCACGAGATCGCCTTCCCGGAGCCGGTCTACCGGGTCTCGCCGGGCGCCAACCCTGAGTACGGCGCGCGGGCCTACCGGCTCGGCTATGGCTCGCTGGTGACGCCCGACTCGGTGTACGACTGCGACACCGTGACCGGTGAGCTGACCCTGCTGCGGCGCCGCCCGGTGCTGCCCCTGCCGGGCGGGGCCGGGTACGACCCGGCGGACTACGAGCAGCACCGGCTGTGGGCGACCGCGCCGGACGGGACCCGGGTCCCGATCTCGCTGGTCTGCCGCGCGGGCATGCCGCGCGACGGCCGTGCGCCGTTCGTGCTGTACGGGTACGGCAGCTACGAGGCCTCGATCGACCCGGGCTTCTCCATCCCGCGGCTGTCACTGCTGGACCGGGGGTTCGGCTACGCGATCGCGCACGTCCGCGGCGGCGGTGAGCTGGGCCGCCAGTGGTACGACAACGGCAAGATGCTGCACAAGATCAATATGTTCACGGACTTCGTGGCGTGCGCGCGGTACCTGGCCCGCGAGGGCTGGACGTCGCCGCAGCGGCTGGTCGCCCGGGGCGGCTCGGCCGGCGGCCTGCTGATGGGCGCAGCGCTGAACCTCGCGCCGGACGCCTTCGGCGCCGTGGTCGCCCAGGTCCCGTTCGTGGACGCGCTGACCAGCATCCTGGATCCGTCGCTGCCCCTCACGGTGACCGAGTGGGAGGAGTGGGGCGACCCGCTGCACGACCCCGGGGTCTACCGGTACATGAAGTCCTACTCGCCGTACGAGAACATCGCCACCGGCCGGGCCTACCCGCCCGTGCTGGCGGTGACCAGCCTGAACGACACCAGGGTGCTCTACACCGAGCCCGCGAAATGGATCGCCCGGCTCCAGGCGGAAGCGCCCGGCGGCCCGTTCCTGCTGAAGACCGAGATGGCCGCCGGGCATGCCGGCCGCAGCGGCCGGTACGACGCCTGGCACGAGGAGGCCCTGGTGCTGGCCTGGATCACGGCCACCGCCGCGGCCGCCTGAGCCGGCCGGGCGGTCTAACGGCCGTAGGCGTGCCAGTGGGCCCCGAACAGGGCTTCCTCGCTGATCGTCTTCGGCTCGATGGGCCGGGACACCCAGGTGAGGTTGATGAAGTGCCGGGCGTTGACGTTCTCGGTGGTGATGTTGCCGCCCCACGTCCCGCAGCTCAGGCTGAGCGTGAACGGCAGGCCGTTGCGCGGGCTGCCCGCTCCCTCGTTGAGGTTCTGGTTGACCAGCACCCGGGCCGTCCGGGTCGCCATGGCCAGCCGGTCCACGTTCGCGTCGGAGCTGGTGTGGATGCCGCAGGTGTGGCCGAGCCCCTGGTAGGCCGTGATCGCGTTGACCAGGTCCGCCGCGGCGCCGATGTCGCCCTCGTAGCGGTACAGGGCCAGCACCACGGAAAGCTTCTCGCCGGAGAACGGATGATCCGGGCCGGCGCCGGTCTCCTCGACCAGGATCACCGGGCAGGCCTCATCGACGTCGAACCCGGCCAGGCCCGCGATGCGGGCCGCCGACTTCGCCACGACGGCGACCGCGGGCACCGGGCCGCCGTCGGGCCACATCAGCGTGCGCAGCGCCTCCTTCTGCCGCGGATCGCACAGATGCGCACCGGCCCCGGTCAGCCGGCCGAGCAGGTCGTCGTACACGTCGGCGTGGACGACCAGCGCGTTGTCGGCCAGGCAGCTGGTGGCGTAGTCGAAGGTCTTCGCGGTGAGGATGGCGGACGCGGCGTCGGCCAGGTCCGCGGTCTCGTCCACCACGTGCACGGCATTGCCCACCCCCACCCCGTAGGCCGGGGTCCCGGAACTGTACGCGGCGTGCACCATGCCCGCGCCGCCGGTCGCGACGATCAGGTCGGCCTGCCGCATCAGCTCCTGGGTCTTCGGCAGCGACGGGACGGGCAGCGACTGGACCAGGTCCGGGGGCGCGCCGACCTGCTCGCACGCGGCCCGCATGAACCCGACCACGGCCTCGGTGGCCCCGGTGGTCCGCGGGTGCGGCGCGCAGATGATCGCGTTGCGGCCCTTGAGCGCGAACAGCGCCTTGACCGGCGGAGTCGCGTCCGGGCCGGTGGTCGGGATCAGGGCGGCCACCACCCCGACCGGCTTCGCGATCTTCACCAGCCCGGCGCCGGGCAGCTCCTCCACGACCCCGACCGTGCGCAGCCCGGTCATGTCGGCCAGCACGCCGGTCACCCGCTTGCTGATCTTCGCCACCTTGTCGGCGTAGTTGCCAAACCCGCCCTCGTCCACCGCGAGCCGGGCCAGCGCCTCGGCGTGGTCCTTGCGCACCACCGCCCAGGCCACCGCGGTGACCAGCTCGTCGACCTGTTCCTGGGTGTAGGACTCGATGGCGCGGGCGGCCGCGCGGGCCCGGGCCACGACCGCCGCGACCTCACCGGCCACCGGGCTGGCCTCCGCGGGGGCGTGCTTGATGCTGGTGCGCTCCGTCATGCAGCCCAGCGTGACGCCTGGGCGCGCCGATTCCATGGTTCTGGCAGGTCGAGCCGGTCCCGCTTCTTTGTCCCGGCAAGACCTGACTCCGGTGGCAGCCCGGCCCGCATGCTCGGTCATGACCACGCGTCCAGGTGATGGGAGCACGGGTGGCACGCCTCGTGGTGATCGGCGGCGGCGCGGCCGGGATGTCGGCCGCCTCGGCGGCCCGGCGCGCCGACCCCGGCCTGGAGGTGGTGGTCTGCGAAGCGGGCGGCTACGCCGCCTACGGCATGTGCGGGATCCCCTACTATCTCGCGGGCCTCGTGCCGGAACCGGAGAACCTGCTCGCCTATCCCCCGTCGGTCTTCCGCGAGAAACGTGGCATCGACGTGCGGCTGCACACCCGGGTCACCGGGTTCGACCCGGAGGCCCGGCAGGTGCGCCTGGCCACCGGGCCCGGCCCGGTCCAGGCCCGGCCGGCCACCACGGGGGAACCCCTGTCCTATGACGCGCTGGTGGTGGCCAGCGGTGCCGACCCGGTGCGCCCGCCCGTCCCCGGCCTCGACATGGATCACGTGTTCACGATCCGGTCACTGGACGAGGCGGTCGGGCTGCGGCGGCTGCTGGCCAGCGGCACAGTGCGCCGCGCGGTCGTGGTGGGTGCCGGGTACATCGGCCTGGAAACCGCGGAGGCGCTGGTCTGCGCGGGCGTGGACGTCGACGTGGTCGAGGCACTGCCCCGGGTCCTGGGGACGGTGGACGAGCCGATCGCCGCGCTGGCCCAGGCCGAGCTGGAACGCCATACGAGGCTGCGGCTCGGGTCCCGGCTGGACGCGGTGGACAAGGGCAGCACCCCGGCCGGCTGCCTGACCGCGGTGGTCGACGGCGAGGAGATCCCGGCCGATCTGGTGGTCATCGCGGCCGGCGTCCGCCCGGCTACCGGCCTGCTGGTCCAGGCGGGCGCCACGCACCTGCGGGACGGCTCGGTAGTGGTGGACGCCGGGATGCGCACCTCGCTGCCGGACGTATTCGCGGCCGGCGACGCGGTCGCGCTCCCGCACCTGGTACTGGGCCGCCCCGCCTGGGTCCCGCTCGGCCCGGCCGCCAACAAGACCGGCCGGGTAGCCGGGACGGTGGCCGCCGGGGGCACCGCCTCGTTCCGCGGCGTGGTCGGCACCGCCGTGGTGAAGGTCTTCGACCTGGAGGTGGCCCGGACCGGGCTGGGGCTCGCCGAGGCGCGGGAGGCCGGGCTGGACGCGGTGGCCACCGATGAGGTCTCGCGGTCCCGGGCCAAGTACTACCCGGGCGGTTCGCCGCTGCACGTCAGGCTGGTGCACACCCGGGACGGGCGGCTGCTCGGCGGGCAGCTCGCGGGCCGGGAGGGCGCGGCCAAGCGCGTCGACGTGCTGGCCACCGCGCTGCATGCCGGGTTCACGGTGGACGACCTGGCCGGGCTGGACCTCAGCTACGCCCCGCCGTTCGCGCCGGTGTACGACCCCGTGCTGGCCGCCGCGATCAAGGCCGCCCGCGGGCTGGCCGCGCTCACCGCTGGAGGAGCCTCATGAGCCTGCACCCACCGGCCGACAAGCGGGCCAGCCTGGCCGACGCGGCCGCCCTGGTCGCCGACGGTGCCCTGGTCGCGCTCGGCGGTGGCCTGTCCGCCCGGCTGCCCATGGCCCTGGTCCGGGAGCTGGTCCGGCAGGGCCGGACCGGCCTGCACCTGGTCGGGTCGGCCCACAGCATCGACGTGGACATGCTGGTGGGGGCCGGGGCGGTGCGCCGGTGCGAGGAAAGCTACGTGGGCTTCGAGCAGGATCTGGGGCTGGCCCCTGCGTACCGCCGCGCCGCCGAGGGAGGCGCGATCGAGGTGGCGGAGAGCTGCTGCGCGACGATCCTGGCCCAGCTGCGCGCGGCCGAGATGGGGGTGCCGTTCCTGCCCGTCCGGGGGGTCCGCGGCTCCGACATCGTCCGGCTGCACCCGGAGTACGCGGAGGTCGCCTGCCCGTTCACCGGGGAGACGCTAGTCGCGGTGCCGCCGCTGCGCCCCGACGTGGCCCTGCTGCACGCGCCGTCCGGGGACCGCTACGGCAACCTGCACCTGGAGCAGCCGTACGTGCTGGACGAGCGGTTCGCGTCCGCGTCGCGGATGGTCGTCGCGACCGTCGACGAGCTGGTGTCCACCGAGCAGGTGACCTCGGCCGGGGTCACCATCCCCGCGCACCTGGTGGCGGCCGTGGCCCACGTCCCGTTCGGGGCGCATCCGTCGTCCTGCTACCCGGGTTATGCCTACGACCGCAGCCACCTGCAGGAGTACGTGGCGGCGGCCCAGTCCGGGCCGGAGGACCTGGATAAGTACCTGGCCACGTACGTGCAGGACAGCGAGGAGAGCTACCGGGGCGCGATCGGCGCCGACCGGCTCACCCGGCTGGCCGGCTGGTCCCGGTCCACCGGGGCGTGGCAAGAGCTCTTCTCATCCGGGCAATCGGGAGACGGCGCATGAGCTGGACGATCGACGAGTGGTTCGTGGTGGCCCTGGCCCGGACCATCCGGCCGCGGGAGACGGTGTTCCACGGGTTCGGCAGCCCGTGCGCGCAGGTCGCGATGCACGTGGCCCGGCGCACTCACGCGCGGGACATGCTGCTGGTCGAGGGGGCCATGTACGCCATCAACCCCGACCCGCCGTTCATCCCGCCGACCAGCAACGACGCGAGCCTGCGCCGGGGCGCGGCGTACAGCATGCGGTTCGAGGAGTTCTTCGACGCCGCGATCCGCGGGGACGTGGACCGCATGTTCCTGTCCGGCGGGCAGATCGACGGCTACGGCAACACGAACGTCACCGCGATCGGCCCGGGCACAGGCCAGGGCGGGCGGCCGAAGGTGAAGCTCGGCGGCGGGGGCGGCGGCTGCAACCTGTCCGCCACCATCGGCCACCTGACGGTCTGGACCACCCGGCACCGCTCCGGCCGGACCCTGGTCCGCGACTGCGACTTCGTCACCGACATGGGCCACCGCACCCGGCTGGGCACCCGCGCCGAGCTCGGCTTCACCGGCGGCGGCCCCCAGTGGCTGGTCACCGAGCTGGGCGTGTTCGACTACAGCGGCGGGCTGGCCCGGCTGGTGCAGGTGTTCCCGGACGTCAGCGTGGCCGAGGTCCGCGCGGCCACCGGCTTCGACCTCCAGGTCGCCGGGGACCTGCGCCCGGTGCCGCCGCCGTCCGCCTCCGAGCTGGCCGCGGTCCGCACGGTGGACCCGCTCGGGGTACGGACGTCTGAGTTCTCGCCGAAGGAGCTGGCCCGGACGTTCGATCCGGGTCACGGCCAGGACTGCGCATGCTGAACGGCCGGGAGCTCCGGGACGGCCGCGACGGCCAGGAGGACCGGGATGGCCTGGCCGCCGTGTTCACGCCGCGCCGGGTCGCCCTGGTCGGGGCGTCCGACCGGCCCGGCTCGGTCGGACGGCTGCTCTGGGACAACCTGGCCGGCTTCCCCGGCGAGGTCCTGCCGGTCGGCCCGGCGGACCGGGTTGGCGGCCAGCAGGCCTATCCCGGCCTGGGGGACGTCCCCGGCCACGTGGACCTGGCCGTGGTGGCCACGCCCGCCGCCACCGTCCCGGGCATCGTCCGGGCCGCCGCCGCCAAGGGCGTCCCCGCCGTCATCGTGCTCAGCGCGGGCTTCGCGGAGACCGGCGGCGAGGGCGCGGCTCTGCAGGCTGAGGCGGTGGCCGCGGCGCGGGCGGGCGGCGTGCGGCTGGTCGGGCCCAACTGCTTCGGCGTGCAGAACGCCGATCTTCCGCTCAACGCCTCCATCGCGGCCGGCCCGCCACGCGGCGGCGGGGGCGTCAGCATCGTCACCCAGTCCGGGTCGTACGGGATGGCCGTGCACGCGCTCGGCCGGGACGAGGGCCTGCGCGTGGCCAAGGTATTCGCGGCTGGCAACAAGGCCGACATCACCGACGCGGAACTGCTCGCCTACCTGCGGCAGGACCCGGACACCTCGGTCATCTGCCTGCTGCTGGAGTCGATCACCGACGCCCGCGGGTTCTTCACCGAGGCCTGCCTGACCACACCGGACAAGCCGGTCGTCGCGGTCGTGGGCGGGCGGACCAGCGCCGGGCAGCGGGCTGCGCTATCGCACACCGCCGCGCTGGCCACCGACGACGCGGTCCGCGACGCCGCGCTGCGGCAGGCCGGCGTGGTCCGGGTGCGCACCGGCCTGCAGGTGCTCGACGCGGCCCGGGCCCTGTCCAGCCAGCCGGTGCCCCGCGGCCCCCGGGTGGCGGTGATCACCAACTCCGGCGGCACCGGGGTGGAACTGACCGACCTGCTGGCCGACGAGGGCCTCGTGGTCCCGGAGCTGAGCGAAACCCTGCAGAAGGAACTGCGGGCCATCATGCCGGCGTACGCCAGCGCCCGGAACCCCGTGGACATGACCCCGGCCTGGAAGCTGTTCACCACGGTCTACCCCGGGACGATCGACCTGCTGGCCCGATCGGGGGAGATCGACGTGGTGGTGCCGGTGCTGCTGCAGCGGTCCGCGTCGGCTGAGGTCGCGATGGCGGTCCGGGACGCGGTGGGGCGGCTGCGGGCCGATTCGGTGCCGGTCCCGGTCTACGTCTGCTGGGTCGCGCCGAGGTCCGCGGACGAGCACGCCCGGGTCCTGCATGAGGCCGGGGTGCCGTGCTTCACGTGGCCGGAGCGGACAGCACAGGTGGCGGGCGTGGCGGTGCGATGCGGCGCTGGGCTGCGGTGGGAGGAAAACCTGGTGCCACGCGATGCGGCACCAGGCACTGAAGACCAGGCGCCCGGTATCGGGGCCGGGGCAGCCCCGCTGGGGGCACCAGCGCCGACCCGGTTCCTGCCGACACGGGCCGCGCGGGACCTGCTGGTGGCCAGCGGAATCACGGTGATCGAGACCGTGTGCTGCCGCAGCGCCGCATCCGCGGCGGCCGCCGCCGACCGCCTGGGCTATCCCGTGGTGGCGAAGGTTGACCACCCGGATCTGGTCCACAAGAGCGACGCGGGCGGGGTGCGGCTGGGGCTGGGCTCCGGGGCGGAGGTGGCTGAGGCCGCCGCCGAACTGCTGGGGCTGGCCGAGGGGGCGGGAGTGCTGGTGCAGCATCAGCATCGGGGGGTCGAGCTGCTGGTGGGCGGGGTCAAGGACCCGGAGTTCGGGGCTATGGTGATGGCCGGCTTCGGCGGGGTGCTGGTGGAGACGCAGCGGGACGTCCAGCTGGCCGTGGCGCCGGTGGACGCCGGTCAGGCCCGGGCCATGCTGTCGTCGTTGCGGGGCGCCGCGATCCTCGGGGGGCTGCGAGGCAGTCCCCCGGTCGACCTGGGTTTCGTTGCGGAAACCATCGTGGCCGTCGGGGACCTGATGATTGCGCACCCGGAGATCGCCGAGCTGGACCTGAACCCGGTCCTGGCCGGCCCAGACGGGTGCGTGGCGGTCGACTGGCGGATCAGCACCCGGTAAGCCATCGGGGTCCGCAACCCGGTCTGCACCGGCCCCGGCTGCGAGCTCGGGTGAGCACGCTGGACTCAGCGGGCGGGCCGCCACATGGTCGTCACGACCGGGCCGCCGCCGGGATAACAGAACTCGCCGTGCGGCTCAAAGCCCGCGCTGGCGTACCGGCGGTTGTTGGCGGGATTGGTGGACTCCAGGTAGGCGGGCAGATGCTCCGCATCGATCTGGTTAAGGCCGTGGGCGAGCAGCCGCATGCCGATCCCTTTCCCCCGGTGATCAGGGTGGGTGGCCAGCAGCGACAGGTAGTAGTGCGGCTCTGCCCGCGGGTGCGGCGTGGGTTGCGTTGCTCTGCGCACGGGAGCGAATAGGTTCGCCATGACAGGAGTAGCCGGCGTCGCCGTCGGGTGATGCCGCATGTACCGGTCGCCCAGCTAGGCGATCACCCAAGGCGGGTGAGTCATCTTCCGCGCTACTTGCCTACATTCAGCCCAATAAGCCAGACGCCGACGTCGCCCACGGCTGGTCATCACAGGCAGGCGGCGCTCTGTCGAGTGATCAGAGGTCAGTGATGGCTGGTGAAAGCGGGGATAACGCGCTCGACCACGTGGTCGTGGTCGTGTTCGAGAACCGATCGCTGGACAACGTGCTCGGCCGCCTGGCTCCGGTGGTGAGGTGGCTGTGACCGCCAGACAAGTACCACCAACGCCAGGCTCTCTCGGCCCAATCGCTCGCTACGAGCGGAGCGTTATCGACCGCATCAACGACTTCAACGACCCGCACCAGGAGTGGCGGCGCCTGTTTTCTGAGCTGCTCGGCACGTTCTTCCTGGTGCTGGCGGCCGCTGGCGGGGGCATGATGGGCCACGCCTTCCCCGGCGTGATCAGCCACGGCGCCGCGGTCGTGGCCCCCGCGCTGACCGTCATGGCCATCATCTTGTTCATGGGCAAGATCTCCGGCGCGCACCTGAACCCGGCCGTCAGCATCGCCTTCGCCCTGCGCCGC
>Ga0182024_10020977_pt1 | contig 11899 bp, 9 predicted proteins | sample P32metaG_FD_120480 | JGI IMG/M metagenome (GOLD analysis project Ga0182024, IMG submission 120480) | Permafrost microbial communities from Stordalen Mire, Sweden - P3-2 metaG (Illumina Assembly) | ecosystem: Environmental > Terrestrial > Soil > Wetlands > Permafrost | place: Sweden: Stordalen... | reverse complement strand
CTTTGCCTTCTCTGGCTCGCGTGGCCGCTCGTATCACGTAAGAATTGAAACTCGGAGTTGCGATGAATCAAAAGCACAGTGTTCCCACGCGAGGACAGTTTCTGCAGCGGATGGCAACAGGAGTTGGCATCGCTGCGGTCGGTTCAGCCCTCCCTGCTTTTGCCGACCACCGGTTCCACCCACTCCACGAAGCCTCACGTATCTCGAATCGCAACACCTGGGTAAAGAACATGGACGTAATTGCCCACATGCTGCCAGGTGAAGACCGCGGGAAGATGCAATTCATGTCGCGCCGCAAGGTAGCGGCAGCGGACACGCAGCATTTACGTTTTGAGCTGTCCGAACCTTGGCAGCCGGTTTTAAGTCCGCTGCCGGCGCGGAATGGTCCTGCCACGATTGAACGAAGGCCGATGTAACGAATTCGACGTGAGTCACCGGATTCGAAATCGACACTGCCCTGCGAGTAGAAACACGCTCATGGAAAAAGAGTTTAGCCGCCGCGGTTTTCTGGGGAGACTAGCAAGTGCGGGAGTGGCGGCGGCCAGTCCCATGACACTGGCCGTCGCGAATCTATCCGCCAACGCTACGCGACCATCACGAGGCGCGATTCCATCCGCGTACGAAACCGGAAGGGAGAGCGCCGGACTGCTGACCGATGAGCGCTTCCGAGTGGGCGCTCAGTTTCGTATGAATCAATTCATCCAGAAGGGCGCCGACCCGCAAGATGCGGAAGCGATCTTTCGCACGCTACCGAATCTCGATGCTCAGCCTTGGGTAGATGCATGGAGCCGCTTAGCTGAACCATTCGAGCGCCGCGGCGCAGAGATGGAAGCGCAGAGTAAGCATGGCGAAGCAAGTCAGGCCTATCAGAAAGCGTCGTTTTACTACGGCATCGCAAAATTTCCTGTTATCAATCATCCTGCAAAGAAGGCCGCTTACAAGAAGTGCATTGAGACTTACTTGACGGCCGCCAGGTACTTCGACCCGCCGCTGGAGCGAATCACGATTCCATTCGAGGGCAGCCAGATTATCGGCTACCTCCGCAAGCCTGCAGGAGTTTCCAAACCTCCCGTGGTGATTGCAACCGGCGGGGTGGATGTTTACAAGGAAGAACGCGATACCACCGACCTCCTTGACGTAGGCCTAGCCGCCTTCAACACTGATATGCCCGGGAACGGCGAGTGTCCGTTGTGGTACACGCCAGATGCCGGCCGCTTTTACAGCACGATCATCGACTACCTGATCAAACGCGACGATTTGGATGCGGAGCGCCTGGGATTTATCGGCCGGAGCTATGGAGGCTATTGGGGCGGCAAGATGGCTTACCTCGAAAGCAGGAGAATCAAAGCCGCAGTGCAATGGGGTGGCCCCACTCACTACACCTTTCAGCAACCCTGGCTGCAACATCTGAAGGAAGACAAGCTGTATCTGTGGTCGTTGTTGGATTCGATGATGTACGCGAATCATGTCAATAGTTTCGAAGAGTTGCTGCAGCAGGCTTCGACCATGTCTCTCAAGATTGAGGGCTGGCTCGACAAGCCTGCGGCGCCGATTCTCGCCATGAACGGTGCGAAGGACGGTTGGATCAGTATTCAGGATCTCTACATCCTGCTGGAGAGCGGCGATCCCAAGGCTGCCCGGGTTTATCCCGAAGGCGGGCATATGGGCGGAGATCCTGGAGCAAACAAGCTCGCCATGGCGTGGTTGCGAGGAAGGCTAGCCTAGATATTCATGTTGTGGATAATCTATCGGCCGATGAAAGTTCTGGCAGTCGCCACGTTGTCGGTGATCTGTGCGCTTGCGCATGCCCAAAGTACTGCTCCTCAAACTATTCATGTTATCGCGTTGTATCCGCATTTACCGATCGTGATCGCCAAGCAGCACGGCTTCTTTGCGAAGTACGGCGTAGAGGTGCAGATGGAAACCGTGCCCAGTTCTGACGCGCTACGCGAAGGTTTGGCGAGCGGCAAAGCGGATCTCGCGCACGCTGCCGCTGACAACGCTGTTGCCATGGTTGAAACCGCCGGAGCAGACGTCGTCATTGTGATGGGTGGGGAAGACTCCACCAACGAGCTGATGGCTCAACCGGACATTCATGCGGTGGCCGATCTGCGCGGGAAAACCGTGATTGTGGATGCCCCGAACACGGCGTATGCGCTTCAGCTTAAAAAAATATTGCTTCTCGGCGGACTCAAAGCCGGCAAGGATTACGAGATCAAGCCCATCGGCGCAACGCCGATTCGGTTGCAGGCGATGCGAGACCACAAAGAATACGCGGCCTCGATTCTAGGGCCGCCGACTTCGATCCAGGCCAAAAGCTCGGGGTTTTTGAGTCTGGGAAAAACGCAAGATTTGATCGGACCTTATCAGGCAACCAGTGCTTTCGTCGAGTGCGCTTGGGCCCATGACCACAAGGAAACTCTGGAGCGCTACCTCGCAGCCTACGCTGAGGCGCAACGTTGGCTGCTGGACCCCGAAAACAAATCGCAGGTGCTCGCGCTGGTAAAAAAACAATGGAATCTTTCCGACGATCAGGCGAACGAAACATATGCAATGATCGAGGGCCATGTCTGGTATGAACCGGATGCGCGCTTTGATCTTGATGGCTTCAAGAACGTTTTGAAATTGCGGGCGGAAATTGAAGGTCAATGGGCCGGGCACCCTCCGGCGGTGGAGAAGTATTTTGATTTGTCCTACTACCAGCAAGCGTTAACCAGGATCAAGTAAACAGGATCAAGTGAAGATGAGATCGCTGGGCACAAATGCGCTGCCGCGACCATGGAAAGCGGTTGTCGTCGCGAGTGTTTTTCTGATGGCGATGCCATTCGCAGCGCAACAGCAGGAAACGGCGGTTGCAGAATTTTCTCTGAGTCTTGCGGGCGATTCCATCACCATGACGCCAGCGACGGTGCATCAGGACAATCCGAAATTCGCTGCACTCAGAAACATAATGCACGAGAGTGACGTCGCCTTCACAAACCTGGAAGGCACCTTCCCTACCCGTAATTCTTATCCTGCGGCGGAGCCTCGCGCCACTTGGATTTCTGTCGATCCCGCCAGGCTGAAGGAGTTGCAGTGGCTTGGCTTCAACCTGTTTTCAAACGCCAACAATCACGCGATGGATTTTGGAATCGATGGACTGCTGAACACGATGCGGGAGATGAAGCAGGCGGGCGCCGTGTATGCCGGAGTAGGCGAAAACCTCGGCGAAGCGCGGGCTCCCGGATATCTCTCGACGGCACACGGCCGAGTTGCGCTGATCGCCTGCGCTTCCACATTCCAGCACGATTCCCCGGCAGGGCAATCGCGACCGGATTTGCTCGGGCGCCCTGGCATCAACCCCCTGCAACACCAGACCAAGTACGAGGTCGATGCGAGCACGCTCAGCGCTCTTCAAAAATTGAAAGACGACCTCCATTTGGGGAGCACGTCTGCGGCTCAAAATCTCAGTCTCGCTTTCGAAGGTTCGCCAGTTACGTTCACGGCAAGTGACCAGCCTAAAATCGTGACCACACCTGACGCCAACGATCTCGCGGCAATCACGGCGTCGATAAAGGATGCGAAAGAAATGGCGGATTACGTCGTGGTTTCGACCCACTCGCACGAAGGCGCTCCGGGCGCCAATTCTTTGCAAGAACCGGCGCAGTTTGTTCGGGAGTTCGCTCATGCGGCAATTGACGCCGGCGCGGATGTATTCGTTGGGCATGGCAATCACGCCCTTCGCGGCATCGAAATTTATAAGGGTAAGACGATTTTCTACAGCCTGGGCAACTTTATTTTCGAGAATGATTTGGTCGTGCCTCAACCGACCGAGTTCTATCAGCAGTTTGGGTTGGGGGCGGATGCGCTTCCTGCGCAAGCTTTCGACACTCGCAGCGATCACGATCGCAAGAGCTTCCCGGCAAACCCACTTCTGTGGCGGTCGGTGGTTGCGCACGTCATATTCCGCGACAAACGTCCCGCAGAAGTGACACTCATCCCGATCGCTCTTGGATTTGGCAAACCTCGCCCAGACCGCGGCTACCCTGAGATTGCCGACGCCAAAGCCGCTCAGGAAATTTTGGGAAATCTTCAGAAACTCAGCCAGCCCTTCGGAACAACTATCGTGATAAAAAACGGCCTTGGAATCATCACGATCGGGAGATGAAGCGCATGCCAGCAGGAGTAAGTCGATGAGCGCGATGACCAGACGGGGATTTGTGAAGGGGGCAGCGCTTACTCCCCTGGCACTCTCTCCATTGGCCCGTGGGCAACAGACGCCATCGGCGACATCCGAGAAATTTGATGTTGTCGTGGCTGGCGCAGGGCACAACAGCCTGGTAAGCGCCGCTTATCTCGCGAAGGCTGGATACCGGTGCCTGGTTCTCGAGGGCCGTCCGATGATTGGCGGAGGCGTGAAGACGGCAGAGTTAACTCTGCGCGGCTTTCTTCACGATACCTGCTCTTCGGCCCATCAGTTTCTTTTCAATAATCCCATGCTGCGCGATAAAGAGATCAATCTCGAAGAGTATGGGCTTGAATATATTTTCCCTGACCCTGTGTTTCATATGCCGTTCGCCGACGGCAGCTACCTGACGCAATGGCGCGATCCGGAGCGGACCGTCGCGGAGTTTGCCAAATTTTCCAAGAAGGATGCGGCTGCCTATCGCCGCATGATGGAAGAGTACGAATCAGTAAAGCCGATTCTGGAGTCGGTGACCTTCACTCCCATCGGATTCGGTAAGCCGCTCAATGACCGACTGGCAGAGCTTCCCAAAGGCAAAATCTGGCAGCGCCGCCTCGCCATGTCGCATTGGGAGATCATTCGCGACAACTTTGAAGACGATCATTGCCGGTGTTTTATGCTGTGCGGGCCGTGGGGGAATATGCCGCCGGAAAATCCCGTAACCGGGCGAAACGCATACTCCACCTTCAATCAACAGAAGTTCAGTCGGCCGCTACCCAAAGGTGGTTCCGGAAAACTGAGCGATGCTCTGGCGCGATTCATCGAAGCCCATGGCGGCGTCATTCTGACGAATAAGCCAGTGCAACGGTTGATCATTGAAAGCGGCAAATGCGTGGGCGTGGAGTGCGCCGATGGCAGCTCTTATCGCGCGGAAAAAGCGGTTCTCTCTACAATTCATATCAAGCAATTGGTCGACATGGCGCCCAAGGAGCTATGGGGCAACGATTTTATTGAAGGGGTAGAAACATGGCAGAGCGAGTGCCAGATTTTCTCCGTGAGCCTCGCAACCACTGAGCCGCCGAGATACGCCGTTCACGAGGGAACGCTGACGCCCGTTCACTCCGGATACTTAGCGAGTCCGGAGCGAGCGCTTCGTTTCGGATATGACTATGCGTGTGGCACGGTCAATACCGAGGAACCACCCCTGCACGTGATCTGCTGCAGCGTGCCGGATGCAACGCGTGCGCCGGCCGGGATGCACACGATCAAGGTCATCGGATACCACCCCTACGAGTTAAAGGAGGGGCCGCAGCACTGGGACGCGCTTAAGGAGAAGGTTGCGGATGCTCATCTCAGTTATGTGCGGAAGTTTGCGCCCAACCTTACCAATGACAAGATTCTGGCACGCATTGTGGATAGTCCTCTCGATTTCGAGCGCATGAATGCGCACAATTGGCACGGCAGCTGTCATGCCGGTTCGTGGGGGCCGGCGCAGTCGGGCAACATGCGTCCCGTACCGGGATGGGCGCAGCACCGCATGCCGATTCCGGGCCTTTATCAAACTGGAGCGACTACGCATCCCGGGGGCTCGGTGACCGGCGCGCCTGGAAGAAACGCAGCGGTAGTCATGTTGAAGGATTTCGGCACGAGTATTGAGGCAGTAGTGAACAAGAAAGCATGACGCCGGGGAGACGAGAAATGCATTGCGTCCTGAAAAATGCAAACTTAGAGTTCGCCGTCTTAATGATTGCCGCGCTTTTTCTTGGCGCACCTCTCGCCGTCCGATCGCAAAACCAACCTTCTGGATTAAAGTCCGTCGTGCCGGACAATCCCATCAAACCTGCTCCGTCGCCCGAGCAGCCACTTCCCTACAGCCATAAGCTTCATATCGCGATGGGCGTGCAATGCAAGTTTTGCCATGTAAATCCTGACCCGGGTAACGAGATGACTTTCCCCGCGACCAGCGTTTGCATGAGCTGCCACCAGAATCTTGGGAAAACGAAGCCTGATCTCGCAAAACTGGCGGAGTATGCGAACTCCGAGGAAGCGATTCCCTGGGTGCGCGTATATAAACTTCTTCCCGGCCCGCGCTGGAGTCATCGGACACACCTTGATGCAGGCGCCAAATGCGAGAACTGTCACGGGCAGGTTTCGAAAATGGATCGCATGGCAGAGGTCACGAGCGTCACTACGATGTACAGCTGCCTGAGCTGCCATCAGGCGAACCACGCCAAAACGTCCTGCAACACTTGTCACTTGTGGCCATCCGCTGATCTCACCACGAAGGGTCAATAATGGCGGCTCACAGCGCAACAGAAACCTCGGGAGCACGGGGACAAAGTCCCGCCACGAAATCGGACAAATTCGATGTGGTGGTGGCGGGCGCCGGCCATAACAGCCTCGTCGCAACGGCTTATCTGGCCAAGGCTGGCTACCGTTGCCTGGTGCTGGAAGGCCGACCGGTGGTCGGAGGCGCGGTCAAGACTCTGGAGTTGACGCTGCGGGGATTCAACCATGACGTCTGCTCCGCAGCCCACAGCACCATCTTCAACAATCCGATGTTCCAGAACAATGAGATTGATCTGAAAGAATACGGACTGGAATACATCGAACCGGATCCTATCATTCACATGCCATTTCCGGACGGCACTTGGCTGACGCAATGGCGCGATCTGGATCGCACTTGCGCCGAGTTCGCCAAATTTTCCAAGAAGGACGCCACTGCTTACCGGCGGATGTTAGCCGAGTTTGAGAAGGTCCGCCCCATCTTTGAAGCTGTCGCTTTCACGCCGATCGGCTTCGGCAAGCCCCTGAACGAACGGTTGGCGGAGGTTCCCGACGGCCATCTTTGGCAGCGCCGTGCGGCGATGTCGCAGTGGGAAATCATCCGCGACAATTTCGAGGACGATCATTGTCGCGCATTTCTGCTGGCCAGCCCGTTTACCCACCAGCCGCCTCAATATCCCATGACTGGACGTCTGGCGTACGCTTCGATTCGGACCGTGCCACGGCGCATTCCGAAGGGAGGATCCGGCGCTCTTACGCAAGCCTTGGCCGGTTACATCGAGGCTCATGGCGGAGTCGTCCTCGTGAACAAGGGTGTAGCCCGTCTAATCGTCGAGAACGGAAAATGCACCGGCGTCGAATGTGAGGATGGAAGCCAGTATCGCGCGGAGAAGGCTGTCCTTTCTACGATCCACATTAAGCAGCTGGTAAATATGGCTCCTCAGGAACTCTGGGGAGAAGATTTTCTTTACGGTGTGGATACATGGCAGCCTGAGATTTCGGCTGTGGTCGCGCACTATGCCATCACGGAACCACCCAGATTTCAGTCTGACAACGGCCTTTTCGAACCCGTGGAAACTTGCGTGATGCCGAGTTCCGAGAGAGCGTTGGGCTTCATCTATGACCATCTTTTGGGGAGGGTGAACGTCGAGAATCCGCCTCTGGAGATCACCTGCTGCAGCACCGTCGATTCAACGCGCGCACCGGCCGGGATGCACACTCTTCGCGTTCTAGGCTTCCATCCCTATGATTTAAAGCAGGGTCATGAACATTGGGACGAATTGAAGGAAAATGTCGCCGAATCCAATCTCAACTACATGCGCCGGTTCGCGCCAAACCTGACGGAGGACAAGATTCTTGCGCGATTCGTAGAGAGTCCGGTGGATTTGGAGCGCATGAATCCGCACAATTGGCACGGCAGTTATCACGCTGGGGCCGCCGATCCATCGCAGTCCGGAGCTTTGCGTCCGATGGCCGGATGGGCGCAGCATCGCATGCCGATCCCAGGTCTTTATCAGACCGGAGCAACCACCCATCCCGGAGGATCAGTGACCGGAGCGCCCGGCCGCAATGCAGCGACCGTGATGCTGAAAGATTTTGGTATCAGTATCGAGGCGGTGGCGAGCAAGAAGGCTTAATAACGCTGGCGACGTCGTTCGTTGCCATAGCTAGTTGCCCGGCTCGGACCTTGATGTGGTGCGACGAAAAAACCTGCTTATACCCGGATCCAATTCAACAGTATGAGCACCAAAGTTGCGGTGCCAACGATAATCCAGAGAGCGAGTCCCTGGAGAAGCGGACGAAGGCCAACGCGCCGGAGCGTTTTTTGGTTTAGTCCTGTACCGATCAAGAACAGCGTTACGGTGAGCCCAATCTTGCCCAGGTGATTCAGAACACCAAAAGCCGGGCTGAACGCTGGCATCAAGGTGTTAAGGAATGTGGCAAAACAAAAGAACAGGATGAACCAAGGCCACAGGATGCGCGCCCTGCTCTTCAGAGTGATGGCCGTTACCAGCGACAGCGGAATGATCCAGAGAGCGCGTACCAGCTTTAGGGTAGTGCCGACGGCCAAGGCAGTGGGGCCATACTTCGCGGTCGCACCCACAACCGAACTGGTGTCGTGAATGGCCAGCGCTGCCCAGAGGCCAAATTGCTCCTGGGTCATGTGAAGCAGGTGGCCGATGAGAGGAAAGATAAACAGGGCCACCGAATTGAGGATGAAAACAGTTCCCAGGGATACGCCCATCTCTTGTTCGCTTGCTTGTGCAATCGGGCCCACCGCTGCAATAGCACTTCCTCCGCAAATGGCTGTGCCGGCACTGATCAGAAATGACGATTTCCTTCCAACATGAATAAGGTAGCCGAGTGCCAGTCCCAGCAGCATCGATGCAGTGATGCTGATCGCAGTATAGAAAAAGCCAGAGCGTCCGGCACGCAGAAGTTCGTGCAGGTTCATGCCAAAACCGAGGGCAACGATTGAAGCCTGAAGCAAAAACTTAGCGAGCCGTTTGCTTGCAGCCGGAAACGGGTGCGCGACAGTGAATCCGTAGATTAGGCCTCCCAGCAGCGCGACGGGCGGCGAAATCAGACCGCTTACGGCCAGGATCAGTCCGACGAACAAGATGCTCTTGCTCACCAGAGAAGTCTGCCTTGGGCAAAGCACCAGCGTCCAAGCAGTAGTTTTGATTAACGATTAGTTGCGCTTATGGGCGGGAAATATCCGAACGTGCCTTCAACGGCGCACGGGCCAGAAGCCGGGCGCGCTCCAACGCGAATGTCCGGAATGCATCCGCCGGGCCGTGGGGGCGCGGGCCAGCCAGGGAAATGAGGGAAAAATTGCGGGCGACTTTGAGACCTGAGACCTCTACCACCTTCAATGCCCCTAGTTCCAGCTCTTTCGAAATCGCCCACCTGGAAACGACCCCGATGCCAAGTCCGGCTTCCACAGCGGACTTAATGGCTTCCGTAGAATCTAAGTTGATTACATGCTTGAAACACTTGAGCCTGAAGCCAGCCTTCTGAAGAGCTATCTCGACGACGCGGCGAGAGCCGGAACCATGTTCCCGCATGAGAAGAGTTGAAGCCATGAACCGGTCGCGCGACATATGATCAGATTCGAAATCTGGCGATGTGATCAAGGCCAACTCATCTTGCATGAAGGGCGCGGTGTGAATCCCGCGCTCGCGAGCTGGACCCTCGATGAGGCCGATGGATAGCTGGTTGGCGAGGAGAAGTTGCACGATTTCGGCGGTGTTACCGCTATGCAGCGAGAACTGCACGCGGGGATGCTGTTCGAGGAATGCTCCCAATAAACGTGGCAGAACATATTGTGCGATCGTGGTAGACACTCCCAGGGACAATTCTCCGGAAACTTTCCCATCCTTTGCGTCAAGGGCCTGTTCCGCCTGGCAGACGAGCCCGGCTATCTTGTTCGCATAACCAAGCAAGAGTGATCCTTGTGGCGTAAGGGAGACGCGATTGGCAGCGCGGTCAAAAAGGCGAATACCAAGATCGTCTTCCAGTGCTCTGATCTGAAGCGTGATGGCGGGCTGGGTGAGGAAGAGGTGTTCCGCCGCCTTGCGAAAGTTCAGATGTTCAGCGACGCTGCGAAATACCTTGAGGCGAAAGTTTTCCAAGCGGGCCATAGACTGATGATCAATAAACCGCCGAACAGTTGTACTATGCTCGGACGAGTACAGAAATTACGAGGCAGACTCTCTCACGTACGCGCGGCCAGCGCGCTCTTAATGCGATCGGGAGTGAAGGGCACTTGACGGATTCGGGCGCCCGTGGCATCAAAAATCGCATTGCCGATCGCTGCGACAGCCAGCGTGATAGCCGTCTCTCCCGCGCCGGTCGCTTTCATTCCCGGGCGGTCGATGAGAACGCTCTCGATCAGTGGCAGTTGGATTCCAAGCGGTAACGTGTTGTAGCTCTGCCAGTCGATGGACGTTACTTTGCGATCGTCCCAGGTAATTTCCTCCCCGAGAGCGCGGCTTGTTCCTTGCAACAATCCACCTTCGATCTGATTGCGCAGGCCCTCAGGATTGGAAATCGGCCCGCAATCATGTGCGACTAGAAAATGCTTGACCTGCACTCGCCCGCTTGTCTGATCTACCTCCACTTCGGCGATGAGCGCAGCATATCCGTTGTCACCCTCATAGGCGACACAAGCGATACCACGTCCGGTCACGGTACCAGTGAGCGCATGGCCAGGCTTTGGCGAAGGGCGGGCGTCCCAGTTCGCTGCCTTGGCTGCGGCCTTAACCACATCGATGATTCTCTCCTCCGTCAGGTGTTGTAACCGATATGCAACCGGATCAGCCTTCACATAAGCGCTGATCTCGTCCATGAAGGATTCATGGGCGAAGGTGTTCTGCAAGCGCAAGGGTGAGCGCAGAGGCCCGGTAAAGAACGGTGACTTCACGGTATGAGCGAGCACGCGTTCGCTGCGGATCGAGCCTGCTCCTCCGCACTTTCCACTGATGCAGCCGGCAACGTATGACGGCACTGCGTTGTTGCCGTTGCGTAGTTCCCCAGTGGGCTCGGTCGCAGGCTTTGGAGTGACCGTATCAGGATCAAAGCCAGCCAGCATTCCGGTCATTACATTTCCGGGCTTGTCGTACCCCGGTCTTCCCCCGAAGGATACCGCCCAGGTCTCACAATCCCATGCCATGATCGCGCCACTCCCATCGACTCCGGCACGCTCTTGGATCACGCAGGCTGATCCATAATTCTCAGAAACGAACTCATCCTGTCGCGTGAGTTGCACCCGGACCGGCCGGTGCACCGCCTGCGACAGCAGCGCTGCGTCTAACGAGACGGCATCCGCTGCATTGAGTCCGTAACAGCCCGAGCCGCGAACAAAGATTACGCGTACGCTGTCGAGCGGCAAGGACATGAGCACCGAGACGCTGTGTCGCGTTGGATACACTGACTGTGTCGCCGACCACACGGTCGCCCGATCTGCCTGCACATCCGCTACGGCGCAGGATGAACCAATCGAACCGTGAGCCTGGTAGGGATGCAAGTACGTTGCCTTCAGAACATGCGAAGCCGAATTTAGCTTGTCATCCACGTCCTTGGAGTTGACGAGCATAACCTCGCGTGACGGCTGTTTCCGGACATGGTCGTAAAAATCCTTCTGCGCGGGGAGCCCGGGTCCCGGCTTCCAGGCGACCTTCAGGATTTTGGCTGCCTCCGCTGCCTGCCATTGCTTCTCCGCCACAACCCCAACGAAGTTATTTCTCACGACTACCTGGATGAGTCCGGGAACGTGCTGCACCGATTTCTTGTCTATGCTTGCCACCGTTGCTCCCGTCTCCGGCGGACGCACGACTCGACCGTGAACCATTCCCGGTACGCGCACACTGTGGACGAATTCGAAGGTTCCGGTCATAAGCGCAACTAAGTCTATCGACGGAACAGGTTTCCCAAGCACCTTCCAAT
>Ga0182024_10020976_pt1 | contig 11899 bp, 16 predicted proteins | sample P32metaG_FD_120480 | JGI IMG/M metagenome (GOLD analysis project Ga0182024, IMG submission 120480) | Permafrost microbial communities from Stordalen Mire, Sweden - P3-2 metaG (Illumina Assembly) | ecosystem: Environmental > Terrestrial > Soil > Wetlands > Permafrost | place: Sweden: Stordalen... | reverse complement strand
AAAGAGCCGAAGCTGTAAATGCGCCTGCCCAATCTCTTTGAGAAAAGTTCCAATGGCGCGCAGGGCAATAACATAGCGAAGCTGCCTGGCCGCTATTGGGCGCTCCGCTTCCTGCGAATCTTGTGCGCCGAAGGCCAAGTTCAGTTGTGCTACGAGACCGACCATTGCTTCGAGTGAGCGCAGGGCCTGTTCTCGATCACCCTTCGTTGGGGGTTGATTTAGATCACTGCTCATTGCCCATCCGCTGGTGCTCTGAAGGAGGGCGACGCGGTGCGTTACCGCCTTTTCAGGTCGCCCCTACCCGAGTCAGTTCGATTTTAACGCCCCCACCCTCCACGTAGAAGGGCCTAGCGCGACTAAATAAGCTTCGGTACGTTGCATCCGTTGCACTCTTGGTGCGATTCTCGTGTGCAACCACCTTGGCGGCCCGCTTTATTTCCCGGCTCATGCCGGAATTTCGGTCCTCATCGGTATGACGTTGTTTTCCGGTGGGTTGATGATCCGGTCGATCTGGCCGGACAGCGCCTCGAAGGCGCGCTTCTTCTCATCGTAAAAAGCGTGCCGATCGTAGATGCCCCTGATGCCACCAATAGCGTGACCAAGCGCGCGCTCAGCATGGTCAGCATCCACGCCTGCCCGGCTCATCAAACTGCGCGCGGTTCTCCGCAGATCATGGATCGTCCAGTCCGTCACCCCGCACTTTTCGTCAAAGGCTTTCTTGAATTGGCTGAAGGATGCCAGCGGCCGGGTGCCGTGCGTTGTAAATACCGGGCCGGCCAGTCCGTCACCAATAACGGGAAGGCCATTGAGAATCGCTACAGCGGCCTCTGGGAGAGGGATCAGGAAGTCACGCTTACCCTTTATCCTCGCGGCTGGAATCAGCCAGTCCGCCCCGCTGCGTTCCTTTCGGTCCATCCGGGCGCCTTCGTTCCGTCGCACGGCGGTCAACAGGATGAATTGCATCAGCTTGGCAAACATCTGGAGTCCCGGCGCCCCCTGGATGGTCTCTGCAGTCTGCCAGACTGCGCGAATCTCGTCATCGGTCAGGGTCCGCTTCCGGGCGCGTTCGCTGGCGTTGCTGCGGGACATTCCCCGGACAACCGGACTGCGGAAGTCGTCATCGCGAGCGGCGTGCCAATTCATGATCCGCCGAATGATCATCAGAACCGCGTCCGCCATCGTGGCGCCCCGCTTGTCCTCGATTTGGTCCAGCAACGCGACAATGTCCCGACGCCTGATCTGATCTATCGGTTTGTCACCGAGGATCGGGTAGACGAGCCGCTTGAGGATGGCCAGCCTTTGATCCATGGATCGAAGCTTCGGGCGTTCCCGCTTCATGTATTGATCGGCGATGGTCCGGAATTTACCCCGCACCGATCGCTCTGCCTTCTCGACTCTTTTCTTTGCAACCGGATCAGTACCCTTCGCGACCTCGCCCTGGATGATATCCGCCCACTTGTGAGCGTCAGGCAGTTTGGTGGTGCCGCTCAGACTGGCGCGCCGGGAATTTCCCTTGGCGTTGCGATACTGAAATACGAAACTGCGATTGCCATTTTTTGTCACCATCAAACCAAAGCCAGGACGCTTTTCATCCCAGTAGATGATGCGATCCTTTCCTGCCGGCGGCTTTGCTTCCGTCAAAATAAATCCGGCGGTCAGTTTCACCTGCATGGAAATTCTCCGGTAAGCAAAGGGTAAGCGAATCTCGGGTATGGCCTTGAATGACAGTGTCATTACAGATCATGCAAAAGTATCTGCGCCGCAAGGGTTTCTTGCTATTGTCGGTACGTCAAAGAATGCCAAGCGATAGCAGAGTAGGCATTAAATACATTTCAGCCGAAGAGATGGCTTTCGTTCGAACATTGCGGCTTCAGGATCAGCGGAGGCTGCAGCGATCGAAATAAATCCTACGACAACCGGCCGCTTAAGCGGGTCGAACGATCGCGCATTGAAGAGGACGCTATTTGATGACGCCATAATTGAAACAGCCGAGCTGATGAGGGACTGTTCCAATGAAGAAGACCGAGATTCTCAAGGTTCGCGTCGACAAGGAAACTCACGCCGCGCTGATGCGGCACTGCAAAGGCACGGGGCAATCACCCTCCTGGGTGCTGCGCAAGATCCTCGAGGAACTGATCCAGGGAAACAAGGGCGGTCGGCAGGCCGCTGCTGCCAACGCCGAAGCGTGGGCCGCTGACGAATCAGACGGTCGATACGCCCGCAGCATTGCAGCCATCCTGATTGCCGAGCATTTGGCCATGACCGGGCGATGGCAGCAGCAATCCCCGAACAGACATCGCGAGGTTGGGCGGCTTGTCGATGCCCTCCTCCAGGCCATCTGCGGCGATCATGATCAGGACCAGACGCCGGCGCCGTTTCCATCCGAGGAAATAGCAGGTCCGGCGCTTGCGCTTCTGCCCGCGGAGTCAGAGCCAAAATATTGGTGAAGGCGGCGTCAGGAGTGCAGCGCAGAGGGCCGTCGACGTCGGCTTTGTGGCGATGTCGGAGCTTGCGATCCGTCCCCCGGCGAACGATTCGGCGTTACTGCGTCGCATAAAGCCTTCCATTCCGCGTCGGTAATTCGATTGAGCTTCATCCGAAGCTGGAGGATCGCCATCGACACCAATTGCGCCGTCTCCTGGCTGGCGCTGGCGATGAGAACCGCCCGGCAATGCTCGAGGGTCGCAAGCGCCGCATGCAATTGTCGGTCTGAATGCGACACTGATCCCGACGCCGAGGAAGCGCGGTCGGGTCGTGGCGATCCAGGCGGTCGTTTCATCATGCCCTCAATCCAGAAGGAAACGCAGCAGGTGACGGGCTCCAGAATCTGAGGTCCGGCACCTGTGGTTGCAGCATAGCCAGGGCAGCCATGTGCATGGCCAACAATTCGCGTGACACAACTCGATATCACGTAGTCTGCGAGTGACGTGGATATCGGTTCGCGTGATGGAAACGCGTCAAAACGAGAAACCAGCCAGGGACGCACGCCCCCGATGACGCCGGTCATCGCTGGGCACATGCAGGATCTATCGTTCCACACGATTCAATCTTGCCCCGCTCTCGAGGCTGTCTGATCCTGAAGTACCCGTGACTTCCAGCGGGCACGGGTTTGGCCTCAAAGCCAAGGGAGGAGCTGGCGTGCGCTTTCCATCTGTTGTGATCGCCATCGTCGCCGTTGTTTGCGGCGTGACCGAGGCGCGAAGCCAGACCATCAAGTCCGCGGTCTATATCAACCTCGAAAGCTATGTCTCCGCTCCGACGCCGACTTATTCCGGAGTAGCGTGCGGCAGCAGTTGCAATACCGTGGCGCTGAAGCTGTGCACCGGCATTGGCTACAAATATGGCGCGCCGGTCCGCATGATCAACGCGCAAATGGGCGGCGCGGTCTGCTTCGACACCACCGGCAGCAGCTTTTCAATCGACGACGGCAACCTCGTCACGAGAGACCGGCGAAAGAAATAAGTTCGCGGTTCGGACGGCCGGGTCGAGATGAATGGCCCGCTCAAGGGCCGCCGCGGTATGACCGATTGCTGAAAATGTGGAACCCGGGTAGCCTCGGCTCACCGGCGCGCCCTGCGAATGCGCCTTCGTCATTTTCTCGCAAGCCAGACGCAGGTTGGGAGCACCGCATGGGTCGGACATACCAAAGCATCGTCGATACCATCGGCAATACGCCGGTGGTGCGGATCAACCGTTTGGCCCCCAAAGGCATCAATCTCTTTGTCAAGATCGAAGCCTTTAACCCGCTCGGCTCGGTCAAGGACCGATTGGCTCTCGGGGTCATCGAGGCGGCCGAAAAGTCTGGAGAACTCAAACCTGGCCAGACCGTCATTGAAGCGACAAGCGGAAATACAGGAATCGGTCTCGCAATGGTTTGCGCCGCCAAAGGATATCCGCTTGTGATTACCATGGCAGAATTATTCAGCGTCGAGCGGCGCAAGCTGATGCGCTTCCTGGGAGCAAAGGTCATTGTAACTCCCGCCGCCGAGCGCGGCATGGGCATGGTCAACAAGGCGATCGAGCTTGCCAAGGCGCATGGCTGGTTCATGACGAGGCAGTTCGAGAATGAAGCCAATCCAGAGATCCACTCCCGGACCACAGCGCGTGAGATACTCGAAGACTTCTCCGGACAACGGCTGGATTATTGGGTTACGGGCTATGGAACAGGCGGGACATTGAACGGCGTCTCGCGCGTGCTTGCCAAGCAACGCCCCGAAACCAGGATCATCGTTTGCGAGCCGGAGGATGCGCAACTGCTGGCCAGCGGCATCGTGCAATCCCGAAATCCGGATGGCACTCCGGCGGCGGCGCATCCGACATTCAAACCGCATCCGATGCAGGGATGGACGCCGGATTTCATCCCGAAAATCACCGACGATGCGGTCGCCATGAAGGTGATCGATCGCATCCTGCCCATCTCCGGGCCTGAGGCCATTCAGGCCAGCCGGAATCTTGCCACCCAGGAAGGCATCTTCGTCGGCATCACCTCGGGCGGGACCTTTGCCGGCGCGCTCAAGGTTGCAGCCGAGGCAGAAAAGGGAGCAAACATTCTCTGCATGCTTCCCGACACCGGGGAGCGCTATTTGAGCACGCCGCTGTTCGCCGATATCGTGGCGGATATGAACGAGGCCGAGCTTGAAATTTCGCGCTCGACGCCCGGTGCCCAGCTCAATCCTTGAGTGATCTTGCAGATCAGCCCTTTGTGCTTCGCGAACGAGGCTCGACCAGACGGCAGGCTGGCATGGGTTTGCCCTGGGCTTTCAGGTTGTGGGAGCCCGGCTCTTGGTCGACGATTTGAACGGACGGGCTTCCTCAGTTCCATATTGAATAACTTCCGCTCTCTCCATGGTGATAAGGCCGCTCGCCATCATGCCGTCAAGCACAGGCAAGAAGCTCTCGATCTTTTCTTGCGAGTCGACGATCTCAACCACGACCGGCAGATCCTGCGAGAGACGCAAGAACTTGCTGGTATGAATCCGGCTCGAGTGGCCGAATCCGATGTGGCCGCGCAAGACAGTTGCACCGCCGAGATGCATCTCACGCGCCTTCAGGACAATCGCCTCATGGAGAGGAAGACCTTGAAATTTATCGTTCTCCCCAAAAAAGATTCGGAGCAGGACGGCCTCTCGCGGAATTTGCATTTTCCGTCCCCCCGTTTTTGTTGGCACAACGTCTCGACGATTGACCTATTTTACTTCTCATCCAGGAATCTGGCGAAGGCTGCTGTTTTCCTATTTTACGACTAGAACGGGGCAGGATGCCAACTGAATGACCCTGTCGGCGCGACTTCCGAGCATTCGTTCGTACAGCGCCGAGTGGCCCGTGGCGCCAATCACCAGCAGATCTGCACCGAGTTCACCCGCGAGGTCGACAATGCTTCTCACGGGATGACCTATGAGCACATGAGTCTCCAGCGTCACGCCCTTTTCCGTGGCCATCGCTTTCGCACGCTTCAGCACATGTTTATATCGGTTATTGGCATTTTGGCGTTCGGTTTCGACCTCGCCTATTAATTCCGGAAAGGACGCAACCTCTTCGACTGAAGCCATATGTAGTTCGGAATTGTTTTGCTTCGCAAGATCGAGCGCAAGCTCCAGCGCCCTGAACGCAGGACCGGAGCCGTCGTTCGCATTCAGGATGCTTTTGAACATCACCCACTCCTGGGTCGTTATACTGATGTAGCTTCTTGATCGGGCGCGCCTGACCCTTGTTTTGGCAGCAGATGACGTGGCAGGTAGAAGGCATTGGCAATGACCGTCGGGATCACCGCGCTGGCAATCACCGTGGCGACCAGCGATGAATATTGGGCCTGATTGATGATCCCGTGCGAAAGTCCGAACAAGGCCGAGATCGTCCCGAAAGTGAGACCGGTGGACATCAACAGGGTTGTATACGTTGCCTCCTGGTCGGGCGAACCAAATAGTTTGGTGACAGGGTATACGCCGACGATCTTCGTCCCCACCTTAACCAGGAGAAAAAGGATAAAGGCGATAGGCGCGGCAACGAGGTCCGGTATGGAAACATAGGAGCCGGCGCGAATAAAATAGAACGGCGTCAGCAGTCCGAATGCCAGCGTACGCAACCTTCTGATCAGCGCGTGATCCTTGCCGACCGTACCAGCAAGCACCATCCCGATCAGGTAGGCCGGAAGGACTGCCTCACTGTCAGCCCAGCTCGCCAACGCCCCCATTCCCAGCAGGCAAAGCAGCAGGAATTTCGCTTCCAGCTCGGAAGGGCGATTTCCGTATATGCGAAAAAACCGCGGAGTGACCCACGGGAGCACGATAAAGACGACGGCCCCGACACCGAGGAAAACCAATGTCTTCATCGTAAACGGAGCGAAGATTAGTCCGAGCGCGACCACCGTTCCGAGATCGGTTACGAAACAGGCGGCCAGGATGGTCTTGCCGTATTCCGTGGTATTAAATCCGAACTCCAGCATCACGGCATAGACGACAGCGACGGAGGTGGTGGACATTGCAACGCCCGCAAGCCAACTCGGCATCGGATCCCAGCCCAGCAAGTAATGGGCAGCAGCGGCGCAGCCAAGAAACGGGAAGAGGAAGCTCGCGAATCCGACTGACGCGGCCTCCTTCCATTTCAGTCTGAATACCTGCGGATCAAGTTCTGCTCCCGCGAGAAAAGTCAGCACGATCGCGCCGAGGCCGGATAAAAACTTCACCCAGGATTCATCGGTGCCGAGCACCGCCGAGCCGACGGCGGCCCCGATGATCAATTGTGCGATCGTTCCAACGACAATTTCCGACAGCGCGGTCGAGATGCGAAACCAGATCGAGAGCAAACTCGCGATCAATGCAAGGCCGAGCCATAGAGCAGCCAATCCCCATACGCTTGTCATGGCGCGCGACCCCGCCTCTGCGCTGCCCCGATCGCGCAGACCATAAGCCGCGACAGCCGCTGCGGGCCCACCGCTCTCCAGAGACTGCACGAATGGCATTTTCTGCAGCCGGAAATCTGCTCAGGACTCTTGTGTGAGAACGGTGGGCCTGTCTGATCCAAGACACACTCCTGCTGGCAGTGGCACAGCAGGAGTCATCAGCCTCTTCGGCGGTTGTGGGGGACCCCATCCCCATTTTGGACTAGGTTGATCTTAGCCCGGAAATCGATGAAAACAAGCTAATCCCGAAAGTTCCTTGCGGCCTCGCCCGCTGGGCTAGGCATCCGTCGCTTTATCATTGCCGTACTGCAGCACCTGCAATTTCTCCAGCGTGATGAGACCGCTATCCATCATTCCGTCAAGGACAGGCAAAAATTCATTGATCTTCTGTTCGGAATCCACGATTTCGATGACCAGGGGCAAATCCAGAGAAAGCCGGAGAATTTTGTCGGTGTGAATCAGGCTCGATTTGCCAAAACCCATCGGACCACGCAACACGGTGGCGCCGGCCAGGTGCATTTCCCGCGCTTTCTTCACAATGGCTTCATAGAGCGGACGATCCTCGAATTTGTCATTTTCACCGGTGAAAATTCGCAGCAGCAATGCTTGCTTCGGTATTTGCATTTTCAGTTCCTTACAAACGATTGAGGCGTGCCGCCAGCGCATGTCCGAGCCATACGCCGGCTATCCAGGTGACGGCCGAGACGACCAGATAGACGAATGCAGTCTGCACCCTGCCGGACTGCACAAGCCGCAGCGTCTCGAGACTGAACGCGGAAAACGTCGTGTAGCCTCCGCAGATGCCGACCATGACGAACAGCCGCTGTCGCGCGCTGACAAATAACCTGCCGTCAGGGCCGGTCAGCGCAGCATAAATCCCGATAACGAACGAGCCGGTCACGTTGACGAACAACGTGCCCCAGGGAAAGCCGTCGCCAAATTGGCTCACGAACAGAACGGAAACCAGAAAACGCGCCACAGCGCCGACGATGCTTCCGAGCGCGACCGAAATATAAGAACCCGTCCTGTCCCAGAATGTTTGCCACCGGGGGGAGCGTCGCACATGAGAAGGCGGATGCTTCTCGGTCTGGCCACTCGCCGACAAACTTGATGAAATGTGGTCCTGCATTGCTCGGTACCCTCTAACCCAAAACGTAGAGGCCGGCCGTAAAGCCGCCAGTGACGGCAACAAGGCAAAGAGAGAGCGAGGCCACCATATTCCCTGCGGCCCGTATCATTTCGCCGTCGCGGGCGAGTGCCAGAGTTTGAAGGCTGAAGGACGACACCGTGGTATAGGTTCCAAGGATGCCGATCGCCGCGAATTGCCATGGTCTCACGGCCGCGAAAATCCCATGGCTGGCAGCCGATGCCGCGAGAATGCCAAGCAGAAAGGCACCGCTCACATTGACGACCATGGTTCCCCAAGGAAACGTCTCGCCGACGCGCCGCGCAACGAAGCCGGAGAGCCAGAATCGAGCCGTCCCACCGAGCACGCTGCCAAGGGCAACCCACATGACTCCGTTGATAGTATCCACCGCATGCCTCGACTTGTTTTCAGATTTACGCGCCGTTCAAACCAAAGACACCTCGCCGGCAGCGCGCACCATCTCCTGGCTTGCGCACGACGCAGTTACTTGACTTCGCGTTGAGACGGAGAAGGAGGCCTGAGCGGCACATCGCCATGGCTTAACCCCCGCATTCTCGACGCGGCAGGAGTCATCAGCCCTCATCAGGCGGTTTTGGGGAACCCCTTCCCCTTGGACAAGAAAATACTAGACGATGTCTATCCGGGGATCAATATCAGCCGGCCGACACCTGACCGCTCTCGGCGGCTGTACATCTAATGGCTAGCGCCGCGCCAAGGTTCCGTAAAACCCTCCGCATCCAGGCCGAAATTTGTAGGTTCGAAAGGTACGCCCTCGTCCGAGTACCACCAATACGCAAGATCGCGTATGTCACCGCACCTAATTGGCAGCTCGCCTGTTTGAACTGGCGATCGAATTTGGCGACCGGCTGTCACGTCGTGTCCCGGTATTTTGCAAGGCTGCTCGTCGTCATGAAAAATTTTGCGAGCCCGTCGTTTTTCCGGCTGTTCGATCTTTTGACGAGTACGCACAATCCAGGGTTCAAGCGTACGAAGTGGATACTCGACGGCGTCGATTGCGCGCGCGAGCGGCACAGCTTCACAGGTCAAAAACACGGATTCGCCGTGGAAATTTTCACGTTCACCCGCGCTGGCAAACGCGGCTGGAGCTTGATGGTGGTCAAGGAATACTGGTGGATCGGAGAGGAAAGCGAGGACACGAAAGTCTTGCGGTGGGCACGCCCAACCGGTGGTCGGCGAAATGACATCATCGCCTGGTTTCGTGAACAGCAGGCCATTCTCGAGCGTTCATCGATGCCGGCGAGCTAAAACCGCCCTATCAGTTGCCATGACTCCTATCCGTTCGATACTGACGGGGTGCTAAGACTTTCAAGCACTCGGCAATCGGCCACGCAGCCGCCGTCACAATTGTCGAGCATGCGGGCAAGTTCGGCGCGAAGTGCGTTGAGCTGCGAGATGCGCTGATCGACGGCCGCCAAATGACGCGCCGTGATCTTGTCGGCGTTTTCGCAAGGTTGTTCTGGCTGAGCGCTTAAGGCCAACAGCTCACGAATGTCGTCGACTTCGAAGCCGAGATCGCGGCTATGTTTGATGAAATTCAGGCGCGTGATATCGGGCGCGCCGTACCGCCGTTGCTTGCCTTCGGTGCGAAGGGGTGCGGTCAGCAGGCCGACCTGCTCGTAATAGCGGATCGTCGGCACTTTCACGCCGGTCTGCCGCGACAATTCTCCGATCGATACGTCCATTTTTTGGCTTGAACCTCTAGTCGCTAGAGGTTGTAGACTTTTTCCAGTTCAATGGAAAGGGTCTGGCGTGTCCGACCACTGCTGTGGATAAAATACTGAACATGATCAGTATGTTACCCTCGTCTCGGCGAACGGTGCGTATGACTGCTGCTCGGGCGGGGTGCCGGTGTTTGATGGTGTCGATCCTCGTTACAAGCGCGTGCTGTGGACGGTGATCTCGATCAACGGGCTAATGTTTTTCGCCGAGATGTTGGCCGGCCACGTCGCGGGGTCCCAGGCGCTAAAGGCCGACGCGCTCGACTTTCTCGCCGATACCGTCACTTACGGTTTGAGCCTCGCAGTCATCGGCGCCAGCATCAAGACGCGAGCTGTTGCGGCGCTTTCCAAGGGCCTGTCGCTCAGCGCGATGTCGCTCTGGGTTTTTGGTTCGACACTTTATCAAACGCTGGTCCTGGGCATGCCGCGCGCCGAACTGATGGGAGCCATCGGATTGCTCGCGTTGACGGCCAACCTCGCATCGGTGCTGCTGCTGATGCGCTATAAGGATGGCGACGCCAACGTGCGCTCGGTCTGGCTTTGCTCGCGCAACGATGCGATCGGCAATGTCGTGGTGATGATTGCAGCGCTCGCCGTTTTTGGAACCGAAAGCGCGTGGCCGGATTTGGCCGTGGCAGGCGTGATGGCTGGCATCTTCCTGACGTCGTCGGTGCAGATTTTGAAGCAGGCTTGGACCGAATACCGCGGTGACCGATTAGGCGCCGGATTGACGGGCGCGGCATGACGCATGCCGGGCATACCCATGACGATCACGCGGGACATGCCCACGGCCCGCGCGGTCACGTTCACGCGCCCGCCAATTTCGGGACTGCGTTCGCCATAGGGATTGGCCTCAACACGGCGTTCGTGATGTCGAAGCGCTGTTTGGTTACATCAGCAATTCGATGGCACTTGTTGCCGATGCCGGTCATAATCTTTCCGACGTGCTAGGACTGCATTATGCTCAAGCCGCAGGATCATTGGCCGGACCCGACGCTCTCAAAGGCCCAACTGCTGGGACGGATTGAAAATGTAGCCCGACGATTACCGGGCAACAGCTACGGAATTACCTAACCTATACAGATGCGCTTCAACGAATTGTTGGCAGGCGTGCGTGCTTCCTGCTCATCTTCCTGCTTCTGATGAGCGCGCTCGGCTCGGCGCGCGACGCCTTGCTTGTGTTCAGCGCTGTCCCCCTCGCTTTGACGGGCGGCGTGGCGGCATTGTGGCTGCGCGGGATGCCGTTTTCTATTTCTGCGGCCGTGGGCTTTATCGCTCTTTCGGGTATAGCCGTGCTTAACGGCCTCGTCATGCTGACCTACATGAAGCAATTGATGGATCAAGGCCGCGATAAATTCTCCGCCATTTACGAAGGTGCATTAGCCCGACTGAGGCCGGTCGCCATGACGGCGCTGGTTGCGTCGCTGGGCTTTGTGCCGATGGCGCTGGCGACGGGTACCGGCGCGGAAATTCAAAGACCGATCGCGACCGTCGTAATTGGCGGGCTGATCAGCGCGACGCTGCTGACGCTCTTCGTGCTGCCCGCGCTTTACGCCCGGTTCGGTCGTGGCCGTAAGTCAACGGAAGGAGCCATCGAACCGATACGAAGGGCCGCGGAATGATGTTGCGCCGGACATGGCGGCAGCACTGCTGCTTAGTTTTATCGATTCGCGGCAGATTCAATTTGCATTTTGAACATTCTCATTGTGCGACGCAAAAAGCAAACCCCAGCAATCTATTGAGATCGCTGGGGTTTTTCATCATCTTGGTTGCGGGGATAGGATTTGAACCTATGACCTTCAGGTTATGAGGGTAACTTCAATACCTGCTAACCTGTTGTTTTGCTGAAACATGGCAACCCTCGTGTGCCGCTGGTGTGCCACAGCCGCGCGAGCGGTCCCGCTAATCACAAAATCGCGAGAGCACTTAAGCGAAAAGACCCTTGGCAATTTGATCCATTGCCTTCTTGTGATCATCGCTGGGGAACAAATGCGAGCTATCGCCAAATTTTGGTGACGGCCGGGCCGGTCAGGCGGCGGCGGTTTCGGGCTGACGGTCGGTCGGCTTGGCGATGACCTCAATCCCGTCGTTGAATGTCACACCGAGAACGAGTTT
>Ga0182024_10020975_pt1 | contig 11900 bp, 8 predicted proteins | sample P32metaG_FD_120480 | JGI IMG/M metagenome (GOLD analysis project Ga0182024, IMG submission 120480) | Permafrost microbial communities from Stordalen Mire, Sweden - P3-2 metaG (Illumina Assembly) | ecosystem: Environmental > Terrestrial > Soil > Wetlands > Permafrost | place: Sweden: Stordalen... | reverse complement strand
GCGCTTCCCGATGCGCAGATTCGGCGGCACCTTCCAGCCACGCTCGCCTTTGTATTTCCATCGCAGCACAAGCATGGCCAGGCTGTTGAAGGTGAAACTCCAGATCACCCCAAAGGCATAGGCTTCGCCGAGGGCGATTACGTTGCCGCGGCTGGCGATGATCGTGAACAGCTGCATGCCCGCGACCAGGTTCACGATGCGATAGCTGGTGCCAAACTTGCGGTGCGGCCGCCGGAACCAGTCGGTGAGCACGCCGTCTTCAGCAATGCGCATCAGCACCCCGGTCGAACCGATGATGGAGGTATTGATCGCGCCGGAGAGAATCAGGAAACCGACCAGCACCACGAAGACGCGAAAAACAATTCGCAGCACCTGCGGCCCAACCATATACATAGCGAGGCCGGCGATCAGGTTGTCACGGTATACCGGCACCCGTACCGCGTCGGGAATCAACATGACCGCCAGCAGCGAACCCAGGCCGGTAAACAGAAAGCTGTAAATCGCGATGACGATCGCGGCGCGTTTCAGGTTCCTGAGCTTCGGGTGTTCGATCTCGCGGTTCACCTGCGCCAGCGTCTCTTCGCCGCTCATGGCCAGAACGGAGTGGCCGAAGGCCATGATGATCCCGAACATGCCCAGCATTGCGGGCAGGCGCGTGTGCGCCAGAAAGCCAAGAGCATCCTTGCTGAAGTGCAGGGTAGAGGGCGAGGGGAAGGGCGGCAGCTTGGCGCCTACGTGGAAGGCGGAAAAAATGCCCCAACTCAGCAGGATCACCACCATGACGGTGGTGATCTTCATTACTTCCAGCGCTTTATCGCTTGACTCTTCAATCCCTTTCAGATTTTGCCACCAGTAGTACACGGTGACGATCGCGGCAAAGGCTGCCGAGGTAAAGTCCATGTGGAGGTGGGGCGCGGCGTGGTGGGCATTGAGCATGGCGCCCGGTAGCCAGCTATGGGCTGCGGCCACGTCCATCAACTCGTTCAGCAGACTGGTGATGTATTGCCCGGCTGAGACGCCCGAGATGGGCCCGGTCAGGATGTAGTCGAACATGAGCGCGGAAACGCTCAGTTTGGCGAAGGTGCCGCCCAAAGCCTCTTTCACCACCCGATAGACACCGCCGCGGGTGAACATCGAGCAGCTCTCCACATAAACGGAGCGCACCGCAAAGGAGAAGAGCATGACCCCCAGAATGAACCACGGGGCAGACTTGCCGATGGCTTCTTCCGCAATGCCGCCGGCATAGAAGGCGGAAGAGCCAAGATCGTTCAGCACCACCGCAGCGGCGCGCCAGAACGATATAAAGGTGAGCATTACGGACGAGGCGACGACCAGCTTTACCCGGTTGCTGGGCATAAACGGTGCACTGGTTGTTCGTTCGGAAGCCATTCGATATAGGCTAGTGGGTCAATCCCGCGACCATGGACAATCGCGGTCTGGATCGAAGCTCAGACCTGAGTCTATGTCGGTTGCCGCTCAGCGTCAACGAAGTGATGCCGTGGGTGACAGGGGGACCGAGCCAAGACTCAGTCGCCAACGAGCTCCTGGATATCTTCAATAAAACTGATCACCACCACCACCGAGGATCCGGCGATCCCGGCGAAGAACAAAACCTCACAAAGCCGCATGAAAAAGATGGCAACCAGCATAGTCATCGATTGTATCGCTTTCCTCGTCTAGCGTATGCAAGAAGCTCATCCCCCAACCCGGATCTCCTGTACACGGCGCCATCCATATTTGCGTGTGCGGTCCCGGCCTGCCGGGACGCAAGAGGTTGGTTGATCTCCCCGGGTCCAACAGGGAATCCGGGAAGGGATGGATGGTAGACTCACCGCGATGGCAAAACTGGCACAGCAACCTTGGCTGCTCGGCATCGCTTCCGCCGTGCTGCTCCTGCTGCCGTTTTCGATCATCGGCCCGGTGCCCTTTTGGCGCACGTTCTTTGCCTGGTTCGCCTTTGTTCCCCTCTTCTACGGTCTGCTGTCAAAGCAAAACCTGCGCCGCAGACGGGCATGGCTGCACGGAACTCTTGCCGCCTATCTCATGGGATTTCTATGGTATGTCGGCAATTGCTACTGGATCTACCAGACGATGCTGTACTTCGGCAACCTGCCGCCATCCATCTCGGCCGGGATTCTAATCGCCTACAGCATGGTGCTGGGGCTTTACTTCGCCGCCTTCGGCCTCTTGCTCACCGCAACCGCAAAAGCCTTCCGCAGTCCGCATTACGCTCTCCTGGCCTCGCCCTTCTTCTGGGTGGCGCTGGAATTGCTATCGTCCCGCTTCACCAAGGTTCCCTGGGATTTGCTGGGTTACTCGCAAATCGATAATTTCGTGCTGACCAATCTGGCTCCCTTTACCGGGGTCTATGGTCTCAGCTTCGTGCTGGCCGCGGGCAACGCGCTCATTGCCTGGGGGTTGCTCGCGTCCACGCCGCAACGCCGGCTCATCGGCTTCGTGGGTGGCCTGCTGGTGGCGGCGCTGCTGCAGAACGGCGATCATTTTGCGCCTCCGGCGGCGCCGGTGGAAGCGACGGCAGTGCTGCTGCAGCAAAATCTGAACGTCAATCAGGACAACACCTGGCGCGGCGCCGAGTATGAGGAGCACGTCAACCAGTTCATCAAGCTGAGCATGCATACCTGCGGGCCTCATCTCGCCGGGATGCCAGAGCTCGATGCCTATCCGGTGGCGCCCGATTGCCCAACCGTGCCTGTTACTCCGGGCCTCATCATATGGCCGGAATCGCCTGCGCCTTTTCTCGACAAGGATCCGCGCCTGGTCCATGCCCTGGGCACGGTGGCGCTTTCCATGCACGCCCCGGTGGTTGCGGGCACCACCTCATTGGACTTGAATGGCGCTCGCCCCGCTACGTATAACTCCGCGCTCTTCGTGAGCCCCGATGGTGTTGTCTCGGACCGTTATGACAAGATCCACCTGGTTCCCTGGGGAGAGTACGTCCCTTACAAGCGCTTTTTTTCCTTCGCCAAGAACCTTACCCAGGCGGCTGGTGACATGACCCATGGATGGCGCCGCGTGGTCTTCTCGAGCGGAGGCCACCGCTTCGGTGTTTTCATTTGCTACGAAGAAATATTTGGCGATGAAATACGACAGTTCGTACTACGGGGCGCGCAGGTGCTGGTGAACATCTCCAATGACGGCTGGTACGGGGATACCTGCGCGCCCTGGCAAACGCTCAACATGTCACGCATGCGAGCGGTGGAGAATCGACGCTGGCTGCTGCGCGATACAAATACCGGCTTGACCACGATCATCGATCCTTATGGGCGCCTTACTGCCAGCGTGGAGCGCCACGCACTTACCTCGCTGGCCGCCAAGTACGGCTATCGCAGCGACCTGACCTTCTATACCCGCCATGGCGATCTATTCGCTTATCTGTGTGGGATAATCACCGTGGGTATTCTGGCCGCGGCGCTGCGCGCTCGTCTGCGCCGGCCGGCGGCCGCATCTCGAGCTCTGAAATCAAGACGAATGGCAGGTTTCCCAAAGGCCCATGTTGAATGAACTCGAATTCGCCTACACTCCGGTTCGCGAAAAAGTACGCGACCTGCGGGAGTATCTTTGACCACGCAAGAATCGACAGGGAACTAGCCGTTCTGGAGACCAGGCTCTCCGATCCCGCCATCTGGTCCAACCCGGCGCAGTCACAAGTGCTCATGCGCGAACGCAAACGCCTCGAGGGCCAACTCTCGATGGAGAACGAGTTGGTGCGCCGCACAGGAGACATCGATGCATATTTCGAGCTTGCCCGCGAAGGCGAGTCGATCGAGCCGGAGCTGGAACGCGAGATCAAGTCCTTAAGCGAATTCGTGGAGCAGCTCGAAACCAGGACGATGCTCTCCGGGGAGACCGACCCGCTCAACGCCATCGTGACCGTCCACCCGGGCGCCGGGGGCACCGAGTCTCAGGACTGGGCGGAAATGCTGATGCGCATGTACCTGCGTTGGGCCGAGCGCCACGGCTTCAAAACGGAGATGAATGACTACCAGGATGGCGAAGAGGCGGGCATCAAGTCGGCCACCTTCACTGTGACCGGTGAGTTCGCGTTCGGTCAGCTCGCGGGGGAAACGGGAGTACACCGCCTGGTGCGCATCTCGCCCTTTGACCAGGCCAAGCGACGGCATACCTCCTTCGCCAGCGTTTTCGTCTCGCCGGAGATCGATGATTCCATCCATATCGACATCAAGCCCGAGGAACTGCGCATCGACACGTACCGTTCCGGCGGCAAGGGGGGCCAACACGTGAACACCACCGACTCCGCCGTGCGCATCACCCATCTGCCGACCAACATCGTGGTGCAATGCCAGAACGAGCGCTCCCAACATAAGAACCGGGAGAAAGCGATGAAGATGCTGCGCTCCAAGCTCTACGAATATGAGCTGGAGAAGAAAAAGCAGATCTCGAAGAAGCTCGAAGACTCCAAGCTGGATATCAACTTCGGTTCGCAGATCCGCTCGTATGTGTTGCAGCCCTACCGAATCGCCAAGGATTTGCGCACCCGGGTCGAGGTGGGCGATGTAGACCGCGTCCTGGATGGGGAACTGGACCCGTTTATCCGCGGATATTTGATCATGCGCCGCCAGGGAGGGGTGCCGGCCGCAATCGAGGAACCCGACGAGGCGGACTAAGTAGCCCGCCTTCTGCATCCGATCTTTTAGGGGACATGTCTTGAACGAGCCTGAAACCATCCGCACCATTCTGGAAAAAACCAAGACCATCGCCGTCGTGGGGCTCTCCGACAAACCGAACCGCCCTAGTTTTTACGTCTCCAAGTACATGCAGCAGGCGGGGTACCGCATCGTCCCGGTTCATCCTACGGTCACCAAGGTCCTGGGCGAGAAGGCTTACCCGACGCTGGAGGCCGCATGTGCGGCGGAAGGCAAAATTGACCTGGTGGACGTATTTCGCGCTCCCGAGTTTGTTCCCGAGATCGTCAAAGACGTGATGCGTCTCAAAATCCCATATCTCTGGTTGCAGGAAGGCGTTCGCCACCCCGAGGCGGCACAATGGGCAGAAGCCGACGGCATCCTGCTCGTCATGGACCGTTGTATTTATAAGGAACACGCGCGTCTCGCCCATGTGTGAAATGCGCGAGTAAAGCAACCGCGGGTCCCTCCACTTCACTACGCTCCGCGCCGGTCGGGATGACAAATCTTGGGATAGGGTCGGGTGTTGTGCAACGAATGAACGGGTGCCCCATCCCCCCGGATTTCCTGTAAGGCTTGGCGGGGTCAACGAACTCTATGCGGCTTTCCGTGTAGAAAGCCGCACACGCGCCCATGGCTGGGGCCGCGCAGTAGGAAATCCGGGGTCCTTTGCGTTCTTTGCAAAGGGTGGGATCAGCGGCGGTCGCCTGGAGCTGCAGATTGGCAGCTGCGGATCCCACCCTTCGAAAAACGAAGGGTGGGGCACCCGGGGGCTTTTCTTCGTGCTCAGATGAATGGCTTTGTTGTGGAGCGGCTACAATCTAGTAAGGACGATCTGACATCCAGTGGCTTCCGGTATGCCTAGCTTTCGCCAATGCGCACTGATTCTCTGCGCCGGCTTCTCCATCGCCGCCGCGGGCGCGAACACATCGAGCGTGCCCGCTAAGCCGCTTGGCGTGCCGGTGTCAGGCCCGGTACGCGCACAGCACCTAACGGTGGAGTTGCTCCCGCTTGAGGGCTCGATCCAGCCCGGGGGAAGCGCCACCATCGGCCTGCACTTCACGTTGGATAGGGGCTGGCACGTCTATTGGGTCAATGCGGGCGACTCCGGGGAGCCGCCAAGTACCAAATGGACGCTACCCCCCGGCATCACCGCCGGGGCAATGCAGTTTCCTGCGCCCCGCCGGTTGCCGCTTGGCCCGCTGATGGATTTCGGTTACGAGGACGAAGTGCTCTTTCCCATGACCCTGAGCGCGGCGTCCAGCCTCAAGGTACCCTCTACGGATTACCTCTCCGCCCATGTCAGTTGGCTGGTGTGCCGCGAGGTCTGCATTCCCGGCAAGGCTGACCTGGCCCTCCCGCTTCAGGTTGCCGGCCAACAAGGGCCCGGCGATCCGGGGCGGCAGGCGCTCTTTGACCGTTTTCGCAACCGCTTGCCGCAGCCGCTCCCGTCATCGTCCCAGGCCGTTTTCGGAGCGACCCCCACTGGCTTCGACCTGGCTCTTACCGGTCACCCCACCGCGAATGCTGAATTCTTTCCCCTGGAGCAAAGCCAAATTGCCAACGCAGCACCTCAACCCGTCCGCAGCGTGGACGGCGGGATAGAGATCTCTCTCAAGCGGGATGAGAACTTCCGTGCCCAACTGGCGCAGCTGAATGGCGTCGTTGTGCTGGGTGATGGAACGGCCTACGAAATTCACGCCCCTCCCGGCCCGCTGCCGGCCGTCTTGGCGGGGTCAGGGGGTGCCAGCGCCCTCCTGCGGGCTGTCTCCCTGGCCTTCATTGGCGGCATGATTCTGAACCTCATGCCCTGTGTCTTTCCGGTCCTCTTCATCAAGGGCCTGGCATTGGTCGAGTCTTCGCGGCACCACGAAACGCGGATTCGCGCCCACGGGTTGGTTTATGCCCTGGGAATTCTGGTCTCCTTTTGGGCCGTGGTTGCTCTGTTGTTGGGGCTGCGGGCGGGTGGGCGACATCTGGGCTGGGGCTTCCAGTTTCAATCTCCCGGCTTCGTAGCGGTCATGGCGCTGCTGCTCTTTTTTCTGGGCCTGTCGCTGGCCGGCATGTTTGAGATTGGGCTCACGGTGACCAGTGCAGGTTCCGGCCTGGCTGCGCGCCATGGTTACGCGGGTAGTTTCTTTACCGGCGTTCTGGCAGTGATTGTCGCCACGCCTTGCACCGCCCCGTTCATGGGAGCGGCTATCGGTTTCGCCCTGGCCCAGAGCGTGGCCACCGCCTTTGCGGTCTTTACCGCGCTGGCGCTGGGCCTGGCTGCGCCCTATTTGCTCCTCACACTCAATCCGGCATGGATGCGCCATTTGCCGCGGCCGGGCGCCTGGATGGAAGTGCTGAAACAGGCCACCGCCGTGCCCATCTTCGCCACGGTGATCTGGCTGGTATGGCTGTTTGCGTCCTCGGCTGGGTTCGATGCGCTCAGTGCGCTGCTGGCCGCGTTTCTGCTGCTGGCAATCGCCGGATGGATCCTCGGCCGCTGGCCGGCGCGGAGGGTGTCTTCGGCCTTCGCAACCGCAGTCATTGCTCTGGCGGTGGCCACGCCCCTGTATACCTTGTGGAAGTTTCCCCCGTCCGATGCGAACACTGCCCGTGCCGCCACGGGGTCTAGCCATGAAGGCTGGCAGCCCTACAGCCGCGCTGCCATCGAGCAATACCGCGCTCAGGGACGTCCGGTGTTTGTCGACTTCACCGCCCGCTGGTGCTTGAGCTGCCAGGTGAATGAGCGTGTTGTGCTCGATCGGCCGGATGTGCGCCGCCGCCTTCACGATTCCGGGATCGTGCTGATCCGCGCAGACTGGACCCGGCACGATGCCGACATCGCCGGGGCATTGAGCGAACTCGGCCGTAGTGGTGTGCCCACTTACGTTCTTTACCTTCCTCAGCAACCGCCGCTGATACTCTCCGAGTTGCTTACACCAGGGATCGTTTTTGAGGCGCTCGATCAAATCCAGGCTCATCCTAAGGATCGCCCGAAACAGGTCGCTGACCTCAAGTAGAAGAGCGAAGGCTGGTTGGAACAGAAACCCAGATTTTCATTGAACTTAAGCGATAGCAGTGGAAGTTCATCTTTAACGATCGAGAGGACAAGCCGATGACCCGCAAACGCCTTTTGCCCACCGTTCACGCCCATTGGCAGTAGTGGGGCGAGTGATGTTTCTTTCTCTAGTTCGCGCGCGCGGGATCGCCATCGTTGCGGTGGCCGCGGGCGTAGTGTGCGCACCGGCATTTGCCGTGCAGGCGCCCCCGCAACCTGAGCAGCAGCAGGCCGAGCCCGCCGGCGATCCGCATATTGAAGAGGAGGCGGCGGCTCAGCGGCAGGCCCTGGGATTTCTCGGCTACCTCGACCATGGCCGCTACGCCGACAGCTATGCCTACACTGGCATGCTGATCCGCGCCACCAACGATCGCGATTCCTTTGCGCTCCAGATCAAGAAAGCGCGCGCTGGTACAGGTGCGCTGCAGTCGCGCAACCTGATCGATGCCAGCTATGCCACGAGCGTTCCGGGGGCTCCGGAAGGTCAATATGTGCTGCTCCACTACCAGGCCAGCTTCGCCAACCGGCAGGAAGCGGTGGAGACGCTGACTCTGGCCTTCGCCAAGGGCTACTGGCGAGTGAGCGGTTACTACATCAAGTAATCTCCATTTGACAGCCTTCGCCATAACCGGCTCTCGAAAGCGGCAAAGCGGCGTTCAAGTTCCCATTGCTCGGCAGCACGGTCGCTCGACTTGAGCAGCCCCGCGCAGGCAGGAGCAGGGTTGCCCTCCGGCGTAATCGGTCCGGCATCTGGTCGAACTGCTTACGAACTTCAGATGAGCAAGTGTGTTCAGCCCTCCTACCCCCTTGTACGCAGTCCTATCCACCAAGCCAAGGCTACAGCCTCCGCAAGCAAGTAGGCGTAGAACCAATTCATTGAAAGTCCCTCCGTATTGGCGGCCGGCACGGGGGACTGGCTGGTCGATGTTTGTAACAGTGACGGGGGAAGTGTATAGCGCATTGACCGAGTAAGGGAGATCACCGCAATTGATGCATTCTAGGGGATGCGCTAGGCGAAAATGGTCTGGAAATTGGAAAGCGGAAAATCGACGGTTACTGAATCGGATTACGAGTAGAGGCTAAGGTTTAGTTACTGGAAAGCCGATATGCCCGAGGAGAATTAGATAGTTGATGGGGGAAGTGTCTGCGACGACACCATGCAGCTCCGCGCTCAACTATGTTGTTGTCAGTGTCTCTTCAAAATGCTTGAGTGATTCAAGATCAATCTCAAGTTCACGAATTGAGTAATTGAGATAGACATTGTGAGCCTTCAGGAAAGCGTGAACCTGCATGCGTGTTCTGAAACCAGCATGCGGCACACTTGCGCTTCGGGGAGGCGTTCACTGCGGTATCCTTCCAGCGCCAGAGCTTCAAGAGCAGCGCGAGAGAGGTCCGGCTGCGTGCTCTGGATAACGCGCCCAACATCGTCCGGGATTTGCAGTTGCACGTCCATGGACACCTTTCCGTTATTATCCTCCACCCATGACCCCGCAGCAAAACCGAACCCAGGTCTCAGAAGCGAGACCTGGGCCACCCCGCCGCCCAGCGGGTTTAGTCGCGATCGTACCAGCTAATGTCCGCCATTCGGTCAAGGCCCTCACCGATGGCCGGGCTATCATCGTCGATTATCCGCTGAGGCGCGATTTCACCTAGTTGCCTGTCGCGTTGAAACCGTTAGTAGCGCAATTAAGACGGGTGCCCCACGTCTCGATTCTGAGACGTGGGTTCATCTATTTGTGCCACTAACGTTTTCTCCCAGGAAAATAAACAAAACGAAACAGCTTCGGTTCGACATGAGCCGAGACTGCCCGGAAAATCAATGAATCAAAATGGTCTGACTCGGACTTGACCCTGACTTCGAGATTCCTGTCAGATGACGAGTTAACCGATTCGTCCAACAGGAGATACCCTCCATTCATCCCTTGAACTGCCGATTAAGGTTGACCCAGGTTGTTGTCATCCAACCTCGTCGCTATCACGGAGGGAGCCTGCAGTGAACCGTCCTGCAGGTATGCAGCTTGAACAGAGGAAACTGCGTGCTGCGATCCTCGCGAGCGTGGCTATATCGATCTCTGCTCACCATAGTGCTCATGTATAAGTGCCGAGCCGCCGGATAGGTTCTTCGACCACGAAGGAACAGCTATTGCGAGAGCGGCAAGTCCCGTTTTGGAGCACCTAGTCCGAAATCATCCCGATCGCCCCCAGCCACGTCTCCACCAACTGAGGCCATCCCGTGACCGGAAGCTTCGTGCGTCGCAGCCCGAACGCATGCCCGCCTTGCGCATACAAATGCATCTCCACGGGAACCCCGGCTTTCTTCAGCGCCGCATAGTAACTCAGCGAGTCCTCTACACGGTCCACGTGGTCGTCCTCATTCTGCAGCAAAAACGTAGGCGGCGTCTGGCGGGTGACATGAATCCGAATGTCCGGATTCAAACCAAAGCTATTAGCAGCCAGCGAAAGATGCCCGGGATAAATAGCCACCGCAAAATCCGGGCGGCAGCTTTCCTTGTCGGCCGCATCGACAGCCGGGTACAAACGGTGCCTAAAATGCGTGCTCATCGCTGCGACCATATGCCCGCCTGCCGAAAACCCAAGCACTCCAATCTTGTGTGGATCGATATGCCACTCCGCGGCGTGAAAGCGCACCAGCCCCACCGTCCTCTGCGCATCTTCCAACGCCGTCGGTGATTCCGGATACGGTCCTGATTTCGGATAGAGCCGCTCACCCGGCACGCGGTACTTCAACAGCACACACGTGATTCCTCTGGATGTCAGCCAGTCACAGACCTCCGTGCCTTCAAGATCGATGGCCAGAATCTGATAGCCCCCGCCAGGAAACACGACCACCGCAGCGCCCGTATTCTTTTCCTTTGGCGCGTAGACCGTCATCGTAGGCCGCGAGACGTGGCCCACCTGAATCCACGGCCTGCCGGCGACCAGCGGGTCCTTCACCGCCTCCGTATCCTCCGGCCCTGCGACAGGCTGCGCATTCGGCACTGCCCCCGGCCATATCGGCACTTGCGTATGTCCCGGCGGTGGCTGCCAGCCAGGTGTCTGCGCGCTCAGACCGCCCACTACAAACAGAACGCAGAGAGCAAAGATCAAAGGCTTCATCCCAATCCCCCAGAGGCAGGATAGGGCAAGACCAACCCTCGTCCGAAGATAGGGTCCTGAGAAACGCCCTTGTGGTCACCAAGCGGGCACTGGTAAACACTCAGGACTGATGATCGACGCCGTTCATTGTTCCCTCGCCGGGCTGGTACAGCCGGTCTTTCACCCCGGCGTTCTCTACACCGTCCGCTCCCGAAAATATGATAGATTGCGTTCTGCAAAGAGAACGGCTTTCCGCGCGTTGCGTAATGCGAACGATGTCTTGCAACATGCCCATTCGCTCCGGGGGTCGCACGCTCTCCCCACGGGAAGGGAAAAAATGGAAGGCCCACAAACATCACGGAGGGCGCGCCGGACAGCGTTGCGTCCGGCGCAAAAGGCACGATTATTTTCTGCAATCAGATGCACGCGTCCGCGCAGGCGAAGCGGAGGCGGCGGTGACCCGAGGTATTTTCATGAGCAAGCTCCGGCTGTTTTTTCCCGCTGTTATAGTCGCGCTCGTCAGTGGCCTAACATCGTCCGCGCAGCAACCCCAGACCACCTGGAAGGATTATCTCGGGGGTCCGGAGAGCTCACACTATTCGGCTTTGCAGCAGGTCAATACCAGCAACGTGAACAAACTGGATGTCGCCTGGAGTTATCCGACCGGGGATGACGTGACCTACACGTTCAGTCCGCTGGTGGTCGATAACCTCGCTTATTTCGCGGCCAAGCAGGGTTCGCTGGTGGCGGTGGATGCAACGACAGGCAAGGAAGTGTGGGTCCATGCCTTTACGGCCGCGAGCGGTGTACCTTCCCGCTTTGGCGGGATCGCGGGCCTGCGGGGCGGGAACTACTGGGAGAGCAAGGATCGAACGGACCGTCGCCTGCTCGTGCCTTCGGGAGGCTTCTTGCAGGCCATCGATGCGCAGACAGGCAAGCTCGTGGACTCCTTCGCGGATCACGGGAAACTTGACCTGAAGATTGGCCTGGACCGGACCAGCAGACCGCTGTCATCCAGGACTCCAGGCCGCGTCTTTGAGAACATTCTGATTCTGGGCAGTGCGACGGGAGAGGGATACCTGGCTCCTCCG
>Ga0182024_10020974_pt1 | contig 11900 bp, 9 predicted proteins | sample P32metaG_FD_120480 | JGI IMG/M metagenome (GOLD analysis project Ga0182024, IMG submission 120480) | Permafrost microbial communities from Stordalen Mire, Sweden - P3-2 metaG (Illumina Assembly) | ecosystem: Environmental > Terrestrial > Soil > Wetlands > Permafrost | place: Sweden: Stordalen... | reverse complement strand
TTTCCGGGCAAGCTCATGCCCAGCGCTTCGACCATGCTAGCCATGGTAGAGGCGGTGCCCATAGTCATGCAGTGACCCTTGGAGCGGTGCATGCAACTTTCCGCTTCGAACATTTCCTCGAGTTTCATTTCGCCGGAACGAACTTTCTCGGACATTTGCCATACGCCGGTGCCGGACCCGATGTCGTGCCCCTGAAATTTGCCGGAGAGCATGGGACCGCCGGAGAGGCCGATGGTGGGAAGATCGCAGGAAGCGGCGCCCATCAATAATGATGGAGTGGTTTTATCGCAGCCCATCAGCAGGACCACGCCGTCGCACGGATTGCCGCGAATGGATTCTTCGACGTCCATGCTGGCGAGGTTGCGGAAGAGCATCGCGGTGGGGCGCAGCAGAACTTCACCCAGGGACATCACTGGAAATTCCAGCGGAAAGCCTCCGGTTTCCCACACGCCGCGCTTCACCCATTCGGCGATCTCGCGGAAGTGGGCGTTGCACGGGGTGAATTCCGACCAGGTATTGCAGATACCGATCACCGGGCGTCCGTTGAACATGTCGTGCGGCCAGCCCTGATTTTTCATCCAGCTGCGGTAGATGAAGCCGTCGCGATCCTGCCGTCCGAACCATTCCTGACTGCGAAACTTTTTCATGGGGTCCGCTCTCCGCGTTTGGCGCCCGAATGGCGCGAGTGAAAACGCTTTCGAAGCGCAACAATGATAGCGCAAATCGAATCGGCTGAGATCATGGATCGAATTGCGGGCAGTGGCTCGGTTTGAAATCGCCGCAGTCATGCGGTTCTTCAAAGCCTATGGCTTAGAATTTGTTGAGGGGAGTAGAGAGATGGTCCAGCTCGTCTCCCTAAAGCGAGATAAGCATCGACTTGGCGCTTGACCCGCGCTGCTGATTCTGTGTATCCTAACACTGATACAGTTGAATCGACATGTTTTTCACACTCACGCCTACCACCGGCCAACCTCTTTATCTGCAATTGATGCAGCAGATTCGGCACGCCGCCGAGACCGGCACGTTGCAGGACGGCGATCAATTGCCGGGCGTTCGGACTCTGGCCGAGGAGTTGGTGGTGAGCCCGAATACGGTCGTGAAAGCTTATTGCGAACTCGAGCACGAAGGGCTTCTCGAATTGCGTCAGGGCTCGGGGGCCTTTGTCATTGGGAAGCGCCGGACCCGGTCTTTGGCGGACCATGTGCAAGCCGCACGCAAGCTAATTCGGGACTTGATTCAGCAACTGCGAGAGGTCGGCCTTCTGGACGAAGAGATCCGTAGAGCGTTCGAAGCGGAATTACTTTATCCCCCCGAGATCGCAAAGAAGCGATGACGGATACTTTTGTGATTGAGACGCGCGGCCTCACCAAGTCGTATGGCAATGCTGAGGCTGTCCGCGAATTAAATCTTTCGGTCGGGGCCGGCCACATTACGGCGTTTCTTGGCCGGAATGGCGCAGGCAAGAGTACGACCATAAAGATGCTCCTGGGCATCATCCGGCCCACTGCGGGCGAAGCGGTGCTGCTAGGGACGCGAATCGCGGATCTTAAAGGGAGCCGCGAAACGCGCCGGCGAGTCGCATACGTTTCCGAGGACAAACCTCTTTACCGCTACATGACCGCAGAGCAGATGATTCGCTTTGCGAGTTCGTTTTATCCCGATTGGCGCGCAGCAGACGCAAAGAAACTTGTGAAAGAATACGATCTCCCACTCGACCGGAAGGTCAAATCACTTTCCAAGGGGATGCGAACCAAGTTAGCCCTGTTGCTGGCGTTCGCGCGACGCCCCGATTTGCTCATTTTGGACGAGCCGAGCGAAGGCCTTGATCCCGTCGGAATCGAACATCTCCTGCGAACGCTGGTTGCGCGGTCCGCGGAAGGCGTCTCCGTCTTTTTCTCTTCGCACCAGATCGCGGAAGTCGAACGCATCGCAGATCACGTCTGCATTCTCGATAAGGGGTGTCTATTGGTGGACGCCTCTCTCGACCAGCTGCGCCAATTTTATCGGCGCATTGACCTGGTTTTTTCGTCCGCGCCGGTGGAAGACAAGCTGCGGGTCCCGGGGGTGGAAAGGATCCAAACTACCGGCAATCAGATGACCATATTTGCCAGCTGGAACGCCGAGGAAGTGATCGAGCGCGCCAACGTTTTGAATGCCACCTCTGTCCAAGTGGCGCCTGTCGGATTGCGCGATATCTTCCTGGAGATGGTAAAGGAGGAATGAATCGTGCTGTGGTACAAGGCGTGGCTCGAAACTCGATCAAGATTCCTAGCCTCTTTATGCGCGATGACCGTGCTCATGGTGTTTTTTGTTCATCATGGCGAATACGTGCTATCGCCGGAGCCGAGGAGAGACACCTACCTCTTGCTTTTCTATGTTCACCACTACCTCATGGGGATGTGGATGCTCTGCGTTGTCCTTCTGGGAATGGGCGGACTGATTCGCGAGAGAGCAGTGGGCGCATCGTCGTTCACATTGGCATTGCCGGTTAGCCGGGAGCGCTTAGTCGGCGTTCAAATTGCAGTAGGTATATTCCAAGCCATTGGCCTCGCTGCGCTTCCCTGGAGCGCCATTCTGTTAACTACCGGTCTTAATGGCAGGCCGTTTGCTGTTTGGCAAGCTGCCTTCTATTTTCTACTCCTGATCTCGGGCGGTCTGACCTACTTCGCGATGGCCGTATTGATATCGTCCTTGATCGAAGGGGAGTATACCGCTCCGGCGGTCGCCTACGGATTAGTGATTCTGAGCGGAATAGTATTCGCCAATGTGGGGTGGCTTCGCCCTTTCGCAGACCTCTGGCGCTATATGGGTGGCGACAACCATTTCAACAAGAGCACTTATCTTCTTTCCGGCCCATTTCCGTGGCTCGGTGCGCTGGCTAGTTTGTCCGTGGCGGCACTCCTGCTAGTGGCGTCGGTTGGAATTATCCAAAGACGGGAATTCTGAAATCTAATTCCGCGCGGAAGCTGGCGGTCGAGTCGAATGGATCGTCACTAAGGCCACGGCGATGATGGACGGCTCACGGTAACTGCCGGAAGCGTCCGCCGTTAAACTAAACCTCTCCCCAGGCTGCATGACGTACATGCACCGACTCGTGGCCGGAACATTCCGGGCGTATCGTCGGCAAACGATCTGCTCTCCGTGAGTTGCCAAGGTGCGGGACGCGGGTTGCGCCAGAATTCGCGGTTCGCCGGGGCTCAACCAAGACTTCACTAAATTTTAACGAGCGCGTAAACCAACAGCCTGGCGCGTGTGAGATCGTTTGTCCGCTTAGCCGAAGTTCGTCATTGACCCCCACCTTGTGAGTTTTTTCCTGGTTGGTTCGCTGAGAAGTCTTTGTCTGTCAACATAGCGTACTGGGAAAGTGGTTGTAGTGAAAACCTACGCGCCTGCTCGCGTGGTGCAAGCGTGACAGATTGCCTGCATGTTCCTGCGAAAGCTCCGCATCCATAAAGATGGCCAGGAACATGGACACTGGTCGCTGGTGGAGACCATTCGAACGGCGGATGGCCCGCGACAGCGCACCCTTTGTTATCTCGGTGAGCTGAACGGTTCGGCCCATGCGCGTTGGCAAAAGACTGTCGAAGAAGCAGGGCGTAGGTATCGTCGCAATTGGCGTAGCAATAGGAGTGTGCGGTGCGTGGGCCGCCCAGAAGTTGACAAGTGGGCTGCTTTTCGGCATCTCACCAGTTGACTTAGCCACGTTCGCGGGTGGCGCCGTCTTTTTGCTGGCGGTCGCCGCAATCGCAAGTGCCATCCCTGGCGCGCGAGTTATGCGCATCGACCCGGCACAGGCGTTTCGCCAAGACTGAGCCTGTGAGGGATCGCCTTCGGAGTGTATCGTCGGCTATACGGAAGTTAAAGGCGCGGCAACGGGCTAGGCTCTCAACTTCCGGATACGCCGTGATCCGGGCATAAACGCCAAGACTGGTGGAGCCGACCAAATTCCTAGCCGAACTCACGGGAAACCGTGGCGAAATTCAATAAAGTGTGATGGGAGACTCCGGTCCGCTAAGCTAATGTGCGAATTTGTCAGTCGCGGCGATGAGGGCGCGACTGTTCGGTGGATCGAAGGCGCTATGGCCGCTATCGGGTGTAACGATGAGGTCGGCCTCCGGCCACGCACGATGAAGCGCCCATGCACTCTCCATGGGGCAGACGACATCGTAACGGCCCTGCACGATGACGCCCGGAATGTGGCGAATCCGCGAAGTATCTTCGAGTAGCTGGGCGTCGGTCTTCATGAAACCCTTGTTGACAAAATAATGGGCCTCGATGCGCGCGAATGCCAGCGCGAACTCGTCCTCTACGTAGTGTGCAGTGAAAGCAGCGTCCGGCAAAAGCTTCGAAGTCGCACCCTCCCATGCGCTCCAGATCTTTGCAGCGGCGAGTCGCACTGCTGGGTCCTCGCTGGTGAGCCGGCGATAGTAGGCCAAGAGTAGATCGCCGCGTTCAGGCTCGGGGATGTGAGAGGTGTAGGGTTCCCAAGCGTCCGGGTAAAGGACCGATGCGCCGCGCTGGTAGAACCAATCGATCTCCTGTTTGCGCAGCAGAAAGATGCCGCGGAGAACGAGTTCTGTGACGCGATCAGGGTGCGTTTCGGAATAGGCGAGTGCAAGGGTCGAACCCCAGGACCCACCGAACACCTGCCAACGCTCTATGTCCAGGTGCTCGCGGATTTTCTCGATGTCGCCGACCAGATCCCAGGTGGTGTTGGCCTCCAAGGATGCGTAAGGCGTGCTTCTTCCGCAGCCGCGCTGGTCGAAGTTGACGATGCGGTACTTGTCGGGGTGAAAGAAGCGGCGCTGTTTGGGTTCGGAGCCGCCGCCGGGACCGCCGTGCAGAAACACGACCGGCTTGCCAGAGGGATTACCGCTTTCCTCGAAGTAGATGTCGTGGACCGGCGAGACGCGCAGCCGGCCCGTGTTATACGGTTCGAGGGGGGGATAGAGCCAACCGACTGGATCCTTTATCACGGATTCGCGAACACCGTCGTTGGACATGCTGAACAGTATACATAGCTCGACGACCTCTGATACCTGCCAAAGATGGCCCGGCAAGGGCGCAGTGCTAATCACGTCCCACGAAAAACTAGCTACCGCATTTATGATTGTTTCCGAATGCGCTTACGTCATAAGACTAGAATCCGGCCCAGACCACGTTGCAGAGGTTATCAACGCAAAAGGCTGTTTTCGTGTTGTGACGGAACATTTTGACGGCCTCCGCCGCATCTGGGGCTAAACTCCCACAGCGAGGACACATGACCTCCGCCAAGAACCCAGGCAGATTCGCAGGCTTTTTATATGTACTCATGTCAATACCTGGCTTCTTCGCCATGGTCTATGTTCCCAGCAAGCTGATCGTCCACGGAAAGGCAGCGGCGATGGCCAGCAACATCTCGGCCCACGAGATGCTCTTTCGCCTGGGCATCGCGGGCCAACTCATCAGCCAGGCCGGTTTTATCTTCGTGGTGCTGGCTTTGTACGACCTGCTCAAAGGGGTAAACCGGCGGTATGCCTCGCTCATGGTGACATTGGTTGTGGTCGCGATCCCGATAGCGTTTCTGAATGAGCTGAACTCGATCGCTGCCCTCGTCCTCGTGCGCGGTGCTGATTTTCTATCCATATTCGAAAAGCCTCAGCGGGAGGCTCTGGCTATGCTGTTCCTCAATCTGCATTTTCACGGACTTGTTGTTGACGAGATTTTTTTTGGTCTTTGGCTCGTTCCGCTCGCGCTGCTGGTGTACAGGTCGCGATTCCTGCCGCGGTTTCTGGGTGTCTGGCTCGCCATCGACGGCTTGGCCCGGGTGATCCTCAGCCTTACGGGTGTGCTGTTGTCGCAATATTACGACAAGGTGTTCCCCTACTGTCAGCCCGCCTCCTTCGGGGAGGTGGCGCTCATGCTGTGGCTTCTGATCAAGGGCGCCAGGCCGCCAGCGCTGAACGCGGCAGCCTCATCATCGGCCGTGGGTCTTGGCGTTTGAGAACCCCGGCGTTAGGCGTCGTCTAGCCGCTCGCCGGGCGCCCTCCGGCTTCGGGGAGTTGTGCTCCGCATGCAATAGCGCGCCGCCAGCACTCATATACTGGATCAGGTCACTCCGTGGATTGTCGGCCAACCGGAGGTAATCGGTTTCATCCGTCACGCGGCCCGCTGGCGGCGATTCTTCCACTGCTCCCTCGCCGCCTCCAACTTACGATCCCAGTCGGCCTGAAACTCCTGCTGAAAAGGTACACAGGATTACCCTTAGGCCACCGCTCGTTAGCCTTATGATTATGATAGCCTCCTCGCCAATTCTGTACCAACGTACAGTATCCTTCCGCGATTCCCCCTCTTAACATCGACACAGCACGAAGCACCGGGTTTCTAGTACTTCAGATGTTGCAGCCGGTCCAGTCAGGCACACCGGCTGAACCCGAAGTGAGGTTCTCCAATAAATTCCGGCCCGCGATACGCGTCCCGAAGCTTGAAAATGGCCGCTCTCGGCCTTTGCCTCTCACTCTCTTCGGCAGTCGTGACTGCCGCAGCGCCGCAGCGCCCCGACGAATTTCGCGGGGTCTCGAATGATGCCGCTATCGTCAGCGCGCGCGCGGCCGCTCCCAGGGCCGCCTTCACGGAAAGCGCCTCGGTGATCGAGGCGCGGATTGCTGGATTGCCCGAGGTGAGCTCTACATCCGAAAGATTCAGCGGCACCGCCGCGCCCGAGCATCACCGCGTGCCGATGGTCACCGACTGGACCACCAAGCACGTGGTGTTTGCCAAGCCCAGGACGGAAAAAGACGCGGCCCGCCTGGAGAACAACACCCGCTACAAGATGCAGCTCTACCGCCGCAACGCCCCGACGTTCAGGAAGTTGGCCGAGGCTAGCAGCACCGACGCCGGTTCCAGCGTGCTCGACCGGTTCCGGACCCGCGTGCAGGACCCGCACCCGCGTCCCACCAAGGCCGATGCACTGAAGCGCGACTGGACCGTAACGCTGGGCGGCAACGGAACTTCGACGCCCACGCCTACCGTCGGCACCAGCCAGTTTCCTGCCAAGTTCAGTTTTGACGTTAATGCTGCCCCGGACTGCACCAAGGATTTCGTGGTTTATAACACCAATACCTCCATGCTGATTGCCTTTAACAATCTCTACAGCGGGACCAATGCCCTTGGTGCCGCCAATGGTTACTGCGCTGGATTGACCGCTCCCTCGGTTATGTGGGCATACAACGTCGCAACCAACGGAGGCGTGACCAGCACGTCAGTTACTTTGTCTTTTGACGGCACACAGGTAGCGTTCGTCGAGAGTTCGGCATCCGGATCGATACTGCACCTTCTGAAGTGGGGCAGCGGAGATGGTGGCACCATCGCCTCACCTGCGACTCCCGCCAACGCCACTGGCAATCTCACCATGTGGGCCACTTGCGGCGGAACCAACCCCGGCTGCATGTGGAGCGTGCCCTTCGTTAAGGATACTTACGAACACTCAAGCGCTCACAAGCATTCGTTCGCGACCGACAGCAATTCTGCGCCGTATTACGATTACAATACCGACATCCTTTATGTAGGGACGGACGACACGAACATCCACCAGTTCGTTAACGTGTTTGACGGCCTGAACGCCTCGCCGACGCCGGTTGGTCCATCGGAATCGGGCGGCCTCTGGCCGGTGTACATGGGTACCACGGCCAATCCGCAGCTCACGGGTCCGATCGAGGATTCGTACTCCGGGCGGATTTTTGTGGCAACGTCGGACGGCTTTCTCAAGTACATCGAAACATCCAGCGGTACTTGCATTTCGGGCTCTGCCGGCCCCTACCCATGCCAGGGTAAGAACGACTTTTCTACTGGGACCTACGCCCTTCCAGACGCGCCCGTGGTGGACTCTTCGCTGGGAACCATAATGGTGCTCCAAGGCATAGACGGTTATGCCGGGACCGGGGAAGGTGAGACTCCCAACCCCTATTACCTGCATGCCTACGCCGCTCAGGCTTTAACAACCTCATGCATTTGCGGCATGGATGGAATCAGCGGCGGCGCATTTTGGTTCGCTGACTTCGGAATCGTCACGCAAGGTAGCCGGGTGATGCACAGCGGAGACTTCGACAATGACTACTACACCGGCACGGGCACCGGCTATATGTACGTGTGCGCCATCGATCCCAATGGAAACAGAACTCTAGATACTGGCGGGAATGTCTCTCTGCGGCGTATTTCCTTCAACTCCGACGGAAGGATAAACGAGGTTGATCCCACAGACTACTTGCAGATCTCGACCACCAGCACTGACGAATGTTCGCCGGTAACCGAAGTCTACAATCCCAGCGGCAACAGCGGGATAGGGCAGGACCTGATGTTCTTCAGCGTGGAGACCAACAGCTTGGCATGCAAGCTGCCGCTGGGGTCGGAGACGGTTTATAGCAGCGTCGATCCGGAAGGCGGATGCCTCATGTCGGTCGATGTTACCGCTGATTCCGACCCGGTAGTCTGGCCTGCAACAGCCCCTCCGTTCCCGGCGGGCTTCGCGGCATCGCTTGCGGAGTCTGGCGGCACAAGCGGAATCGTCGTCGACAACGTCTCGTCCGAACCTCAAGCTTCCAGCGTCTACTTCACGGCACTCGGATATACGGTGGGTGGGCCCGAAAATTACGGCGCGTGCACGGACATCGGTTGCGCGTCGAAGGCCACGCAAAACGGCTTGAACTAAACCTCCAACTTTTGACGATTAGAAAACGATCTGCTGACCTTCGGGTGGCCCGCTAGGCAGCACGGCGGTGAGCGGCGCGTAGGTGGGCTGAGTTCGCTGGCTGCCGTCCAATTTGCTTCTCCAGAGCGTTCCCTCCGGGAAGCTGACATCAGCCACCGATTGACCATCTTTGGAAAAGCTGAGGCTATCCGCTGAAATCCCGGAAAGAAATGGAACGAGGGCTGCGGACTGCGTATCCTAGCGAGCCAACTCCCCGCGCGCCAGCGCTCCTGCCGCGAAGAGCTTTTTGCCATCCTTGCCAGGCACAGGCGAGAAGAAAGTCATCGGCCCGGAGGTCAACGGGAAGGCCTGGCCGTTGGCTTTTCCAAACCAATCCCCCTTTTCCGCAGGGGCCCAGATATTGCCTTGTGACTCAAGAAACAAAATATTCCCCGTCGGGAGTCCATGTGCCGCAACACTCGTGGGGAGGGGTATGCCAGGCGGGCGACAGCGGCTGCAAGTGCGTGCCGCTGACCGAAACCTGCCAAAGCGAGTTCTGACTAGACGCTGCATGATCACTGACGCTGAATCGAAAGCGTTGACCGAGCGGATCAACTCCCGTTCCTAAGCCGCATGCCCAGCTTCTTCACCCCTTTAACCCGATGAATGCCGGCCGCCAAGTCGGCGCTGAGAAGACCGCAGTCGGCCGCTTCGTATGCGAGCCGGCGCACGGCGCCAAGACCAAGATTGATGGTTCCGGGTGCAAGTTGACGGGATTCGAGATGAGAGCGATGGCGCAAGACCACTATCCTGTTGAACGCCAAGCGTGGTTCAGAGCAATACCAGTCAACGAATTCCTCGATGGCGTGACGATCGCCCCGCTTTGCGTCTGTGGAGTTTAGGCTGTTCAACACGACGGCCTTGGCGTGTTCCAGGTCGGGCAAACGTAGGATGGATTTGTTGCTGCTGCGCTTTCTTCGCAATCTTGACTTCTGCTTCATGACCAGTGGCCTCCATGCCACCAATCAATCAGAGCAGCGCCACGACCGTAAAGTAAGAGGCCGCCGTTAATCGTCCAACTGGATTATTTCCGAGCACGCTGTCATCCAACCAGAATCGATCGCAATCGTCATGGGAGTTGCAACTTCCCACAACGGGACTGGGGAGTCAGCGAGATTGCGCGTTATACGTCCAGTTGGATCAGTTCCGGATCCGTTTGACCCAACCGCGTCGACCGTGGTGACCAAGGGGAGACATCTCTTCCCTTCGACTAACGCGCCGGTGGTGTTTTCGAGCTGGGCGAGTATGATTGCCCGACTGGAAGAAGTCGCTGTGCGCGGAGAAGAAAAATGGTAAGAATCTCGCGGGTAATCTTCGGTTTGGTTTTTCTCACCGGGCTGTTGGCCGGCCAGCAACCACCTCCGGATTCGATCCTGCTCAACGGAAAAATCTTCACGAGTGACGCGGCGCATCCTTACGTGCAGGCGCTGGCGATTCGCGCCGAACGCGTCGTCGCCACGGGCGATTCCGCGAAAATCAAAGCGCTCGCCGGAGCGCAGACGCGGCAGATTGACCTCGGCGGGCGGACCGTAATACCCGGCATTAATGACGCGCACATTCACATCGACCTAGATCCTCCCGGCGCCGTACACCTGGATTTGAAGACCCCGGACCCAACGTGGGGCCAACTGAAGGACGCGATTGCCGCGGCCGTCGCCAGGGCCCCGAAGGAGCCGTTCGTTTTCGCAGATATCGGGCCCATTATTTTTCACGACACGACAGTTGCGCGGAAAGCGCTCGATCAGGTTGCGCCCGATGATGCGGTGATCCTCACTACCCTTACCGGACACGCCGCGATTCTGAACAGCGCGGCACTAGCTAAGGCCGGCATCCGCGAAGATCAGGCCGACCCGATGGGCGGGCGGTACGAGCGATCGGCGGACGGTAAGCTCACTGGAGTCCTTCGCGAATATGCGGTGCTGCAATTAACGCGCAGGCTCGCGCTGATGGCAAGCGATGCCGAGGCCGCCGCCCAGCTTAGGGAGTTGTTCTCGCAGGCCGTCAAGTTTGGCATAACGTCGATGCAGGACATGTCCGATGCGCTCGCGCCAGACCGCGATGTGAAATTGTTTGAGGCGACGCCGACGCCGATCCGAATTCGTATCATGCGCATGCCGGGGACGACGCCCGCCGGACGCGACACGCAGGAGGGGCTCTCCGTGCCGCGCCATCCGAGCCCGCTGATCACGGTGAGTGGCACTAAGTGGCTCATAGACGGAGTGCCGCTCGAAAACACTTTGACGGCGCGCGATGTCCCGTTCGTGCCCTCGGGCGAATCGCTCGACTACGGCGCTCGCCATCTTCCGCTCACCTTCCCCGAAAAGGAGATGGAAGCGATGCTGCGCGAGTCGCTCGCAAATGGCGATCAGATGATGTTTCACGTGAGCGGTTACCTCTCGGCGGCGGCGATGCTGGACGCGATGCGGGCCATCGGCGGAAAGCAGGTGTGGGACGGAAAGCGCGTGCGGTTTGAACACGGAGACGGTTTGTTCCCGGATCTGATTCCGCGCGCGAAGGAAATGGGCATCGTGGTGGTGCAGAATCCTTCGCACTTCGATGTCGGGCTGCTCTTCGGTCCCACGCCAGTAACGTACCAGGAGGTCCAACCGTTCCGCACGTTGCTGGCGGCGGGAATTCCAGTGGCGCTGGGCTCGGACGGGCCAATGAATCCGTATCTGAACATCATGCTGGCGTCGGTAGATCCGGGTCGACCAACCGAGGCGATCAGTCGGGAGCAAGCGGTGACCGCGTACACACTCACGTCCGCATACGCCGAATTCGCGGAAAAGGAAAAAGGCAGCCTCGAACCAGGCAAGCTGGCCGACCTGGCGGTGCTCTCACAGAACATTTTTCAAGTGCCGACGGCGGATCTGCCTAAGACGGAGTCGGTGCTGACGATGGTGGGTGGAAAGATTGTGTATGAGTCTGGCTCGCTGACACAAAAGGAGCGGTAGAGGAACGTGCGCCGACACCTGCCAGGCCCTTTCGGGCGCTGAATGGAAAGCTGCCGGAAATCCTCATATCCAGGCAGCTCTAGCTTAACTCCTGCATGGTCGGCAAACCGGATTGCGACCTGAAAGCTGTTGGAATGATTGTCTGACAAGGAGGAAATCGATCAGACTGTGCGTCCCATCGCACGCTGCGACCTGGAAAGCTGCTGGAACTGATTGTTTGG
>Ga0182024_10020973_pt1 | contig 11901 bp, 11 predicted proteins | sample P32metaG_FD_120480 | JGI IMG/M metagenome (GOLD analysis project Ga0182024, IMG submission 120480) | Permafrost microbial communities from Stordalen Mire, Sweden - P3-2 metaG (Illumina Assembly) | ecosystem: Environmental > Terrestrial > Soil > Wetlands > Permafrost | place: Sweden: Stordalen... | reverse complement strand
GTGGGCGCCGTGCTCTACGAGCTCATCACCGGCGCCAAGGCCTTTACCGCCGCCAGCCCCATCAGTCTCGCCCTGCAGATCACCCAGCAGGATCCTCCGCCGATAACCAGCCTCGCGCCAGACTGCCCGGAAGGTCTGGCCTTCATCGTCGAAAAACTCCTGGCAAAGCGCGCCGACCGCAGATTTCCCGACGGCGAACGCCTGTGCGAGGCCCTGCGCAAGGAACTGGCGGCTCTGGGCGCCGACAGGAGCGAATCCTCGGGTAGGAGCACGCGCCTCCCCCTTCAGGCCCGGGCCATGCTCGTGATAGCGCTGGCCACGGCGGTAGTGCTTCTGCTGGCCACCGGCGCCGTGCTCGACCGGCAATATTCCGCCATGCGTGAAATGGCCCTGACCTCCGGATCGGCCATCGCCGCGTTCGTCGCCGACAACGCCGCCCTGAGCGCTGCCGACAATGCCAGCCTGCCGCCGACGCAGCGCGACTGGGCGCCGCTGCAGGCCTTCGTGCGCGCCGCCTCGGCCGATCCCAACGTGCTCGCCATGACGGTCGTCGATGCCGACGGCGTCGTCGAGGCGGCGAGCGATCGCGCCATGCTCGGCCGGCGTTATCTTCGGATGCCCGCCGAAGCGGTCCTGGAGAACGGCCCCGGCGGTCTTGTCGCCTACCAGACGACGGTGGGCGGCCGGCCGGCCTTTCGCTTCCTCCATCCCATCACCTACGCCGGCCGCGCTTTTGGCAAGATCGACGTCAGTCTCGACGCCTCGTCCCTGGTATCGGCCGCCAGGCTTTCCAGAGGGCTGCTGGCGGCGCTGGTCGCGGTCACCCTGGCTGTCGTCATGGGCGCCAGCTACGCCGCCGCGCGCATGTTCGCCCTGCCCATCCGCAGGCTGAAGACCGCCTTCGTCGAGGCGGCGGACGGCAACCTCGATTTCCGCATCTCCCACCGGCGAAAGGACGAGTTCGGTGAACTCTTCGACGCCTTCAACCACTTCGCCGCCAGGTTCCAGGAAACCCTCGATCGACGGCCGGCGGCCAGAATCGGCGCGGCGCCGCCCCAGCCCGCCGCACCCGTCCCGGGGCCTAGAGCTATGGTGACCGCCGAGCCGACGCGCCTGGAAAGGCCCCAGGCCGCGATACGATCACAGACTTGGCGCGACCGCTGGTCGCGCGTGGCCAGGAACGGCGGCCGGTTGGCGGCGGCGAGCGCGGCTCACAGATCATGATCGCCCTTCGACTTTTCCACCGCAACGATCCGTTCCGGCAGATCGAATCCCGCGAGGTCGCCGAGGGCGAACTCGTCATCGGCCGCGACCCGGGCCCGGGCTGGACCATCGAGGATCCCTCGATGACGCTGTCGAGGCGCCATTGCGTAATCGCTCTTTCCGAAGGCGGGCTTACGCTTCGGGACACCAGCGCCAACGGCGTCTTCCTCGGTCGCGAGCGGGTTCGGATCCCCCCCGGCCCCGCGATACCCCTCGACGGCGAGACCATCCACCTGGGGGAATTCCTCATCATCGCCGACCCTAAGCCGGACGAGGCGGCCGCGTCCTCCCAGCCCGATTGTCCGCTCGAAGCGAACCGGCCCGCGCCGCCGGTGGGCGAGGCGGCCGCGTCTTCCCAGCCCGATTGTGCACCCGAAGCGAACCGGCTCGCGCCGCCCGTGAGCGAGGCGGCCAACCAGGGGGCCCTCCTCGACCTTTTCTGCCAGGGGGCCGGCCTGGAGGTCTCGGCCTTCTACGGCGAGGATCCGTCACAGGTTCTGTTGCGGGCGGGCGCTGTGTATCGCCAGATGGTGCAGGGGCTGGTCGCCCTGATGGAAGCACGCACCCGCGTGCGCGGCGAATACTGGATGGACCAGACATCGGTGAAGGCCCAGGACAACAATCCCTTCCGTTGGGCCCACGCCGACCGCGTCGCTGTCGATCTGCTACGGGACACCGGTTCCGGCTTTCTGGTCGGTCCAGCCGCGGTCAAGGCGTCCTTCGCCGATCTCGAGAACCATTTCGGCTGCGTGATGAGCGGCATGCGCGGGGCGCTGCGGGCCGTTTTCGAGGCCCTCAGCCCGGCCGCCCTCGAAAGGAATGATGGCGGCATGACCCTGCTCAAGCCTAGGGCGGCATCATCCTGGTCGGCCTTTCTTCGGGAGCACGAACGATTGCGCGGCCTGGCCGACGACGATGTGAAAAGTCCCATCAACAAGGCGTTCCGCAACGGTTACGAACGGCGGCTGGGCGAACTCGACCGACGGCGAGCCGATCGATGAACTCGCAGCTGTCCCGCGCGATACGCGGTCATAATTCGCCCGGCGGGGCCCGGGTCGCGCCCGCGACCGTCGCCCGGACCCATGTCGGGGTGGTGCGCTCGCGCAACGAGGATCGCTGGCTCGCCAGTCCCGAACGCGGCTTCTGGGCCGTGGCCGACGGCATGGGCGGCCATCGCGGCGGTGACCTTGCCAGCCAGCGTCTGATCGAGGCTCTGGGCGATCTGGAGCCCTGCGACTCCGGCCACGCCCTCCTCACCGCCGTCTCGGGCGAGATTCGCGCGGTCAACCAGCAGCTGCGCCAATGGGCCCACGAGATTTCACCCGGCGATGTCATCGGCTCGACCGTCGTCGTCCTGCTCATCTTCGACAGCCACTGCTGCTTCGTCTGGGCCGGAGACAGCCGCGCCTACCGCCTACGGCGGGGCCGCCTGGAGCGGATGACCCACGATCATCGCCTGGTGCAGGAGCTTCTGGACTCCGGCCAGCTGACGCGCCTGGAGGCCGATCGCCATCCCATGGGCAACGTCCTTACTCGCGCCGTCGGCGTCGGCGATGGCCTCGTCCTCGATACCCGTTATGAAACTCTCGAGCCGGGAGACATCTTCCTGCTGTCGACCGATGGCTTGACCGACATGGTCGGCGATCTGGAGATCGCCGATCTCATGGCCGATGGTCCGATTGAAGCCACCGCGGACGCGCTTCTGGCCCTTACGCTAGCGCGCGGGGCGAGGGACAACGTCACCTTTGTGCTCGTCCAGCCGGGCTAGAGCAGCATCCAGGAATGTCGACCCGCCCCCTTCCCCCCTGGTCGTCCGCGCAGCACGCGACGGCCGGCCGGCTCCTCTAGGCAACTCCGCCGGCGGCGCGAAAGTTCGCCCGGACCCGCCGAAGCGTCTCCTCCAGCCGGGCGATTTCGTCTTCGTGGGTCCGCGCCAGGCCATCGATCCTCGACTGAAGTTCGTCCCGTCGCTGCTCGAGATCGGCCCGCGCGCGCTCGAAACGAGCGGTGGCGGTGTCCCGGGCCCTTTCCGCCTTGGTCAGCTTCGACCGGTCTGGAGAAGGGCGGTTCGTCTTCCTCTTTGCTCGGGGGGCCCGGGGCGCCGCTGCCTCCACCGCGAAGGCGCCTTTCGATCCCACGGCGCGGCGCAGGACCTTGCCCGGCGCCGCCAGCGCCTGGGCGACGATCTTGGGATCCTCGGCCAGCTTGGCCATGCCTTCGCCGAAAAGATTCTGGCGCGTTCCCCAGGCCGCCAGGGCCGCCTTCTGCGAAGGGGCGGCGACCACCGTCTCGAAGAAGCCCATGTTGGCCGAAAAGACCTTCAACCGCGTCGCCACCGAAATCTCGCCGTCGCGAAAATCCCCAGACGGAACGTCCCATAGCGGGGATCGTTCGTCCCCGGTCGCAGTTAGCATGGGTCTTTGAATGGCTTTGAAGACGGTGACGGCGGGGTCGGGACAAGAGAGGGTAAGGAAAGGAAAACCTTCGCGCCTGACCGATTTGGCGGTGCGGCCAGGGCTCGCGCCGATGGAGGCGAAGCTGGTCGGCGCCCTGCCAACTGGCGAGGGTTGGCAGTTCGAGCCCAAGTGGGATGGCTTCCGGTGCCTCGCCTGGCGCGCCGGCGACGAGGTCGAGATCTTCGCCAAATCCGGCAATTCGCTCGGCCGCTACTTCCCCGAGATCATCGAGGCCCTGCGCGCCGCACCCGTCACGCCATTCGTCCTCGACGGCGAACTCACTATCCCTGTTGGCGAGACCCTCTCCTTCGAGGCCCTGCAGCTGCGCCTGCATCCCGCGCCAACCCGGATCCGCAGGCTGGCGAGCGAAACGCCGGCCCTGTTCATCCTGTTCGATTGCCTGCTCGACGAGACCGGCGAGGACCTGACAGGCGCGCCTCTTACCTGCCGCCGCTCCGCCCTCGAGCGCATTTTCGCGCGCCTGGGTCGGCGCGGCCGTTTCCGTCTGACGCCCTTCACCCTCGAAGCCCGCGAGGCCCAGGACTGGCTAGACCGGGCCGGTGGGGCCCTCGATGGCGTCGTCGCCAAGCGCCGCGACGGTCCCTACGCGGCCGGCAAGCGCGAAATGCTGAAGATCAAACGCCTGCGCACCGCCGACTGCGTGGTCGGAGGCTTCCGTTACGAGAGCGCCAGCCGCCTCGTCGGCTCACTGCTTCTGGGCCTCTACGACGAAACCGGCAGGCTCAACCACGTCGGCTTCACCTCGGCAATCAAGGGCGCGGAGCGCCGCGCTCTGACCAGGCGGCTGGAGGCCCTGGTCGAACCGCCCGGCTTCACCGGCGCCGCGCCCGGCGGCCCCAGCCGCTGGAGCAACGAGCGCACCGGCGAGTGGCGGCCCTTGCGCCCGGAGCTGGTGGTCGAGGTCCGCTACGATCACATCACCGGCCGGCGTCTGCGTCATGGCGCCGGCCTTATCCGCTGGCGTCCGGACAAGGCCCCCGGACAATGCTCCATGGATCAGCTCGAGGCCGAGGCTCGACCCGCGGCCCTCATCGCCAGGGCGATCGGCTGAGCGATCAGGTCAAGGACGAAGCGGCGTTCTGGCACACGATCACCCGCTTTCGTTGCGGAACAGGGGCGGGCGCGCCGCGTTCACATGGGGCGCCGCCTTGGCGAGGATGGAGTCATGACGATGGGATCGGATATCAGCGCCAAAGCCGCTAAAAGAGGTGTTCACGCCGCCCGCAAATCCTTGTCCCGGGTGCTCGGTGACGGCCATGCCCGGGCCAGGGACATCGTCGATGCCTCCGGGCGCCGCGCCGATGACTCCTTGGATGTCGTCGAACGGGCGGTGATCGGCGTCCTCGACGCCCTCGCCCGCCGCGGCCGGGGTTACGTCAAGGACGCCCGCGGCCGGTTCCATGAGGTCCAGGCTCGCCTCCTGCCCCGCCGCCGTTCCTCGCCGCTGGGAAGCGTCGCCGTCGCCTTGGGCGCCGGCGTCCTCCTCAGCCTCCTGCTCATGCCGAAGCCCGCCGCCAAACCGGCGCGGTAGAACGCTCCGGCGGCTCCCGAAGGCGCCACTCGACCCACCTCCGGGGAGGAAGAGTGGGCCTTAGCTCACGCCGGCTCCAGCGCGGCGGCGCGGTCGGCGACGCTGGCGACATAGGCTTTGCGGGCGTCGAAATCCCTGGCGATGGTGTCGTCGGATTCCTGCAGGGCCTGCACATCGGTCTGGGCGAAGCCGATGATGCCCATGGCCTCGTAGCCGTCGCGGATGGTCTTTCCCCACAGTCCCACGTCCTTCACGATCGGCACGATGCGGGTGAAGAGCGATGAGCGGAACATCTCCATGAAGCCGCTGTCGTACATGTGCTCGGCGCATTTGACCGGATCGAGGCCCAGGGTCTTCCACACCTCGACGGCGTCGAACCGGTCGCGCATCAGGTAGCAGGCCTCGAGCAGGAACTCCTCGCGCTCGTTCCGCTCCTTCTGGGTCAGCTGCGGATAGTAGTCGCGCAGCGCTAGGCGCCCGAACGCCACGTGCCGGCTTTCGTCCTGCATGACATAGGCGTTGACCGCCGCCGCCAGCGGGTTCTGGGCGTGGTCGCGGATCTGCTGGAATGCGGCCAGCGCCAGGCCCTCGATCACCACCTGCATCCCCAGGTAGGTCATGTCCCAGCGGCTGTCGCGCAGCACCTGGTCGATCAGCTCCTGCAACGGCGCGGTCATCGGATAGGCGACCCCGAACTTCTCCAACAGGCGCTTGTAGCTCTCCACGTGCCGCGCCTCGTCGATCACCTGGGTCGAGGCGTAGAACTTGGAATCGACGTCGGGCACCTGGGTGACGATCTTGGCGGCGCAGATGAGCGCTCCCTGCTCGCCCTGCATGAACTGGCTGATCTGCCAGCCCTGGAAGTGGCGGCGGACCTTGGCCTTCTCGGGGCGCGACATCGCCTCGTACTGGGCCATGCCGCTGATCGGCAGCATCTCCTCGGGCAGCTGCTCGGGGTTGTCCTCGTCCAGCTCCTGGGTCCAGTCGATGCGGGTCTCGGCGTCCCACTGCATCTCCACCCCCTTGCGGTAGAGGCTCATCATCGTCGCCCGCCCGTCGTCGTAGTCCCAGTTGAAGACCACGTCGAAATCCTGCGGCACCTTCCAGTGCGAGCCTTCGGGGGCCGGGAAGGGGTAGCGGTCGGCGAGCTTGCCCATGGGTGATTTCCCTCTAGCGGCGCGGCTTGAGCGCCTGGCCGCCACCTAAGGCGATGGCCGCTCGCCGATCAAGCCTCATCGCTTGGCCCGACCGGCCTGCCGCACCGCCCTTGTCGGCCGTCTCTGCCGCGGCGGAGGAGGGGGGACAATGTCGGACTGCGCGGTATCCTCGATCCGCCGGACCTCCAGCGAGCTCCAGGCATCGCCGACAAAGAGGCGGGCCCTCGCGTCCATGATGGTCACGGTTCCGAACCTCAGCTGAACATCCAACACGTCCCGCTCCTCGATCGGCTCGCCGCCATCGGTGCGATCGAGCGTCACGGTGTAACGCGCGGCATTCTTGGGCATAATCCTCCACTTCTCCGCTCATCCCCGCGAAAGTGGGGAACGGACAAGCTTGCATGCGGGCCGATGAGGCCGCAACTTCGAAGCCGAGACGAAGGAGGAGCGCTTGGAGCAGAGCTCGACGAAAACGGCACCCGACATGGCGCCCCATACTCCCGCGCCGGAAGCCGACGGCGCGCCGCCGCAGGCCTGGTACGAGGCGATCAAGGAGAAGTTCGCCCAGGAGCGCGACCTGCGCCTGAAGTATCGCCCCGAAGGCACGGCGCAATACACTTCCGACCTTACCGGCGCGCTCGCCAAATACGAGATTGATCCCCATGCCGACGGCGGCGAGGCCCGCGCGCCGATCGACGACGAGGTCGAGTGCCTGTTCATCGGCGGCGGCTTTTCGGCCCTGCTCACCGCCGCCCGCCTGCGCGAGCGCGGGGTCACCGGCATCCGCATCGTCGAGCGCGGCGCCGACGTCGGCGGCACCTGGTACTGGAACCGCTATCCGGGAGCGGCCTGCGACGTGCCTTCCTACGACTACCTGCCGCTGCTCGACGAGATGAACTACGTGCCCCAGCGGCTCTACGCCAAGGGGCCGGAGATATTCGCCCACTGCCAGGCGATCGCCCGCCGCTACCACCTCTACGATCTGGCCGTGTTCCGCACCACGGTCACCTCGACGGTGTGGGACGAGACCGCCAAGCTCTGGCGCATCGGCACCGACCGCGGCGATACCATGAGGGCGAAATTCGTCATCTGTGCCAACGGCACCCTTTCGAAGCCCAAGCTCTCCAAGATCGCCGGCATGGAGACCTTCGCCGGCCATTCGTTCCATTCCTCGCGCTGGGACTACGGCTACACAGGCGAGGATCTCTGCGGCCTCGCCGACAAGGTCGTCGGCATCATCGGCACCGGGGCCTCGGCGGTGCAGGTGATCCCGCGGCTGGCCAAGGCCGCCAGGGAACTCTACGTCTTCCAGCGCACCCCCTCCTCGATCGACCTGCGCGGCGACCGGCCCACCGATCCGGACTGGATCGCCCGGCTCAAGCCCGGCTGGCAGCAGGCCCGGCGACAGAAGCACATGCGCGGGCGCGAAGGCGACCTCGCCAAGAAGGCCGAGCTGGCCGTTCTTTCGCGGGAAGAGAAGATCCGCCGCCAGGAGAACGCCAACATCGACTACATGATGCGCATCCACCGCCGCATCGAGGAGATCGTCGAAGACCCGGCGACCGCGCAGGCGCTCAAGCCCTGGTACATGTTCATGTGCAAGCGGCCGTGCTTCGATGATGAATACCTGCCGGCCTACAATCGCCAGAGCGTCCATCTCATCGACACGAAGGGTAAGGGGATCACCGAGATCACGCCGGCCGGACCGGTGTTCGAGGGTCGAACCTACCCGCTCGATGTCCTCATCTACGCCACCGGCTTCGAGGTCCAGAAGACCGGCATCTACAACGAGATCCGCGGTCGCGGCGGCATCGAGATCAACGACACCTACCGCGAGGGCCTGCGCACCCTCTTCGGCGTCCACACCCACGGCTATCCCAACCTCTTCATCATGGGCGGCTATCAGGCCTCGTTCCAGTTCAACCTGACCTTCATGCTCCAGACCCAGGGTGACCACATCGCCGAGTGCATCGCCTACGCCCGCGACCATGGCTACGCCGAGATCGATGTTGCTCCGGGTACGGAACAATGGTGGGTCGACGAGGTGATCGCCCATCGCGGCAAGACCAGCCGCAACCAGGACTGCACTCCGGGCTATTACAATTTCGAGGGCGAATTCAACCGCCGCCAGGACGGCAACTACAACGGCGGCTTCCTCCAGTACTACACCCACATGCAGTCCATCCGCGACACACTGCCAGAACATTTTGTGTTTTCCAGGGAGAAAGAGCAAATATAACTTCGCTCATCGCCGCGAACGTTCCCCACCCTCATCCCCGCGAACGCCCCCTCCTCCGCTCATCCCCGCGAACGCGGGGACCCAGGTTTTTTTCCCGTAGCCTTCTACGTCTACATCCTCGCCAGCCAGCGTAACGGAACGCTCTACACCGGCTACACCGATGAGCTCTTTCGGCGGGTCACGGAGCACAAGGCCCACGCCCTTCCCGGATTCACCTCCAAGTACGCCGTGACCTTGCTCGTCTGGTTCGAGGAGCATGAATCTCGGGAGTCCGCCTTTGCCCACGAACGTCGCATCAAGAAATGGCGCCGGGCCTGGAAACTGGAGCTAATCGAACGGCTCAATCCCTCTTGGCGCGATCTATTCTCCGACTTCACCGATTGAAAAAAGCCTGGGTCCCCGCGTTCGCGGGGATGAGCGGGGTAAAGGGGGAGTGAGGCCATGAGACCATTAGCAGAAATTCACGAGGCCGATTTGGCTCTGCTCGCCGAGCTCGTCGGCGATCATCCTACCTTTCGGCTGTACCTGGCCGCGGGCATCGATGCCGTCCGTGCCGGCGCGAATAATCGCTTTGCAAAGATCGGGCGAGGCCGGGAGGGGCATCCCTTGGCATCGTGTTCGATGACCTCGAGGCGCGAACTGTGATCGGACGATTGGACGTTGACGAGGAGCTGTCCCTCGCGGACGTGGCCCACGAAGTCGAGCTGCATGTCGAGACGGGTACGGCCGACCGCGTCAGCATGGCGGTTGGCAGCCGAGTGAAGTTGCGGGAGGGGCTGCGATATTACCGCCTGGACGGCCGCCCGTCGTTGGGGGTCGACCCTAGGTGCAGAAGACTCAGTTCCGCCAACCTGAACGAGGTCTCGGAACTATTCGAAAGCTATTACCCCGATGCCGTGTTCTCAACCTGGATGCTCGATCTACCGTTCATCGGGCTCTTTGAGGAGGACGCCTTGATCGCTTGCGGTGGGGTAATCGGTCTGGCGGCGGGGATTGTCAACATCGGTAACTTCCTCACCATCCCGCATGCCCGGGGGCGTGGGCTTGCCCGAGCGGTCGCTGCCAGCTTGACCCACAGCCTGGTGGACGTTGGCATTTCCATATCGACGTTGGGCATAACCGATGGCAACCTTGCCGCCTGTCGGGCTTACGAGGCTGCCGGCTTCCGATACTTTGACCGCCGGGTTCAACTGAATCTCACGCCCATCGCGCCCTGAAGAGAATCGGACGCGCGCTTGGGCTCGATCGGCGCCGCCAGTCCTTCTACGGCTCCGAGCGCAGGTGGGACGGAGGGACGACGGCCATCTCCAGGGCCAGGTCGTCGAGGCCGCCCGGCGCCGGCGCGGCGTGGGCGGCGCGGCGGACGTCGAGCTCGGCGCGCACCTTGGCGTGCGAGGCGCGAGTGATGCGGTAAGCGAAGCCCAGCGACAGGGGCAGGACGAAGAGCAGCGGCGCCAACACCCCGCCAACGACGCCCAGCTTGACGACCATGTGGGGTTCGAGACGGCCGGGGTCGGCGTGAGCCGGCCAGCGGATGATGCTCTCCAGGAGAAACCCGGCGATCAGGGCTCCGACGCCGCCGGTCGCCTTGCCGGAAAAAGCCAGGGCGGCGGCGAAGATGCCCTCCTGGCGCCGGCCGGTGCGAAGCTCCTGCAGATCGAGGGTGTCGGCGATCATCGAAGCGAACATGATCCCCAGCAGCGTCTGCAACCAGGCGCGCACCGTCTCGTTGGTCACCAGGATGATCAGCAGGCTCCGATGGCCGTTGGCCGGCAGCACGCCGGCCAGCCGCAGGAAAATCATGGCGACGTAGTCGAGGGTCAGGAGTCCCATGCAGACCATCAACAGCGGCTTCTTGTCGAGCAGCCGCTCCAGTGGACCGACAGTGAGGAAGGCCAGCACGGCGCCGGCGATGGCCAGGCCGAACCACTGCAGCTGGGCCGAGGTCAGGCCCCAGAAGTAGGTCTGCAGATAGATGCTCAAGGTATCGGATGTGCCGCTGATGCCGGCGGTGATGAAGGCGCCGGTGAAGAGGATCAGGAACTCGCGGTTCCTCAGCGAGCTCTCGAGTTCCCGCAGCACCCGCATCAGGCCGAACCTCGGCGTGGCGGCGATGGGCTGGAGCAGATGGGGAATCTCGCGCCGCGTCAGGTGGGTGGTGAGGATGATCGAGGCCAACACGGCGAGCCCCAGTACCGGCCCGAACAGGTGATAGCCGTGCGGGTTCAGCTGGCCGACGCGAAAGGCGGCGGTGTTGGGGAAGATGAATTTGTAGGTGAGGAAAAAGGCGAGCACCCCGCCCAGGGCCCCGATGGCATAGCGCCAGGTGACGATCGCCGTGCGCTCGGCGTAGTCGTCGGAGAACTCGGCGTAGAGGGCCGTCCAAGGAACGACGAAGAGGCTCATCGAGACGTTGGTGAGGACGACGGTGGCGAACAGCCAGGCGAGCAGGGCGCCGCCCGCCAGGCTCGATGGCGGGGTGAACACCAACAGCAGGCCGAGACTTAAAGGGACGGCCGAGGCGTACATCAGCGGATGGCGCCGCCCCAGCCGGGTCTTCAGGCTGTCCGAGAACGAGCCGACGATCGGGTCGATGGCGGCATCGATGATCAGCGCCGCCGAAATCGCCCACGAGGCCTTCAGCGCCGAAAGCCCCAGCACCTGATTGTAGTAGAACAGCAGAAAGGTGCCGAAGGCGAAGCTCTTGAAAGTGTCCGGCAGGGCGCCGATCGCCTGGAAGAGCTGGGTCGACCGCGTGAGCGGCCCCGAGCGGGCCTGGGCCCGCGCATAGAGCGCCTCGGGTCTGCTCATCCGCCGCTCGCCATTTTCTTGAACCCGGGGTGGAGCTTCGACTGTGCGTCAGTTTGCCCGCGAAAACACCGCCCGGATTTTAAATCGCCGTAACGTTCCCCGTCCTGCGCAAGCCTAGAAACACCTCTGCCTCCCAAGCTTGAACTATCCTTTCCACCGTCATCCCGGGCGCAGGGCCGCGGAGCGCGCCCGGAGACCCAGGAGAGCCGCCCAAATTTTCGCCCGCCACGATCTACTGCGCATCCCAACGCCAGCGCCCAGCCACCTGGGTCCCGGCTCTTCGCTGCCCCCGGATCAAGTCCAGGGCTATCGCATTTGAGCGAAGAGTTCGAAGAGGAAGTCTTTTCGTCGGGCGGCGCGCTGCATCTTGCCGTTGATGGAGCGGCGCATTGGGTGGGTTCTGAGGATATTGAGCGCCAGCCG
>Ga0182024_10020972_pt1 | contig 11901 bp, 7 predicted proteins | sample P32metaG_FD_120480 | JGI IMG/M metagenome (GOLD analysis project Ga0182024, IMG submission 120480) | Permafrost microbial communities from Stordalen Mire, Sweden - P3-2 metaG (Illumina Assembly) | ecosystem: Environmental > Terrestrial > Soil > Wetlands > Permafrost | place: Sweden: Stordalen... | reverse complement strand
GTCTTCGACTGGATCGAGCGAGCCGGAATGGTCGTCGGGCCGTTCGCCTACCTGCGGAGCCGTCGACACGAGCGACGACTCGCTGCCGCCGCGACGGAGCCGGACACAGCCGCTCCGGGCGGCTGAATCAGCCGCTTTTCCCCCCTCGGCCATCCGTCCAGGCCGGTGAGGGGGCTTCAATCATCGGTCGGATGCGCGCTGGGGGGTCAAGCCCGGCGACTTCGATGCCGAACTAACGCATATGAGCGCATCGATAGCACTCTCACCCCAGGGCCTTCTCAAGCATCGGGCCCTCGGGACCGAAGCGGTGTACCGGGTGATTGACGTCGCCGACCGGCTGGTGTCGGTCGAGGTCGTCGAGGCGCCGGGACTCGAACAGGGCACCCGCTTCCAGATCACGCGTAGCGCGGCAACGGCGATGCAGCAGATCCGCGGCGACGCGGCCGCAGAGCCGAACAGCTCGTACTCGCCGTTTCGCGCGTACGACATGCGCCGCCGGCTCGCGCGCTGAGCGCCGGCCGAGCCGCCGATGGCGTCGGTCGGGTGGTCCGCGAGGCCGTGTCCGGCCGGCCGCCCTCGATCCGCACGACCGCCGCGTTGGCGCGCTGCATCCCAGCCCCCGCGGTACGCAGGTGAGCGCACGCCTCGCCTGCCTTGACGACGGCGCGCCCGAGCGCTGCGCCCGCCCCGCCTGAAGAGCGCTCGACCGAGCTCACGTCGCTCGCGCGCAATCGGCCGGCGCGCGCTAGACGGCGCGCGGCAGATGTCGCCGTGTCCGCGCGGGTCAGTGGTGCACGCGTGCCACACGTGCGACATCATCCAGTGACACGCAGCGCCGGAGGGAGCGAACGCCGCGATCTCGCTCATACTGAGGGCGCAGTCGGTCGCGGGTGGTTGACACGAGTTGTCCCGCGGCGCAGTGTCCGACCCCGAGCCTGACTCTTGGACCAACACCCCACCGACGATTCACTCGCCGACGCTGAAGCGCTGGCGAGTCGTCGCTCCGCGGAGAGCCGCCTCGTGTTCAGCGCGCTCGCCGCGCTGTCGCTCGTCGTGCTCGCCGCCGGGTATGCCCTCGGCGCCGAGGCACCGCGCCTGATCGGCGTGATCGGAGCGCTGATCGCCGGTATCGGTGCCGCGCCGCTGCAGCTCTCCGACCGGCCGAACCTCGTGGAGCGCGTCGGGGTCGCCGTTATGCTCGGGCTGGCGATCGCGACGCTAGTCGGCAGCGTGATGGTCCTGGTGCCGCTCTGGCACCCCTTCATCGCGGCGCTCGTGGCCGCCGTCGCCGCGGCGCGGGCCCACATGATCGGCGTGCAGAGCGCGCTTCGCGAATTGCGGCAGACACCGCCGCGGAGCCGGCGTCGCCCGCTGGCCGAACGGGGGTTTGCGCGACGGGCGGCCGCCGTCTCGCCGTCAGCGGCGTGCACCGTCGTCGGCACCGTGCTGTGGCTCTCGGCGGCGCTGAGCGAAGGGCACCTGGTCCCCGGCGTTGCCGGCTTCCTGCCGCACATCTCCTACCTCTGGTACGTCGGCGTCGTTCTGTTGATACTCGCGATCGCGCTCGCCGGCAAGGAGAGCGAGCCGCATGTGGCCGTCGCGGTGCTGCTGCTGATCGCCGCGGTGACGGTCACCCCGGCGCTGGTCTACGGGGAGCCGCGCTCGCAGACCGGCCTCAAGCACGTCGTGCTGGTCCAGCACATCCTTGCGGCTCACCACCTGTACACGCTCGACTCGATCTATTACACCTATTCGGGCTTCTTCTCCGCGATGGCGTGGCTGTGCCGGGTGGCGGGAGTCGGCAACCCGATCGGACTCGCGACCTACTGGCCGGCGCTGATCGGAGTGGCCGGCGCGGCGGAGCTGCGCTTCCTGCTCGGGCGACTGATCAGCTCCGGCTACCGCTGCTGGATCGGCGTCACGATCGCGGTCCTTGTCAACGCGGTCGGCCAGGATTACTTCTCACCGCAGTCAGTCGGCTACGTCATCGCGCTGGGCGTGTTCGCGCTCGTCATCGTCGGTGCTTCGACGGGTCCGGTCTCGCCGCGCGCCCTGCTCGCGCTGCTCGTCGTGGCGGGCTGTTCGCTCGCGGTGACCCACGAGCTCAGCCCCTACATCGCCGGCGGCGTGCTGCTGACCCTCGCGACGTTCCGGCTGGTGAGTCCGCCATGGGCCGGCGCGACGATGCTCGTTCCGGCGGGGCTCTGGGCCGCGCTCAACGCCAAGGCGCTCTCCGGCTTCATCTCGCTCTCGGCGCTTGGCAACCTGTCCAACTTCAGACCGCCGGCCACGCCGTCGGCGCCCGGCCTCTCGCGCCTGCCAATCGTCGGCGAGAGCTCGCACGCTCTCGCGCTCGGCCTGCTGATCCTCGTCGCACTCGCGCTGATCGGCCTGGCCCGCAACGTGCGCCGAGCCAGTGCCTGGGCATTCATGCTGGCCGCAGGCCTCGGCCTGGTGTTCATCTCGATCAACCCCTACGGCAGCGAGGGGATCTTCCGGGCCGCGCTGTTCGGGATACCCTGGCTGACGATCGTCGGCCTCGCGTCGGTGCGCAAGCCGCCGTGGCGCTGGGCCGGATTCTTCGTGGTCGGCATCGTGTTGCTCGGGACGTTTCTGGTGGCCCAGTTCGGCCTGGACGAGACCAACGTCACGAGGCGCCCCGACATCGCCGCGCTGTATGCGTTCATCGCGCACGCCCCGCCGGGGTCCTATCGGCTCGAGCTGGGCGACGGGGACCTGCCGCAGACGCTCGACCCGACGATTCGCAACCTTGTCTGGGACCCGCTGTGGAACCCGAACAACAAGGCCGAGCTCGCCGTCCACTCGGTCAGCCCACCCACGGCTGCCAACCTCAACCAGCTGACCGCGAGCTACATCGCCTACGCGCACAATGTCGGCCACACACCGGCGCGGGACCTGTTCGTCGTCTGGGCCCCTGTCGTGGCCCAATACCAGGTCGAGTACGCCGTGGAAACGATGGCGAACTCGCTCGAGTGGCGAAACCTGTTCCTCGCCAGCCCGCGCTGGAAGGTCATCTTCAAGGACGACGGGAGCTATCTGTTCCGCTACGCGCCGACGGCGTAAGGCACGTTATCTGAGGCCTTACGGCTGATTTCCGGCGTAAGGCTTCATATAAGGGGCCTTACACCGGTGATCAGCGGCGCGCGTTGGCCCAGCCGACGGCGCGCACCAAGAGCGTCTCCCTGTCGGGGGAGATCAGTTGCTGGAGCACAGCGCCGAACACGGCCAGGCTGACCAGCGTGGCCACGATCCGCGCGACGGCGAACAGCCCGTGCGAGGGGACCGCCGTGGCCGCGACGGCGACCGCCACGGCAGCCGCACAGCTGATCACCCGCCGCGGCGGCGGGCGCCGCAGGTGGCGGATCCGTCGTGCGAAGCGCACCACCACGGCGTGCAGCAAGATGTAGGCGATCAGGGTCGACAGCGCCGAGCCCTCGACGCCCCAGATCGGCACGAGGATGAGGTTGAGGCCGATGTTGACGACCGCGCTCGTGACGACGCACACCGCGACGGGGCCCGTCTTGCCCGAAATCAGCAGCACGCGATTTGCGGCGAAGAAGCCGGCCATCGGGAACCCGCCGACGCTGATCGTGACGACCACGAGGACCAGGCCGGCCGGATGAAACTTGGGCTGCAGCCAGAGCGACAACACCAGCGGTGCGCTGAAGCTGAGTGCCAGCACCGCCGGGATCAGCAGGCCGTAGAGGGCATCGCGGCTGTCGGCGAGCAGTTTCGAGAGCATCGTGTCGTTCGCGAGCGAGAAGAACCGCGGCAGCCAGACCGTGTCGAGCAGCCCGAGCAGCAGGATCGGAACCGAGGCGATGTTGTACACGGCCCCGTAGCGGGCGACCTGAATGTGCATCGCCTGCGGTAGATCGTGGTTGATGATGAGCCGGTCCGAGGCGGTGAGCAGGAAGCCGGCGATCGCCGCGGGAACCAGCGCCCCGGAGTACTTCAGCGTGTCGCGCACCAGCTTGAGATGACGGCGGCGGATCGGCAGGGGGCGCGTGAAGTACAGCCCGAGGACCATCGCGACCCCCTGCGTCAGCATCTCTCCGAGCACGAACTCGGTCGCCGTCCGCCGAACGAAGACGATCAGCAGGACGCCGACGCTGACCGCCACGACCGACTGCATGAGGCTGACGAGGCCGTAGGCGAACAGCATGTCGCGGCTGCGCAGCAGGGCCATTGCGGAAAAGGTGACTGCGCACAGCGACGCCCAGATGACGGCGTAATGGAGGACCGCGCTGAACTTGCCGAGACCAACCAGGCCGGACCAGTACGGACCGGTCGCCATCGCGATCGCGAGCGTGATCGCCGCCGTGACGATCGTCAGCGTGACGATGCGTCTGGCGGCGGCGCCGCCATCGGCCTCGCGATAGTTGCGCTGCACCGCGGGCGGCAGGCTGAACACGCCCACCGCCACGAGCACCTGCATCACGGCGAGCGAGGTCGTCACGACGCTGAACCCTGCCCCGAGCAGGCGCGTCGTCACCGGGATCGACAGCGCCGCGACCCCGACCTGAAGTCCCCACACGAGCAGGTAGATCGAGTCGCGCCCGAACAGCCCCTGCATCGCCTTCTCGGTGCCCTCGACGACGTTCGCGACGCCGGAGCCGTCGATCGCCGCGGCGAGATCCTCGCCGTGGTCGGCTGCTCCGTTGCTGGGTGCGTTGGTGGCCGGGATCACCGGAGGCCGGTTCGGGGTCATGCGACGGTCGGGTCGCACGCGGCGCGGGATTCGACGGCGAGCATGTTCGCTCTCACCTTTGAGGTATCGGCTTGCAACCGGCGATCCGTAGGGCGCGAAGAGGGGCGCCGCGCCGCGAGATCAGGTCGCGCTTGCTCACCGGGGCACAGTAGCAATCGCCTCAGGCGATTCTGCAACGACGATCTCAGGCGGTTGCGATCGACCGTGCAACGGCGCATTCCCGCGGGTCGAACAAACGTCCAGTGCCCTGGCCGCCCGGCGGCCGGTCGGCTCGACGGACCGCTGAGCAACCGCTCCGGCGGTCGCGCGCAGCTCGCCGGCGCCCGAGGGTCTCTATATGACCCGAATCCGCGCAATCCATGCCGTGCTCCCGCTTCTCGCGGTCGGCGCGGCACTGTCGTGCGCCGCGAGCCCGGCGCTCGCGGGCTCCCGCCCGCCAACGATCGTGCGCCACGAACACGTCGGGCGTAGCGGCGTGTACGACGTGCGGATCGCGATCGTCACCGGCTCTGCTGCTCGCAACGTCGTCAAGGTCAGGATCGGGAAGCTCTCACGGGTCGCCACGACGGGCCGTAGCCACCGCCGCGCAAGCGTGCGCGTCGAGCTCGCGGTCCGTGGCCCCATGCTCACGATCCGCGCGACGGCCAAGCGGGGAATGCCGACGCTCGCCGTCACGCTGCGGCGAGTTCGCCCGCTCGCCACGCCCGTCGCACCCGCCACGCCGGTCCCCAAGACCCTCAGTTCGACGGGTGCGGGGGTTTCCGGCGGTCCGGTCGGGGTCCCGGGGAGCTGGCATTCGATCTTTGACGACGAGTTCACCGGCACGACCCTCGACACCAGCAAATGGTCTACCGGCTGGCTCGGCCCAGGGATCACCGCCGCCGTCAACTCATCCGAACTCGAGTGCTACGACCCCAACCAGGTCACGGTCGCAAACGGCGAACTCGACCTCAGCCTGATCAGCAAGACCGAAACCTGCGGCGGCGGCAGCCACCCCTACGCCTCCGCCATGGTCAACAGCAACGGCAAGTTCAACTACACCTACGGCTACCTGGAAGCCCGAGTCTGGCTGTCCGGAACCGGTGCGATCAGCAACTGGCCGGCCGTCTGGACCGACGGCCAGTCATGGCCCGCCGACGGCGAGCTCGACGTCATGGAAGGCCTCTCAGGCCAAGCCTGCTGGCACTTCCACGACCCCCAGGGCGCCCCCGGCGGCTGCTCGAGCGCCACCTTCACCGGCGGCTGGCACACCTTCGGCGCCGACTGGGAACCCGGCAGCGTCACCTACTACTACGACGGCGCAGCGGTCGGGACGATCACGTCGGGCATCACCAGCTCCCCGATGTACCTGATTCTCAACCTCGGCACCGACCACAGCAACAGCGGGCCGCTGCAGGCCCCCGCCACGATGCGCGTCGACTACGTCCGCGTCTGGCAACACTGAACAGGGCCACACCGCCTGGCGATCCGGCCTGGATCAGCTCACGTTGACCGGTCACTCACGTCGATCGGTGACTCACGTCGATCGGTGATCTCGCGGGCTGATCGCGCAGCGTTCGTGTCAGCGCTCCGTCGAGGGCGCTGTGGACGTGTCGTTGCGCCCAGACTGGGCGGAAGATGTGATCCTCGAGCGGAATTCGCTCGAGCTGCAGGTTCGGCCACTCGGCGAGCCGATCGATCCGCCCGTCATCACGAAGATCCTCGCTGAGCGGCTCGCCGAGCGACAGCAGCAGCAGCGTCTGCACACGACGATCGCGCAGCAGCCCGAGGGCGTCGTCGATCGCGTCGCCCAGCCCGGCGAGTGTGTCCTCGTCGCGCCGGGCCGCGCCGACGACGGTGCGGAGCTTCGTGCGGACCATCCTGCCGATCCGCCCCTGCCCGACGGCAATCCGAGCGACTTCGCGCCACGCGCCGGAGCGCAGCAGCGTCCGTGCCCGGCGAGCATCGCGCGCGACGGCGATCTCCTCGCTCCAGACGAACGACCAGAGGTTGACGAGAATCAGCCCTCGCACACGCTCGTCGGCGAGCGCGGCGTGAAAGCCCCAGTAGGCGCCCGAACACAGTCCGCCGACCAGGAACCGGCCGGGGAGACCTCGCGACTCGAGCTCGTCGAGCGCGGCGAGCACCTGCTCTGCGATCTCCTCGCGGTAGAACTCGGACGTCCGGTAGTAGAGGCGCTCGTCCCCGTCGGAGTCGCCCAGGCCGACGGCGTCCAGTCGCAGGCTCGGCACTCCGAGCGCGGCCCAGCGGCGCGCGGCCTCGACCCACATGCGATTGGGGCCGATCCGGCGCACGGCGCCGGCGTTGAGCAGCACCGCGCAGATCGCGGCCTCCGAGGCAGGCGAGGCCGTCGGTTGCGCCAACACGCCGGCCAGCCGCTTCCCGTGGTAGTCGAACTCGAACGGCGTCTCCCGGATCGTCACCTCACCAACACGCAGCTCGGCGTGATCAGCGCTCGCGACGGAGCAGCGCGCCGAGGGCGCGCCGCCGTCGGGTTCGCTGAGGGGCGGCTCCGCCGCCAGCCAGGACAGCGTGTGCGCGAACACCTCGTGCGGCGCCTCGGCGAACTGCGGATGGGTCACCAGCTTGCCGTACCCGGGGCCGTCGGCCGTCGTCAGCGCGGCGCCGGAGCGCTCGAAGTACGCACGCAGCCGGCGATCGGGGGCGAGCGTGTCGCGCCCGAGCAGCAGGATGCGCCGGCGTGCGGCGTGCGGCAGCGCCAGCGTCGTGAGGTCAAGCTGTTCGAGCTCAGCGACCGTCTCGGCGGAGAGCACGAAGCCGGCGACCTCAAGCGCGCCATCGTCGAGGGCTCGCGAACTGGCCGCTTCGGCCTCGCCGGTCTCGCCCGCGGCGATCTGGGCGAACGCTCGCATCTCGCGTAACAGCAGGCTCCCGCGGGCCGGCACCGACCAGAGGAGGAGATCGTCGATCGGGGCTCCGCCTGCGAGCGCCCGCAGCGCGAGCATCCCGCCGAGCCCGAGGCCGATCGCCACGATCCGCTGACATTCCTGGCTGGCGCGAAGCCAGTCGGCGGCTGCCGCCACGGCCTCCGTCCATGCCGCGAGCCGGCCGGGATCGGACGGCGACCCGCCGCTGTCACCGGTCCCCGGGAGATCGATGCGCAGGGCCGCGTGACCAGCTGCCGCGAGCGCATCCGCCCATGCGCGCAGGCTGCGATGCGTGCACAGCTCGTCCCAGCCGAACGGCGGGCACAGGAGGACGCCGGTGCTCGTGCGTGCGGTCCCCGCCGGCGGCTCGTGCAGCACGGCGAAGACGGGGGCGGGATCGAGCGTGAGGTACAGCGACCGGCCGCGACTCGCGAGCAGCGTGTCGAGCGTGGTCTCGGCCGTGAGATCAGTCATCACCATCAGCATCGGCGATCGCGACGCGTCCGATGAGGTTCAGTGCCGTCAGCGCGCCGCGATCGGCCGGTGCGTCGCCCGCGGCCCGCGTCAACTCGATGCGCCGTTCGCCGCCCGGCTCGACGGAGAACGCGTCGTCGGACGGATCGAAGCCGGGAACGTGCACCCGCACGCCGTGCGCGAAACGTCGTGTCCGCACCGTCAGCACGGCGGGCTCGTCGCCTGCCGGCGCGAGCGTCGCGGCGAGCCCGAGCCGCGACGCCGGCTCGCGCAGCAGCGGAGGTCCGGCCGGCAGCCGGAAGGACTGCGACAGCAGCTCGGCGTCCTCGCCGTCCCCGCGCTCGAGACTGAATACGACGACGTCCTGCGCCGGAGGCCCGAAGCGGTACGCCCACGAGACATCGACGAAGCGGCCGAGAAGCGCCTCGACGTCGTGCGCGCAGACGCCGTGGGCAGGGAGCTCGAGCTCGCGGATCGCCTGATCGACGCGCACCTCCTGATCGCTGTACAGCGCGACGCGCAGGCGCGCGCGCACACCCTCCGGACCGTCGTTTGCCACGTGCACGGCGATTCCGGACAGCCCCTCGTCGCTGCTCCACACGGCGAGCGGCGCCAACGCCCGCCGGAGGTGGTGGTAGGCGACCTTGGGCCGGCCGCGGTGGTCCAACAGCCCCCACCCGGCGCCCGGGCGAAGGTCGCGCAGCCAGAGCACGAGTCCGCCGCCACATGACGATGCGCCGCGGCGCCATTCACCGAACACCTCGGCCATCACCTCACCGCTCACGGCGCGCGAGAGCTCGAGGTAGCGCTCAGGGTCGGTGCGCCGCAGCTCCGGCGGGTCGACCTCGTACAGCAGGCCGAGATAGTGGTCGCGCACGTCGTCGAAGTCCCATCCGCTTCCGGCGTCGCGCGGCACCCCGGCCTTCCAGCGCGGATCGTGCACGGCGAGCCCGCCGGGCCCCCCACCCGCGAGCTCGTCGAGCGTCGCCTGGTCGGGCACGTTGGCAAACGCCAGGCATTCCGCGGCGAAGCGCACGCCCGACCGGCGGGCGTCTTCGAGCGGACGCCGGTAGCCGCCGACGCCGTAGTAGTTGGCGACACCGCGATCGGGCCGGAACGGGAGTTCCCCGCCCCACGGTGCCGAGGGGACGTAGACGGCATCGAGCGCGGCTTCGCGAACAAGCTCCGGAAGCAGCTCGCCGAACAGCGGGCCGCCGGCGAGGTCCGGATCGAGTCCGAGCATCGCAACCTGCTGGGCAATCTCGCTCGAGCCGCACAGCACGGCGAGGCTGGGACGACCGCCGATCTCCGCCAGCACCTGGAGCACCTCGCGCCGGACCGCTTCGAGGAACGCCGGGTCGGCTCCCGGATAGTCAAGGTTGGCGAACATGAAGTCCTGCCAGACGAGAATCCCGAGCTCGTCGCACAGATCGTGGAACGCGGCAGACTCGTACGCGGCGGTCCCGGGAATCCGCACCATGTTCAGCCCCGCGGCGCGCAGCGATTCCAGCAGCCCCCGTAGCATCGCCGCCGACGGCGCCGGGCCGCTCGCCTCGAGCGGGGTCCAGACGGCGCCCCGGACGAACACCGGGACGCCGTTCACACGCAGCTGCAGGCCGTCGGCCTCGAGCCGCTCGCCGCCGGCCAGCTGACGGAAGCCGACGCGGCCGCAGTCGAGGACGAGCTCCCCTCCGGCGCCCACGGCGACGAGCGCGACCGTGTACAAGGTCGGCTCGCCGTGGGTGTGCGGCCACCACAGCGCAACGTCGCCGACCACGACCTCGCCGCGGCCCTCGAGCTCGCCGTCCCCCCCGGGCGGCGGACCGCAGACGTCGGTCAGCTCCAACTCGCCACGCCAGGGTCCGCCGGGGCCCTCGAGCTCGACGAGCAGCCGTTCGGGTGGCGGCGCTGCCAGCGGCCGCAGCCGTGCGACAACGGCGAGCACGCCGGCGCCGTCGACGACACGTGGCCGCAGCTCGAGGTGCGTCACCGCGAGCGCGCGCCGACGCTCGAGTCGCACCGGGCGCCACGGCCCGACGACCGCAGGCCCCGGCGCGAAGCCGGGGGCGCGCCCGATCAGCATCGTGCGGAAGAAGCGCAGGCCGCCGTCGGCCACGAGGCGGGTCCGCCAGCGCGCTCGGGGCCGGCGACTGACAGCGAGCAGCGGAGCGAGCGCCCGGCAGCAGATCGCCAGCTCGTTCTGTGCACCGACCAGCGCGCCGATGTCGACCGCCGACACCGTGAACATCGAGTCGCTGTCGAGAATCCGCGCGCCGTTGAGATACACCTCGGCGACCGTCGCCAGCCCGTCGAACACTAGTGCGACCTCCTCGCCCGCGGCGGGCGCCGAAACCTGCAGGCGCCGGCGAAACCACCAGTCCTGCTCGTCCAGTGCGGGCACGGCGAGGCCCCAGAGCCCGGCGCCATCGCCGCGAAGCACGTCGGCGGCGGTTCCCGGCACCGCCGCGCGGCTCCAGTCGAGCTGCTCGAGATCGCTCGCATCCGCGCACGCTCCGGGTTCAGACGGCGCCGCCTCCCAGCCATCGCGCAGCTCGACGACCTCGTGTCCTTCGACCGCGACGCGCTGGAGACAGGGCATCACGATGGCCTCCTCGTGCGATCGCGTTATCCGACGACCTCCTCGAGTGCTCCGATCGCCTCGCGCCACGCCTCGCCGAGCTGCTCGAGCACCGGTCCGGGATCGAACGGGCGCCTGCGGGCGAGGCGGAAGCCGAGGACCTTGCAGCCGTCGACGATCGTGTGCATCGGCGTCGCGGGGCTCGGCGCGTCCGCGGCCAGCAGCCAATCGAGGTGCGCGGCGGCGAGCTCGAACGCCGCACCGACCATCCGGACGGTCGCGAAGGCATAGGCATGGTAGGCCTCCGGTCCGGCCTCGAGCAGAACCGGCAGATCACTGGCGAGCTGCGTTGCGAAGCGCTCGAACGGATCGCTTCGCGGCCGGTGCTCGAGGTGCCGGCGCAGCGAGGACAGCGCGGCGACGCGCAGGTCGGCGCCCTGCAGGCGAGGCCCGGCGTCGAAGCGGACGATCTCGGTATACGGCGGAAGGATCTCCGGGGCGGGATCGCCGTCGAGGCGGAAGATCCCGCTGTAGTCCTCGCCGTCGAGCTCGTAGAGGCCGCCGCCGTGGAAGTAGCGCAGCCACCCGCGTTCGAGGTCGATCGCCTCGGCGGCGATCGAGGTCTTCACGTGCTCGCTGCGGTAGCTGGTGCTGGCGGTGTCCGGGAGGTACCAGGAATCGAGCTCGACGATGATCGTGCGACCGTTGTCGATCTGCTCGGCGATCTGCAGCGGCAGCGGCCGATACGGCTGCATCTCGTGGATGTCGATGCCGAACAGCGACTCGAGGTCTTCGGGAGGCGGCTTGAAGAACGTCCATTGGTCGCCCTCGAAGTCCGTGCGCACCAGGCAGCCGAGCGCGGCGAGCGGCTCGTCCCCGCGTCCATGCAGGAGCTCGACGATGATGTCGGTGTAGCAGTTGGTCTCGAGGTAGGTGCGCCCCGGGCCGTGCACGGCGTGGGGCCGATAGCTGCCGGCGTCGAGTTCGAACAGGCTGCGGTAGGTGCCGGTCCGTGTCGCGGTCATTCTGGCCACAGCTCGTCGCGGACCGCGGCCGGCCACGCGGCCGGCTCGAGCCCGTGGGTGTGCAGGAGCGCGAGCACGATGCGCTCCTGGCCGAAGCCGAGGCACGCCGTGTGGGCGGTGTTTCCGTCGGCGAGCGTGAGCCCGTACTTCGCCGCGAAGTGCTCCTGGTGGTAGTTGAACGAGCTGACGGCGGTCGGCTCGCTG
>Ga0182024_10020971_pt1 | contig 11901 bp, 11 predicted proteins | sample P32metaG_FD_120480 | JGI IMG/M metagenome (GOLD analysis project Ga0182024, IMG submission 120480) | Permafrost microbial communities from Stordalen Mire, Sweden - P3-2 metaG (Illumina Assembly) | ecosystem: Environmental > Terrestrial > Soil > Wetlands > Permafrost | place: Sweden: Stordalen... | reverse complement strand
TATAGCGTCGAGAACCTGGAGCACCTTGCGAATAACATCCCGTGGGTTGGCCCCATCGTGCTACGAATCGGTCAACAGGCTAAGGCTCACCCGCAAGTCACACGTCTACTCAAGGTAATCAAGCCCCGATTCTGATGGTGCTTGTTCGTTAGCCCAAAATCCTGGTTACGTAAAACTATCCTGGATTCTTGGCGGCAGCGTGATCGGCGCAAACGTGGGATTTAAACTCTTTGTCGCGCAGCAGTTCGAAGTTGTGCATCATTTCTTCGAAGGATTTGCCTTTCGGATCACCGGAAGGTTTGAACCGCCAGCCACATTCGGAGCAACCAAAACCGCGAAAACGCGGTTGCTCAATCCATACCAGCGTCCGGCTCATGGCTGCCTCTGTCGCTGCTCCTCAAAAAGTGTGTCTGAGGGCAAGCCGAGATTTTCTTAGGTACTCATTCCGCCCATCGCGTTTGCCCTTTTTGACGACTGCGGAAATGCTGGGACAATAATCCAGAAAGTGTCGCTGATTCGTTTCTTGGTGTGCCGCTGTGGGCTGCTCAATTATCCTTCTTGCAATTCAGCAAGTTCGCTCCGGATTTCTTCTAACCGATCCTGTCTGCGGAAAACCTGCTTTGGCTGCGTCACTGAGGTTCGCCTCTCGCCAATACCGTTCGTTGGCGCGATGGATCACGTCGATCTCTCCCAGCAAGACCGCGATTCTCGCCTTCCTCCTGGCTTCGGGGTCCACCGTTAATCCATACCAGCTTCCGGCTCATCGCCGCTTCCGTCGTTGCGCCCTCACCCATACCCGCGCAGTCAAGGGACGAAAACGTTCTGGTTTGCCATTAACGGCTCCTTTCGCAGCGGCACGTGGCCTGATTGCAACAGAAAACTGTCACTCAGTCTGACCGTGGCCGAATATGCGTAAAGGGACGGGCAAAGTTTACCTGCGGCAAGTGGAGTGGTCTGTCGGGCATCCTACGTACCTGGAAGATTGGTATTCGTGCACGCCGCGATTTCGGGGCCTCGTTGTCGCAGCGGATCGCTCAACTGCTGGTTAATATTTGGTGCGCGCAATGCGTGCGCGGGGCAAGCAGTAACGCCGACGCAAGACAGTGGACTTTCTTGCTACCTTGATTGCCGCTTCCATGGCCTGCTTTGCCCCTGAGCGCGTTCAGCGCTACGTTGCCTTGATTGAATGAGCATTATTGCTCAGACCCGATTCTTAGTCCGAAGTAACCTTGCTGAGTCATGAGAAGGGAGTTCCACTATGTCCCCGAACCTCGGAGCTGAAGGTTGGCGATCCATCGCACAACAGGCCAGCAATGAAATGGACCCGGCGAAGTTGATGATCCTGGTTGCGAAGCTTTGCCGCGCATTAGACGGTGTGCGCGGAAAGAAGTCCTCGCTAAGACCGACATCCACGGGGATTGAGCCTGGGTCTTTTCCCCGCGACCAGCCGTAACAACTACACAAAGGGATCCTTCGTGGCAAGCACCATCCTCCAAACCGTGCAGTCTGGTAAGCGGACGAATACGTCTGGGAAACCAGTCAGCAACATAATCCTGCTATCGATCTCCGATAGCGACTATAGCTCACTGCGTCCCTACCTCGAATACGTCAACTTGCCCAATCATCTGGTCCTGCACCAGGCGGGTGCAAAGCTGGAGTTTGCCTACTTCCCGAATGGAGGTTTGATTTCTCTTGTAGTCGTAATGAAAGATGGAAAAACCGCCGAAGCTGGCATAGTGGGAAATGAAGGCTTTACAGGAACACCGGCGGTGGTTGGCCTGGGCAGGAGCACGCTTGAAGCGGTGGTACAAATCACCGGGGATGGATTTCGCATCGAGGTTGGAGCCCTGCAAGAGGCTTTGCAATCAACTCCACAGCTGCGATTCATGTTGAACCGCTACATCGCGATCCGGGGGATGCAGGTTGCACAAACCGCCGCGTGTAATCGGCTGCACGATGTTGAGCAGCGCCTGGCGCGCTGGTTGCTGATGACTCAGGATAGAGTGGATTCTGCGGAGCTGCTCATCACTCATGATTTTCTCGCAACCATGTTAGGGACGGATCGACCTACCGTGAGCGTGGCCGCTGGTGTTTTGCAGAAGAGGAAGCTCATCGAGTACACCCGTGGCGCAGTGAAAATAGTCAACCGCAAGAAACTTGAAGACTCCGCTTGCGAGTGCTACGCAGTTATCCAACAGTACGATGGCGAACTGGGCCTGAAATAAAACCCCAAGGGAAGACTAGCCCGTGTTTAATTGGAACATCGCCGTTACACCCATGACCAGGATGCCCAGAAAGTAGACCGTCGTGGGCAAATCAATCAAAGCGGGACAAACCAAAACGGCGTACGACTGGGAGGAGGACGAAGACTTCGGCGACGGGCATCTCTGTTCGCTCCCGTTCCAGATACATCCGACGGCAACTGATTTTTGTGAAATCATCATTGGTGTAGCATCGCGATTACGCTCAAAACCCCTCGATGAGCGTAAACGCCTGGTTTCGTCAAACCAAGAGTTGCTAACCGTTGTGCTCCTAATGGCAGATGGCAACGATGGCAACATAGGCCGCCAAGAACTTAAGGCGTCAGCTCAAACACCACGCCACACCCAGAGTTTTCCACGCCACAGGAAAAATCGCCGCCGTATTCGTTGGTCCCATAGAGGTTTCCCTTGGCATCCTGAATCACACCAGCGAGTGGCAGCTCCCCGTCGGCACCGCCGGTGAAACTGTATAGGATGGTCTCTTTACCTGTCTTGCTAACCTTGAATACCGTCCCGGCACCGTAAGCGCCGCCGTAGTAGGTGGTCCCGTACAAGCTTCCCTCGCCGTCCTGGATCACCCCGGCATTGGGGTTATAGCCGTCGCCGTTCGAGCCTGTGAAACTGTAAAGTACGGTAATCTTGCCGGTCTTACTTAGTTTGAATACCGTTCCGCCGTTTGAAGCGCCGCCGTCGTAGGTGGTTCCGTAGAAATTCCCCATTTCATCTTGAATCACTCCCGCGTACGGGTTTTCCCCGTCGGCACCACCGGTGAAACTGTACAGGACGGTCTCTTTACCTGTCTTGCTAACCTTGAACACCGTTCCGACGCCGTGAACGCCGCCGCCCTCTGTGGTTCCGTAGAGGTTCCCTTTGTCATCCTGAATCACTCCCGCACGGGGGCGAGCCCCATCAGTGCCTGCTCCAAAGCTGTGGAGTATTTTCACCTTACCGGGCCTGATCAGCTCGAATACCGTGCCCCAGCCGGAAACGCCGTAACTAAAGGTAGTTCCGTACAGGTTCCCTTGGGAGTCCTGGATCAGTGGAGACTGGGGGTACGCTCCGTCGTCCCCGGCGGAAAAGCTGTACAGCACGGTTTCCTTGCCCGTCTTGCTCAGCTCGAATATTGTTCCAAAGCTGTCGGCGCCGCCGTAGTAGGTGTTGCCGTAAAGGCTCCCGTCGGCTTCCCGAATTAGCCCGGTGGGGCCCGACCCGTCGGGCTCGGCCTTGAGGCTGTACAGCACAGTGTATTTGCCTTTCCTGCTCAGCTTAAACACTGTTCCATTGCCGGAAGGGCCGCCTCCTCCACTGGTCCCGTAGAAGTTCCCTTTGCTATCTTGAATCACTCCCGCGTACGGTCCAATCCCGTCCTCTCCGAACTTGAAGGTGTGCAGCACCTTGTAGGTTTGCGCTTGCGCGGATTGCGCAACGAGCACTGCTATCACACACGCGGCTGCGACGCTCGCGGCTGTGCACAAACGTGTCAATTTCATCGCAATTTCTCCTACTCTGAGCCGAAAATCTCCGTTCCCGACTCCAAGATCGCCACCAGTCTACGCCCGTATCGGCCGTTCGCACACTGTGAAAGGTTTTTCATCTCTATTCTGTGTGGCCTAATGATTTTGATGACCCATCTCGATCAATTGCGGCGGGAAAAGTGGCACGTGAACGATGTGCGGTGGTCCGCACCTTTGAGGACTGGCGTAATATCGCCATTACACTTATTGACCCGGATTCGCAGATAGTAGACTGGAGTCTGATAAGTCAGGTATCTTCGACTTCCAGTGATCCTCAAATCACATCTGAGCATTCACACTGCAGCAGTCTCGATTTTCCTCTTGGTTTGCTGACCCCAGCGGTGCCTAGGTCACATCAGCACAAGCACCTGTTTCCTCAGATTATTCGCAAGACTGAGCAATTGTGAGCAGTCTTGCCACTGGGTGGAAGTCGTACTATTCCAATATGGGAACGGTGGCGCACTTTGGGAATCTCGTTGCTACAGGTGAAAAGCTGACCAGCTGATAAACCCACTCAGGGTTGCTACAACGATCTTCTCCGAGCAACGCTTTCTCTTCCAAACTCATCCGTTCCAACTGCAGGAAAGGCAGGACTAAAGACATGAACCGCAAACTCAAAATCGGCGCAATCGCAGCTGGTATTCTTCTCGTGATTCTGATCGCACTACCCTTGCTGATCAATGTGAACAGTTTCCGTCCAAAGATTGAGTCGGAGCTGACGAGCGCGCTGGGTCGACAGGTGACGGTGGGTAATCTGAGCCTGTCAATTCTTTCCAGCAGCGTGGTGGCCGATAACATAGCCATCGCGGACGATCCAGCCTTCGGCAAGTCGCCTTTCATCACAGCCAAGTCGCTTAAGGTTGGCGTAGAACTGATGCCACTCATCTTCTCGAAACAGCTGAATGTAACCGAACTCAAGCTGGAGCAGCCCCAGATTACGTTGCTGAAAACAGCCAATGGGAAATGGAATTTCTCGAGCATCGGCGGCGCTGCCGCCAAAACGGCGCCGTCAGCGCCTACGGCCGGAGCGGCATCCCCGACCAATTTGTCGGCGGGGAAGCTGAATGTGAACAATGCAAAGTTGATTGTCGGCAAAGCGAATTCGTCAGCCAAACCGCAGGTCTATGACAAGGTGAACATTGAAGTGGAGAATTTTTCCTTCACCGCACCGTTCCCATTCAAACTCACGGCTCAGTTGCCGGGTGGAGGGGACGCGAAAATCTCGGGGAAAGCTGGCCCGATCAACGCCGAAAACGCCGCCAAGACGCCGTTCGAGACTACGGTGAAGGTGAACAACCTGAATATTGGTTCCTCAGGATTTATCGATCCTGCCAGCGGTATTGCAGGGCTGGCGAATCTTGACGGAACACTCAACTCGAATGGCAGCCACGCGAAAGCTGTCGGCACACTCACTGGCACGAAACTGAGGTTTTCGCCGAAGGGCACGCCCGCTCCGACCATGGTGGTCGTCAAGCACAGCGTGGATGTCGATCTCGATAAGCAATCGGGGACGGTGACAGAAGGCGACATTTCGATCGGCAAGGCCGTGGCGCACCTGACGGGAACATTCCAAACCCAGGGCGACACCCAAGTATTAAATATGAAGCTGGATGCGCGCGACATGCCAGGAGATGAACTGGAACCGATGCTGCCATCGCTGGGCATAGTGCTTCCGTCGGGCTCGCAGTTGAAGGGCGGAACGCTGTCGGCGGAACTGGGCATTGTGGGGCCGGTGGACAAGCTGGTGATCACCGGGCCAGTGCGGCTGACCAACTCTAAGCTGGCCGGGTTCGACCTGGGTTCAAAACTGGGAGCGCTGTCGGCATTTGCAGGCAAGGCCGCTTCCAATCCGGACACTTCGATCCAGAATGCGAGCCTCAATGCGCGTGTAGCACCCGAGGGAACGAAAGCTGACAACATTAACCTTACAGTTACTTCGGTCGGTGTCATCACCGGAGCGGGGACGGTGAGCCCGGCGGGCGCACTGAACTTCAAGATGCTGGCTGACCTCAAAGGCGGCGTCGCGGGCGGGCTGACACAGGTAGCATCGCTGGGCAGCAGCAAGGGTGGCATTCCCTTCGCCATCGAGGGAACGACTTCGAATCCGCACTTTGTCCCTGACATGGCAGGAGTAGCGGGCGGCATGGCGAAAGGCGCATTGGGAGACGTAAAGGGCGTAACCAAGGCAAACCCGGCAAATGCGATCGGCGGTCTGCTCGGGAAAAAGCTGAAATAGAATCCACATACGGATCTTCTCTGGTGTCTGCTTGCCACACGAAACATCAGAATGAAATGAGAGCGACGACTGATTCGTGATTTCCGGGCATGCGAAAGGTGCCAAGCTTCGACTAACGCGCATTGACTCCATTTTCGAGTACACCGCAGCGACTGGTCAATTTTGACCAGTCTGCCAGTCCACTTTCGTTCAATACTTAAAGAACACGGGGTGGACAGAACGCTGAGGCAGGTAACCGGACGTGAATAGACCAGCCAACTTGGCATCCGGCTGACCGCTATCTGCAGCCGTTTCGGCAGACCTAAGGATCAATGTCGCAATCAAACGTAATGCTTCCCGAGGAAATATTAGAAGTTGTCGCCGTGCGCCCCTTGGTGAGGGCGGGAGTCGCAGCACCTCGACCGCGATCACAATCGAAGCCATCGCTGCCTAGTCGGATCGCGGTGATCGGGAATTATCTGCCGCGACAGTGTGGCATTGCTACGTTTACTACCGACCTGTGCGCGGCCATATCGGCCGAGTACGGGACCGCTCGACTGTTGGCGCTACCCGTCAACGACACGGAACCCGGATATGACTACCCTGCACGGGTGAGATGGTCGCTCGCCCAGGACGACTTAAGGTCTTATCAAGAAGCCGCTGAGTTCCTGAACTTCAACAATATCGACATGGTCTGCCTGCAGCACGAGTATGGAATCTTCGGTGGACCCGCTGGAAGCCATATCTTGCAGCTTTTGCGCGGCTTGAAGATGCCTCTGGTGACGACGCTGCACACTGTCCTCCGCGAACCGAATCCCGACCAACTCATGGTGATGGAAGAGATCTTGGAGCTTTCGGATCGCCTCATTGTCATGAGCCAGCTCTCGTCCCAGTTCTTGCAAGAGATTTTAAAAGTGCCGGGCAGCAAGATCGACATGGTTCCTCACGGCGTTCCGGATCTGCCATTCCTGGATCCTAACTTCTACAAGGATCGCTTCGGTGTCGAAGGAAAAGCGGTACTGCTCACGTTCGGTCTGCTCTCGCCAAATAAAGGAATCGAAAACGTTATTCAAGCGCTGCCGCAGATTTTGTCTAAGCACAAGAATGTGGTCTATATCGTCGCCGGCGCGACTCACCCTCACGTTCTTCGTCGCGAAGGCGACCAGTATCGATCCTACTTGCAGGCTTTGGCGAAGGAAGTTGGGGTGGAGTCGAATGTGATCTTCCAAAACCGCTTCGTCAGCCCGGAGGAGATGGTTGAGTTTATTGGCGCCGCCGATATTTACATCACTCCCTATCGCCATGAAGCGCAGGTGGTTTCGGGGACGCTTGCCTACGCGCTCGGTGCGGGCAAGGCGATCATTTCAACGCCGTACTGGCATGCGATCGAGTTGCTGGACAACGGTCGCGGGGCCCTGGTTCCCTTCCAGGATTCTGGTGCTATCGCAAGAAAGACGGTCGAGCTTTTGGATACTCCGGCGACGCGCCACGCCATGCGCAAACGTGCTTATTTGTTCGCGCGCGAAATGGTGTGGAAAAGAGTAGCGCAAGGTTACATGAAGAGTTTCGCGCGGGTTCGCAGCGACCGCATGGAGAGCCCACACGTGCAATTCTCCGCCCGTGTCACTCAAAAATCACTGAATCAGCTGCCTGAATTGAAACTGAATCATTTGGCTAGGATGACCGACGACACGGGAATGTTGCAGCACTCGATCTTCACCATCCCTAAGTACGGTGAGGGCTACACTACCGACGACAACGCACGTGCACTCATTTTTACCGTGCTGATGGAGCAACGGAGTAAGGAACAGCTTGGCAAAACGGACGCAACGGTTCGGGAGTGTGTCGGGCCCAGTGCATCCTTCCGGTACTTGGCGTTCCTGGAACATGCGTTCAATCCCGATAAGGGTAGATTCAGAAACTTTCTTGCCTACAATCGCCAGTGGAACGAAGCTGAAGGATCCGAAGATTCTCACGGGCGCGCCTTGTGGGGACTTGGAACGGTTTTAGGCCGGTCCGAGGATCAGGGATTGAGGTGCGCTGCCGGCCGATTATTCGAGTTCTCTCTTCCGGCAGCTTTGGAATTCACCAGCCCACGTGCCTGGGCTTACACCCTGCTGGGAATTCAGGAGTACCTCGATTCGTATCCCGGAGACCGGGACGCTCAACACCTGAGATCCGCACTCAGCCGGCGACTGCTCGAAATGTATGAGTCGATTCGCAGCCCGGATTGGAAGTGGTTTGAAAACATTCTGGCCTACGGAAACGCGAGATTGCCCCAGGCCCTGCTGCTCGTGGGCTCGGCTGGCTCGGATGATCGCATGATTTCCGCCGGTCTCGAAGCACTGGATTGGCTGTTAAAAATTCAGCGTTGCGAAACCAATGGCCACTTCGTACCGATCGGATCGCAGGGCTTCTATCACCAGGGTGGTGAGAAGGCGCGCTTCGATCAACAGCCGCTTGAGGCTGCCGGCGCGGTTTCTGCCTGTTTGCAAGCCTACCGTGTAACCGGCGATAGCCGCTGGCGCACGGAGGCTTGGTCGGCCTTCAACTGGTTTCTTGGCGACAATGATCTGCAACTTCCTCTTTATGATTCCGCGACCGGCGGTTGCCGAGACGGCCTCCATCCCGACCGCGCCAATGAGAACCAGGGAGCAGAATCAACGTTATCTTTTCTGATGGCGCTGCTGGAAATGAGCCCGCTGCCAGGACCTGAAAGTTCGGAAACAAGCGGCGATTTGTTTGTTGCTTCCACTAACTGACTTTAATCATGACCAAAACACCTATGAGCGTTGCCACTACAATTCGTCACGAGCCTCTGCTTCTCCGCCATCCTGCCAACCCAATCTTGACAGCTAAGGATTGGCCTTACTCCATCAATAGTGTGTTCAATGCGGGCGCCACCCTGCTGGCAGACGGATCGACTCTGCTGCTTTGCCGTGTCGAAGACCGGCGAGGCCTGTCCCATCTTTGTGCCGCCCGTTCACGCAACGGAGTCGACAATTGGCAAATTGACAACGAACCGACCATGATGCCGAGCCCGAAAGAGTATCCGGAAGAAGTCTGGGGCATCGAAGATCCTCGCATCACGTTCGTGCCCGAGCTACAGCAATACGTAGTCACTTACACATCCTATTCGCGGGGTGGACCCGGAGTGTCTTTGGCTTTAACCAAGGACTTTCGTAGCTTCGAGCGCTATGGCGTCATCATGCCAGCGGACGATAAGGACTCGGCTCTTTTGCCTCGCAGAATCGACGGATGCTGGGCGCTTATTCATCGGCCGATGACGCCACTAGGCTCGCACATGTGGGTTTCCTACTCTCCTGATTTGCGTTATTGGGGCAGACACAGGCTCATGTTGGAGGCACGCCGCGGCGCCTGGTGGGATGCGAACAAAATTGGATTGTCGCCGCCGCCCATCGAGACTTCCAGAGGCTGGCTCGTGTTTTACCACGGAGTGCGGCATACGCCTTCGGGCTGTCTGTATCGCTTGGGCTTGGCCCTCTTTGAGCTGGAGAATCCGGCCAAGTGTTTACTGCGCGGAGATTCGTGGATCTTTGGGCCAGAGGCGGACTACGAGCGTCATGGCGACGTCGATGATGTTGTGTTCCCCTGCGGATACACGATTGACTCCGACGGCGACTCTATCAATCTTTATTATGGGGCTGCCGACTGCTCGATTGCCCTGGCTCGGGCCAGCATTCGGAGTCTATTAGGCTGGCTGGATGCCAATGGCTCTTGCGAGCGCAGACGGCCGCAGAACGAATGAAACCCATTGCTTTCGGAGTCTTCCAGTTTGCGTTTGGGTGTGAACCGTCGTGACACGCAGGGTTAACGGACGAGCCTATTGATCCAGTAACACTGCCATCTTGTCGTCCTCGCCCCAGGGCTTGACGTATCGCGCTCTTCCAATGGTTCGTGGACCGTTTGGCCCCATTTCGTAGTACACCTTTGCGTCGGAGGGAAACTGTTTCAGGGCTTCCACCAGTACTTTCACGGTCCATTCTTTGTCTGCCATATTTCCTCTCATTGCGCGGCCAACTCAGGCTGCGTGCGTGGTTCCTTTTCAGGTCTCCCTCGGGCTTCCCGCAGGAGTTCTGAATTGAATTGAGCGCCTATCAATGTCACAAAGCCGGTCCAATAAAGCCATATGCTGAAAGCGAGCGCCACGCCCAAGCTTCCATAGCCCTTGCTGTACGCGGAAAACTCCTGGAAGTAGATTTCGAGCAGGTAACAGAGTCCGATCCAGCCGCCCACTGCAATCATCGCCCCCGGCAGCGTGCTCACAAATCTGTGCTTTACGTTCGGTGCAACCAAGTAGAGGAGCTCAACCGCGAGGACAGTGCACGCAATTGCGACTGACCATCGAACATAGGGCCAGAGGCGGCCCACTCGTACAGTGCTGGTGAGCCACGTATTTAAGCTGGGGCCGACCAGCAGAAGTCCGAGGGCAATGATGAGTAGAAGTCCGACCGAGAACGTAAGACCGATCGCGAGACTACGCGTCTTCCAGTAGCGCCTGGTCTCAGACACACCATAGGCGCTGTTGAGCGCATCGATCAGCGCTGTAAACCCGCTCGACGCCGACCACACGGTGAACACAATGGCGACCGTAAGCAGCCTGGTATGCCTGGAGAAAATTGTGTCCTTCAAGAAAGTCGTGAGCGGGCCCATGCTGGCGGGCGGGACCACGCGCGCGATCAGTGCCATAGCCTGGCTGAAGAAACCGGGAAACGGCAAATGGGCGACGACCGCGGAGAGCAAAATCAAGAAAGGGAACAGGGCAAGAACGAAATAGTACGCCAACGCCGCGGCAAACGCCATGGTGTGATTCTTTTCCATGTCGCGAACCACATTCACGGCTGCGTTCTTGAAGTAGAGTGCCCGCATCTGGATCACTGCACAGGGCTGGGCGCGACCAGCGGACCCGAGCAAACGTAGCAGCCTCCTCTCTTAAAGCCGTACCACCTAGACTCGCTCAATTGCTTTCGCAATACTGTGCAGAATGGCTCACGTGGTTGCGGAAAAACTTCGAAATCGGCGACTGGGGGATGGTCCAAGTTGAATATGGACTTTCTGAGGTCTCTTTGGTATTGACGGCAGTCATGAAAAGTGACAAAATGTTGACAAGTCGTTGTGTATACAAGGCGGGTGGGGATGCCCGTGCAGCACAGTGGTGCCTATGTCTCCCGCTCTCCAACCCGACAGTTCTTCACAAACCAGCAACCCTCCTCGCCAAATTTCGATTAGTCCACCACTCCCTAAAAAACGCACTGCCATAAGTGCAAAAGCAGCGGGCAAGAGGAGAAGTAATTTCGATTCGCAGGCATTCCTCGCGACTCTCGGCGCGGGCAGGAAAACTGTGGGGTTCAAGACGAGGCAACCCATCTTTGCCCAAGGGGATCCTGCTGATTCGGTGTTTTATATCCAGACGGGCAAAGTAAAACTCACCGTGGTCTCTAAGACTGGAAAAGAAGCGACCATCGGCATATTTGCTGAAGGAGACTTTTTCGGGGAAGCTTCGCTTGTCGGCCAGCCTCTCCGCATGGCCTCCGCGAGCGCATTGACGGATTGCGTTCTTCTGCGAATCGACAAGAAAGCTATGATCGGAGCGCTGCACCGGAAACACGAATTCTCCGACTTGTTCGTAGCCTATTTGTTGGCGCGGAACATCCGCTACGAAGAAGATCTGGTTGATCAGCTTTTCAATTCCAGCGAAAAGAGACTGGCGCGGATTCTTTTGCTGCTCGCCCATTTCGGCAAGGAAGGCACACCTCAGACGGTAATCCCTAAGATCAGTCAGGAGATGCTGGCGGAAATGATCGGCACCACCCGCTCCCGAGTCAGCTTTTTCATGAACCGCTTCAGGAAACTGGGTTTTATCCATTACAACGGTGGTCTGCAGGTGCAC
>Ga0182024_10020970_pt1 | contig 11901 bp, 13 predicted proteins | sample P32metaG_FD_120480 | JGI IMG/M metagenome (GOLD analysis project Ga0182024, IMG submission 120480) | Permafrost microbial communities from Stordalen Mire, Sweden - P3-2 metaG (Illumina Assembly) | ecosystem: Environmental > Terrestrial > Soil > Wetlands > Permafrost | place: Sweden: Stordalen... | reverse complement strand
TGATTGGGTCGCGCGAGCCCCGGGTTGCTCATCGGTGTTTGCTGGGTGACGTTCGTCGAAGCGCATCCTGCTACAACGATGAGCGCGAGCAGACACAGTACGAAACGGCTACAGGACTTCATTGGCAATCCTCCCTCTATGAACGATTCTTCCGAGCGCCAGGTCTTGCGGCTCCTGCGTCCGAATATGCGTGAAGTGGGTGCAGAAAGTAAATCCGACCCTTTGGGCGAGCTTGCTTTGCTTGCAGGAATTAAATTCGTTACCAATGATAGGCGGCGCGTTTGAACCGGAAGGAGCAAAGGCGCTCGCGCGCGGGAGGCCGATTTGATCGAAGCAGTGATATGGGATTTCGGCGGCGTGTTCACGACGTCGCCGTTCGAGGCCTTTGCGCGCTATGAGCGTGACAAGGGAATTCCGGTTGGCGTGATCCGCAAAATCAATTCCACCAATCACGAGAACAATGCGTGGGCGATGTTCGAGCGCTCTGCGATCGACTTCGCCGGCTTCGACGCTGCCTTCGCGGCGGAAGCCAGGATGCTCGGCCACGAGATTCCGGGGCGCGACGTCGTTGCACTGCTGGCCGGCGACTTCCGGCCCGAGATGATCGAGGCGCTCCGACGCATCAAGTCCAGGTTCAAGACCGGCTGTATCACCAACAACATGCCGGCGGACGCGGCCGGCGCCACTGCCACCAGCCGCTCGATCTATTCGCGCGAGATCATGGAACTGTTCGACGCGGTGATCGAATCTTCGAAGATCGGAATCCGCAAACCCGACCCGCGTATCTACCTGATGATGTGCGAGAAGCTCGGCGTGACGCCCGAGGCGTGCGTCTATCTCGACGACCTCGGCGGCAATCTCAAACCCGCGCGTGCGATGGGCATGACGACAATCAAGGTGGAAAGCGGGCCGCAAGCGATCGCGGAACTCGAAGCCGCAACCGGAGTGAAGTTGATCTGACCGGTACTCCAACGCTATGCGGCTCGCGCATCGCATAGTTCGTGAAAATTTTTCAGAGTTCTCCGCCGATCGCTAAAAATGCTGATAGATAATGGCATTTTTGCTCCAATTCCGTTGGCAGCGCTTTTGCTCACACTGATGAAGCTCGTAGAGACGAGCTGAACAGCGGAGGAGAAAATCATGGAAGCCACTTCATACATTGCCCACGACGACCTGCCAAACATATTCGCCGGCGTGGGTATTTTACCTATTCAATACGGCGAGTCTCGACGACGGAAGTTGCCCTCGGAAGGCGAACGCAAGTTGCTGTTCGCTGTGCTAGAGGATGCGATCCGCACCTACTTGCGACATCGCGATAGTGCGGTAGCGCGCAACAACGAGGAATTCGTCGAGGCGGCCGAATGGCTCAGTTGCGACGATGAGTGCGGACCGTTCTCGTACGTCAGCGTCTGCGAGGCACTCGGCATCGACGCGGACTGCTTGCGTGCAGGAATCTCGAACCATACCGGCCGCCTGGAAGAGATCCGCACCTGAGGAACTTTCGGATCATCCTAGCGCGCGGATAAATTCCTCGAGCAGGTCGCGCCAGTGCTCGGTGCCGACCGAGATGCGCACCAGCGCCTCGTTGATTCCCGCGGCGGACATTTCCTCGGGCGACAGCTCGCTGTGAGTGGTCGTCATCGGATGGCATACGAGAGTTTCGACGCCGCCGAGGCTGACGGCGTTCTTGGCGATCTTCAGGCGGCGCAGAAATTCGAACGCGCCGGTCTTTCCACCATCAACTTCCAACGACAGTAGCGACCCGGGGTAGTCGGTCTGCGCGTCGCGAATCTGAATCTGCGCGTCGTCCGTGAACAGGGAAGGATAGATGACGCGCTTGACGCGCGCGTGCTTGGCCAACTGCTCGGCGATTCGCTGCGCGTTCTTGCTTTGCCGATTCATCCGCAGCGCGACTGTCGAGAGCCGCGAATCGAGCATCCAGCATTCGTCGGCCTGCAGGATGTTGCCGAGCAGCGCGCGCATGCCGGTGAGCGTCTGGATCAATTCTGGATCGATAGCCACGACCGCACCGGCCAGCAGGTCGCTGAATCCGCCGAGGAACTTTGTCGCCGAATAAATCGCGAGGTCCGCGCCGTGAATCAGCGGATGCTGAAACGTCGGGCCGAGCAGAGTGTTGTCGATTGCGAGCAGTGCGCGCTTCTGTTTTTTGCGGATCGCCGCGGCCGCCTGCGCGATATCGGTCATCATGAGCGTGGGATTCGCGGGCGTCTCGATCAGTACGAGACTCAGATTGTTCGCATTCTCAATCGCCTCCGCCAGCGCCTTCGTATTGCCAGCCGGTACGGCGCGCGCGTCGAAACCGAGCGGCTCGATCACCTGGTGAATCAGGTGCTGGGTGCCGCCATACAACGGCTGCGTATAGACGATCGAGCCGCCGCGCTCCAGGAACGTGAGCATCACGGTGAAGATCGCGGCCATCCCGGAATTGAAGATGGCGGCCGAGTTGGCGCCGCGCTCAAGCGGTACCAGTTGCTCCTCGAGGATCTCGGCGTTCGGATGATTGAGCCGCGCATAAATCAGGTCTGGACGATCGTCGCCGAGCGGTTTGATTTTCCCGAGCACGATTCCAAACGCGCGCTCAGCCGCTTCCGGACTTGGAAAGACAAACGTCGAGCTGCGATAGACCGGCGGCCGCGCCGAGCCGACCGACAACTCCGGGTCGAAGCCGCGCGTCAGCACGGCGGTTTCCGGCCGCACGCGATATGAAATCTTGGGCATCAGCGCTTCTCTGTGCGACTGCTTCTCACGGAAGCGTCGAAGTAGCCGATTCCCATGTGCATCCTATAGCCAACGAGGTCGCGCACCTCTTTGCTGAGCGTCCGTGCAATCTCGTATGGCACGTCGACGTATTGATTTTCTTCCTGCCGTAGCCAGCCAAGCGAGTACGAGAGGAAGACGCCGTAACGCCATTCGTCGGCTCGATTCGCGCCGGCGCCGTGCAGCGTGCCGCCCATCCAGAGCAGGACCGATCCCGCGGGCATCGCAGCTGCGACGACCTCATCGCCGCTAGCCTTGCGACCGGCGGGCCACAGATGGCTGCCCGGGACAATAAGAGTTCCGCCGTTCGCTTCGGTGAAATCGGTAATCGCCCACATGCTCGCGAGGATCATGTGCGGACGCGGCACTTTGAAAAATTGATACGGATCCTCTTCGCGATGGAGCACCTGTTCACGCGCGCCGGGACCGATTTTGAGCGCGGCGGTCGCATGCACCTGGTAGTGCACGCAGTTGGGTTTCAGAATCGCGTCGCACGCCAACAGCATAAGAGGATGCGTGACAAAAGTGCGGAAAGTTTCCGACCGCGCCAGCAGCGCGGTGATCCGCTTGGTCTTGCCGGGGTAAAAATTTGAAGTTCCGCCGTCGGCCTCATAAGCCTTATTGATGCTGGCGTCCGGATCGACGATTTCCAGATGCGGCGCGAGCTCGCGCAAAATCGAGTCGCGCGCGGCGCGATCGATCACGCCGGTGACGACAACGGCGCCGTCGCGCTCGAGACACGCAACCACCTTGGCGGGAGAGTCGTTGGCACTGACTACAGGGATTGAAGGCATCGACCAATCCTCCGACGTTGAGCGCGCGAATCACGCATCGACGCGCGCGCCCCATCTATTTTCTTATCAACAAGCGGCGGCTGGCGACACTGGCCGCCGGAAGAACAGGCGAAAGCCTCGGTCAGGATGCGCGAAGCTCGCTTACATCGAGGCGTAAACCGCGTCGATCAGCGCGGTCGCGCGTGGATCGATCAGCAAGCTCGCATGCATCTTGTTCATCGTGTAGCCAAACCCGATTTTCGCTTCGGGATCGGCGTATCCCAGCGAGCCGCCGGCTCCCGGATGGCCGAATGATTTCGCGTTCGGCCCCAGCGACGCGCCCGGCTGCGACATCATGAAGCCGAGCGAGAAACGCGTGTTGATTATCAGCAACGCGTCGGGTCCGTTCGATTGTTCGATCGAGCACTTGGCGACCTGCTCCTTCGACATCACGCGCACGCCGTCCAGCTCGCCGCCGCGCGCGAGCGCGCCGTACAATTTCGCCAGCGAGCGCGCGGTCGTGTGCCCATTGGCCGCAGGAATCTCGGCCGCGCGCCACTCGCGCGAGTTGACGAGACCCGGCCTCATCCCGCCCGGTGGATTCATGAATGCTTTGAACGCGACGGACTCCGGATTCTTCATTACCTCGGCAAACAGATTCGGCTCGCCCGGTTCCGGCGGCGGCATCGCGATCATGTCCCCCGTGCGCGCATCATCCTTCGCGTCGAGACCGATATGAAGGTCTAATCCAAGCGGACCCGCGATTTCGTCACGCAAGTACGTTCCCGGCGTCTTGCCGGTGATGCGCCGAATCACCTCGCCAACCAGGTGGCCGAATGTCAGCGCGTGATAGCCATGCTTCGTGCCGGGCTCCCACCACGGCTCCTGCTCGGCCAGCGCGGTCGTCATCTTGTCCCATTTGAAGAGCGCGTCATCGTCGAGAGGTTTGCGCACAGCAGCCATACCGGCCCGATGGCTGAGCAGGTACCTCACCGGCAATTTGTCCTTGCCGGCCTGCGCGAACTCGGGCCAGTATTTCGCCACGGGCGCGTCGATATCGAGCAGGCCCTTGTCGGCCAGTCGATGCGCGCAAATCGCGGTGACGCCCTTGGTGGTCGAGTAAACGTTGACGAGCGTGTCGCGCGTCCACGGCCTGGTCTTTTCCCTGTCGGCGTGTCCCGCCCAGATATCCACGACGCTTTTGCCGTCGAGCATCACTGCCGCGGCAGCGCCGACCTCGCCTCGCTTTTCGAAATTCTCAGCGAACGTGTCCTTAACGCGACTAAATTTAGGGTCGCAGGTACCTTCGATTTTCACGGCCATGAGACGATCTCCTTTGGTCTCGCGCGCGCCGAGCGCAGACGCAGCGTTCGTTCCTCATATCATTTAAATGAAAGCAGAACCAAAAGGCGGGCTGGCTTATGTGATCGCGCCGCCGCAGCTCGAGCCCGCGCCCGCGGTGCATCCGAAGCAATGCGACCCCGTCGCGACGCTTGCGCCCGCGAGTTTGCCGACGTCGTCGATTTCCCAGATTGTCGATGCGGCGCCGCCGCCGAGCGGAATCTCCAGCATCTGGTTGAAGTCGCAATCGTAGAGCCGCCCGTTCCATCCCACACTCACGAGGTCGCGGCACATCAACCCGTCGATGGTCGCGGGGTTGAAGTGATTCACCAGCAGGCTCATGTACGCCGAATCGTTGCCGGCGGCGCTCAACTGGTTGGCGAAGCGGGCGATCGGCATATTCGTGATCATCAGCAGCCGATCGAACACGATCCCGAAATTGCGCGCGAGCTCGTCGCGATATTGCGCTTCAAGCTCGGCCTGCGGCGGCGGCAGCGATGCGCCAATAGGGTTGTACACGAGATCCAGCCGCAGCTCGCCGCGCCCGAATCCGGCGTCATTCAGTTGCTTCAACGCCACGATGCTCTTGTCGAACACGCCTGCGCCGCGCTGACGATCCGTATTCTCCGCCGTGTAGCATGGAAGCGAACAAATCAGCTCGACGCCCGACCGCCGGTAAAACTCAACCAGCCATTCCATGCCGGGTTCCAGCGTCACCGTCAGGTTGCATCGCACGATCACCTTGCGGCCGAGCGCGCGCGCCCGCTCCACCAGCATCGCAAAGTTCGGATTAAGCTCCGGCGCTCCGCCAGTGATGTCGAGCGTCTCCACTCGCGGACTCGACGCGAGCACTTCGAGCACTCGCGCCGCCGTCTCACCCGTCATCCGCTCGGTCCGTCGCGGGCCGGCATCGACGTGACAGTGATGGCACGCCTGATTGCACAGCTTGCCGACGTTTACCTGGACGGTTGCGGGCGATCTGCGGCTGAGCGCACGAATCCTGTAACTCGCGAGCATCGCGCTGAAGTGTGCGTTGGAGACTGACTCGAATACCGCAGCCATCGCGCGATACTAACACGCGCTTCGCATGATCGTCAGCGGCAAGACGTGGGAGTGCAAGGTTCAGGGAAAGAAAAAAGCAGGAGACCGGGGGCCGGCCTCCTGCGCCATGGGGGGATTCGTGCGGGAAACTTCTAGTTGTGATGCTTGTCGTACACGTGTTCGCGATGCGCAAACCTGTACGGATGATCCTTCATTTCGTGACGTATGTTCGGATGATCGTGCATATACTGTTGAAGACCCGGATGGGAATCGACCCATTTCTGGTTGTCGATCAGTGTCGGGTCTTCCGACAGCTTCTTCCCGACGTTCGGATGCGAATCGAAATAGCCGTAGTCCGCACCTACGACTCCTCCGTGAGTGGGCTCTTGCGCCAATACGGGACCCGCCATCGCAAAAGTCAGCGCCACTGCCGAAAAAATCATCGTTGCTCGTTTCATTTTCATGAGGCCTCCGCCCGGTAAATTATACGACACTGTTCGTGTCTGGTTTCAGAACATGCCGCATTATAGCAGACGCGATTTGCATGCCACGTCGGTGATTAGGGATTTCCCTTGAAAATCCGCCGTTTTTCGACCGGCGAACGCTATAGTGTGGTGAATTTACCTGTACCAAAACGTCCAGACGGCACCTTATTTCGCGCGTCATCCCGGTTTCCTTGCGGCGAGTGCTGCGTTAAAAGGAGCGCTGATGAAAAAGACAGCAAACGAACGAACCTATCGCGGCGGATGCCATTGCGGACGCGTCCGGTTCGAAGTGAGGGGCAAGCTCGAGCGCGTCTCCGAATGCAACTGCTCGATTTGCAGCAAGAAGGCTTACCTCCATTGGATCGTCGAGCGGGCCGCGTTCCGGCTGCTCACGCCGTCGGACAATATCGCGTCGTACACATTCAATACGAAAGTTGCGAAGCATCTATTTTGCCCGAACTGCGGCGTCGCATCGTTCTATATCCCGCGCTCCGATCCCGAACGCATCGACGTCAACGTGCGATGCCTCGAAGGGATAAATCTGGAGAAGCTGGAGCACGGCCATTTCGACGGGCGCAATTGGGAGAAAGCTTTTCAGGAACGCGAGCGCGACCGAGTCGCGAAGTGACGTTGGGGTCAGCTTGATGGCGACGCTGGGTTTTCTGCGCCGCGATTTCGAGGTGTTCGCGATCGACGATTTCAGCGCTCGCCTGGCGAAGATCGACGAACTAGTGACGCCGCGCCTGATGCGGCTCGCGCTCGAGTTCCACGGGGAACTGTCGCGCAACCTGCACCTGGATTTCTTTCCGCATATCGCCCGGCATATGCGTCGCGCGACGAACTCTCCAGATGAGACGTGGGCGGCATTCGGGCCGTCACGGGCAGGATACAAGCGCCATGTATATTTCGCGCTGTGCATCTCGGGTGTGGGTATCCACGCTCGCGCGGTCGTCAAGCCGGACGCGGAGGATCGGGCGGAGATTGCGCGAGCAATCAAGTCGAAGTCGGCGGACCTGCAGAAGTCGTTTCGCGGGACGAAGATTCAGCAGTACCAAAACTGGAACTGTCGCGAGTTGCCGAGGTCGAGCACGGCGGGCGCCGACTTCTTCGATGGACTTGCGGACGCACTCGCGAAAAAGTCCGGCGGCATCGACGTCGGCTTCGGATGGCCGGTGCGCGACGCGCTGACAATCGATCGCGCCGAAGTGCTCGACGCGTTTCGCGAGCTCGAACCGCTTTACCGCGTCATCCACTCGGTCGCGTCGTGACGATGCGCGCCGCGACATTGGATGACGAGCGGTCGTTGAGCCGCGAGGGGACGATCACGCGGCTGGCTTATTCGTGCCTGCTGATCGTAGGCATCAACAGCGGCTGGCTCGGCCCTTTTCTTCCTCAAATCTCGCATACGGCTCACCTGCCGATCGAACGCGCCGGATTGATCGTCAGCGCCTCGGCAGCCGGGTACTTCATATCGGTATTGATCGCCGGCGAGATCAATCAACAACTGAGCGCGCAGAAGATTCTCGTCGGGGCGATGGTGCTATTCACGGCCGGTCTGGCAGGACTCGCCGCGGCTCGCGGACTTGCCGGGATGCTGTGCGCCGGATTTGTGATCGGCCTCGCCAATGGCGGCATCGACATCGGCACCAATGCGCTGATAGTCGAGCTCAACCGCGAGCGTCTTGCCGCGGCGCTCAATTACCTGCACGTGCTGTTCGGCGTCGGCGCGCTCCTCGGACCGCTGATCGTGAGCGCCGCGTTCGCGACCCGCGTGCCGTACTGGTGGGTGTTCGGCGGCGGCGCGCTGGCCTGTGCATTGATCGGATTTCGCTTGGGGGTGACCCCGGCGATCGAAGTTCGAGTGGCGCCGGCGGCCGGCAACGAAAGCGGATTTATCCCGATGCTCTCGCGTCCGCTGATTTGGGTGATCAGCGCAGTGATGTTCCTTTACGTCGGCGCCGAAGTCGGGATTGGCGCGTGGCTCTTTCTTTACCTGCGCATGGCTGGCGCGCTCGGCCCGATGCTCGCGTCGTCGGGGGTCTCGCTGTATTGGCTGGGATTGGTATGTGGGCGCGCGTTCGGCGGACGCTTGGGGCATCGCATCGCGCTGCCTCAATTCACGATGCTGGCCTCCGCACTATCCGCGGCCGCGCTGGTGATTCTGATCGCGGCGCCGACGGCGGGCGGCCTCGCGGCATCTGCCGTATTCCTCATCGGCTTTGGATACGGCCCGGTCTTTCCCAACATGATCGCAATCGGCGCGGCGCGGTTCCCAACCGAGGTTGGCAGGATGACTTCGATCGTAGTCGCAGGCGGCGCGCTTGGCGCGATCGTCGCGCCCTGGATCATGGGCCATGCGATCGCCGATGTGAGCGCCCGCGCCAGCATGGAGGTCGCACTTGCAGCCACAATCGCGATGGCGGCGCTGTCGCTCTCGCTGCGCGCATTTGAGGTCCCCAGCCGAGAAGAACTCTCCATCTAACTTGACGCAAGATCTTGATCGCAAGATGACAGGAAGGCGGCAATCTCGCGATTGTTCGTCAATCTGTAGACGGGAACATCGGGACCGAGTGCGATTCTTTGCACGTCGATCAGCGGGCGGTTGATTCGATCGAAGTTCCAAATGAACCGTAACACCTTGGCAAGGCTGCCAATTCGATGCTCCCCGCCGGGCTGAAACACTCGTGTGATCGCGTGCCACGCGCAGAAGACTTTTGATCGGTCGAGCCAGATCACAACATTTGCGCGAGGCAGGCGGATATCGAAGGTTACTTGCGCGAAGTTGCCGTCGCTGATCCAGGTCTCACCCGCATGCGCTTCCTTCATTAAATCCCGGAATGTGGCGACATCATCTTTGCCCCAATGCGGCTGCCAGATAGCGTCGAGGCAAATCACCGGCGCGTCGATGCGCGCACCGAGCCGTCGCGCGAAGGTAGTTTTGCCGCTGCCTGCGCAGCCCAGGATGATGATTCGCGACATCGTAGCTGCGTAAAGGATTAGTGCGGATCCTTCTGATCCAGTGCCCTCTCCTTGTCCGAGGAGAGGGCTAGGGAGAGGTGCCGCGCTTGGCTAAAGCACCACTTTCTGGCTTTCGAAATCGAGTACGAGTCTGGTGCGGTGTCTTGCGTTGCACCTCTCCCGGCGACACCACATTTCATGTGGCTTACGCCGACCTCTCCTCGGACAATGAGAGGTTAGGATCGATCGAGCCAAACGCGCGAAAAGAATTATCAGATCTTTTGATTGGTTTTGCGCCAGTCGGCGAGGAAGCGCTCTAGTCCCAAGTCTGTCAGAGGGTGGTGCAACGTCTGCTTCAGGACTGCGAACGGGACTGTTGCGATGTCGGCGCCTACTTCGGCGGCGCGGATCAGGTGTGTGGTGCTGCGGACTGATGCTACCAGCACTTCGGCCGGGTAGTCGTAGTTCGAGAGGATTTGCACCATGTCCTCGACGAGCGCGAAGCCGTCCTGGCCGATGTCGTCGAGGCGCCCGATGAATGGCGACAGGAATGAGGCGCCTACCTTTGCGGCCGCTAATGCCTGGAGCGGAGTGAAGATGAGCGTGACGTTGACGCGGATGCCGCGTTTGGCCAGTGCGTGCGTCGCCTTCAGGCCTTCGATGATCATCGGGCACTTGACGACGATGTTCTTGTGGAGCTTGGCGAGCTTCTCGCCCTCTTCGATCATCGCGGACGCTTCGGTAGCGACGACTTCGGCGCTGATCGGGCCGTCGACGATTTCGCAAATCTCGCGCAGCACGTCGTGATACGGACGCCCGGTTTTTGCCATCAGCGATGGATTGGTGGTGACGCCGTCGATGAGCCCCCAACTGGCAGCTTCGCGAATCTCGGCGACGTCTGCGGTATCGATAAAATATTTCATCGGGATGCCTCTTTTTTTGCGGGTTGCGGCCTTAGCAAGTCCGCTCGTGCGAGCGTAACACGAAACGGTGATTTAAGTCCCGCCAGCATTTCGGAAATCGACGCGTTGAGTTTCGGATGGATCAGCGCGGGCGCCAGCTCGCTCATCGGGGCGAGCACGAAGCGGCGCTCATGCAGGTGCGGATGGGGCACCTTGAGGATTCGTGTGTCGATCGTTTCCTTGTTGAAGAACAGCAAATCGAGGTCGATGATTCGCGGCCGGTATTTGCCGCGAGTCTGCTTGCGGCCTTTGACGCGCTTGCGGCCCATGATTCGCTCGAGCGCGAGCATCCGGCGCATCAGGACTTCGGCGGGGAGCTCGGTTTCGACTTCGATGACGCCGTTTAAGAACGCGCCCTTGAGATCGCCCATCGGTTCGGTCTCGTAGATCGAGGATTGGCGCACGACCCTCGTGTCCGGGATCTCCGCGATCCGTTGAATCGCCTCGCGATAATTGGCGGCTCGATCGCCTAGATTACTGCCTATTCCGATGAAGGCCCGATTGGGCATCCTTTCCGTTTACAACCGCAGCGCTTTTAGTCGGTCCACCGCCTCGACCAACCGCCCGCTCGTAAGTGAAAAGCGGACGTACCCCTCACCACCCTTGCCGAAACCGGAGCCGGGCGTGATTGCAACACCGGCTTCCTTCAAGACGCGCTCGGTAAACGAAACCGAGGTGTAACCACGTGGAACTTTGGTCCAGATGTAGAACGTCGCGCGCGGATTCTCGCATTCGAGGCCGAGCGCGCGCAGCGCGGTGACCAGCACGTCGCGGCGTTTCTTGTAGATTGCGCAATATTCGGCGAGCTTGTCGCCGTCGCCCCCTTCGAGTCCGGTGATCGCGGCTTCCTGCACAGCCTGGAAGACGCCGGAGTCCATGTTGGTCTTGACCTTGCCGAGTGCGCCGATCAACTGCGCGTTGCCGATCGCAAATCCGACGCGCCATCCCGTCATCGAGAAAGTTTTGGACAGCGAATGGAACTCGATCGCGCAGTCGCGCGAGCCTTCGGCCTGGAAAACACTCGGCGAGCGATACCCATCGTAAGCAATTTCGGAGTAGGCGCTGTCGTGCGCAAGGATGACGCCGTGCTTGAGGCAGAATTTGACCGCGTCCTGGAAAAACGAGAGGTCAACGGTCGCCGCCGTCGGATTGTTGGGATAGTTCAGCCAGAGCATCTTCGCGCGCCGTGCGATTTCGGCGGGAATCGAGGTGAGGTCGGGAACGAATCCGTTTTCTTTTTTGAGGGCCAGGAAATACGGCTCGCCGCCATTGAAGACGCATCCTGAGTAGTAAACCGGGTAGCCGGGATCGGGAATCAGCACGATGTCGCCGGGCTCGACGACTGCGGTCGAAAAATTCGCGATGCCTTCCTTGGAGCCGATGAGCGCGCAGACTTCGCGCTGAGCGTCGAAGCTGACGTCGAAACGGCGCCGATACCACTGTGCGGAGGCCTCGCGAAATTGCGGCAAGCCTTCGTAGTCGGGATAGCGATGATTTACCGGGTTGTCGGCGGCGCGCTTGAGCGACTCGACGATGTGGCGCGGGGTGGGCAGGTCGGGGTCG
>Ga0182024_10020969_pt1 | contig 11902 bp, 9 predicted proteins | sample P32metaG_FD_120480 | JGI IMG/M metagenome (GOLD analysis project Ga0182024, IMG submission 120480) | Permafrost microbial communities from Stordalen Mire, Sweden - P3-2 metaG (Illumina Assembly) | ecosystem: Environmental > Terrestrial > Soil > Wetlands > Permafrost | place: Sweden: Stordalen... | reverse complement strand
CGGTGCCCGCGTAATCGTGGCAAGGCGAGCAGTAAATGTCGTAGCGCTGGCGCCCGCGCTGCAAATCCGCCGGCGTGATCGGGAACGGAAACGTGTCCGCGTCCGCCCCGTTCACTTGGCCGGTGTAGAGTTGTTCATCAGTCCGCAATTCGCCGCGCGCCACGGTTCCTTCCACCACCGGCCGTTCCGATCGCTGGTCGTCGAAGAACGCCGTCTCCGCCAGCGGTTTGTATTTCGGTTGCTGGTGCATATCCATGCGGCAGCCAAAAGTAAGCGCGCCCATAGTGACCGACGCAGCCAGCAGCCCAGCGCGGCGCAGGCGGCTCGAATCGACGGCGGCGCTAGGTCTCGATTTCATACACGCCCTGGCTATGCAGTCCCTGCAAGAAATCCCTGGTCCTGGTCCGGTCGAACTGCCGGTCCCGAGCCTTGATGCACAAAAAGAACCGATCGCGCGACGCCAGCGCGAAGCGCGGCACGTTGAATACCGGGTGGTACGGCGTCGGCAAGCCATTCAGCGCCAGCATTCCGAAAACGCATGTCAGCGCGGCGCCCAGAATCGTCATCTCGAAGCAGATGATGATGAACGCCGGCCAGCTATTGAACGGTTTGCCGCCCACGATGATCGGATAGCTGATCACGCTGGCGTAATACTGCAGCGCGAACCCACCCAGGCACCCGCACACGCCTCCGATGAACACTAGCGCTGGCAGCATCGTGCGGTGGAAACCCAGCGCGTCTGCCAATCCCTCCACCGGCATGGGCGTAAACGCATCCACCCTCTTGTAACCGGCGGCGTGCGTCTGGTGGGCAGCCTCCATCAGCGCTTCGGGGTTATCGAATTCCGCCAGCAAGCCGTAAATAGGTTGGCGCTTCATGCCTTAGGCATTTCCGGATTGGGATTGGTTAGGCGCGCCAGGTAAGTGGTGCGCGGACGCGTATTCAACTCAGCGAGCAAAGCGTAATTTCTCGATTGAGCCTTCAGCTTGGAGACCCGGCTATTCGGATCGTTCACGTTGCCGAAGACGATGGCCCCGCCCGGGCAGACCGATTGGCACGCGGTGACGATTTCGCCGTCGCGCACCGCCCGATCGGCTTTCTCCGATTCGATCTTGGCCGCGTTGATCCGCTGCACGCAGTACGTGCATTTCTCCATCACTCCGCGGCTGCGCACGGTCACGTTCGGATTGCGCATGCCGAACAAACTCTGCGTCGTCCAATCCGAATACAATTTGAAATTGAAACGCCGCACTTTGTACGGGCAGTTATTCGAGCAGTACCGCGTGCCCACGCAGCGGTTGTAGACCATCACGTTGAGCCCTTCCGGACTGTGCACCGTCGCGCCCACCGGGCACACCACTTCGCATGGCGCGTTCTCGCACTGCATGCAGGGCATCGGTTCCGAATACGTCTCCGGATTGTCCATGTCGCCGCGGAAATAGGTGTCCACCCGAATCCAGTGCATTTCGCGGCCGGCGATCACTTGATCCTTGCCCACCACCGGAATGTTGTTCTCCGACTGGCAGGCCACCACGCAAGCATTGCAGCCAATGCAATTGTTCAGGTCGATGGACATTCCCCAGGCGTAGCCGGGGCTCGGAAATCCCGGATAGAGCGATATGTTTTCCGCCGCTTCCCCGGTGTCTTTCGCAAAATCCGGATTTCTGCGGAATTCGTCCAGGTTCGCGATGCGCACCAGGTCGCGGTTAAACGCCTCGACGCTTTCTTCCTCCACCTTGTGCCCGTCGCGATCGATGATGTGATGGATCTGCGTCGCCGCCAGCGCGTACCGTTCTCCGGTGCGCTCCAGCCGCAGATCGTTGGCAATCCACGCGCCGGATGCACTGCGCAATACGTACGCGTTGAAACCCGTGTGATTGCCCACTTTGCCGGCGCGCTGCCGGCCATATCCCAAATAAACTGTCACGGCGGAATCCGCGTGTCCGGGAGAGACCCACACCGCAACCTGCATTTCCCGGCCCTGCGACGTCAGCTTCACCATGTCGCCGTTGCTCAGACCCAATTTTTGCGCCGTGGCCGGGCTCACGTGCGCGGGATTGTCCCAAGTGAGATGGTTGATCGGCTTGGGCAATTCCTGCAGCCAGCCGTTATTCGCAAAGCGCCCATCGTACGTAGTCGGATCGGGCCGGAAAACCAGCTCCAGGCCTGCAGCCTGGCTTGTGGCGGCCGCCGCGCTGGTAGTCGAACCGGATCCCGAAGCGCCCAAGTGAACTGCCGCGGGCTGCGCAGCCAAAGCGGTCCCTTGCATCCATCCGTTGTGCAGCGTCACTTCCCAGAACTTCTCGAAATCCTTATCGGCCTCATTCGCGGGCCGCTGCGCTTTCCAGTAGCCACGGATCACATCGTGCGCGGACGTCCCTGATTGGCTCGTCAGTACGCTCAGAATTTCATGCGCGGATTTGCCGTCGTAGAGCGGCGCGATTAAAGGCTGAACAATTCCCACCGTGCCGTCGTAAGCCCGGGTGTCACTCCACGATTCCAGGAAATGCGCTTCGGGAATGTGCCAATGGCACAGCTCGGCGGTTTCATCATTATAGAGACCCAAATGCACGCGCTGCGGCACCCGCAGCAATTGATTCGCGAAATCCAGCTCGGCAGGCGCGTTGTACACCGGGTTCCCGCCCAAAATCACCAGCAGGTGTACCGTCCCCGCGCCAAGGTCGGTCACCAGTTCCGCCAGCGATTTGGTTTCATTCACCGGCTCCGCTTCCAGCGGATCGGTGTAGAACACCGTCTTGCCAACGTTGCCCAGCGCCAGATTCAATGCGTGCGCCAGCGAATGCACGATGGCAGGCTGATGTTCTCCGGCAATCACCAGGCTGGTGCCGCGATGCGCACTCAAATCGCGCGCCGCCGCTTCGATCCAGGCCGGCGAAACTTTCTCGGGGAGTGCAGCTCTGCCAACCGCCGCCCCGGATTTCTCCATCGCCGCCAAAATCGCCCAGGCCAGAGCTTCCACATCTCCAGCGCGAACCGGCAAACGATGATCCGCCATCGCCCCGGTAGTCGAAAGCGCGCTCTCCACCACATACAGCCGGTTCATGTGCGACGCAGGCCCAGTCACCCGTCGGTGCTCGGTGAATTCGCGCGCGTAGCGCACGTGTCCCGGACCGTTACTCAAGAAATCCGCATCCAGCGAGAACACCACGTCGGCCTGATCGAAGCGATACACCGTATTGACGTAATGTCCAAACGCCAGCCGGCCGCCTTCGCGCGCGGAATCGCGATGGCACGGCTCGTACTGATGCCATTTCGCGCTGGGATACTGCGCGAGCAGCGCGCGAATCTGCGAAGCCAGCGTCGGCGACAGCACCGTCTCGGTCAGCAGGCTCAGCCCCGCGCCCTCGGTACCCTTGAAATCCACCAGCGCGTTGGCCATAGACGCGACGAACGCTGTCCAGTCGCTGATTCGCCCTTCACGCATCACCACCTGTGATCGATCGGGGTCGTACAGGCCCAGCACCGAGGCTTGCGCGAACACGTCCGTGGCGCCCAAGCTGCCAGGATGTTGCGGATTGCCTTCCACCTTGGTGGGCCGGCCCATGTTGCTTTCCACCAGCAAGCCCGTCGCCGCCCCGCCTAACGCCATGGACGTCGCATAGAACAGCGGTTTTCCCGGAATTATTTCCTCGGGCGGCCGGACGTAGGGAACGATTCGTTCCGTTGGCAGCTTGGTACACGCGCTCAACCCCGCCAGCGCCGCCGAAGCTCCCATCAATTTCAGAACGTCACGCCGATCGAGTCCCATGGGATCTTTTTGCGGATCGTGCGGAAATTCGTGGTGCAGGAACTGTTGGCTCTGCGGTGTGCCTGCCAGCTCTTCCAGTCCTTGCCAGAAGCGAGTTCCCTTCGATTCGGCGAGGGTCGAACGGATAGCGCCCAGGTCCAGCCGAGGACCCAATCCGGGCGCCACCATTTCCGGCCTTTCGTCGTGAGCCTGCAAAGAAGCCCGGTTATTTTGCTCAGGTTCGATCATCTCGTCCGCATCTCTAAACTCACTGAAGTCGCTCATCGATGGCAGGTATCGCAATTCGTAAGGCTTTGAATTTTATATTCCTTCACCAGCCGCTGGCCCAATGCCAGTTGGTCGGCCGGCGGCTGATACAGCGGATCAAACACTCTTTCCCGCGGCCGCACGTATTTTTCCGGCTGCCGGTGGCACTCCAGGCACCACGACATTTGCAACGTGTTGGCCCGCCACGTCAGCGGCATATCCGCGATCGCCCCGTGGCAGGTGGTGCATCCGATTCCCTTCGACACGTGAATGCTGTGATTGAAATACACGAAGTCCGGCAGCGCGTTTACCCGTGTCCAGGCAATCGATTTATCGTCCCGATAGCTCGCCCGCACCGGCTCCAGCATCGCGCTGGTCACCCATATCTTCGAATGGCAGGTCATGCAGGTCTGTGTCGGTGGCAGTCCCGCAAACGACGAATTTTCGACCGACGTGTGGCAATACCGGCAATCGATACCCAGTTCGCCGGCATGGTGCCGATGGCTGAAGGGCACCGGCTGCGCTTTGGCCACGTTCACGTCGGTGTAATACGGCGAACGCCCGATCGCGTACAGCGCGTAGCTCAGCCCGGCGATAATGAACACACCCCCGTAAATGCTCAGGCGAGAGAGGGTGTTCGTGCTGCGATGAAATATCTGTGACATCGTGCTGCGCGTGCTCCTAAGCGTTCCGCGCGGTCTACTTCGCGCCTTCGGCGTCTACCTCTTCCACCAAACTGCGCATTTCCGAAATCGAAATCACCGGCAAGTACCGGATGAACAAAAACAGCAGCGTCAAAAACAGCCCAATCGTCCCGAGGTACGTCGCCCAGTCCCACCTTGTCGGGTAATACATTCCCCACGCCGAGGGAACGAAGTCTCGGCTCAGGCTGATCACCACGATCACGAAGCGCTCCAGCCACATCCCCACATTAATGACCAGCGAGAGCACGAACAGCAGAGGGATATTGCGGCGCACCCGGCGGGACCACAGTGATTGGGGAATTGCGATGTTACAGGCGATCAGCGACCAATAGCAGATCGCGTACGGTCCAGTCATGCGGTTGGTGATCAGATAGCGATCGAACTGATTTCCGCTGTAGAAGGCCATAAACGTTTCGGTCATGTAGCCGTACGCGACGATCAGTCCGGTGGCCAGCATCACCTTGGCCATGTTGTCCAGGTGGCGCATGGTGATGAAATCTTCCAGCTCGTAGTACTTCCGGATCGGAATGGCCAGCGTCATCACCATCGCGAACCCCGAATAGATCGCTCCGGCGACGAAGTACGGCGGGAAAATCGTGGTGTGCCAGCCGGGGACCATGGCCACGGCGAAGTCAAAACTCACCACGGTATGCACGGATACCACCAGCGGCGTCGCCAGGCCGGCAAGCAGCAGCGACGCGACTTCATAGCGCGCCCAATGCACCGCCGATCCACGCCAGCCCATGGCAAAGATGCCGTAGATCACTTTCTTGACGCGGGTCTTGGCGCGGTCGCGCAAAGTCGCCAGGTCCGGAATCAATCCCACAAACCAGAACAGCAACGAGACCGTGGCATAAGTCGAAACGGCGAACACGTCCCAAACCAGTGGGCTGCGAAATTGCGGCCACGTGCCCATGTAGTTCGGAAAATAAGGAAACAGCCAATAGGCCAGCCACGGGCGCCCCATATGCAGGATCGGGAACATGCCCGCGCAGGCCACCGCGAAAAGCGTCATCGCTTCCGCGAAACGGTTAATGGATGTGCGCCATTTCTGGCGCAACAAAAGCAAAATGGCCGAGATCAGCGTGCCGGCGTGCCCGATTCCGATCCACCACACGAAATTGACGATCGCGAATCCCCATGCCACCGGGATCCGGATTCCCCAGATTCCCACGCCAATCGCCAGCAAGTAGCAAACCGCCAGGTTCAGCAGCATCACCAGGGAAAGTCCGATCAGGAAACCGACGATCCAGCCGCGCTTGGTCCGCCGGCGCAGTACGATCGAGGCGATCTTGTCCGTTACGCTGCCAAAGGTGTGTCCCGGCTCAAGAATTTCGTGAAGTTCGCTGGTGTTCGCGGGTGTCGGAAGCGGTTCAGGTTCCACGGTGCGGATCCGATTGTCTCTTACTTGGGTAACACCGGCTGGCAAAGTATTTCCACACTTCGCAGCGTGCAACCACCGCGTTCAGCTCGACGGAAGGAAACATTCGAGAAACAGAATAAGACCTGAAGGAAACAGACGCAAGATCAAACCGGAAAATTTCCGTTCATATCTTTTCTTTGAATCGCCTGCGCCGCTGTCTTCGGTGTGAAAGATGGCAATCCATTCGCCTCGAGTTTCAAATGTGGCAGGAAGCCGCGCCGCGCTTTTCCAGATATTGCTGATGGTAGTCTTCGCCGCGCCAAAATGTCGTCGCCGGCACGATCTGTGTGGCAATGGGACGCCGCAGCTTCCCGGATTTCTCCAGCGCGTCCTGGGAAGCGGTGGCGGCGGCTTGCTGTTCGGGGGTGTGGAAGAAAATCGCCGACCGGTACTGTGTTCCAACGTCCGGCCCCTGGCGATTTACGGTGGTGGGGTCGTGCGAGGTCCAGAAAACGTTCAGCAGGTCGTCGTAGGAAACCTGTGCGGGGTCGAAGTCCACTTCCACCGCTTCGGCATGGCCGGTCCGGCCGGTGCACACCTCTTTATAGGTCGCGTTCGGCGTGGTACCACCTTCGTAGCCTACCGCCGTCGCCTTTACCCCGGGGATCTGCCGGAAAGCCGCCTCGACGCCCCAAAAGCATCCCGCCGCGAACGTTGCCTTTTGCGTTTCCATGGCTTTTGTCCCCAATCCTTTGAAAATCCCATGACTCCTTTGCTATTGTACATGAAATCGCCTCCGTACCGGACGTCCGCTGAACGCCTCGGCCCGCCCCAACCGCCGTTCACCGGTGCCCAAGCCCCTGTTCGCCGATTACCCCGAGACTCGCTCCACCGCCCCCTGTACTCTGGCCTCGTGGACACCATCACCAACGCGCATTGCGGGAGAATCGAAATGGTTCGAACCAACGAATCGTTCGCCGTCGAAGAAAATACCCTTACCCAGTCCTTCGCCATTCCCGGCACCGCCGCAACCGTTCTGATCCTCGGCGGAATCGTACTTCAATTGGGCGGGCTGGGTTATATGAATGCCCTGCACTGCGTCTGGATCCTGGCGATGATCGCCGAAAGCGTCTGGAACGCCATCGCCATCCATGGCAATCTCCCATGGCTGCAGCAGCTCGTTGTATTTTGGCCGCTGCTGCTGGTCGGAGCCGGCCTGGGCATCTTGCTGGTGCTCGGCGGGGAAAAGGGAGCCGCTGCAAAAACGAGAGTTTCCAATGCCGGCTGACACCAAACGTCCCCGTTCCGGCGTCTTGATGGGAAGCCTTGTCGTCATCCTCGGCATCGGTTTGCTTCTCAGCCAGATGGGAGTTATTGCCGGTGACAAAATCGTCCGGCTTTGGCCCCTGCTGATGATCTGGGCGGGCTTCAACCGTATCATTGAGGTCCGCGGCAATCCCCGCCGTGCCTTGTGGGGCGTCTTCGTAATTGTCATGGGGAGCATGTTCCTGCTCGATCAGTTCGACATCTACCATTTCCAAATCCGCCACATGTGGCCGGTCTTTGTAATTGTGGGCGGTTTGATCATGGTCCTCCAGTCGTTGGGCCCAAGGAACGAACCAGCGGGCCGGATACGAGGCAGCTGGTTTGATTATTGCCAGGATAGTCTCCGGGTTGACCCAAATTCAGACCTGAACGCCATCGCCGTCTTCGGCGGCGTGCAGCGCAACGTCACCTCTCAGAAATTTCGGGGCGGCAGGCTCACCGCGATCATCGGCGGAATCGAAATTGATTTCAGCGGCGCTGAGATCGATGGCGCGGAAGCCATCCTGGAGGTTACCGCGTTCCTCGGCGGCATCGAGATTCGCGTCCCAGACAGCTGGAACGTCACCTTCGAAGCGGTCGCCATCCTCGCCGGTTCCTCCGACGAGCGCCGCCGCACGCCCATTCCCGCTGCCGGCGTCACTCCCAAGCACTTGATCATTCGCGGAGCCGCAGTGCTCGCCGGAGTTGAGGTGAAAAACTAAACGGCGCCATGCATCCCGTCTTCAGTCCGATCCGGCGTCTCCCGCTCTATCTCCTGGCGTGGATCCCTCTGGCATTCCTGCTGGCGTATCTTTTTTCGATCGCCGGCGGCGTTTCCGGACGTGAGTCTGCGATGCTCGCCTTCCCACTGTGCCTGATCTACGCATTCGTTTGCCTTGACGCCTGGTATCTCACTCGAGTTACTCCGCTTGCGCGTTCCGGTTTCGCGCGATTGGTCCTCACCCATCTCGCCGGCGCAATCTTCGCCACCGAACTGTGGGTTCTGTCCGCGCGTTTCCTGGTGAAGCTGCTATTCGCCGGCGATCCCGCAAGCCTGATGCGCATTCGCTTCCCGGCGGAAGTGCCGGTGATTGTAGCCATGGGCGTCATGCTGTACCTGCTGGCGGTGGCTTTCTACTACGTCGTCCTCGCGTTGCAAGCGTCGCAGCAAGCCGAAGCGCGCTTCATGGAAGCCCGGATGCTCGCCCGCGACGCCGAGCTCAAAGCGCTCAAGGCCCAGGTAAATCCCCATTTCCTTTTTAACAGCCTGAACTCGATCAGCGCTCTCGCCGGTTCGGATCCTGCAAAGGCCCGGGAAATGTGTATCCTGCTGGCGGATTTCCTGCGTCGCACCTTAGGGTTGGGCGAAAAGGCCACAATTCCTCTGGAAGAGGAATTGTCCTTGATCCGCGCATTTCTCGCGGTAGAGAAAGTGCGCTTCGGTTCTCGCGTGCGCATGCAGGAAGAAATCGCCCCGGAAGTTTTGCAGGTGAAAGTGCCGCCGCTGCTCCTGCAGCCGTTAGTCGAGAACGCGGTGCTGCACGGGATCGCCAACCTCATCGAAGGCGGCGACATTCGCTTGCGCGCCACCGGCGACGGCGGCTGGGTGACCATCGTAGTTGAAAACACTTATGACCCCGACGCGCCCGCGCGACGCAGAAACGGTGTGGGCCTAGCCAACGTGCGCCAAAGGCTGGAAACGCGCTACGGCAATAAGGCCACCTTCGCCATAGCCACCGAAGAAAACTGGTTTCGCGTCACACTGGGACTGCCAAAATTCGCGGAAGAGCCATCATGACCAACGGCGCTGAAAGAAAAATCCGCGCAGTGATCGTCGACGACGAGGAACTGGCCCGCCAGATTCTCCGCGAGTATCTCGGAGCCCACCCCAATATCGAGCTGATCGCCGAATGCGCCAACGGCTTCGAAGCGGTAAAGACCGTAGCCGAACAAAAGCCCGACCTGGTCTTCCTCGATATTCAAATGCCCAAGCTGGATGGCTTCGAAGTCTTGGAACTAATGGGCACCGGCAGCGCCGCGGTAATCTTCGTCACCGCGTATGATAACCACGCAATCCGCGCCTTCGACGTCCACGCCGTCGATTACCTCCTAAAGCCCATAGGCCGCGAACGATTCGAAGCCGCCCTACACCGCGCCTCCGAGCGTCTAAGCGGCAAAGCCCCCGCCATGCCCCCAGCTCCGGACCTGGCCGCCGCAGCCCGCCCCCCATCCCAATATCTCGACCGCATCCCGGTCCGCGACGGCGTCCGCGTCTACATAATCCCGGTAGCCAAGCTGGACTACGCCGAAGCCCAGGACGATTACATCGAACTCCACGCCGAAGGGAAAAAGTACCTGAAGCAACAAACCATCTCCAGCCTGGAAGCCGCACTAGATCCCGCAAGGTTCCTGCGCATCCATCGCTCCTACCTAGTCAATCTGGAGCGGGTCGCCCGCATCGAACCCTACGCAAAGGAGAGCCACGTAGCCGTCCTCTCCAACGGCGCAACCCTATCCGTAAGCCGCGCCGGCTACGCCCGCCTCCGCGCCTTCCTCGATCGCTAGTCCCGCCGGATTACCATTCCTCTGGCAAGCGAGTGTTATTTCAGCTATCGCAATTCCCAAAACGCCCGCTCCACCTAGTGCGGTGGGAATTTTGTGGGCTGGGCTAAGCTAAGCAGCCCGAGTCCACGCCGTAAGCGCAACTTACCTTCGCCCCAGGCCATTCACCGCGCGTCCCGCGGCCACGCTCCCGAATCCAGTCCTCACCTCCAAATCCGAGGAGACGCACCGCGAACATGGGGTCGCCCATCTCCCTGATTCTAAAGACCAGAAAAACTTCCAATCGCGACAAGAAGTCATTTCTCTCGATTGTGGATTGCGTCCAGCTCAGAGTAATTGCGACGCGGCACGGAGAATGTCGAACCGATGGCTCAGGCCGCCAAAGCGGTGGCTCAGGTTTGGATTACAAACGTGATGAGGATTTAGAAACAGATGAGCCGAAAAAATAATTCTCTCCGCGTCAGCGTCAGCGCTGGCACTCGTCGCAACCGCTGCGATCCTCTGGCCCGTGCGCCCAGCTCGGCGAGAGGATCTCACGTGAGTCCCGCCCATGGACCGCCCGAAATTTATTCCAGGTGAAAATCCGTAGTTCGATCTTGGGACTTGTGATTCTGATCGTCCAGAGCCTGGACCACCAGGTGATAGTCGCCCGGTGGCAACGTATCAACCGGGATCTGCAGGCCGATCGGAATGACTGGATTACCGGCGATGATGAATGCGTTGGACAGCATCGCAGGTGACTTGTAGGCCTGTTGATTGGTTTTGGCGTCGAAGATGGTGTACTTGATGCCCACGTGAAACGCGGTGCCTGAACCCACCAGTGGCTCGTAGATTTCCGTGTAGAAAGTCACCCGGTCCGTTTTCTTGAAATGATCGGTGGGCGATGGTATCACCTGCACACCCTGAACGATGAGCGGCGCGCGCTCGTCAAGCAGTTCGCTATCCATCAGCGTGGAAAGGGCGGCCACCGAGCGCATGTCGTTGCTCATGGCCACGCTGCTGAGTGTGAATTGTTTGCCATCGTAGGGTTCGATATCTAGCGGCGTATCATAGGTGCCAAATTTCTCAGCTCCCGCGCTCAGCACCATTTTCAGATCGTATTTCCCGGGGGCGGCATCAAAACCGTTCATGTAAATAAACGGCGTCTTGGAGAAGTTGGTCATATCGTCTTTGGCCATATTCAACTTCACCACGTCGCTGAACCGCGCACCCACCGACCCGTCCGGGCGATAGGCGATCCCCAGAATATTAATGTCGGAGTGAAAGTCCTTGTGATCCCTTTGAAAATTCACCGCCGCCGACGGGATTTGCATGGACACATTGACGTGCGCCACGTTTGGCGCGGTATAGAAGAACGGCGTTTGCATGCTCATCGGAATGTCGCTGGGTTGGGCGTTGGCCGCCCGCGCCTCCAGCGCTTTTCCTTCCGGCTGGTTTAGCAGGACGTCCGGACCCTTCACGTCGCAATAGCCGCTTCGCGCCCGCACCGACAAACCGGTGCGTACGACCTTTACTTTAATGGTGTGGCAAGCGCCGTCCGCGGTATGCACCGGCGCGTAGCCCAGAATGTAGTATTCATCCAGGTCCCGGCCGATCCTTTCGAGCCCGGCCAGCATATCGTTGGTGTTGGAGATCATCATGCCGCCGGTGCCACTGGCCAGCGCGTAGAGCACTTCCTGGTTGGTGGCCATCATTTCCGGAATGATCGGAACGATCTCGCGAGGCTGTCGCGAAAAGGCCTCCGCCAGGCCCATACCGCCGGTTCCATACGGCATTCCGCCCCCGGCCCCGGCCCCGCCCCCGCTCCCGCCTCCGCCTTTGCCGCCACCCGACGATCCGCTGCCGCCGGTTCCGCCACTGCCAGTGCCACCTTTACCGCCACCGGAAGATCCACCGCCGCTGCCGCCGGTGCCTCCACTTCCGCCAGTTCCGGGCCCACCGCTTCCGCCATGT
>Ga0182024_10020968_pt1 | contig 11902 bp, 12 predicted proteins | sample P32metaG_FD_120480 | JGI IMG/M metagenome (GOLD analysis project Ga0182024, IMG submission 120480) | Permafrost microbial communities from Stordalen Mire, Sweden - P3-2 metaG (Illumina Assembly) | ecosystem: Environmental > Terrestrial > Soil > Wetlands > Permafrost | place: Sweden: Stordalen... | reverse complement strand
CCCCGGCCCGGATCCCCGGCCCCCGCCGGTCAGCCCGGCTGGCCGAGCACCGCCTCGATGAGGTGCGGGCCCGGCTCGGCCAGCGCGCGCCGCAACTCGCCCGCGAACTCCCCGGCGCTGGCCGCCCGGGCCGCAGGGACTCCCATCCCCCGGGCCAGGGCCGTGAAGTCCAGGTCGGGGCGGGACAGGTCCAGCAGGCTGCGCGCCATGTCCCCGTCCGCCACCGCGCCCACCCGCTGCAGCTCCAGGTCGAGGATCGCGTACCGGCGGTTGCTGAAGATCACCGTGGTCACGTCCAGCTCCTCCCGCGCCTGCGTCCACAGCGCTTGGATCGTGTACATCGCGCTGCCGTCCGAGCCGAGTGCCAGCACGCTCCGGTCCGGGCAGGCCACGGCCGCGCCGGTGGCCACCGGCAGGCCCTGCCCGATCGCGCCGCCGGTGAGCGTGAGCCAGTCGTGCGGGGGCGCGCCCGCCGTCGCCGCGGGGAGCGACAGCCCGGACGTGTTCGCCTCGTCGGAGACGATCGCCCCCTCGGGGAGCAGCGCGCCGATGACCGCGGCCGCGGTCTGCGCGGTCAGCTCCCCGCCGGGCAGCGCGGGCCGCTCCGCCGGCTGGACCTGGGGCCGGGCGCCGGGGGCGACCCGCTCGGCCAGGGCAGCCAGCGCCCCGCACGCGTCCTCGCCCGGTGCGGCCAGGGTGTGCACCTGGCAGCCGTCCGGCACCAGGGAACTGGGCAGGCCCGGGTAGGCGAAGAAGGACACCGGGGCGCGCGCGCCCGCCAGGATCAGCCGGGTGGTCCCGGCCAGCTGCGACTGTGCGAACTCAGCCAGGTAAGCCAGGCGTTCCAGGCCCGGGAGGCCCGCGCCGCGTTCCAGCCGGGCGGGGAACGTCTCGCAGAGCAGCCGCGCCCCGGTGGCCGCGGCGATCCGGCTCGCGGCCTCCAGCCCGGGGCGGCGCAGCGCCGCGCCGCCGAGCAGGATCACGCAGGCCCCGCCAGCCGCGTGCGCGCCGTCCCCCCGGCCGCCGCCTGCCGGATGCGCGCCGTCTCCCCGGCCGCCGCGCAGCGCCCCCGCGGCGTCCTCGATCACCGGCTCCGGGACCACGGACGGTGGCCGCAGCGGTACCCGCGGCACGGGCTCGGCGCCGTCGGACCATGACACATCGGCGGGCAGGATCAGCGTGGCCACCCCGCCGGGCGGCCCCAGGGCCGCCGCCACCCCCTCCGCGGCATCGGCCGCGACGTCCGCGCTCCGGGCGGTGCGCCGGACCCAGCCGGACACCGTCCGGGCCAGTGAGTCGATGTCGGATTCCAGCGGCGCGTCGAACCGCTTGTGGCTCAGCGCATGATCGCCGATCACGTTGAGCAGGGGGGTTCGCGCCCGGCGGGCGTTATGGAGGTTGGCCAGGCCGTTCGCCAGGCCCGGCCCCAGATGCAGCAGGGTGGCTGCGGGGCGGCCCGCCATCCGGCCGTAGCCGTCCGCCGCCCCGGTGGCCACGCCCTCGAAGAGGCAGAGCACGCCGCGCAGCTCCGGGACCGCGTCCAGGCCGGCCACGAAGTGCATCTCCGAGGTGCCGGGGTTGCTGAAACAGACCTCCACCCCGCTGCCGGCCATGGTGCGGAGCAGCGCCTGGGCACCGTTCACTCCTACCTCCCGGGAACCCGCCGCGCCCGCGCGCGAGCCGGCAGGCCAAGTCTCCCTGTGTTAAAGGCATGTGGCTAATCGAAGTCGCGTCTACCCAGACGGCGTATTGGGAGGCGATACTCCCTGTAGGACGCGAACGCATAACGGATATGGCACACGTTTTCCGGCAGTAGGAGAAGTGCATGAGCAGGGGGCGCCTTGAGAGAGGGCTCATGAGCCGGGGCCGCTCGATCGCGCTGGGGATGGTGCTGCTCGCGCTCCTGGTGACCGGATGCGCCGCGCCGCAGTTCACGTACGTGACGAAGTCGGGCCCATCGAACGGGTCGGGCCCGGGCGGATCCTGACGGGCATGCGCGCCGCCTACCGGGTGCGGCTGGCCATCAACCTGGCCAACGGGTCCACGCTGGCCGGCCTGCTGGCCGCCGCGGCCGGGCGGGCCAGGCTGGCGCGCGCCGCCGACGGCTTGCTGGTCGGGGTCCGGTACCGGCTGCCGGTCCCGGTGGCCCCGGCCTTCACGGTCGGGAACGTGATCCTGGCCCGGGGCGACGGGGCCGCGCTCGCGCCGGGGGAGGCACTGCTCGCCCACGAGGCGCGGCACGCCACCCAGTACGCGTGGTGCGGGGGACTGGCCATGCTCCCGCTGTACTTCCTCGCCGCGGGGGTGTCCTGGGGACTGACCGGTGACTTCGGCGCGCGGAACGTGTTCGAGCGGCGGGCCGGGCTGGCCGACGGCGGGTACACCGACAAGCCGTTGCGGCCGGTGCTGGCCCGGTTTGCCCGCCACGGCGTCCAGCCGGGGGAACGCGCGGCATAATCAGGCTGCCGCGCGGACCACGACCGAGGAGTGCCGCTGCGCCGAGGTTTCACCGCCTCAAGGTGCTGCGCCGCCTGCCCCACCCGGGCCGGGGCTTCACCCAGGGCCTGCTGGCCGGGGACGGGACGGTCTGGGAGAGCACCGGCCAGTACGGCCAGTCCATGGTGCGGCGTTACCGGCTCGGCCAGGACAAGGACGAGGCCAGCACGTCGCTGCCCCCCGACCTGTTCGGCGAGGGCATCTGCCGGGTGGGCAGCCACCTCTGGCAGCTCACCTGGCGGGAGCGGGTCGCGCTGCGCTGGGATCTGCGCAGCCTCACGCTGCTGGAGACCATCTCCTACAACCGTGAGGGCTGGGGCATCTGCAACACCGGTTCCTGCGTGCTCACCAGCGACGGGAGCAGTGAACTGGTCCGCCGCGACCCGCAGACACTGATGCCACTCGGCCTGATCGTGGCGCGCCTGGACGGGCAGCGCATCGGCGGCCTCAACGACCTGGAATGGGCCGGCGGCCGGGTATGGGCCAACGTCGCCCCCCGCCCGTATCTGGCCGGCATCGACCCGGACAGCGGCGAGGTGGTGGACATCGTCGACGCGCGGGCCGCCGTGGAACGTCACTGGGGCGACCCGCAGGCCCTCCTCAACGGCGTCGCGGCCCTGCCCGGCCCCGGCGAATTCCTGCTCAGCGGGAAGGGCTGGCGGTCCCTGCACCGCGTCCGGCTGATCGAGGGCCGCCGCCACAAGCACCCCGGGCGGCTGCTCACCTCGGAGTGGAACGTTCAGGAACCATTCAGGAAAGCTTAGGGACAGGCTTAGAGTCCTTAGAGGTCATCCTCAGGTACGGACCCGATTATCGGTAGTGAGCCCAGCACAGGGCGATGACCTACCGAGGAGCGTTCCAGATGAGCACGGTTTACGGGGAGCCCGGTTACGGCCCAGGACAGCCCGCACCAGGGCAGCCCGGGACCGGCCAGGGCGGAGCAGGCCAGGGCGGCTACGGAAACTACGGCGGCGGCTACGGCTACGGCGGGGGATCGGGCGGCTACGGCGGCTACGGGTCCGGCCCGGGCGGGTACGGATCCGGTCCCGGCGAGCCCGGGAGGCATCGTCGCCGGCGGAGGCTCGTGCTGGCCGGGGCCTCGTTCGGGGCGGCCGCAGCGCTGACCATCGGCGGGCTGGGCGCGGCGAACGCGTTCGGCGCGACGACACTGACCACGTCCCAGGTCGCCTCGAAGGTGGACCCGGGCCTGGTGGACGTGGTGTCCACTCTCGGCTACCAGAACGGCGAGGCGGCCGGCACCGGACAGGTGCTGACCTCCACTGGCGAGGTGCTGACCAACAACCACGTGATCGACGGGGCGACCTCCATCAAGGTCACCGACGTGGGCAACGGGCGCACCTACACGGCCAAGGTGGTCGGCTACAACAAGACCAAGGACGTGGCGGTGCTCCAGCTGCAGAACGCCTCGGGTCTCCAGACCGTCAGCCTCAGCTCCTCGGGCGTGCAGAGCGGCCAGAAGGTCGTCGCGCTGGGCAACGCGGGCGGCAAGGGCGGCACGCCGTCCGTGGCCACCGGCACCGTGACCGGCACGGGCAAGACCATCACCGCCTCCGATGAGGACGCGGGCGACGCGGAGCAGCTCCAGGGGCTGATCCAGACCAACGCGGGCATCCAGCCGGGCGACTCCGGTGGCCCCCTGGTTAACACCCAGGGCCAGGTGGTGGGCATGGACACGGCCGCCTCCAGCGGCATCTCGACCACCGGGTTCGGCAGCCAGTCGCAGCAGACCGCCATCCAGGCGTTCGCCATCCCGATCACCGAGGCGACGTCGATCGCCAGCCAGATCGAGGCGGGCCAGGCGTCGTCCACGGTGCACATCGGCGCCACCGCCTTCCTGGGCGTGGAGGTCTCCCCGGCATCCAGCGCCGGCGGGTTCGGCGGCTCCTTCGGTAACGGGGACGGCAGCTCCGCGTCGAGCGGCGCCGCCGTGGCCGGCGTGGTGAACGGGTCCGCGGCCGCCCAGGCCGGGCTGGCCCAGGGCGACGTGATCACGTCAGTGGCCGGCCACACGGTCACGTCCTCCACGGGCGTCGCGTCCGCCCTGGCCACGCACCACCCGGGCGACAAGATCAGCATCAGCTGGACGGACCAGTCCGGCCAGTCGCAGACCGCGACGGTGACGCTGGGCAGCGGCCCCGCCGCCTGACCGCCGCGGCCGGCCTACGGGCCGGCCGCCTGAGACCGGGCGAGGCTCGCCGCCGAGGAGCCTCGCCGGAACGGGGACCCCCGGGCCATCCCGCCCGGGGGTCCCTCATGCGTCCCGGTACGATCGCCGCCGGAAGGCCCGGATGAGCGAGGGGGAGGCCCGGATGACCGAGCTCGTGCACTATGACGCCGGCGGCCAGTCGGTGACCCTCACCCTGGACTCCCGCACAACCGGAACGCGCTGTCCCGCCAGCTGATCGCCGAGCTGTCCGGGCGGCTCGCCGAGGCCGTGGCCGAGCCCTCGGCCCGGGCGGTCGTGATCACTCACACCGGCCGGGTGTTCTGCGCCGGCGCCGACCTGGCCGAGGCGGGGAGCCAGTCGATGACCGCCGCCAACACGGCCATGCTGGCCCTGCTCACCGCGATCGTGGACGCGCCCAAGCCGGTCATCGCGCGCCTCACCGGGCATGTGCGGGCCGGCGGCATGGGCATCGTGGGTGCCTGCGACCTCGCCCTGGCCAGCGAGACCGCGACGTTCGCGTTCACCGAGGCCCGCATCGGCGTCGCCCCGGCCATGATCTCCCTGACCACGCAGGACCTGCTGACCCCGCGCGCGGCCGCCCGCTACTACCTGACCGGCGCCACGTTCAGCGCGGAGGAGGCCGCCCGGGCCGGCTTCATCACGATCGCTTCCTCTAACGAAAACCTCGACGCGGAGCTGGGACGGCTCCTGGCTGAGATCGGGGAAACGTCCCCCCAGGGGGCGGCGGAGACGAAACGGCTGCTCACCCGGGGCCGGCGGCAGCGGCTGGCCGGGGAGTCGGAGGCCATGGCCGAGCTGTCCGCGCGGCTGTTCGCCTCGGCCGAGGCGCAGGAGGGAATCCACGCGTTTCTCGAGAAGCGGCCGCCCGCCTGGCGGATCCCGGCGGAGTGAGCCGCCCAGCCCCACCGGGCACCCCCGTCCCGGCAGAAACGCGGCGGCGGAAATTTCCAGATGTCTGGGAGCTGGGCCGATTCCGTTGACCTGGGCACACCCGGATCCGCATCGTGGAGGAACGAACAGACGGCCGCGCCGCGGCCTGCAGGCAAGGACGGTGTGATGTCAGATCGCATGGAGGCGCCCCCCCGGCCCTCCCGTGCCCCGGTACCCCGCGGCCAGATGCCCCGCATGCAGCTGCCCGGCGCCCCGCGGCGCAACCGCCGCCGGTGGGCGGTAGCCGCGGCCGTCACGGTCTGCTGGGTGCTGCTGTGGACGGTGACACGATCACTCGTCGCGGGGACCCTCGTGCTGCTGTTCCTGGCCGCGCTCGCCGTGGTGACCGTCCTGGCGCTGCGGGCCCTCGGCCTGACCCGGGACCATCCCTGGGTGCGGCAGATCGCCACCCGCCCCTGGCGTGATGGGCAGGAGGTGCTGCAGCTCGCCCTGCGGCACCTGCCCGAGGTGTTCGTGGTGACCCCCAGCGGCACGCTGCTCGCCCCCACCTCCGTGGAGCTGCGGCTGAGCCCGCGCGACTTCGGCTCGCTCGGTGAGCGGATCGACATCGGGCTGGTGCAGGCGAGCGCCGCCGAGGTGTACGGGGAACAGGTGGCCGCGCACGAGGCCCGGCTGGCCGGCCCCGGCCCGGTCGAGGTGAGCGTGATCAGCGACCCGGCCGTCCCCGAGGGCCGCTACCAGCTCCGGCAGGGCCGCCCGCTGGGCGCCGGGCCCAGCGGGTTCCAGCAGGCTGCGCCCTTCGGCTTCCAGCAGGCGGCGCAGAACGGGTTCCAGCAGGCTCCTCCCCGGGCCAGTTACGTGCCGCCCGACGTGCAGGCGGCCGGGCCCGTGTCCCAGGTCGGCGTCTTCCCGGCCGGGGCGGGTCTCGGTGCGGGCCGGGACCCGGGCTGGCCGTTCGCCCGCGACGGCGCCACCACGTCGGCGCCGGCGCCCGCCACCGCCACCGCCGCCACCGCCAGCGGCGGGGGCCTGGCCACCGTGGCCGAGCCGGCCCGCAGCATGATCCCCACGCTGCGGCTGATCACCGGGGATCGGGTCTCGGAGACCCGGCTGTCCGGCGCCCTGGCCGGCCGCGGGCAGGTCGAGCTCAGCCTGCCTGACGTGCCCACCGTGTCCCGCGAGCACGCCAGGTTCACCTACTCCGACCACCAGTGGTGGGTCGCCAACCTGGGCATGAACGGGATGACCCTGAACGGCGCCTCCGTCGCCGGGGAGCAGCCGCTGCACGACGGCGACCTGATCCGCTGGGGCACGAACGAGCAGGCGCCTGGCTCCCGCGTGGAGATCGGATGACGGCCCCGGCACCGCCCCTGAGCCCCTGAGTCACGCGAGTCCGGGGTCATACCGGCCATTCATTCAGCCGGGGACGGCACAATAGTGGCGGTGGGGCAGCTCTTCCTCTGGTCAGCCGGGCAGCGCGAGTGGGTGAACTGCCCACCCGACGAGATCACCTGGCTGGACCGCGGCGTCCTCAGCGGCAATAAGGACCTCACCCTGCACCGCTCGCCGCGCTGCGCGGGCCTGCGCTTCGTGCACCGCCGGTGGGAGATATTCAGCCGCGACCCCACCTACCCGGTGTACCTGGCCCCGCACCGCCCCGGCACGCCGGTGGATCACCGCGCCGTGCAGCAGGGCGCCCGCCAGGTCCTGCCGGTCGCGCCGGCCAACCACTTCGAGACCCTGCCGGTGGTGCTGGAGGCCGGGACGTGGCTGGTCAGCGTGGGCAGCTGGGTGCTCCCGCTCCGGCTGGAGGCGGCGGAACACGCGGCCGCGCCGAGCGTGCCCAGCCGCGAGCAGCCCGAGACCCAGGAGAAACGGGTCCAGCCGAACGGGGCCCCCGCGCGGCGGGGCAGCCCGCCCCGGCCAGACGCGCCGGACCGGGTCCGGGCCTGGTTCGCGCGGAACACCACCGCCCGGATGGCCATGGCCTTCCACTACCAGGAGCTCATCCTCGGCCTGCCCGGCGCGCAGCCGGTGCCGATGATGGACGTGGTCATCGCCCTGGACCTCAGCGGTGAGGGGGCCATCTCCGACTACAAGAAGCAGCTGCAGGGTCTCATCTGGAAGGAGCGGGGGCACCCGCGGGAGCTGGCCGAGTACCTGCTCACCCACGGCCTGCTCACCCCGGCCGATCTCGAGCAGGCCCGGGAAGCGGCGGCGGCCAACGAGCGCAGCGGCCGCAGCGACCAGGCCCGCAAGCGGCTCCGGTACAAGCCGCGGAAGTAGCGGGCAGCGCCGGCCAGGCGCCCCCGTTCAGCTGGCGTAGTGCGACGCGTGCGTGTCCCGGACCACGTTCTTCTGGATCTTGCCGGTGGAGGTCTTGGGCAGCTCGTCCACCACGATCACGGCCTTCGGCACCTTGTAGCCGTCCAGCTGCCCGCGCAGCGCCTGGAGCAGGGCGGCCGGATCGATGGTCTCACCGGGCCTGGGCACCACCACCGCGGTGATGGCCTCGGTCCAGCGCTCGTGCGGCAGCCCGACCACCACGGCCTCGGACACCCGCGGCTCCGCCGCGTACACGGCCTTCTCGACCTCGATCGAGGCCACGTTCTCGCCGCCGGTCTTGATCACGTCCTTGTAGCGGTCGGCGAACCAGAGCACGCCGTCCTCGCCGAACCGGCCCACGTCACCGGAGTGGAACCAGCCGTGCGCGAACGCCGCGGCGGTGGCCTCCTCGTTGTCCAGGTACTCACTCATCGTGCTCGGCCCGCGGTAGACGATCTCGCCCTGCTCGCCCGGGGGCAGCAGCTCCCCGTCCGGGCCCATGATCGCGACCTGCACGCCGGTGATCGGCGTGCCGACCGCGCCGATGTGCGTCAGCTGGTGCTCCGGGCGGAACAGCGTGGTGACCGGGCTCATCTCGGTCTGCCCGAACAGCAGCGCGAAGTCACAGCCGAAGCCGTCCAGGCAGCGGCGGATCAGCTGGTCCGGCATGGGCGCCATGGCGTACACGGCGCGGCGCAGGCTGGAGATGTCCCGGCCCCCGAACGACGGGTGGTCGAGCACGGCCCGGAACATCATCGGCAGCCCGAACAGCTGGGTGATCTGCTCCTGCTCGACCAGGTCCAGCAGCGCCCCCGGGTCGAAGCCGCGCAGCACGTGGATGGTCGCGCCGACCATGATCGCGGGCGTGCAGAACGCGTTCAGCTGGGCGGTGTGGAACATCGGCATCATGGCCACGAACCGGTCGGTGAAGTTCCAGCCCGAATCCAGCGCGCTCGACATCGACTCCAGGTAGATGGCCACATGCGTGCCGACCACGCCCTTGGGGAAGGACGTGGTGCCGGACGTGTACAGGTAGCTCAGCGCGTCCCGGTCATCCACGAAGGAGTCCGGCTCGGCCGCGGACGGGGAGCCCGCGGCGAGATCGGCCACCGTGGTCCAGGACCGGTCGGCGGGCTCCGCCTCGTACGCGGCGCCGGTGCCGGCCGCCACGAACACGTCGGCGACGGCCGGCACCTTCGCGACCGCGTCGCGGACGTGCGCCACCAGCTGGGTCTCGGCGACCAGGCCGCGGGCCCCGGAGTGGTCCAGCACGTAAGCCACCTCGTCCGGCCGCCAGCCCAGGTTGATGGGCACGCAGACCAGGCCGAGCTTGGCGCAGGCGTAGTACACCGCGAGGAACTCGGCACTGTTGGCCGAGGCCAGGCCCAGCGCGTCGCCGCGGCGGTACCCGCGGGCGGCCAGCCCGCGGGCGAGCTGGTTCACCCACGCGTTGAACTCCGCGTAGGTCCACCGCCGCGGCCCGTCCACCACGGCGGCCTGGTCCGGGCGGGCGGCGGCGGACCGGGTCAGCGAGTCGCCCACGTTGATCCGCTGGATGAGGTTGCGCGCGAGATCCACGGCTGCTCCTGGTGGCTCGGTCCCGGCCCGGCCGGCGTTCAGTACGACCGTGGCAGGCCCAGGCTGTGCTGGGCCACGTAGTTGAGGATCATTTCCCGGTTCACCGGGGCAACGCGGAGCAGCCGGGCCGAGGCCCAGTACGGCAGCAGCCCGTACTCGGTGGCGAAGCCGTTCCCGCCGTGCGTCTGCATGGCCGCGTCCGCCGCCGCGATCGCGGCCTCCGCGGCCGCGTACTTGGCCATGTTCGCCGACTCCCCGGCCGGCTCGCCGTGATCGTGCTGCCAGCAGGCCCGCCGGATCATCAGCGCAGCCAGCTCGGTGTCGATCTTCGCCCGGGCCAGCGGGTGGGCCACGCCCTGGTGGGTGCCGATCGGCGCGTCCCAGACCTGGCGCTCGCGGGCGTACCGGGCCGCCACGGCCAGCACGTAGCGCGCGATCCCCACGCACTGGGCGGCGCCGGTGATCCGTTCCGGGTTGAGCCCGTGGAAGATCTGCCGGAACCCTTCGCCCGCCTGGCCGACCAGCGCCTCCGGGCCCAGCCGCACGTCGTCGAAATGCAGCGTGAACTGCTTCTCCGGCAGCAGCAGATCGACCGGGAGCACAGAACGCTCCAGACCGGGCGAGTCCGCGGCGACCAGGAACAGCGACAGCTGGGTCTCGTCGCGGCCCTGGCCGGGCGAGCCGGCGGGTGCTGCGGGGCCGGTCCGCGCCACGACCAGCAGGGCGTCGGCCTCGTCGACGCCGGAGATGTAGTACTTGGTGCCGCGCAGGACCCAGCCGTCGCCGTCCCGGGTGGCCGTGGTGGAGAGCCGGTGCGTGTTCGAGCCCGCATCCGGCTCGGTGATCGCGAACACGACCTTGCTGGTTCCGGCGGCCAGGCCGGGCAGCCACGTCGCGCGCTGCTGGTCGGTGCCGAACCGGGTGATGACCTCCGCCGAGATGGCCGCCGAGACCACGAGCAGCAGCAGCGGGGTGCCCTGCGCGCCGAGTTCCTCGCAGACCAGGGCCAGCTCGGTGAGGCCGCCGCCCCCGCCGCCGTACTCGGCCGGGATGTTCACGCCAATGAATCCCGCTTCACCAAGCTTGGTCCACAGTTCCTCGCACGGCGTGCGCTCCGCCGCATGCTGCGCGTAGTACTGGGGCCCGAAGCCACTGGCTATCGCCGCAACCGCGGCCCGCAGGTCGCGGTGCTCGGCACTCTCCGCAAAATCCACGCCTGCTCCATTGAAGTGATCGCAGATTCACTAGGACTTTAGCTGGCCCGATGCCACACTGGCTAGATGGCCAGCGCACGTTCCCGGCGCCCGGGTGAACCCGAGCGACGGCGTGATCCCGAGCGGCGGGCCAGGATCCTGCACGCCGCGGCCGACCTGGCCTCGCGGCGCGGGTTCACCACGGTATCCATGGCCGATATCGGCGCGGAGGCCGGCATCGTCGGCTCCGGCATCTACCGCCACTTCGGCAGCAAGGCTTCCATCCTGGTCGCCCTGCTCGATCAGGTGATGGACCGCCTGATGACCCGGGCCGCGCAGATCATCGCCGCGTCGGCTGATGATCACCAGTGCCTGTCCGACCTGGTCCGCGACCACATCGCGGTGGCCCAGCTGGACCGGACGATCCTGATGGTCTACCACCGCGAATCCCCTACCCTGCCGGCCGAGGACCGGCGGCGGCTCCGCCGCCAGCAGCGCCTGTACATCGAGGAGTGGGTGCACCTGCTGGCCCAGCTGCGGCCCGACCTGGCCGACGGGGAGCTGCGGCTGGCCGTGCACGCGGCGATCGGCGCGATCCAGTCCACCCTGTTCTTCCGCAGCGGGCTGGCCGCGGACCGGCTGGCGGACCTGCTCGACACGATGGCCCACGGCTGCCTGGGCATCGCCCCCGCCCCCCGGCGCCCCGCCGAACTAACAGCCGTGCCGCCCCAGGCCGCGATGCATGCATAATTGTCACCCTCCTGTCCTGACCCGTGCCCAGGCGCAGGTACCGCCATCCTCGTACGCTGGGCTCGTGGGCAGCGGCGGCCAGGATGACGAGGGCGCTCCCGGCGAACGGGCGGCCCTGGTGGCGCTGCTGCGGGAGCGGCCCGGGCGGCGGGGCTGGGCGGAGATCACGGCCAGCGTGCTCGAGGCCGGCAGCGCCCTGGCCGTATGGCAGCGTGACGTGCCGCCCGTGCTGGTGCGCCCGGCGGGGGAGCCTGACCCGCTGGACGCGGCCGCCGGGCAGATCTGCCGCTGGGCGGACCGGGGCTGGCGGCTGCTGAGCATCCTCGATGACGACTACCCGGCCCGGCTGCGCGGGATCCACCAGGCACCGCCGGTCCTGTTCGCTCGCGGCGCTCTGGTCCGGGACGATGTGGCGGTGTCCGTGGTCGGGTCCCGTAAGGCGTCCCCCCGGGGCGTGGGT
>Ga0182024_10020967_pt1 | contig 11903 bp, 14 predicted proteins | sample P32metaG_FD_120480 | JGI IMG/M metagenome (GOLD analysis project Ga0182024, IMG submission 120480) | Permafrost microbial communities from Stordalen Mire, Sweden - P3-2 metaG (Illumina Assembly) | ecosystem: Environmental > Terrestrial > Soil > Wetlands > Permafrost | place: Sweden: Stordalen... | reverse complement strand
CGTCTTGTGTGCGTTTGCACTGGCCTGGCCTCAACCGGCAGCCGCAGCTATTACAATTGCCACCGTGCCGGTCGGCAATCCGGGCAACGCCAACGATCCGTACACCAGCAATCAATACGGCGGTGTGGCATACAACTACAGTATCGGCGAGTACGATGTCACCGTTGGCCAATACACGGCATTTCTCAACGCAGTGGCCGCAACTGACACCTATGGGCTTTATGACTCTAACATGGCGACGGACCTGAACATTGCAGGCATTTCGCAGAGCGGTTCCTCGGGCAGCTACAGCTATAGCGTGATTGGTTCGGTTAATCATCCGATTACTTACGTCAGTTGGGGTGACGCGGCCCGGTTCGTTAATTGGTTGTACAACGGCCAGCCGACGACCGGCGGTGAAGCTTCCGGTACGACTGAAACCGGCTCCTATACGCTTAACGGAGCAACCAGCGATGCCGCGCTGAATGCTGTCACGCGCAACGCCAATGCCACGTGGGTCATCCCCACGGAAAACGAATGGTACAAAGCGGCTTACTACAATCCAAACACAAGTTCGTATTATCAGTACCCGTATTCCAGCAGCACGGTTCCAACATCCGCCATGCCGGGCAGCACGCCGAACACCGGGAATTTTTATGGCTACGCCGTGACAGGCTCCCCAAGTTATAGCAGCACTCAGAACTACTTGACTGATGTTGGAGCCTACACCGCTTCGGCTAGTCCTTACGGTGCGTTTGACATGGGGGGCGATGTTTTCCAGTGGAACGAAACGTTAGTTAGCACCGCTCGGGGCTTGCTCGGCGGTTCGTGGGGCCTCAACTCGAACGCCCTGCATTCCTCGTCCCCGGGCCTCAACGGTCCGTCGAACGCGTACGACTTCATCGGATTCCGCGTTGCAACTATTCCTGCATCGCCACCTTATCTGCCAGGAGATTTCAATCGGGATGACCACGTGGATTCGAGTGACATTACGGCGATGGAAGCCGCCCTATCGAACTTGCCCGCCTACCAAATCGCCAAGGCATTAACTAATGCACAACTGCTAGCTATTGGCGACATCAATGGCGATGGCAAAGTGAACAATGCCGATCTTCAAGCCCTGTTGAATCTCCTCAAATCCGGCGGCGGATCGACAAATTCAGTCCCCGAGCCAAGCACCTTAGTGCTGGCGATCTTAGCCTTTGGGATGATTTGCACTTTAAAGGCCGGGACGCAAAGGATAACTACTCGTCAGGCGTCACGCTGAGCATGATGCTCCTGAGTTCAGCTCGTAATTCCGGCGATTGCGATTGTGCGTGTGCCATAATTACGTCAGACATTTTTTCACGCGTGTTCGGTCGGGATTTGCCGGGAAATGCTTTACGATAAATTTTCTCAATTTGTTCCCGACCCCAAACTCCTCTTCGCAAAAGCTGGTTTAGTAGTTCGCCATTTTCGTTTCTAATTGAGTTGCCACTCGGATCATTGAAAAAGCGATATGGCATATCAAACCTTTCAACAAAACAACAGTTTTCGATCCCCCACGATTTTAACAGACATTTGGCTCATTTCTGCATTTATTTTAGCTTGGCTTAATTTGAGCCAAGCACATTGGTGCTGGCCGTCTTGGCTGGTTTGATGCTTAGAAGGCGATTGTCTTAATCGCCGGGCAGTTCCGATCAAAAATCGTGACGCCTTCACGTTTAATGGCTACCGAAATGATCGATTCCGGCGGCGGAATTTTCGAACGCAGCGGGCGTGCGAGACGTGCCACACGAATAATGCAATGCTAAACTGCTAACCTATGGACAAGCAGAAAATCATCGCCGAGATAAAGCGACTAGCGGACGCCAATGGCGGCAAGCCGTTAGGCATGAGCCGCTTTGAACGGGAAACCGGGATTGCTGTAAAAGATTGGTTTCCTGATTTGTGGTTTCGGTGGGGCGATGCTTTGAAAGAGGCAGGCTATTCAGCGAACACGCTGCAAGCCCGAATCGCCGATGAAACCGTATTAACTAAGTACATTGAATTTGCACGGGAACTAGGGCGGTTTCCGATCAAGGGCGAATTGATACTGAAAGCAAAAACCGATCCAGAATTCCCAAGCAATCAGACATTCAATCGTTTTGGCGGCAAAGACAAACTGATAGAAGCGGTTGCCGCTCACTGCCGCGATAAGCCGGCATACCAAGACGTTGTAGCTTTGTGCGATGCTCGCCGGCAATCGCCGATCAAAACGCAAGATTCAAATTCAAAAGCAAAACTGTCAATCGGTTTTGTTTATCTAGTAAAATCGGGAAGGCACTACAAAATTGGTCGCACCAATTCCATTGCCCGACGTGGCGGGGAACTGGCAGTTACAATTCCCATTCCGCCGAAAAGTATTCACGTAATCGCAACGGACGATCCGTCCGGCGTGGAAGCTTATTGGCACCGGCGTTTTACCGACAAACGGGGCCAGGGGGAATGGTTTGAGTTGTCACCCGATGATGTTAGAGCGTTCAAAAGCTGGAAACGAATTGTCTAGTTTCCGCTAGGCAGCGGCATCCGATTGACGCGCTGAGGAGCCGACGGGCAGCAAGATAAGAGAATAACCTCTATCTCTGCGTTTAAGAAATCCGCCCACTGCGGTTCTAGGTACGATTGCCGCACGGTCGCTTAGATTGTGCGATTTGATTTGCCGATTCAAACGGCTAATCATGGTGCGAATGCGCGATCGTATCGCGTCAATTTCGCGATCATTCCAGTACCCCGTTGAGAGCGTTAGCGTGTCATAGAGCAATCGCTCGATTTCCGCATCGTCAAAAAACCGGCCGGGAGTGGCCGCAAGGTTTAAAAAAAGTTGTCGTGATTTTCCGTTCACTAAATTGAACGTCTGGCCAAACCAACTTATTCGACCGTCTATTTCCGTCGGACTATCTGTGACCGTTTGATACTTTTGATCCTGCAAGAGCAGCAGAACGTATCGACTTTTGATTCGGTCGGAGACAATCACTATCGAATTGTCGAGATTGTGCTCAGCAAAACGCGAACGTAATAGAGAAATTAGCTTCACTAATCGCTCAGCTTTGACGGTGTTGCTGCCATAGACAGCCGTCGTGAGTTCGACAGTCGTCCGCCATCTTGGGATTTCAGAAACCAGGAGGTCAAAGAGCCTCGACAACTCAGTGCTGCCGCCATTCTTACCAGCGCCGAGCCATATCTTTTCACCGCCCCAATACCTAACGCCGGGGTTTTGAGAATCGGTTTGTGGCAGGCCAGGAGCGACGCCAACATTTGTTTGGGGATACCATCGCCAGTCCTGCCATTCATGCAATTTCGGCCCCTCAAAATCCCCCTCTTGCATCGCATCGGCGTCGCGCATGACATTTTTATCGGAGTGCGGGGGCACGCCTGTAACAAAATCCCACTCCGACAAGAATGTATGGACAAAGCTAGTAATTCGCTTTCCGAAAACTTTTTCGATCTTTTCGGCTGACCCCCGTTAAATGTCACAAAATCTCATTCTGTGATAAATAGGAGCGGAAGATTAAGGCCGAACTCGCCCCACCCCCGGTCCAGCGCTCGGCCAGAATCCCCAGCGCCGACGCCGCCGTCGACAAGATTCGGGCCGAGGCGGGACTTTCTTTGGCGGTGTAAATCTTTTTCGGTTCCGTGTACTCATAACTTAATAGAGGGCGAGAGTTCGCCCTTAATCCCCAAAGATGTACAGATAAGTGTGGTTTTCAGATTGGAGTTATTGACGAATGGGTCGCGAAACTATGACGCTTGCCGAGGTTTCCAGAATGCTCGGCTTGGATCGCAAAACGGTCACGCGTTTGATGTCGGCCGGCGAGTTGCCGGCACCGTTGAATTTGTCGACCAGAAAATACCTTTGGTCGAGGCGAAGTCTACTCGACTACCTCGCTCTTGGCAGTCGACCCCGGCGCTTCGCTTGCTAGATGAAAACAAGTGGGTTTGCAGGGGCGGCGGTGGTTCGCATAACGCCGTCGCTCCTGCCCTTCTTAATACCCACTTTTGAATGATGTCCACTTGTAACCACTTGTATCTGTGCCGCCTCTCTGCGGCCAACACTCACCTACTTGTATGCCCACAATTTCTGACGCCCTAGCGGCGTATCTCACCGCTCAGCGGACGAAGCGTAACTGCGATCTCGTAGACCTATGGTCTAGTCGCGGCCCCGCTTGGGAAACTCAAATCGGCGATAACGATTCGCGTTTCAAATGTCGAATTCAGCCCGGTTGGAATGATTCAGATTTCGCGGGCAGTCTCGACGGACTGCCGATTGGTTTTTCCGGTTGGTGTCACGCTGAGTTTAGAAGTTACTTTATCGGCATCGATATTGACGCAACCAAAGGCCATGAAAAGTCTAAAAACACTTTGACCCCGGACGAGATTGACGAGGTCTACGAAAATCTATCCGGTCTCGACTATCTGGAAATTCGCAAGTCAACCAGCGGTCAAGCGCTACACGTCTACGTGCGAGTGGATGGGATACCATCAGACAGCCGCGCTGTGCATAAAAAACTTGGCGAGGCGATCATTGATAAAATCTCGACCGATGCGGGCTTCGATTTCAAAGCCAAGAAAGACAAAGTCGGCGGAATGCTGTGGTTCGTTAGCGCGAAGGCAAACGAAACGAACCGTGGCCTTGAATTATTGAAACCGGCGACGAGAGTTTTAAGCGAATCGGATTTGCCCGCTGACTGGCGTGACACAAAGAAACCTGCCCCCGTCACGCCCACGACAGCAACGAGCACTGCTGACATTGACGGCGCTTTGGCCGCGATGCGAAAAATCAAAATGCCGGACAATAAAGACGGAACGGGGCGACTTCACGCCTATTGCTGCCGATGTCGCGCGCACGGGCTGAATCTACATCAAACGATTGCCGCAGTTCGGTTAATTGCCGCAGACAAACCGTCGCCAATCGATTGGACCGATGCAAAGATTGAAGAATGCTGGACGGCGGCACTCTTAAAAGTCGAAGTCGGCTCGGCTAGTAACTCCGAACCAGATTTGTGGGGTGCCGAAGGTCGCACCGATGCCGCCAATGCAAGGCGATTTGTTTTAAAGTTTGGCGACCGGATTCGTTGGGTTGACCCGTGGGGAAAATGGGTGATTTGGAACGGACGTTTTTGGGAACAGGATAATACGTGCCAAATCGACGCACTCGCTAAAAGGTATGCCCGTTCACTTTGGGTTGACATTGGCCAAATTATTGCCAGCGGGCAATCCGATGATACGCTGCGAAAGTCGTTGAACACGTTTGGAAAATCGTCGAATTCTGCCGCCGGTATTGCCAATATGTTGCGGCTGGCGCGCAGCGAACCCGGCGTGAGCATTAAGCCTGATCAGTTCGACACCGGCCTATTTCAGCTCAACACTGAGAGCGGCACGATTGATTTACGAACCGGCGAATTATACCCGCACTGTCGCGAGGATTTAATCACTCGCATGATTCCGACCGCTTATGATCCGCAGGCGCAATGCCCGCAGTTTCTTAAATTCTTGGACGGTGTTTTTGGCGGTAATACGAATCTGATTGGCTTTGTCCAGCGATTCAGCGGGCATTGCCTGAGTGGCGACGTATCGGAACACGTTTTGATTATTTGTTTTGGTGAGGGGAGCAACGGCAAGTCGGTTTATCTCCATACGATGCTTGGGTTATTCGGCGAATATGGCACCACAGCGCCCGAAGGCTTGCTGACCGCCAAGAAATTTGAGAGCCATCCCTGCGAGGTTGCCAAACTGTTCGGCAAACGGCTGATTGTGGCTTCCGAAACCAGCCAAGACGCGCGGCTATCGGAAGCGCGCGTCAAAATGCTGACCGGCGGAGACCGACTAGCGGCCCGTGGCTGTGGCGAAAACTGGTGGGATTTCGAACAGACTCACAAGGTCGTATTGGCCACAAATCATAAGCCAGTCGTGCGTGGTTCAGATCATGGTATCTGGCGACGGCTGAAACTGACGCCGTTCCTACGACGCTTTTGGGATAAAGACAAAGGCGAGTCTGGACCGCCAGAGTTGGAAGCCGACAAGAGTTTGAACGAGAAGCTCAAAGCCGAGTATCCGGGCATATTGACGTGGCTGGTTTCTGGATGTTTGGCGTGGCAACGCGATGGTCTAGGCGTTCCGGCAGAGGTAAACGAGGCGACGGAGGAATACAGGCGCAGTGAAGATTTACTGGCTGCGTTTATCGCCAACTGTTGTGTCGAACGGCCCGAGGCGGTTGCAAATGCGTCCACCATATTGGACGCATACCGCGAATACAGCGGCGACACGGACATGACCGAACGAAAAATTACCCGTTTACTAATGGACAAGAAGTTTCCCAAGAAACGTGCAACACGCGGCCCGGATAAAGGCATATGGCAATGGCGTGGGCTGGGACTTGCCGAGTGTCAGGTGTCAACGAGTGATGAAGATTTGGTATCGGCGCTATAGAAAATACTACATGTAGAAGCATATAGGTAATTCGTGTCACTCGCTGACACTTGACACTCCCTTTTCGGCTGTACAACCGACACAAAACTTACAAATCACAGCCCGCACTTCGCCGGCTACATCATTGAAGGAACAACCAATGCCCGACTACGACCAAATTTTAGAAGCCCTAACCCAACTCTTGCCGCGTTCGCTGTCGGACGCCTGCGCAACACTGGCCCAACGGCTTGTAATCAACTGGGCGACGCTGCCGACAGCCGATCCGCACGTCGCCGGCCAGCCCTGGCTCAATAACGGTGTTGTGACTGTGAGTGCCGGCTCGTTGGAACGGACGTGGCGAAGCGCGACGGGGGGTAGTCAAAATTTACAGGGCGAATCGTTTTGCGACCGCCCACAAAGCGCATACGAACGGGTCAGGGTTTCACTATAGGCCCCCTCTGGGCCATTCCGATAACCAATTTTTAACAAAAAGGAATAGACAATGCTTGGATTGACGAAAACAGAGTCGCCGGAACAGCGGCGCAAACGGGAAGAACGCGAAGCCGAGGCCGACCGTGTTGCGAAGATGGAATTGGCGCGTTTGCCGGCGCGGCAAATGGAACGTTTGATGGCTGAGACCGTTTCTGAGGAAACAGTCGGGGACATAAGTGTCTATCGAAAATATGTTGCACGACGGGCAGCGGACAAAGACGACCTGGACTTGCGAAAAGAGTGCGCCGCCGCAATGAAAAAACTAAAAATTCCCCCGACGCCTTTCTCTTTGACATTGGCCAATACAAACGGTTCCTTCAACTCGAACACTCGTTGCTCGATTACGATAAAAAGCGCGTCGAAACCGACTCGGTTCTCGCTGCCGCGATCAAAGAGAAAGACGCCGCAGCGGCGGCGTTACAGCAAGCAACGCTTAAACAGTCTAAGGCGTATTACGCAGTCAGTGATTTGGCGTCGAGCAAAGCTAACTTTGACGTTCTTCAAAAGAGAAATAGGCGCTTGTTCGGCGATTTGCCGGACCGGGCGACACTTCACTCGGAATATAACGTTTTGGGATGGCCCGTCTAAGCATGGAGTTTGACTTGGACTGGGGCCACTGGAATCGTAATGTGGTCGCGCACGAGTGCGGCCACGCCCTAACCGCCTGGGTGCTCGGGTCAGACGTCGAGGAAATCGCCGTCGGGCCGGGTGCCTATGCGGAATTCGGAACAGAGTTGGCCGGCTATGTCATCCATGACCGGCAATGCCTGTCGCCGTTCCATCGACTGTGCGTCTCATTGGCCGGGACGCTCGCTGAGGGTGAGCCGTGGCGCATCGGCTCATGGGATTTGAATAACGCTGCCGATCTGGTGGCAGAATACTACGGCCGCCCAATGCCGGATTTCACGAAGACAGAGTATTTCCGACGCGCGGCAACGAAAGTGAATGACATTTTAGAGCGTTGGTCGCTGGCTCTATCGTGTTTGATTTTTAAATTGCAGCGGCATTACAAATTAGACCGTGCGGCAATTGACCGCACGCTGAGGAGATGCGGTGTCAGACAAGAAATTTCTAGCAACAGCTAGTGGAACCAAAGGCGTCATACATCTAAGAGATGAGGTAGGGCCGGAGTGGTGCGGCATGATTAGCGACGAAACCATCGTCGCCTTTTTAACTGCCAATCCGAATCTCGACACAATCGAGCTGCAAATCAACAGCCCTGGCGGCGATTGCTTTACTGCAATGGCGATTTACAACATTCTCAAGGCCAGCGGAGCGTACATCGACGTTTACATCGACGGGCTAGCGGCGAGTGCCGCAACAGTTATTGCGATGGCCGGCGACCGAATCACGATTGCGAAAAACGCCATGTTTATGATTCATAAGTGCTGGTGTTTGATTGCCGGCAATGAGGATGAGCTGGCAGCACAAATCCCCGTCATGCGAAAAATCGACGACGCGATGGTGGATATGTATGCCGAACGCACGATGCAAAGCAAATCCCAAATCAGAGCATGGATGAAAGCCGAAAGCTGGTTCTCAGCGGACGAAGCGAACAAATACGGCTTCGCCGATCAAATCGGTTTGGCGTCGGGCGCGAAGGCATCGGTTGCCGAAGGCCGTTTCAAGAATACGCCGGCTGCGCTACTTTCAAGTGAGACGTTTCCGCGCCGCTCCGCAGTCGAGCGCTGGCTCAAAGAAAATGCCGAGCATCCCCGCGTCGCTGCCGCTAGGGCTGCCGCTGCTGAATTGCAGGAAATCGCCAGGTCGTGACTTTCTTCTTTGTTTGCATCCTGCCAGCGCCGGGCATCATGCGATTATTATTCTATCGGCGCGCTCAAAGAGATAACTATGAATACTGAAACAGAGTATGCCGACTTAGCGGCGGCAACAATAATTTTGAAATCGTTTGAATTACTCGAAAAGTGGAAAGCGCTCTGCGCGGACTATCACGAACGGCTCACTGCCGCATTGGCCACGATTGACGAATTGAAACGAAAGGTGTCGCGATAATGGCAACAGTTGCAGATATTGGCGTAAACGTTTGGGCGACTAGCGCCCAATTTTCGAGTGAGATGGAAAAAGTTCGATCCCAAGGTAAACAAACCTTCGCAGGGTTGGCCGGCGACGTCGAGGGGTTCGCGCACAAAATGCACGAATCTCTCGGCGTGCTTCGGCAGTTTCGTAGCTTAACCGAGCTAGGTTTCGGCATCGGCATTGGCCGTGAAGCCTTCGAGAAATTGCATGAAGGGCTTGCCAAAGCGGCTGAGGGATTCAGTGCCGCCCGTGAGCATGGAATGAATTTCGGGGCGTCGTTAGACGCAGCGGTGGGCAAGGTTTTTGGTTTCAAGTCCTCGCTAGATACCCTGATTGAGACTGAGAAAAAACTTCACGACGCGCAAGCGCTCGGAAGCAAGGCCGCCATAAGCAGCGAGGATGCTATTGCTGCCGCTGGTGGTACTCCAATTCCTCACCTATGGGCGAATTTGGCCGGCGGTACTGGCAACGAGAAAGCGCTGACCGACCTTCAAGCTGGTGCGGGCGCTGCATATCTTGCCGCGCAAGATCAACTTGGGGTTCGAAGTGATTATCAAAATCGCTCGCAGTTTTATAGTCAGCGCGGCGACCAAACCTCCGCCGATTATTTCAAAACAAAAGCTAATGAGCTGAACAGCGATCCGTTAGTCAAAGAATACGACAAGCAGAAAAAAGCGCTCGACGATTTCAAACACTTCATGAGTAATTTAAATCTGGCTGAGCCGGGTAAAAAAGCGCTCGATAGTTTTGTACATACGATGGTGGGCGGACTTTCTGTCGGAGATTGGGCGAAGAATCCGGCGTTCGCTTTGAAGGAAGGAATGCTGCGCATCGGCAGCGGATTGGCTGACGTCGACCAAAAACTTTGGGAGCCGTTTCACAAAGCTATCGAAAAGGGGACGAATGAATCGGCGCAAAAGTTATCCGAATATGCCAAGACGTTGGAGACGCCGCTCGAAAAAGCCCAAGATGCGATGCGTAAACTGGATAACTTCAAAAGTCACATGTCCAGCAGCGACTACGAATACAACCGCAACAAAATCGTCGAAGATTACGCCAAAACAAAAGAGAGCAAAGCGCCGCACGACGCTGGTGCCGCTGACGAATTCGGCACCGAAGCCGGCTTCAAAGCCGTGCAAGACAGTCGGAACGCGCTCGAAGGCTTGCACGATTCTCAGACTGACTTACTTGAGGCATCAAACGACATCCAAAAAGGCATGGCTACATCACTGACCACTATCGCGGACCGGCTGGGCGGCGGAACGCAGATTACGTCGCTCGATTCGCTGCAATAAAAAATGCTCGCCGCGTCCACGAGGGCACCGGGGCAGGTAGCTATCGGGGACCAAACGGCGAGCATGCGTAAGTTTAACCAAGAGCACGAGACGATGCAAACAAAAAGCAATTTTGCGATGAATTACAGAATGTGCAAACCGCAAAAGAGAGCCCATCGCGGTCAGAAGGCTCGGGCGAGGAGTCATTCTATTCCCCGAAGGGCTTGTCCATGTACGTTAATGTACCGGTCTAACAGCAACAAAACTTTATTCTTCAAGCGGTCTGCTTTGTGCGCCGACGAAGCGCTATGCGGTGTTCCTCTGTCACCGGTACGATGCAGCCATGAACGTTCATGCCGCAGCCGTCCGTAAGAAAATACAAGCCACCACTTACTAATTCAACCAATGCCGGCCCTACGTGCGTCACAATGTCAACGAAGCGCACGTGCTCAGGGTGAGCCCCTTGCATAGGAAGAATCGCTACTTCGTCGCCGCAGCGCAATGTTTGTTTGTAAGCCATCGATCACCGCCTTCCAATAAAAAACCGACGTGGCCGACCACCCTGAAGTGATCAACAACGTCGGTATACTCGTTAATTAGCCGCCCTGTACTGCCGGGCTGCTCGTTATTTAGTCATCCGAAAAGCTACGTCCAACATACCCTCATAACAGCATTACGCCATACGCCTATTGGGGCAGATTTCCATGCCCATGCTACCGCATACATCCAATTGACAACCGCCTCCGTGCGAGCAAGCCGAGAGCGCCGAGCGTCAGCAGTGCGATGGTCGAGGGTTCGGGGACGGGCGAATAAGTAAACTCCGTAACTAATCCGAGTGAGTCCACATAATCGGCGGTCGTCTCTGAAACATTATTAGAAGTATACTGACGCGACATGCCATCGGTATAATCATCAAGGTTAGTGGCGTCGAAGGCGAGGGCGCTTGCGCCATCGAAGATACTCACGTCAAATAATAGATTTCCTTTTTTAGGGTCATACATAAACGGCGTAGAGAAGTTAATTACAATGTCAAAATCATATGGTTTGTCAAAGTAGGCAGGACCGCCAGTAAAAGCGCTTGAAAGCGCAAGTGGACCTTTAGGGAATACGATGGTGTCATCGGCGCCGATATTTGACGAGAACGTTGTGTTCAATGCGTCCGGCGCGCTGGAAGTCGTAGATAATTGAATCTGTACCTCTGGAATCACTGTTGAAAACGCCCCTCCTTGGTATGCATCGGGCCTAAACAGCATTTGCGTGATTATGACAGGTCCCGAGAGCGGGAAGTCAGACGATGCATAAACTTGCTGGTAACGCATGCTAAGTGGGGGCGAAAAAGTTATTCCAAAAGGGTAAAAGTTGTCTCCTGGTGCCTCGAACGACGCGTACTCTTGTGGAACTATGAGATTCTGAGAACGTCCGTACTGAGCATGCAACAGAACAAACAACGTGGTGACGGTGGCAATCTGTAAGCAGACAGACTTCCGGCACTGACGCGCGAGCAACTGCTCGACGGCAACAATAATTGAAGCTCCAAGCATAGATGCAGAGGCTCCCCGGATAAGAATTCAAGAGATATAACCAAATGTTGACGGGCCGGCAAAAAGTCCCGCGAGTTGCCCTTGTTGATTCTGGACGTGGCGCTACAGTAGCGTCATGCTAACCTTACGCGATCATCAGAGCGGCGATTTATTT